>Ga0308174_10000480_pt1 | contig 16703 bp, 16 predicted proteins | sample PhyPR2_FD_203894 | JGI IMG/M metagenome (GOLD analysis project Ga0308174, IMG submission 203894) | Soil microbial communities from UC Gill Tract Community Farm, Albany, California, United States - DLSLS.P.R2 | ecosystem: Environmental > Terrestrial > Soil > Agricultural land | place: USA...
GCGGCGAATCTTCGCGTGCCGCGGGTCGTCCATGCTGATCAGCGAGCCGTAGAACTCGTTGAGGTCGGCGGGGACGTCGGTGATCGACACCGCACCCTGCCCCGAGCAGAACACCGCCGGCTGGGAGCTGATCGCGTCCAGGTCGGCGTAGCGGGTCACCGCGTGGTAGCCCGGCCCCGGCTCCAGCATCGGGATGACCGGCTCGGCGAAGAAGGCGAACGGCCGCTCACGCCGCAGGAGGTCGAACACGGCGTGCCGCCGTGCCGGCGAGGCCACCCAGAACTCCGGATCGGACAGGTCGATGCTGTCCAGGTCGAGCGGTGCGTCGGCTGTGTCCACGGCCACGAGGCCTCCCAGAAACGGTCAACGGTGACTGTCGGAGATCGGCACCGACGCTAGAGAAGCGGGGCGACGCTGCACAACAGCCGGGACGCCGAAATCTGCCGCGGCAACGAAAAGGCCCGGTCAGCGAGCTGACCGGGCCTTCTTCGTAGCGGGGACAGGATTCGAACCTGTGACCTCTGGGTTATGAGCCCAGCGAGCTACCGAGCTGCTCCACCCCGCGGCGGTAGACACGAGGTTACACGTCCGTCGCGTCGCATCCGACGACACCCGTGACAGCCTCGTCACACCGGCACCAGGGACGCGCGCGCCTGCCGGGGGCCGCACGGGCCGCGACCTACAGTCCGCTCGTGGCACGGGACGAGGCGGCGAGCATGCTCGGAAGGCCGCAGCCCGTCGAGATCCACCACCGCGGTATCTGGTACTCCGGCGAGCTGATCGGGTGGCGGCACGAGAGGGACGGCCGGGTGGCCGCCCGCGTCCGCTGCCAGGTGGACGGACTGCGCCACTCGACGTGGAAGGACCTCGCGGACCTCCGCCTGCCCGACCCGAAGCACCCGCCCCGCGCCGAGCGGTTCCCGGCCGTCGTCCGCCGTCCGGTGTCCCTGCAGCCGCCCGACGAGGACGACGCCACCCGCCCGCACGCACTGCTCGCCGCGATGGGCAGCGGCCGGCCGGCCAAGCCGAACCACGCCGTCGTGCCGCCTCAGGCCACCCCTGTTCCGGCGACCGTCCCGGCCGCCCGCCGCACGCTGCCGCCGCCCTCGTATCCGGTCGAGCGCCGCGGGCACCCGCGGCTCGACCGCCGATCGGCCTACGCCGGCGTCGTCTGAGCTGCCGCGCCGCAGGCCGCCCCCCGGGGAACCGCCCGGAGGTCGGCGCCGACCAGCCCGGCCGGCGGACGAGAGTCGTCGGCCGGCTGCCAGCGGCCGTCGACGTCCACGTAGGGCACGGTCGGGCCGCAGTCGATGTAGGCGGCCACGCCTGCGACGAGCCGGTCGACGTCGGCGGTCGTCGTGCCGACGCCGACGCTGGCCCGCAGCGCCCCCTCGGGCACGCCGAGCCGGGCCAGCAGCGGGTGCGCGCAGAACCGGCCGTCGCGCACCCCCACCCCGTGCTCGGCGGAGAGGTAGGCGGCCACCAGGCCGGCGTCCGCGCCCTCGACGGTGAAGCTCAGCACCCCGGTGGGCTCGTCGGAGTCCGACCAGATCCGGAGCAGCCGGAGGCCCGGCAGGGCGCGCAGTCCGCGCTCGAGCCGCTCCCGCAGCGCCCGCTCGTGGGCCTCGAGGGATCCGGCGGGCAGGGCGGCGAGCGCGTCGCAGGCGGCGGCCAGCGCCACTGCACCCAGCACGTTCGGCGACCCGCCCTCGTGGCGGTGCGGCGCGGCCGCCCAGGTGGTCTCCTCGACCGTCACCTCCTGCACCGCTCCCCCGCCGGCGAGGTACGCCGGCGCGGAGTCCAGCCAGTCGCGGCGGCCGACCAGTGCGCCGCTACCGAACGGCGCGTAGGTCTTGTGCCCGGAGAAGGCGACGTAGTCGGCGCCGGACTCCGCGAGGGAGAACCGGCGGTGCGGCACCGACTGGGCGCCGTCGACCAGGACGCGGGCTCCGGCGGCATGCGCCAGCTCGACGACCGCGTCCAGCGGGAGCGACTCGCCGGTCACGTTGGACGCGCCGGTCACCGCGACGAGGGCGTAGCGGCCGCGCACCAGCGCCTCCGCCAGCCCGCGCAGGGTGGCGGTCACGGTCGGCTCCGTCGGCAGCACGGTCACCGGTCCGCGCCGCTGCCAGGGCAGCAGATCGGCGTGGTGCTCGCAGTCCAGCACCATCACGGCCTCGCCGGCGGGCACGCACGCCGCCAGCAGGTTCAGGGCGTCCGTGGTGTGCCGGGTGAACACACAGACGTCCGAGGGGCGGGCACCGACGAAGTTCGCCACGGTGTCGCGCGCGTTCTCGTAGAGCGCCGTCGACACCTGGGAGAGGTAGCCGGCCCCCCGGTGGACGCTGGCGTACAGCGGAAGGGTCTCGGCCACGCGCTCGGCGACGGCGGCGAGGGCCGGCGCGCTGGCGGCGATGTCGAGGCCGACGTAGCGCGTGCGGCCGCCGCGCACGAGCGGGACATGGGTGTCGGCGCCGACGACCGGCAGCAGCGGTGCGTCGCCTGGGCGAGCGACGTCGACGGAGGGACGGGACAGGACGGCAGTGGGCACTGGGGACCTCCGGAAACCGGGACCCGAAGCCCGGGTCCGCGCTTGCGGACGCCGGTCGGCGTCCGCCAGGTCGTCACCCGGGGCACCCCATCGCGGTGGAAGGGTTGCCGGCCAGCGAGCCGGGGCTTGTCGCTGGCGCTCATGACCTGCCCTCAGGATGTCACACGGTCAGCGGTCCCCGGCGGAGGTGACCGCGGGCAGCACCAGCGCGCCGTCGTGCACGGTCGTCGTCGACCCGTCCGACCACACCACGAGACCGCTGCGGTCCGGCCGCGAGGCCAGCCACGTCGCCGCCGCGAGCCCCTGGGCATAGGCCGACGTCGCGTCGATGTCGGCCTCGGTCAGGGACGCCGAGAGCACGGTCACCGCGGCGACCCCGGACGGCGGCCGCCCGGTGCGGGCGTCGACGACGTGCTGGCCGCGGTGCGCACTGCCCGAGGTCGCCACGGCGCCGTCCACGACGGGCACGACTGCCACCAGCCGCTGCGGGTCGGCCGGGTCCTCGATGCCGATCCGCCACGGCGCCGCATCGGGATCCTCGGTCCGGCAGACGATGTCACCGCCGGCGGACAGGCAGAACCCGGTCTCCGGCAGCACCCGGAGGGCCTCGGCCGCCCGCTCGGCCGCCCAGCCCTTCACCACGCCGCTCGGGTCGAGGACGGTCGCGCCGTCCGGGCCCGGGAGGTGCACGCTGAACGCTCCGCCCGACGTCCGGCTCGCCTGCTCACCCAGGTCGAGCACGTCCGAGACCTCGGGCGGGCAGTCGGCCGGCGTGAGCTCGCCGCGGCCCAGACGGGAGACGAACGAGTCGGGGCGGTACGTGCTGAACACCTCGTCGGCCCGGCGCAGCGACTCCATGACCTCGGCCCAGGCGGCGCGCCCGGCCTCGTCGGCGGCGTGCCGGCCGCGCAGCGCCAGGCTGATCGGCATACCCATGACGTGCCCGACGTGGCGCGCGGTCCGCTCGCGGCTGACCGCGCTGCCGGCGCTCACAGGCCGGCCTGGTCGAGCGCGGACTGGAGCGACCCGAGGTAGCCCTCGCTGGTCACCGTCGCGCCGCTGACCATGTCGATCTCCGCGCTCTGCGCGTCGAGCGTCTCCTGCACCAGGATCGGGAGGGCGCGCGCGTTGATCTGCCGGTCCCTGCCGTTCCCGGACGGGTAGTCGACGACGTCGACGGCGGCGATCCTGCCGTCGGTCACGGTGATCTGGACCTGGACCGGACCCCAGCGGGTGCCGGTCGAGTCGCCGGTCACGGTCGCCGTGGACCCGGCGGCGGTGCCGCTGCTCGTCGAACCGTCGGTCGAGCCGGAGGACGTCTGCCCGGACGCCTGCCCGGACGACGTGGCCCCGCCGTCGGCCGGTGACGCCAGCACGCTGGAGTTCCCGCTCATCTGCGACGACGTCGACGTGTGGTAGCCGAACAGCAGCGTGACCACGGTCAGGGTGCTCATGAACCAGAGCACGATGCGCTTCATCGGGTCACCATCCGAAGCTCTCTGCGTGGAAGCGGTCGTCGGGCAGGCCGGCGGCCGACGTGCTGCGGCCGACGTCCTCGGCCCATTCCGACGGACCGCAGACGTAGACGTCGCGATCGGCGATGTCGGGCACCCAGAAGGTCAGCGCGGTCACGTCGTCGGCGGCGCCGATGCCGTCACCCAGCCAGGAGTCCGGCGCACGGCGGCGGCCGGGCAGCCAGATCACCTCCAGCCCCCGCTCGCGGGCCAGCACGGCGATCTCCTGCGCGAAGAGCGGGCGGTCGCTGAACCGGTAGAGGAGGACGGCGTCCCCCGGCGCGTACCGCAGCTCTTCGGCGAGCGCCCGCAGCGGGGTGATGCCGACGCCGGCGCCGATGAGCGCGACCTTGCGCCGGGTGCGGGCGCGGGCGGAGAGCCGGCCGTAGGGCCCCTCGACGAGAACCCGGGTGCCGGCCCGGACGTGCCGCAGCGCACTGCTGTCGTCGCCGAGCTCCTTGACGGTGATCCGCAGGCTGCGGCCGTCGGGCGCGGCCGACAGCGAGTACGGATGGCCGCGGGTCCAGCCGGGGCCGGTCAGGAACCGCCAGGTGAAGAACTGGCCCGCCTCCGCACCGAGCCGGTCCAGGTGGCGGCCGGTCAGGTAGACGGACACGACGCCGTGGTCCTCGCGGACGACCGACGTCACGCGCAGCAGGTGCCGCGTGCTGCGCCAGAGCGGCAGCGCGATCCGCCAGACGAGCACCGCACCGGCCGCGGATGCCCAGAGCGTCCACCAGAACACGGTCGCCGCCGTCGAGGCGAGGAACTCCTGCCCGGTCCACAGCTGGTGCGGCAGGGCCAGGCCCGCGCCCAGGTAGCCGTACAGGTGCAGCAGGTGCCAGGACTCGTAGCGGAGCCGGCGGCGGGCCGCCCGCACGCTCGTGACGACGACCATGACAAGGGCGACGGTGCCGCCGACGGCGAGCAGCATCCCGGGATAGTCGACGGTCAGCTCCCACAGGGTCGCCGGCGTCGCGCTCAGCTGACCGGCCGCGTAGCCCCAGGTGATGAGCACCACGTGGGCGAGCATCAGGTCGAACGAGGTGAACCCGACGATCCGGTGGATCCGCGCCAGGCGGTCCTGGCCGAACGCGTGCTCGAGCGCGGGCACCCGCGCCATGAGCAGGACCTGCACCAGCAGGAGGTCCGACGCGATCAGCCCGGTGAGCCGGCCGGTCGAGGTCAGACCGGTGGCCCAGGCGCCGAGGTCCTGCACCCCGCCACCGGTCACCCACCAGTAGGTCACGAGCAGCAGCGAGAGCCAGAGCAGGACGCCCGAGCCGAGGCGCACGGCCGCATCCGTCCGGTGCCGGTACACGGGCGGGGCGGCAGTGGTGCGGCGGGCGGACGCGCCGGGCGCGGTCATCACGCTCACGTGGTGCCGCCGCCGTCGGTATCCGGGGTGATCCCGTCGGGAGCGGTGCGGTCGGGAGCGGTGCCGTCGGGAGCGCCACCGGGGAAGCGGTCGCCGTGGCCGCGGTGGTCGCCGTCCGGGACGCCTCTCTGGTCGGCGTCGGTGACGGTGCGGTCGCCGGAGACGCCGTTCCCGGCCACGGCGTGCCCGATCGCGAAGCCACCGACTCCGCCGGCGAGGACCAGGCCGACACCTGCCGCTGCCACCGCGCTCCGCCCCCGGAGCCGGCGCGGCGGCCGCGCGGGCCGCCCCTCGTCGGTCGGGACGGCGCCGTGGGCGGCGACCGGCTCGGGAGGGGTCACGGGCGGCTGCGCGGGCGTCCCGGTGACCGGCTCGGAGGATGCCGGCGATGTGCCGTCGGCCGGCTCCCAGCGGGAACCACTGGTCGGTACGTCGTTGTCGCTCACGGTGCTCCTTGACATCGAATGGAGTCCTACCGTGACCGCCCAGGCTGGGCCGAAGCCGGGGGAAGCCTGTATGTCAGCTGTGCGTACCGCGGGGTTCACCGGCGCCCAGCCGTCACCCAGCAAGAAAAGACGAGGCCCGGCGCACAATGCGCCGGGCCTCGTCCGTTGTAGCGGGGGCAGGATTCGAACCTGCGACCTCTGGGTTATGAGCCCAGCGAGCTACCGAGCTGCTCCACCCCGCGTCGGTAGAAACCACTCTACCAGCCGCGCGGAGGACGGGAGCCGGGCGTCCGCTCCCGTCCTCCGACCGTCAGCCGGTCGGGCCCGCCGGAGCCGAACTGGACGACGACGCCGCGGCCTTCTGCGCCGCCTGATACTCGGTGACCGCCTTCTGGAGCTCGGACAGCGCGCGGCCCTGACCCTCGAAGTCGCCGTTCTTCTGGGCGGTCGCCAGCGCGCTGAGGGCGGCGTTGATGTCGGTGACGGCCTTGGTCGTCCTGGGGTCGGACGGTGCTCCCCCACCGGCCGGCGGAGCGGTCGTCGGGGCCGCGGGGGTCGTGGGGGCGGCCGTCGCCCCGCCGGTCGAGGGCGCCGGCGAATCCGTGCCACCCGTGGCCGACTTCCCCGCCCCGGCGCCGAACACCTGGTCCAGCGCGGCCTGGAGGGTGTCGGCGTAGCCGACCCGACCGCCGTAGTTGACCAGGACCTTCTGCAGCAGCGGGAAGCTCTTCTCGCCGCGACCCTGCACGTAGAGGGGCTCGACGTAGAGCAGGCCGCTCCCGCCGATGGGCAGGGTGAGCAGGTTGCCGAAGACGGCCTTGGACTCCTGGCTGTTGAACAGCGTCAGGTCGGGTCTGACCTGGCTGTTCGCGGTGAACTGCTGCTGGACCTGCTGCGGCCCGGTGAACGGGGTGTTGCCCGGCAACCGGAGCACCTGGAGCCGGCCGTAGGTGTTGGGGTCGCTCGACGCGGACACGAACGAGGACAGGTTGTCGCGGTTGAAGGCGTTGAGCGCGCTGGTCAGCTGGAAGCTCGCCACGTCCTCACCGGGCCGCTGGGCCAGGATGTAGTACGGCGGCTGCGGGTCCTGGGTGTTCTTGGTGGGGTCGTTCGGCACCTGCCACCGGTCGTTCTGGTTGTAGAAGTCGACCGGGTTGGAGACGTGGTAGCGGGTGAGGATGTCCCGCTGCAGCTTGAAGAAGTCCTCCGGGTACCGGACGTGGCTGACCAGTTCGTCCGACATCGCGTTGCGCGGCTTCACCACGCCCGGGAAGGCCTTCATGTAGGTCTTCAGCACCGGGTCGGTCTTGTCCCACTGGTAGAGGGTCACGGTGCCGTCGTAGGCGTCGACCGTCGCCTTCACCGAGTTGCGGATGTAGTTGAACTGCTCGTCGGGCAGCGCCGTCGTGCCGGCGCCGGTGAGCGAGTCCTGCGCCGCGGTGCCGAGCTCCATCGACTCCGCGTAGGGGTAGTCGTCCGACGTCGTGTAGCCGTCGAGGACCCAGGTCACCCGGCCGTTGATCACCGCCGGATACGGGTCGCCGTCGACCTTGAGGAACGGCGCCGCCTTCTCCACCCGGTCCAGCGGGTCGCGGACGTAGAGGACCTTGGAGTCGTCGTTGACCGCGCCCGAGAGCAGGAAGTTGCGCTCGCGGTAGTAGATGGCGAACGTGAGCTGGCGGAAGAAGCTCCCGATCGACACCCCGCCCTTGCCGTCGTAGGTGTTGTTGATCTGCCCCTGGTCCGACCCGTCCTCGGGCTGGTCGAACTCCCGCGGCTGCGAGCCCTTCGGGGCGCCGACGACGGAGTAGACGTCCTGCCCGTTCTGCTGGATCAGCTCGCCGTAGTAGATGCGGGATTGCTCGACGTCGATGTTCCCCGTCGTCGGCAGGTTCTTCGTGGTGAAGTTCGGCTCGCCGCCGTCCTGACCGGCGACGACCTCGTTCGCCGGAGCGGCCACGAACCCGTTGCCGTGGGTGTAGACGGTGTGCCGGTTGATCCAGCTGCCCTGGTTCTCCGACAGGCCGGCACTGTTGAGCTCGCGCACGGCGACGACGTAGTCGCGGGTCTTCTCCTGGCCCGTCGTCGGGTCCGGCAGCGTGTACCGGTCGATGTCGAGCTTCTCCGGGAAGCCGTAGACATTGCGGATCTGCTGGCGCGCGGTGAACGTCTGCGCGAGCACGTTGGGGTCGAGCAGACGCGCGTTCGGAATGGTCTCGGTGTCGTTGCGGAGCTGGTTCAGGACCGCCTCGGGGTCGGCCTGGTCGCCGGTGTTCTGGGCGTAGTCGACGTAGTCCACCTTGTCCAGGCCGTAGGCGGCGAGCGTGGAGGTGATCGCCCGCTTGATGTAGGGCGCCTCCTTCTGGTCGGCGCTGGGCCGGACGACGAACTGCTGCACGATCGCCGGATAGGCCACCCCGATGACCAGGCTGGAGATCAGCAGGAAGACCAGCGCTGCGGCGGGGAGCAGGAAGTTGCGGACGACGATGTTGGCGAAGAACGCGATCGCGCAGAAGGAGGCGACGAAGACCAGGATCGTCTTGGGCACCAGCAGCGCGTTGACGTCGGTGTAGCTGGCGCCGGTGAACACCTCACCGCGCTGGGAGTAGACCAGCCCGTAGCGGTCCAGCCAGTACCCCACGGCCTTGAGCGCGACGAACAGGCCGACGAGCACCGAGATCTGCACGCGCGCGGCGGCGGTGAGCTTCTGCCCGGGCGTCTGCAGGCGCAGCCCGCCGAACACGTAGTGGGTGAGCACCGAACCGATCAGCGCGAGCAGCACGATCGCGAAACCGAAGCCGAGCGCCAGCCGGTAGAAGGGGTAGTCGAAGACGAAGAAGGACAGGTCGATGCCGAACTGCGGGTCGGTCTTGCCGAAGTCGGTTCCGTTGCGGAACGTCAGCCACGTCTGCCAGCTGCCCTGCGCGGTGAACCCGGCGAACAGCCCGAGGACGACGGCGACCGCGCCGAGCACGAGCCCGCGGCGCGGCTCCAGGGACTGGCGGTAGCGCTCCAGGTTCTGCTGTTCGAGCGACATCGGCCGAAACGTCGGGCGGTACCGGTAGGCCAGGTAGACCGCCGTCGCCACCAGTCCGCCGGTCGCGACACCCGCGACGGCGAACAGCAGCGCCCGCGTCTGCAGCTCGGTCCAGAAGACCGCGGTGTACTTCGTCTCGTCGAACCACAGGTAGTCGACGTAGACGTTGGTCAACGTCCCGATCACCGTGAAGAGCAGGAGCAGCACGGCGATGGCGCCGAGGATCAGCTTGGCGCGCCGCGAGAGCGTCGGCACCGGCACGGGGGGCCGCATGGCCACGAGCGGTCTCCTTCAGTTTGCGTTGGATCGCGGTGGCCGGAGTGCTCGGCGCGGCCCCGGGCTCACCTGGACAACGCACCGGGCAGCGCCGGGTTCCCGGACAGCTTCCCTCACCCGGGGTGGGCTCAGCAGCCCGCCGGGGTGCGCCCCGCCTCGAAGTCGGCGAGGGCCTTCAGCGCGTCGTCCAGGGTGGCCACGCGGGCGAGCGGGAAGCCCGGGTCTCCCACCCCCTTGGCCTCGGAGCAGTTGTCGGCCGGAACCAGGAACAGCTGCGCGCCGATGTCCCTGGCGGCGGCCATCTTCAGCGTGATCCCGCCGATCGGACCCACGTCGCCCTGCGGGTCGATCGTCCCGGTGCCGGCGACGACCTTGCCGTGGGTGAGGTCCTTCTCCCCGACCAGATCGAGGATCCCGAGGGTCAGCATCAGCCCGGCCGACGGACCGCCGACGTCCTTCACGTCGATGTGGACGGCGAAGGGCGCCGACGGCTGGGCCAGCACGCTCACCCCGAGCATCGAGCCCTTCCGCCCCTCGGCGGCCTTCGTCGTCACCTGCACCTGCCCCGGCGAGCCGAGGTGGGTGGTGTCGACGGTGACCGTCGTGCCGGCGGGGATGGCCCTGAGGACGTCGGTGAGCGTGTCCGCGTCCGGGGTGGGGCGGCCGTCGACCGCCTCGATGGTGTCGCCCTCGTCCAGCACCGAGGCCGACGGCGATCCCTTCGGCACCTCCTGGACGACGACCTTCACCGGATAGCCGAGGTGCCCGAGGGCCGCGCTCTCCGCGTTCTGCTCCGAGGACAGGAACGCCTGCCGGTTCACGTCGCGCGTCTGCTCCTCCGAGCGCCCCGGCGGGTAGACCGCCTCCTCGGGAACGACGGCGATCTCGTCGTCGAACCAGCCGCGCACTGCCTGCACCAGGCTGAGTCCGCCGCGGCTGACCCCGACGGTGGTCAGGTTGAGGTGGCCGCTGACCTTGTTTGCGGCGCGGCCTTCGACGGTGATGATCTTGGAGCCGTCGATGTCACCGAGAGTGTTGAACGTCGGCCCGGGCACCTGGGCGACGTAGGGCACCGGCAGCGTCGTCCCGAGGAGCCCGAAGAGCACCAGGAGCACGACGCCGGCGGTCAGGACGGCGATCCGGCGGGTCACGACGGGCGAGCCTATGTCGGCTTGCTGGACCGGGTGTCCGCCGAGGGCGCAAACTGCCGGCCGCCACCCCAAGATCAGCCGTCTACCGTGGACGCATGAGTGACGTGCCGTTCGGCTTCGGGCTCCCCGACCGCGATCCCGAGCGCCGGGAGCCCGACCCGGCGGGCGACCCGTTCGGTCTGGGCGCCCTGTTCGGCGGAATCGCCGGCGGTGGCTCGCCGGAGGAGCTGCTGGGCAAGATTCCGCTGTTCGCCGAGCTGCAGAAGATGATGAGCTGGTCCGGCGGCCCCGTGAACTGGGACCTGGCCCGCCAGGGCGCGATCAGCCAGCTGGCCGTCGGGCACCAGCCCACCTCCCAAGCGGAGCAGACGGCGGTCGCCGAGTCCCTTCGCCTCGCCGACCTCTGGCTCGACCAGGCCACCGAGCTGCCGTCGGGCATCGAGCGGACCGCCGCCTGGTCCCGCGTCGACTGGGTGGAGAAGACCCTGCCGGCCTGGACCGAGCTGATCGACCCACTGGCCGAGAAGGTCGTCGCCGCCATGACCAGCGCGCTGCCCCAGGAGGCGGCGATGTCGTTCGGGCCGATCGCCGGGATCATGGGCCAGATGGGCGGCCTGATGTTCGGCGCCCAGGTGGGGCAGGCCCTCGGCAAGCTCGCCGACGAGGTGGTCACGAGCACCGACGTCGGCCTCCCCCTCGCCCCGTCGGGCACCGGCGTCCTCGTCCCACAGAACGTCGCCGAGTTCGCCGCCGGGCTGGACCGCCCCGCCGACGAGGTCCGCCTGTTCCTCGCCCTGCGCGAGGCCGCCTCGCAGCGGCTGTTCGCCCACGTGCCCTGGCTGCGCCAGCAGCTGCAGGACGCGGTGCACGCCTACGCCCGCGGCATCACGATCGACCGCGAGAAGATCGAGCAGGGCATCACCGAGGCGATGTCCGGCATGGAGGGCGGTATCGACCCGAGCAACCCGGAGAGCATCCAGCAGCTGCTCGGCAGCGGGGTGCTCGAGCCCGAGGAGACTCCCGAGCAGCAGATGGCGCTGCGCCGGCTGGAGACGCTGCTCGCTCTCGTCGAGGGCTGGGTGGACACCGTGGTCGCGGAGGCCGCGAAGGACCGGCTGCCCGGACACCCGGCGCTCGCCGAGACGATGCGGCGGCGGCGCGCCACCGGCGGCCCCGCGGAGCAGACGTTCGCCACGCTGGTCGGGCTGGAGCTGCGCCCGCGGCGGCTGCGCGACGCGGCGACCGTGTGGGGGGCGATGAGCCAGCGCTACGGCAGCGCCAGGCGGGACGAGCTCTGGTCGCACCCCGACCTGCTGCCCACCTCCGACGACCTGGACGAGCCACTGGACTTCGTGGCGCGCCAGGACATGGACGACGAGTTCCGCGGGCTCACCGACGAGCAGCCGCCCGGGGAGGACGGCCCAGCGCCGGCTTAGTCGACCGGGTCGCCGTCCTGCGGCTCGGCGGCGTGGGTGGCCTGCTCGACGCCCTCGAGGAAGCCGCGCGCCCGCTCCGCCCGCGGGTATCGCGCGACCAACGCCCAGAACGGCGCGTCGTGGCCGGGCTCGAGCAGGTGCACCAGCTCGTGCACGAGCACGTAGTCGACGACGTAGTCGGGCATGGCGCGCAGCCGGCTGGACAACCGGATGCTGCGGTCGGCGGGTGTGCACGAGCCCCAGCGGCGCTGCTGGTTGTCGACCCACCGGACGCTGGCCGGCTCCGCCAGCCCGTCGAGATGCGCCGCGGACAGTGCCTGCGCCCGGGCCATCAGCTCGCTGTCGCCCCCGAGCGACCGGCGGCGGCGCTCCTCGCGCGTCTGGAGCTTGGCGACCATCTGGGCGACCCAGCGGCGCTCCTCCGCGGGGCTGAAGGCCGCCGGGATGAGGACGACGGTGCGTCCCATCTCGCGGTAGGCCGTGACGGTGCGGCGACGACGGGCACTGCGCCGGACTTCGACGACGTTGCCGCCCGCGCCGACGGCGTCACCGTCGGGGGACGCGGCGGCGTCGGAAGTCGGTCGGGGCACGGGGGGAACCGTAAGCCACGGCGGCGACAGTGCGCCTGTGCGGAGACACCCATGTGGGTACAGGTCGCACGGACGGTGGACACCGGGCGCTCTCCCCGGTGACAACGGTTGCGCTGCGCAGCCGTCCACAGGCCACATCCCCCCGTTCGTGCAGGTCGGACGCCTGGGGCCGGGATCATGGAGGCGGGGCTGCCCACGTGCTGTCCCCGGCCCGCACACAGGGACACGCCGACCAGTCCCCACGTGCTCCACAGGTCTGTCCACAGGTTGTGGGTAATCGGGGGCGGGTGCGGGCGGCTCGGGGACCCGCCCGCCGTTGACCGACCGGCCGACACGGGTAGCGTGCCTGCGCAACGGCGACCGGCGGGCATGCCGAGGCGCCCCGAGAGCGAGGAGATCCCGTGGCTGAGAGCTACAACGGCTACTGCGTGAAGTGCAAGGACAAGCGCGACTTCGACGGCGAGGTCAAGGTCAGCGAGTCCGGTCGTCGCATGGCTCAGGGCACCTGCCCGGTCTGCGGCACCAAGATGAACCGGATCCTCGGCAAGGCCTAGCCCCGTCGACCCAGGCGGCGGCGTTTCCCTTCCGGGGCGCCGCCGTTCGTCGTTTCCGGCCCTGTGGACGACGCCAGCGCCGACGCCGCTGTCGCTGCGACGCTGGCCCCCGTGACCGCCACGCCCCATCCCCTGCTGCCCGCCGCCACCCCGGTCCTGCGCGTGGGCGCGCGCGCCGTCCAGATCGGCGGTGTCGACTCCGGAGACGGGGTGCGCATCGGTCCGGACGCCGCGGACCTGGCGCGACTGCTGCGCGGCCTCGACGGGCGGCGGGGACAGCGCACGGTCCTGGCCGACGCCGGCCGGGCGGGGCTGGATCCCGCCACGGTGGCCGCGGTGCTCGACGGGCTGCGAGCCGCCGGCGTGCTGTTCGACGTCGACCCCGCGGACCTGCTGGCGGCCGACGCCGGTCCGGCGGCCGCGGCCCGCACGGTCGCGGAACTGCCTGCCGCCCTCTCCCCCCGGCCTGCCGGTGCCGTCTGGCAGCGCAGACGAGCGGCAGTGATCGCTGTGGAGGGCGCGACGCGGGTCGGGGTGCCCTTGGCCGCGGTGCTCGCCGCCAGCGGCGTCGGCCGGATCAGCGTGCGCGACGCGGGCACGGTCTCCGCGGCGGACACCATCGTGGGCGGGCTCGAGGCGAGCGACGAGGGCCGGCCCCGCGCCGCGGCGGCGGCCGATGCGATCCGACGGGCCAGCCCGCTCACCGACCTGCGCCCGCTCGCCGACGAGGCGGCCGACCTCGTCGTCCTGACCCGTCCGTGGGCCGCTTCCGATCCGATGGTCGCCGCCGAGCTGGACCCTCGGGTGCCGCAACTGGTCGCCACCGTGCGGGGAGAGATCGGCGTCGTCGGCCCTCTGGTGGTCCCGGGGATCACCAGCTGCCTGCGCTGCGCCGAGCTGCACCGCCGGGACGCCGACCCGGGGTGGCCCCGGCTGGCGGCGCAGCTGACCGGCAGCGAGCCCCCGCCGAGCGGGGCGACGATCACCTGCCTGGTCACCGTGGCCACTGCGGCCCTGCAGGTCCTCTCCTATCTCGACGGAGCCGCCGCCCCCGCGGTCCTCGACGCGGTCGTCGAGCTGCGGCCCCCGGACCTTCAGCCGCGCCTGCGCAAGTGGCCGCCGCACCCCGCGTGCGACTGCGGAGCGGTGGCCGACGACACTCGGGAGGCGCCCCGGGCCACGCTCCCGGGCGGGGCCGGGCGGGTTCCTCCGGGTGCGTCGGGGGCGTGGCAGGGAACAATGGGCGGCTGACCGCGCCGCCCACCGGGGCGGGGGCCGGCGAGGAGGACGTGTGAGTGACGACGGACCGGTGATGCCGCGAGGTTCGGTGTCGCGGACCGCACGCCTGGCGTCGCTCCCGCTCGGCGCCGCGGGGCGCGCGACCCTCGGCCTGGGCAAGCGGCTGTCCGGACGGCCCGCCGACGACGTCGCCGCAGAACTGCAGCAGCGGACCGCCGAGCAGCTGTTCGCCGTCCTCGGGCAGCTCAAGGGCGGCGCGATGAAGCTCGGCCAGACCCTTTCTGTGTTCGAGGCCGCCGTCCCCGAGGAGATCGCCGCCCCGTACCGCGAGGCGCTGGTCAAGCTGCAGGAGGAGGCGCCGCCGATGCCGGTGCGCACGGTGCACGCCGTGCTCGCCCAGCAGCTCGGCGGCACCTGGCGGCAGCGGTTCGCCGACTTCGACGACCAGCCGGCCGCAGCGGCGAGCATCGGCCAGGTGCACCGCGCGACCTGGCGGGACGGCCGCGACGTGGCGGTGAAGATCCAGTACCCCGGCGCGGGCACGGCGCTCATGGCCGACCTCAACCAGCTGGCCCGGTTCGCGCGGCTGTTCGCGGCGCTGTTCCCCGGCATGGACGTCAAGCCGCTGATCGCGGAGCTCAAGGCCCGGGTGGCCGAGGAACTGGACTACGGCCTGGAGGCCGACGCGCAGCGGGCGTTCGCCGCCGCCTACGCGGGGGATGCGCAGATCGTCGTCCCGAGGATCGTGGCGAGCGCACCCAAGGTGATCGTGTCGGAGTGGCTCGACGGCACGCCGCTGTCGCGGATCATCGCCGACGGCAGCCAGGAGCAGCGGGACCGCGCCGGGCAGCTGCTCGCCGTCCTGCACTTCTCCGGCCCGCAGCGGGCCGGCCTGCTCCACGCCGACCCGCACCCGGGCAACTTCCGGTTGCTCGCCGACGGCCGGCTCGGCGTCATCGACTTCGGTGCCACCGCCCGGCTGCCCGACGGCCACCCCGAGCCGATCGGCCGCCTGCTGCGGTGGGCGCTGGCCGGGAAGGCCGACGAGGTCCTCACCGACCTGCGCGCAGAGGGCTTCGTCCGGCCCAACATGGAGGTCGACGCCCAGGGGGTCCTCGACTATCTGCGCCCGCTGCTCGAGCCGCTGGTGACCGACCACTTCCACTTCACCCGGGCGTGGATGCAGGAGCAGGCCGCGCGGATCGCCGACCCGCGCACCGAGGCCAGCCGACTGGGCCGCCAGCTGAACCTGCCGCCGGCCTACCTGCTGATCCACCGGGTGACGATCGGCTCGATCGGCGTGCTGTGCCAGCTCGGCGCCGCCGGCAACTTCCGCGCGATCCTGGAGGAGTGGCTCCCCGGTTTCGTGGAGTGACGCGGCTTCAGATGCGGACCCGCGATGCCGATGCTCCGGACGTCGTGGATCGATGACCCGGGAGGTCCGATGAACTACCTGCGCCGGCTGCAGAGCGAGCGCCCCGTCCTGTTCTGGGCGGTCACCCTGGTCGGGTTCTGGCTGGCCTTCCGGCTCGTGCTGCTGGTCGCCTCGCTCCTGCTCGGGCCGTTCGGGCTGCCGTCGTGGGCGCCTCTGGTCGTCGTGGTGGCCGTGCTCGTGATCATCGCCCGGCGACAGCAGGGCCCTCGCTAGGCGGGACCGGTCCGGACGCTCCAGGAAGCATCCGGACCGGTCCCGGTCGGCACCGCCGGTCAGACGGCGGCGCTGGCGCGGGCGGCACGACGTACCGCCCGTTCCGCCCGGCGGGTGGCACGCCGAGCCAGGTAGAGCCGACGGGCCAGGGAGACCGCCTGGATCTGAGCGGCCTCCTCCCGTATCCGGCTCTGGGCCAGGTCGTTCTCGATCAGGTACGCGTACATGGCAATTCCTTCGCGTCGATGTGGATGCGCTCGCCGATCACGCGGCGACCTCCTTGCGGGGACGTCCCCGCGGCCGCTTGCGCGCGATCACCGAGCCGCGCTCGAAGATCTCTCCGCCCCAGACACCCCAGGGCTCGGCCCGGTCGAGGGCGCCCGCGAGGCACGCCTCACGAACCGGGCAGTCGGCACAGAAGCTCTTGGCGAGCTCGAGCTGCGCCGGCGTCTCGGCGAACCACAGGTCCGGGTCCTCGACCCGGCACGGCAGGGGCCGCCGCACCGGGGCCGACGCCGGCGGCGTGGCGGGACGCCGCGTCGGGAGACCCACCGTCCAGGGGAGCCCGGGCCGGCGGTGGGACGTCGGGCGGTCGATCGTCTGCTGCACTGCCGCTCCTCCTTTGTCTGCTGTGGCCGGCGGACACCCGCCGACCGAAGTCGGTGTGCCGGGTGTCGCGGACAAAGAAAAAGGCCGCGGATCCCGGGGTTCGGGTTCCGCGGCCTCGGAGAGGACCGGTGAGCGTCAGCTCAGTGGTCTGCCCGAGGGATGGATCCCGAGGGTGGTGCCGATGGAGTTGTGTGCGAGGGCCATGGGGGCGGTCAAGCCGGCCTGACCGGCGACCGGACGCGGCCGAACGGCGGTGACGCCTGCGGGCACACCG
>Ga0308174_10000481_pt1 | contig 16698 bp, 13 predicted proteins | sample PhyPR2_FD_203894 | JGI IMG/M metagenome (GOLD analysis project Ga0308174, IMG submission 203894) | Soil microbial communities from UC Gill Tract Community Farm, Albany, California, United States - DLSLS.P.R2 | ecosystem: Environmental > Terrestrial > Soil > Agricultural land | place: USA...
GCGCTTCCGTTGAATAGCGCTGAAACGCTCGTCAGATCGGCAATGCCGTTGGGATCCGAAAAGTCGAAGGTGAACGTTTGCGTTGCGCCGCTTCCGGCACTCGGCGACACTGCGACGGTTACCGGCGGCACGGTCACCTGCATCTTCATCACAAATGCCCCGAAATTCCCCGCATTGATGGTCTGGACTGCGCCCTTTAGCGGAAAGTTCATCGATTGCGTCAGCCCTGCGACGAACAGGTTTCCGAAGCCGTCCAGCGCCGCTGCCGTGCCCGCATCCGCGTTCCCTCCACCCAGATAAGTCGCAAAGGAAATCGTATCTCCCGCCGCCCCGAGCACCGCCAGGAACGCATCGCTATTTCCGGCATTCGCCGTTTGCAGGGCTGCCACAATCGGAAAATCGTCTGAATAGGTGTAGCCGGTAACGTACGCCTTGCCGATGCTGTCCACCGCCACTGCATTCGCCACGTCCGGCCCCGAGCCTCCGACGAACGTGCTGTAAACCAGCGCTCCCGCCGCGGTGAATTTTGCCGCGAATGCGTCCGACCATCCATACAACGCCGTCTGCGCGGCATGAAGCACCGGAAAATTCGCCGAGCTCGCGACTCCCGCCACATACACACCGCCCTGCGCGTCCAGCGCAATCCCCTGCCCTGCCTCTCCATATCCGGCGCCGCCGCTGCTTCCTCCTAAGTACGTCGAGAATACCAGCGAGCTCCCATCCGCCCGCAACTTCGTCACGAACGCGTCCTGTCCGCCCCCGTTGTACGCCTGAAACGCATTCATCACGGGAAAATCCGTGGAATACGTCGACCCCGTAACGTGTGCTTCTCCCGCGCCGTTCACTGCGATCGCCAACCCGCGATCCGTATTGCTGCCGCCGAGCATCGCGCTATAAACAAGCCGGCTGCCATCGGCACTGAATTTCGCCGCAAAGGCGTGCGTCACGCCTGCATAACCCTGATGAAAGCCGAGGATCGGAAAATTGACGGAGGCCGCGTCGCCCGCCACATAAGCGTTCCCGGTGGAGTCCACCGCAACGCCGTTCGCCACGTCGCTGCCGTTGCCGCCCAGAAAGGTGCCGTAGATCAAAGTATTCCCGGTGGGCGACAACTTGGCCAGAAACGCGTTCCCCGCCCCATTCATTCTGGGCTGCCAGGCATTCCGCACCGGAAAATTCGCCGACCGGGTGCTTCCTACGACGTATGCCGCGCCCGCGGCATCCACCGCGATTCCATTGGCGCGATCGTCCCCGCTGCCGCCCAAATACGTGCAGTAAACGATCGCGGTGCCCGACGCGTTCAGTTTCACGACGAAAGCGTCGTTACTGCCGCCGCTGAGACTCTGCATCGGGCTCGCCACCGGCAGGTCGCGCGACTCCGTGAATCCCGCGATGTACGCCGCGCCCGTGGCGTCCACAGCCACCGCCGTCGCCGTATCCTGGCCGCTCCCGCCCAGCAACGTGCTGTACGTCAAGACGGGATCGATAATCAGCGGCAGCGTCCGATCGTACTCGCCTACGATGAAACCCACTGCCCCATCCGCTCGCACATCGAAACTTCCGCTGACTGCTTGTTTCCGTTCTCCGCGGACTTGAAAAATTACCGGCGCGTCTTCCCGCAGCGTACGGCCGCCCACCGCCACCAATAATGCTCCGCCGGAAGCTACGTGAATCGCTTCAGCACCGTGATACCGAACGCGAATTTGCCGTGGGTCCGCGCCCCGCGCAACCCGAAACTCGGATTTCAGCTTACGGCCGCTGGCCCCATACGCCAGGTCGATGCCCGGATACAAACTCCGGTATACAATTCCGCCGTACAGCGGCACGTCCGCGCGCCATTGGTCCGAACTGCCAATGAGGAAATTGGCGCTGCCGGCCATCCGTTCGGAGCCCTCAATAACCGTGCTCCGCTGCGCGCCTTCGAAGTACATCTGGACCACCGCACCATGTACGCGCAGTTCGGCGGAAGTGGGCGCAAACACCGCCTCCAGTTCTGAAGCCTTCGCCGTGAATCGCACCGGAGCGGCAGCCTGACCGCGGTTTTCGACAAAAAAGAGCGGCGCCTCACGGCTGCCCGAAGACGCCGCGGCCAGCGACGAAAGAAAAGCGCAGAGGCAAAGTAGCGGTCGCATAGTATGGTCCACTCCTCCCATCGGCCGCTTGCACCCAAAACTTTAGGCCCAATCCCGCAATCCCGCTAAAATATCGCTTGGCTCTCAACGATCCGACGCGCCCTTATCTTTCCGTCGTCGCCACCGCGCGCAACGACGATCACGGCATTAATCTGCTGGGGCGCGTGCAGACCTTCGTGAATTCGCTCATCGGACAAGCCAAGCGCCATTCGCTCCCCATCGAACTCCTACTCGTCGATTGGAACCCGCCGCCCGACCGTCTTCCGCTCGCCGAAGTCATCCACTGGCCCGCGGACGCGTCGCCGTGCACCATCCGCGTCCTCACCGTTTCCCCCGACCTGCATAGCCGTTACGCGCACGCCGACGCCCTGCCGCTCTACCAGATGATCGCCAAGAACGCAGGCATTCGCCGCGCCACCGGCGATTTCATTCTCGCGACGAACATCGATATCCTCTTCTCCGACGAGTTGATGGAACTCATCGCGGCGCGCCGCCTGGACCCCGGCCGCATGTATCGCCTGGACCGTACCGACGTCGCCGCGGAAGTGCCGGTCGATGCCCCTGTCCCCGAACAACTCGAGTACTGCCGCACGCATCGCATCCGCATCAACGCCCGCGACGGCACGTTCCCGCTGACGCCCGAAGGCTTGCGCGCGCGCTCCCCCGTCGATGTCGTACCGCCTGATGCGGGCATTCTCTTTGGCGAGGATTGGCGCAGTGCTGAGCAGCACGCAGGTCACGTCTTCCGCTGGGCCGGCGATGAGCCCGTCCTCTACGTCCAGCCCTCCGAAACGGCTCGCATCCTCGCGTTCGACTGCGTTCCGGGGCCCGCGACCGGCTTCGGCGCCTTCATCCTGCAAGTGCTGGACGCAAACGGCCAGACTTCCGCTGAAGCACACGTCGCCGTTCGGTCAATGGTGCGGGTGCGTGTCCCCGCGGGCGCCAAGTCCGTCGCGCTACGCGTCGTATCCACCCATCCACGGACGTTTTCCCAAGGCCGCGTCCTCAACTTCTCCGTCTCGCAATGCGCCTGGCGGCCATGCCCGCCGGATGCGCCGCCGGTTGCCGTCGTGCCCAGGCCGTATCGCTGGACTCGCGCCGGCCGCACGGCATTCAATGCGTTGCGCCTGTTCTGGAGCGTGCTGCGCGGAAAGGCGCCGCCGCGAATCGGCCTCCCCATTCCTCCTCGTGTTCTGGAACGCCTCCAGCTTCGCACCGAATCGAACGGCATTTCCGTCGCGCTGCGGAAGCCGCGTCTTACCGCCGCTCCGCCTCTGCCTGCTCCCGCCGACTTACACACGAATGCTTGCGGCGATTTCACGCTGCTCCATCGCGACCGCTGGTTTGACCTGCGCGGCTATCCCGAATTCGATCTCTATTCCATGAACATCGATGCGCTTTTCTGCTACATGGCGCATTACGGCGGCGCCCGGGAGCTCGTCCTGCCCGACCCTGTGCGCGTCTACCATATCGAACACTCGGCCGGCTCCGGCTGGACTCCCGAAGGCGAGAACCTCCTCTACCAGCGCCTCGCCGCCAAGGGGATTCCGTGGCTGGAGTTCTCAGATGTTCTGGCTTGGGCCGCGCAAATGGAGCGCCTGCACAGCACCGTCATCTTCAACCGCGAAGACTGGGGCCTGGGAGAGTTTTCCCTCGCGGAAACGCACCCCGGCCGCGAAAAACACCCGTAAATCCTGTTACTATCTCTTCGTTATGAAAAATGAGCTCGTAGTCGTCACCGGCGCCGGTGGATTCATTGGGGGAGCGCTGGTCGCCGACTTCCGCCGCCAGGGCTTCACTAAAATCCGCGCGGTAGATATCAAACCCGTAGCCGAGTGGTATCAGGCTTTCGACGATGTCGAAAACCTCGTTCTCGACCTCAACCTGCACCAGAACTGTGAGCAGGCGGCCCGCGGCGCATACCAGATCTATAACCTGGCCGCGAACATGGGCGGCATGGGCTTCATCGAAAACAACAAAGCGCTCTGCATGCTGTCGGTCCTCATCAACACCCACATGCTGCAAGCCGCCCAGAAATTCGGCGTGGCGCGCTACTTCTACTCCTCCTCGGCCTGCGTTTACAACGCCGACAAGCAGCGCGACCCCGACAATCCCGGACTTAAGGAAGAGGACGCTTACCCCGCGATGGCCGAAGACGGCTACGGCTGGGAGAAGCTCTTCAGCGAGCGCATGTGCCGCCACTTCCACGAAGATTACGGCATGTACACGCGCGTGGCCCGCTTCCACAACGTCTACGGTCCCTTCGGCACATGGGACGGCGGCCGTGAAAAGGCCCCCGCCGCCATCTGCCGCAAAGTCATCGAAGCCAAGGTCAGCGGCAACCACGAGATCGTTATCTGGGGCGATGGCACCCGCACGCGCAGCTTCATGTATATCGACGATTGCGTCAGGGGCGTGCAGATGATTATGGACTCCAGCATCCTCGAGCCCATCAATCTGGGCTCTTCGGAAATGGTGACCGTCAATCAGCTCGTCGATATTGTCGAAGCTATCGCGGGCATCAAGCTGAAGCGCGTTTACGACCTGGATGCGCCCAAGGGCGTAATGGGCCGCAACAGCGACAACACGCTGATTCGCCAGTATCTGGATTGGGAGCCGAGTATCCCGCTGCGTACCGGCATGGAAAAAACCTACGCGTGGATTTACGACGAGTTCATGGGCCGCCGCAACGCCGAGCTCGCCGCTACACGTTAAGCGCGCTGCGCCGCCGCCGGTACTCCCAGGCGGCGGCAATCGTTCTCGACCATCTCGCGCACCAGGTCGGCGAAACCGGTGGTATGCCGCCATCCCAGCACCGTATGCGCTTTCGTCGCGTCGCCCTGTAGCACGTTGACTTCGCTCGGCCGGTAGAGCGCTTCATCGGTAACCACGTACTGCCGGTAATCCAAGCCCACGAAGCCGAACGCCATCTCGGCGAACTCCCGCACCGAATGCGTCTGCCCCGTAGCGATCACATAATCGTCCGGGCTCGGCTGCTGGACCATTCGCCACATTGCTTCTACGTACTCCCGCGCGTGGCCCCAATCGCGTTTCGCATCCAGGTTGCCGAGCCGCAGGTCCCTGGCCTTTCCTGCCGCGATGCGTGCGGCCCCCGACGTAATCTTGCGCGTGACAAATTCAAAGCCGCGGCGCGGCGACTCGTGGTTGAACAGAATGCCGCTGGATGCATGCATTCCATACGCCTCCCGATAGTTCCGCGTGAGCTCGAAGCCCGCCACCTTACTGATCCCATACGTCGACCGCGGATGAAAGCGCGTCTGCTCCGTCTGCGGCACTTCATCCGCCTTGCCGAACATCTCGCTCGATCCGGCGAAGTAGACGCGGCACCCCGGCACGATGTTCTTCAGCGCCGCCAACAGATAATGCGTGCCGTTGATGTTCGCCTGCAGCGTGGAAAATTCATCGTCGAACGAATAGCTGACAAAGCTCTGCGCCGCCAGGTGATAACACTCGTCCGGCCGCACCTTCCCGACTGCCTCGTGGATGCTCGCGTAACTTTCAAGGGAACCCGCGTGCATTTGGAGCTCGCCGCGCACACTCTCCAGGCGGTTCAGCCGGTTTTCCGGATCCTCCAGGGCCACGCGGCGCACGATGCCGTGAACCTCGTATCCCTTGGCGAGCAGCAGCTCCGCCAGGTAGCTTCCGTCCTGGCCCGTGACGCCCGTGATCAGCGCTTTTCGTGCCGCCATTTTACGCTCGCTCTCTCCACACCCGCGCCAGCTTTTTCGGCTGGAGCCTCGACGCCCACTCTTTCCAGAAACGCGGCAGGTGTTTGTAGTTGTAATAGCTGCCCAATCCCAGGCTCGCCAGGTAGACCGCGGCAGAATGCCGCAGAGGCTCAAAATACTGGTCGCGGCCATCGCGCAAGAAACTCAGGTAGCCATAAACCCAATTGACCGGCACATAGCCATACGCCTCACGCAATAAAGAGATGTTGTGCTGGAAGACGCGCTTGCGATGCGCCAGCGTGTCATTTTCCCGGTGCATACGCGATGTGGCCAGGACTTCCGGAACCGCGAGGAAACTGTGCTTCCGGGCCATCCGCACCCAGAGATCGTAGTCGAAACACGAATTTCGACGCGGATCGAGCTGCCCGCACGCCGCAAACGCCTCCCGCCTCATGAACGCCGCCGGCTGGCAGATGCCGCACTCCTCCTCGAACATCTCCGCGCGATACGGGGAGACGGTGGGGTATCGTGCGATCTCCTTCCCTTCCTCGTCGGTCCAGATGCCCTCTCCGTAAATGACGTCGGCCTCGGGATGCGCGAGCATATGCCGCACTGCCGTTGAGATGGCGCCGGGGAGATACTCGTCGTCGGCATTGATCCACGCGAAGATCTCGCCATGCGACCGCGCGTATCCTTTATTGACCGCATCGGTCGGCCCTTTGTCGGGCGCGGAGAAGAACTCCAGCCGGTCGCCATAGCGCGCCAGAAGCTCCAGCGTACCGTCGGTGGATCCGCCGTCCATCACGATGTATTCGATTCGCGGATAGTCCTGCGCGAGCACGCTCTCGACGGTGCGCTCAATGAATCGCTTGGCGTTGAAGCAAGGCGTCACGATGCTGACTAGCGGCTGCTGCTCCATTAGGCGTCTGTTCCCTCAAATGGTAACAGCTATCGTTGCAACGGCAACAGGAGCGCCTTTCCCGCTTTTCGAACATTTTCACACTTTCTGTTGTATCGGCCGATATCGGTGCTTTACACTGGACTTGATGCAACATGCGCCGGTCGCGCCCGCTTTTCTCACTACAGCCCGTGTTGCCCGCATACTGGGAATAACCAAGCGGACATTGCATAACTGGATTAAAGCAGGAAAAGTCCCCGGACCCGAAGCAAACCCCGAAAACGGCTACCTCGAGTGGACAATGGCCGACGTCGAGGTCGCCCGGCGGGCCCTTATGGAGGAACCCGAGTGATCCGACTCGTCATTGCCAATCAAAAGGGTGGCGTCGCTAAGACCACCACCACTCTCAGTCTCGCCCGTGAGTTCGCCGAACGCGGTCTGAAGGTTCTGCTGATCGATATCGACCCGCAAGGCTCTATCGGCGCTACTCTCGGCCTGAAAGCGTCGAACTACCTGTACAGCTTCGTGATTTCGAACTATCGGTTCAAGGACTGCCTGGTGCAGGCGCACCCGAACGTAGACGTTCTCTGCAGCAATCGCGAAACTACTGATATTGAAGGCATTCTCACGCCGCGCACGGGTCGCGAGCTGATCTTTCAGGTGCTGCTCACGCCGGTGGAAAAGGAATACGATGCGGTCATCATTGATTGCCCGCCGGCCATTTCCCTGCTCCAGAGCTGCGCGCTCATGTATTCGCAGCAGATTCTGATTCCGCTGACCATGGATCCGCTGAGCCTGCAAGGCGCCTACGCCGCGATCCAGACTTCCGCGACTCTCAACCGGCTTTTCAAGGCCAACATACGGCCCGTCGCCGTGCTTCCCGTGCAGGTCGACCGGCGGCTGCAAATGACTGATGTAATTCTGGATAGCCTGCAATCTCTTTCCAAGGAGTACGACATTCCCCTGCTCCCGAGCGTGCGCACGGACTCCACGGTTCCCAAAGCAACCCGGGCCCGGAAGTTCCTGGCCGATTTCGACCCGAAATGCAAAGCCGTCGAAGACTACCGGCTGGTCGCCGATCAATTGCTAGAGCACCTCAAAGGACAACTGAATGAGCGGCAGTTCTCGCTCCCGGCAGAAGCGTAAGCTGGAGCCGATCAGCCTCGAGGAGTTGGCGGGCACGACAGGGATGTCGGGCTTTTGCAGCTTTCTGACCCGCGACTCCTCGGTGAGCGTGCCTGTTTTAGATGCACTTGAATCGAGTGCACCCGAAACATACCCTGTCGAAACGAGTGCACCTGTTTCGCCTGCGCCTGAATTAGCTGCTATTGAAACACCCGCACCTCAACCAAGTGCACCTGAAGCTCCTCCGATTGAAACGAGTGCACCCGAATCGAGCCCCGCTGCAACTATACCTACTCCGAGTGCACGCCAATCAGGTGCACCTGATTCAGATGCACCTGAATACGCTGCACTCGATTACAGCCCGCAGCGCCGCCCGCGCGTTCGCGAGACCTCCACCGTCCAGGACGGGCATTCGCTCGCCGAACAGGCTGTCTACGACGTCATGTACCGTGCCGGCAAGCCCTACCAGGGGGAATCCCGGATTCTCACCATCGGGCTACGCACGCTCGCCGAAATGTCGCGCATGGCGTACAGCAACTGCAAGGCGAATGTCCGCTCTCTGGTCGAAAAACTGGCGATCGACGAGCGCGACGGCTTCAGCTACACGCAAGGCCGCACCTACATCGTGTACAGTTTTCGCGAAATTCTCAGGCGCCGCAAAGCCGCAGGATTGACGCACGTGATCCGCTCCCGCGGTGTAGCCTTCGTCGATCCTTCGACCGGCATACCGCTGACTCGCCGTGGCTTATCTGAATCGAGTGCACCTGATTCGACTGCGGCTCTTTCAAGTGCGCCCGCTTCGGCGGCAAGTGCACCTGAACCGGCGCAATCGAGTGCACTCCCGAGTCGCGAATCGAGTGCACTCGCAGCAGGCGCCCGTATAAAGAATAGGCATTTATTTAGGAATCCCGAAGAGCCATCGTCGTCTGCTTTAGAGGCTATCGTCTCAGCCCTCAGGAGCCACATTCCGGACACGGACGACGACGCAGCGATCTCGCTCTGGCATCGCTGCCGCGAAAACGCGCCCGAGGCCGCCCCTGCGGAAATTGTTCATTTCATTCATCTGAAGGCCGGCAAACCGGGCATCCGAATGCCTCTCGGCTTCCTGCTCACCGCCGTTCCCAAGTGCTTTCAGGGCGATTCCTACCGCCAATTCGTGGAGGAACGCCGGCGCAACCAGCAGGCCCAAAGCACCCGCGACCGTATGTTCGCCGAGGAGATTCTCAAGAGCCCGGATGCCGACGACGAGCAGCGCGAGTGGGCCAGGGAAGTCCTCAGCCTCTCTGTGACCCCTCAATGAACGCTCGCATCTCGTCGAAGTCGTTCTGCAGGGCGAAGATAACACTGCCCACTTTCTCCAGAAAATCCTGCGCACCGGCGAATTCAACCGTCAGCCGCTGCGGCGTCAACTCCACTCCCGGGGGCAGTTTCCGGAACCGCGAAGAGACCATTGCGGATGCCTTCCCGCCGGAAGCAACCGGCGTGTTCCGCGACCGTGCAAACTCCGCCATTTGTGCTAGATATGTCTCCATACGCTCGCGGCGGCGACTCTCCTGGCGCCACTCTCCCGAGGCCTCCAGCGCCTCCAGAGCGGCGATTACATCGTCCCGCGAGCACACCAGTGCGCCACCCGGACCGTCCTGCGCGCCGCAGCGCCGCATGACCCGCCACGCGACGGCCTTCGAGACGCCTAGTAACTCCTCGATCATCCGGCGATCCACCCACGGCACATTGCAGGCTTTCAACTCGCCGATAGCCGCGCTAACCCGATGAAAATACGACGGACGGGAGGGCATCCACCCAGTCTATCCCATCTCATGTCGTTGTGAAACGATCGTTTCACATTGGCGCCGATTGCACGATAATGATACATATCGTGCTATGATTTGCCCCATGAACGAGCTTGCGGTCCTCACTCCGGCAACCACCGGCGATGCCCAGCTCGTCGACCTCTGGCTCGCGCTCAAAACCAGCCCACACACACGCCGCGCCTACTCGGCCGACGTCGGCCGATTCCTGAACTTTGCCCGTAAACCCCTGGCCGCCGTCACCCTCGCCGACCTCCAAGCGTGGACCGCCGGCCTGGGGCAGGGAAGACTCAGGCCCGCTACCCAGAACCGCGCGCTTACTGCCGTGAAGTCTCTGCTCTCGTTCGCCCACGAAACCGGTTATCTGCCCTTAAATGTCGGCGTCGCGCTCAAACTTCGCCCCAACCGCGAAACGCTCGCTCAGCGGATCCTTCCTGAATCGGACATTGCCCGCCTGATCGAAGCCGCCGCTCCCGGCCGGGACCGGATCCTGCTGAAGTTGCTTTACGCCTCCGGAGTCCGGGTGAGCGAGTTGTGCGGCCTGAAATGGGCGGATGCCGCTCCGCGCAGTGAAGGCGGCCAGATCACCGTATTCGGCAAGGGAGGCAAAACCCGTACCGTGCTCCTGAAGCAATCGATGTGGGACCAACTCATCGCACTGAAAGGCGGCGCCGAATCCGACCGTCCCATCTTCGCCAGCCGGCGCGGCGGAGGTCCGCTAGATCCGTCTCAGGTCCGGCGCATCGTATATGCCGCCGCCGAAAAGGCGGGCTTCGACCGCAAGATCTCCCCGCACTGGATGCGCCACGCTCACGCTAGCCACGCCCTGGACCGCAGCGCCCCCATCCACCTGGTACAGGCCACGCTCGGCCACGCCTCCGTCTCCACCACCGGCCGATACCTTCACGCCAGGCCTGCGGAATCCTCTTCCTTATACTTACCCGACTGACGCGACAGATAGAGTCCCGGCAGCCCGTAGGCGACGGTCACGACATACCCCTGTGCCTGCACCACCAGAATGTAGGCCAGCGCGGCATCGCGCGAGACGCCGAAGGGAGTCAGGATGCTGACCGCGACGAACTGGTACACCCCCACATACCCCGGCGTCGAGGGCAGCGCGCTGCCGAGCCCCAAGCCCGCGATCAGCAGCATCGCTACGCGAAAGGGCAGTTCGATGCTCAAAGCTTGCGCCGAAACGATAATGCCGCTCGCGTCCGCCAACCAGATCACGACTGTCAGTACGACGAACCCGCCGAGCCGCCGCCAATCGTGAAATGCGCGCAACCCGAGCAACACCTGGGATACCAGTTCGCCGATCTTTTTTCGCATGCCCGCCGGTGCCGGGATGCGTGGCAGCAGCCGGTGCACCAGGCCTTCGGCGTGCGGCAGAACCAGAACGCAGAGCCCACCCGCCGCGGCGGCGAAAGCCATGGTCCGCGACAGATCGTCCATCCATTGCGGCTTCGGTTTCACCGTCAGCAGAATCAGCGAGCTCCACAGCACCAGCGCAATGGCGTCCATGAGCCGCTCGGCGAGCGCGGTAGTCAGCACGAACGTCTTGCTCACATTCGACCGGCGCCCGATCAAAACACTGCGCAGCACTTCGCCCGCTCGCGCCGGCAGAAAACTATTTCCCAGATATCCGGCCATGTTGGCCCAAAAGACAGTGAAAACGCCGAGCTGCGCCTCCGCGTTCAGCAGAATGCGCCACCGCACCGCGCGAAGGAATAACGAGCCTGAGGCGATGCCGCACGCCGCCGCCAGGTATCCCCATTGCGCGCCCGCGATGGTGCGGCCCACCGCGTCCCACTTCACGCCGCGCAGCGCAAAATATAAAAGGATTCCGGATACGGCAACGGACAGCGCCACCGAGAGCGCCTTGCGGCTGCTCTTGTTAACCGCCATTCCGTGAAGTTCCGTTCAAGCGGTCCACGCCCTCCATGAAGTAGTAGCCGATCATGTGCAGCACGACCATGTGCGCATCTTCGATGCGGCCCATGTGAGGGTGCGCGATCTGAATATTCAACGCCGCCAGTGGGCCAACGCGCCCGCCATCGCGCCCTGTGAGTGCGATCGTGGTGCAGCCCACCGAATTGGCATACTCCACCGCGTTCACCACATTTTTCGAATTTCCGGATCCGCTCACTGCGATCAGCACGTCGCCCGCCGATGCGAAATTCTTGAGCTGCTCGACGAACACGCAATCGTAATCGACATCGTTCGAATACGCAGTCAGGGTGGGAATGGAATCCACCAGCGACATGATGCGGAACCGCGGCTCGCGCTGATAGCTCGCGCCCTTCACGATATCGGTTACGAAGTGCGAAGCAGTAGTAGCGCTGCCGCCGTTGCCGCACGCGAAAATGTGCCGCCCGCGATCGCGCGCTTCGGCCAATATATTCGTCGCGCGGACCACCTTTTCCAGGTCGATCGATTGAATGGCAGTGAGAACTTGGCTGCGGTACTGCTCCGGAAAACTCATTGGCAAGACTTTATTGTAGACCGCGATTCCGACCCCTCGATGCTGCCTCCTTTAGGCAATCCAGGAGGGGAATCGAAATTCATCCGCTCCAGTTCGACTGCCAGCGGCCGATGCTGCACCTGCGTGAGAATGGCTCCGACGTACTCTCCCAGAACGCCCATGAATACGAGCTGTATCGACCCCAGGAGAAAGATGCCGATCACCAGCGGCGCGATGCCGACGGAAAAGCGGTCCCAGAACAGGAGCTTGTAAATGAAATAGCCGACGCCGGCGAGAAATGACAGCGCGGCGCCCGCGAAGCCCGCGAACGTGGCCACTCGCAGCGGAACCTTGGAATAGTTCACGATGCCGAGCATTCCAAGGTCGTAGAGAGTATAGAAGTTGTTCTTTGTGATGCCCCGTTTGCGTACGGGCTGATCGTACAAAAGCTTCTTGTACGGTAAACCGATTTCCGCGATCATGCCGCGAAAGTAGGGGTAGGGATCGTTCATCAATTTGATCTGATCCATCACCCGGCGGTCATACAGCCCAAAGCCCGTGAAATTCTCGAACGTTTCAATGCTGGCAAGCTGCCGGATCAGCCGGTAATATCGCTTGCGGACCCAGAACATGAGCGGAGATTCTTCGCTGGTCCGCTTGATTCCCACCACGGCAAAGTAGCCGTTTTCCCATTCGCGAACAAGGTCGGCAATCAGCTCCGGCGGATCCTGCAGATCGGCAACCAGCGAAACGATGCAGTCCCCGGTGGCCTGCCGGTATGCATACATGGGCGAGCGAATGTGACCGACGTTGCGGGCGTTGACCAGGATTTTGACGTTGGGATCCACCGCCGCAATACGCCTGAGAACCGAAACGGTGCCGTCGGTGGAAGCGTTGTCGATAAAAATGTGTTCGTAGCGGTATTTGCCGAGCGAAGCGATTACGGCTCGCACTCTCTCGTACAACTCCTCCACGTTCTCGACTTCGTTAAAACACGGCGTCACTACACTGATCGTCTTCATCGTCCACTCCGGCTGCTAGTTTTCCAGTACAGGAATCAGCATATTGGCGGCAAACTCCTCGCGCTCCAGGAACGGCCACATGTCTTCCAGCGGTCTCGATACCATGCTGCCGTCCGCCCTTTGGGCGGAGGCGACTCGCGGCGCCGTCAACTGTTCCGGCGAGATCATCACTTCACAAACCACCGGCCCCGCGGACTGAAGCACATCGCGCACCGCCTGCCGCAGTTCCACGTGGCTGGAGATGCGCACGGCCGGCAAGCCGTATGCGGATGCGATCCGCAGCGTATCCGGCAGCGTCAGCCCTCCGGAAGGCTCGCTGGCTACGAACCGGCTATTGAAATACGTTCTCTGCGTGGACCGGATGGAGCCATAGCCGTTATTGTTCAGCACAAAAATCTTCACCGGAAGATTCAGGCGGCGGATGGTCTCCAGTTCCTGACTGTTCATCTGAAAGCCGCCGTCGCCATCAATCGTCACGGTTCGCCGGCCGCCGGAAGCGACGCAAGCTCCCAGCGCGGCAGCCAGCGCAAAACCCATGGGACCGAGCCCTTCGCTATTGAAGATCCGCATGCCGTCTTTTACGGGGAATGCCTGCATGGTGATCTCGCTGCACGCGCCGGAGCTGCCGGGGACGAGCAGGTCGCGCGATCCCATTTCCTCTCCCAAAACCTGCACGAACACGTAGTTATTCACGCATTCGGCCTGTTCCCAATATTCCGGCAGCACCACCGGATAGCGCACTTTCCAATCGCTAACCCGCGTACGCCACTCCTGCCGGTCCGATACTGCAATGCTCTGCTTCTGGTTTAGAAGTTCGGTGAGAAACACCTTGGCGTCAAATGCCGCCGCTACATCCACCGGACCCAGTTTGGCGATTTCGGCGGCATCAATATCGACGATTACTTTTCCGGCGCCGCGGGCGACCGTCTGAGGATTGTATCCAGTCTGCCCGTAATCGAGGCGCGCTCCGAGGCTCAACACGAGATCGGCATTCTGGAGCGTGAAATTGGCGCCGCGCTGTCCGGCCGACCCGGGCCGTCCGGCGAACAGCGGATGCACCTCGGGAAGAAAATCAATCGCCTTCCAACTGGTGAGGACGGGAATCCGCAGCAGGTCGATCAAATCATGGAACTCCGCCATCGCTCCGGCGAGGCGAACTCCGTTGCCCGCTAAGATGCACGGCCGTTGCGCCGCGTTCACCATCTCAATGGTCCTGCGGACGGCCGCCCGCAACTGCTCGCGATCCAGCGGCTGGGCCATCTCACCAGGCGTCAAACCCGCAAGCGAATCGGGATCGATCTGCGCAGCCTGAACGTCCAGCGGGATATCGAGCCAGACCGGTCCCGGGCGGCCGCTGGTTGCCAGGAACAGGGCCTTTTCCAAATGCCGGCGGATGCTCTCCGGGACCATCACAGTGGCGGCGTACTTGGTGATCGGCGACACCATTCTCACGATGTCGATTTCCTGAAAACCGATCTGCCGGACGCCTCGCGAGCCGGTAAGATCGGCCCGCTTTACCTGGCCCGAAATAAAAATGCAGGGAGTGGAATCCAGCCACGCGGCCGCAACGCCGGTCAGGGTATTCGTGCCGCCCGGGCCGGTGGTCACCAGCGCCGCTCCAAAACGGGTGGTGTACTGGCCGTAGGCGTCGGCGGCGATGGCGCAAGCCTGTTCATGCAGGTTGCATACGTAGCCGAGCCGGTCGCACTTGCCCACGGAATCCACCAGGTGCATCGCGCCACCGCCGGGCAGCATGAAAATGTGTTTCAATCCGGCGTTAGCCAGAAACTCGATCACATAATCGGAGAGTTTCATTGCAGGGTCTCCAGTTGTTCGAACGTCTCGCCGATGGAACCCGGCCCGCTGTTCCACGGCCGCGGCATCAGCACTGCCCGCATGCCGGCGCTTCGCGCGGCGGCTATGTTCTCCACGTTGTCGTCCACCAGAACGGACGCGTTTCCAAACCAGCGGAGGAAGTCCCGTTTGTTGGCGTCGTAAGGCGGAATCGATTCTCCGTGACGCGGTGAAGGCACAAAATTAAAGGATCGGATCCATCGTCCGAAGTGGCGAATTACCCACTCGGCCGACTCGGGAGCGCAGTGAAGAGGCGCCGCCGTCAGGGCCATATGACGGAAACGGCCGCCGTGACGCTCGAACCACGCAAGCGTCTCCGGCAGCGGCTCCAGCTCGCGATATCGCGAGCGGCGAAACCTGTCCAGCGACGCCAGATACTCCTCGAGCGCGGCTCCGATGATGGAATGCGGCGGGTTGCGAGACAGTTCGCTATACGCAGTCCGGCATTGCGGATGCGCGGGGCGCCACTCGTCCCGCAACCAGGCGCCAGTCAAATCGTTGAGAACGTCATCGACGTCCCAGGCGATGGTGACCATTCGCTAGGCCGCCGCTTCTTTTCCGGCGGCGCGCTCACCGGCGGCGCCCAGCCAGAAACTGATATGCGTCTTGCGTTCGTCCACCGGCGCGATGACGGGGTCGCTGTAAAAGGAATCGCCTTTGCGGTGTGTGGATGAAATCTCTTCCATGATTACGCCGCGGGTTGTGCGGAAGCTGTGGCGCATGCCTCGTTCCACCACCAACAGGTCGCCGCGGCCGTATTCTTTGGCGACTCCTTCCAGGTCGATGGTGATATCGCCGTGCACCACCAGGAAGGTTTCTTCCTTCAACTTGTGGCTGTGCTCGGGGTGGCGCTGCCCGGGCAGCATGACGATCAGTTTCTTGCAGTACTCCCGGTTCACGAGATTGATGATGGTCGCGCCTACCTCTTCGAAGCGTTCGACTCCATAGTGGTGGGAAATCTCCAGCTCCGCCTGCCCCGGAACAATGACGCCTGCGCCCTGAATCATTGCATTGACACGCCTCACGATGCCGTAAATTTTTTCGCGGTGGTCCGCCTGCCGGACCGACGAGGAGAGGACTGCCGCGCCGGCCTCGATCTGCTTGCCCACATGCAGGGTCAGGTATTTGGAAAGGTCGTTGGCTGTAATCTGACCGGGTTGCGTGGGAATGGCGAAGAAGATTCTCGGATCGCCGGCATGGAGCTTGTCGCCTTGAGGCACGCCGACGCTGACAAACACGCCGCGGCGGAGCGCGTGCAGGCTGTCTGCCTCCGCCTCCGTGAAATGCGCGCGCTGCCCTTCGACGCCGCACATATCGAACGCTCTCCCGGCCGCTTCCAGCCAGCAGCGGATCTGTTCGGGATTGGCCGAATAGGCGTTCAGCGGCTGGCTATCGGTAGGCACTCCTACGTGCTTTTCAAAAAGGCGCGCTCCCTTTGCGATCGCCATTTGAACGGCGACGGTTTCTCCGGGCGCTTCGTGAGTGGAGAAACCCACCGGCACGCCGGGATAGCGGGAGCGCAGGAGGTCGATTTGATTCAACTCCAGGTTATTCGCCGGCGTGGGATATTGAGCGACGCAGTGCATCAGCGAGAACGCCTTGTGCCGGTGCTGCAGGAAGCTGACTACCTTGTCAATGTCTTCCAGCGGAACGCCTGCCGTCGAAGCGATCATCGGCTTACTGGAGCGAACGCCGCGTTCCAGCAGCGG
>Ga0308174_10000483_pt1 | contig 16680 bp, 14 predicted proteins | sample PhyPR2_FD_203894 | JGI IMG/M metagenome (GOLD analysis project Ga0308174, IMG submission 203894) | Soil microbial communities from UC Gill Tract Community Farm, Albany, California, United States - DLSLS.P.R2 | ecosystem: Environmental > Terrestrial > Soil > Agricultural land | place: USA...
CCTGTTCAAGGACGTCTGCAGCGACTACGTGCAGATGTGCACGGTGCCCGAGCAGCTGCCCAACCTGATCGACCGGGCCATCCGGATCGCGGTGAGCGCCCAGGCACCCACCTGCCTGGTCTTCCCCTCCGACGTGCTCGAGCTCGAGTACTCGCCACCCGGGCACGCCTTCAAGGAGGTGCCGTCGAGCCTCGGGTTCAGCACGCCCACGGTGGTGCCCGACGACTCCGCCGTGCGGGCCGCTGCCGATCTGCTGAACGCCGGCGAGAAGGTCGCGCTGCTCGTCGGCCAGGGCGCCCGCGGCTGCGCCCGGGAGCTCACGGAGGTGGCCGAGCTGCTCGGGGCCGGTGCCGCCAAGGCGCTGCTCGGCAAGGACGTGCTGCCCGACACCCTGCCCTGGGTGACCGGCTCGATCGGCCTGCTGGGGACGACGGCCAGCGACCGCATGATGAAGGGCTGCGACACCCTGCTCACCGTCGGCTCCAACTTCCCGTACACGCAGTTCTATCCGGCACTCGACCAGGCCCGCGCGATCCAGATCGACCGGTCCGCAGCGTGGATCGGCATGCGTTACCCGTACGAGCTGAACCTGGTCGGCGACGCCCGGGCCACGCTGCGCGCCCTCCTGCCGCTGCTGCGCCGCAAGGAGGACCGCACCTGGCGGCAGAGCATCGAGGACGACGTCGCCGACTGGTGGCAGACCGCCGAGCGCCGCGCCCTGACCGGTGCCGATCCGGTCAACCCGATGCGGATCGTGCACGAGCTCTCCGCGCGCCTGCCGGAGAACGCGATGGTCTCCAGCGACTCCGGGAGCGCCGCCAACTGGTACGCGCGGCACCTGAAGATGCACGGGAACGTTCGGGGCTCGCTGTCGGGCACCCTGGCCACGATGGGCCCCGGCGTCCCATACGCCATCGGCGCGAAGTGGGCCCACCCCGACCGCCCGGCGATCGCGCTGGTCGGCGACGGCGCGATGCAGATGAACGGCCTCGCCGAGCAGATCACCGTCGCGAAGTACTACCGCCAGTGGAGCGATCCGCGGCTGATCGTCGCCGTCCTGCACAACGACGACCTCAACCAGGTCACCTGGGAGATGCGGGCCATGGAGGGCGCCCCCAAGTTCGCCGAGTCGCAGAGCCTCCCCGACGTCGACTACGCCGCGTTTGCCCGCTCGCTGGGCCTGCAGGGCATCAACGTCGACACCGCCGAGGGGGTCGGGCCGGCCTGGGACGACGCGCTGGCCGCCGACCGGCCCACGGTGCTCGACATCCGCTGTGACCCCGACGTCCCGCCGATCCCGCCGCACGCAACGTTCGAGCAGGTGAAAGCAACCGTGTCCTCCGTGCTGCACGGCGACGAGGACTCCGCCGGATTGATCACGCAGGGAATCAAGCAGAAGGTGCAGCAGTACCTGCCCGGCACGAAGGACGGCGACTGACATGGGCCTGCTCGCCACCGCCCGGCACGACGTGGCCACCGGCCGCTTCGAGCGCAGCCTCTCGGCCCTGACCGCCACCGGCGCGGCGATCACCGCGGGCGAGATCTACCTGTCGCACGACGGGGCCAGCTTCGGCAACCGGATGATGTGGTGGCCGGTGGTCGTCGTGCCGACGGCGATCCCGGCCGGCATCGCCGGGGTGTTCAGCCGACGAGCGGCCCGGACCGTGCTGCCGCTGGCCAGCGCGGCGATCGTGGCCAACGGCCTGCAGGGCACCTACCTGCACTGGCGCGGCATCCGCCAGCGGCCGGGCGGCTTCACGCTCTACAACGTCGAGTCCGGCCCGCCGCTGTTCGCGCCCCTGCTCGCCTCGATGGTCGGCGGCATGGGCCTGCTGGCCGCGCTGCTGCGCCGGGAGGGGCGTCGCTGATGCCGTTCCGCTCCCCCGCCCAGCGCGCGGTCACGCCCCAGAACCGCGGCCGCTATCCCGGCTTCGACGTCCTCTCGCAGGTCGACGCCTGGGACGACGTCACCGCCGGCGTCGTCCTCGCCCGGCTGTCGCACCCGACGGGGCTGTCGTTCTTCACCCCCGCCGAGGTGGCGATCGCCCGGCCGCTGCTCGACCTGCTGCTCGCCCAGGACGGCGAGCCGCGCGTGCCCGTGCTGGAACTGGTCGACCAGCGCCTGGCCGTCGGGGAGACCGACGGCTGGCACTACGACGACCTACCTGAGGACGCCGTGGCGTGGCGGGACACCCTCGCCGCGCTCGACGAGGACGCCCGTGCGCGCTGCGGCCGCCGCTTCGCCGAGCTCGGTACGGCCGACCGGGCGGCGCTCGTGCAAGCGGTCCAGGACACCGACGGGCAGTGGCACGGGGTCTCCGCCGCGCACGTGTGGAGCCTCTGGACCCGATACGCCTGCACCGCCTTCTACTCCCACCCCTGGGCCTGGAACGAGATCGGTTTCCCGGGGCCGGCCTATCCGCGCGGCTACCTGAACCTCGGGGTGGACGCCCGCGAGAAGCACGAGGTGGCCGACCGCGTCGACGCCGATCCGGTCGCGGCCGGCCGCCGCACCGAGGAGGCACGCGAGCGGCACGCGGCGATGCTGCGGGGCACGACGTGAGCTCGCGCGAGGTCCGGGTCCGCAACGAGTCGGCATGGCTGCTGCCCGACGACGGCAGCCGCACGAACCATCGGCTGCGGGCAGACATGCAGCACTTCGACCGCGACGACGAGGTCGACCTGGTGGTCGTCGGTGCCGGAGCCGGCGGCGGCGTGCTCACCCAGCGGCTCGCCCGCGCCGGGTGGCGGGTGGTCTGCCTGGACGCCGGGCCGTTCTGGGACCCCGACCGCGACTGGGTCAGCGACGAGCGCGGCTCGCACGGGCTCTACTGGACCGAGCCCCGCCAGATCGGTGGCAGCGATCCGGTGCCGCTGGGGAGCAACAACTCCGGTCGCGGCGTCGGCGGCTCGATGGTCCACTACGCCGGCTACACGCCCCGCTTCCACCCGTCGGACTTCGCCACCCTCAGCCGCGACGGCGTCGGGGCCGACTGGCCGATCGGGTACGCCGACCTGCGGCCGTACTACGCGGCGATCGAGGCCGAGCTGCCGGTATCGGGGCAGGACTGGCCCTGGGGCGACCCGCACTCCTACCCCTACTCGCCGCACCCGGTCAGCGGCAACGGCCTGATGTTCCTCCGGGGCGCGGAGAAGGCCCGCATCGAGGCACGGGTGGGGCCGGTGGCGATCGCCAACGGCCGCTTCGGCAACCGTCCGCACTGCATCTACCGCGGCTTCTGCCTGCAGGGCTGCAAGGTCGACGCCAAGGCCTCCCCGCTGATCACCCACGTGCCCGACGCGCTGGCACACGGCGCGGAGATCCGGCCCGACAGCCACGTCAGCCGGGTGCTCACCGACGAGCACACCGGCCGGGTCACCGGCGTCAGCTACTTCTTCGAGGGCCGCGAGCTGCGGCAGCGGGCCCGCGCCGTGGCCGTCGCCGGCTACAGCATCGAGACGCCCCGGCTGCTGCTGCTCTCGGCCGACTCACGGCACCGCGACGGCCTCGGCAACGACTTCGACCAGCTGGGCCGCTACCTGATGGTGCAGGGCGCGCCGCAGACCGCCGGCCGGTTCGACGAGGAGGTGCGCATGTACAAGGCGCCGCCGCCGGAGGTCAGCAGCGAGCAGTTCTACGAGACCGACCCGACCAAGCCCTACCGCCGCGGCTGGTCGATCCAGAACATCAGCCCGCTGCCGATCACCTGGGCCGAGCACGTCGCCGCACAGGGTCACTGGGGCGCCGTGCTGCGCGAGTACATGCGCGACTACGTGCACTGGGCGACCCTCGGCGCGCTGTGCGAGTTCCTGCCGCAGGCCGGCAACCGGATCACCCTGGCCGACGAGACCGACCGGCACGGCCTGCCCGTCGCGCACTTCTCCTACAGCCAGTGCGACAACGACCGCATGCTGATGCGCGCGGCACGGGAGTCGATGGAGACGATCCTGCGGGCCGCCGGCGCGACCGAGGTCATGACGATCGAGCGGCAGGCCCACCTCGTCGGCGGGGCCCGGATGGCCGCCCGGCCCGAGGACGGGGTCGTCGACGCCGACCACCGCGTGTTCGGCGTCGCCGGCCTGCACGTCGTCGACGGCAGCGTGCTGCCGACGCAGGGCTCCGCCAACCCGGCGCTGACGATCATGGCGCTGGCCGCGCGGGCCGCCGACCGGCTGATCGCGGGGGCGCGGAGCGGTCTCGCCCACGAGGCGGCGTCGTGAGCCGGCCCGAACCGGGACTTTCGGCGCCGAAAGTCCCGGTCTCCGCCGTCCGGACGGCGGTCTACCGCTTCCCGACGCCGGTGCCGGAGGCCGACGGCACGCTCGCCTGGGACGCGACCACCGCGGTGACCGTGGAGGTCGACGGGGGCGGGCGGACGGGGCTGGGCTGGACGTACAGCTCGGCGGCGGCCGCCACCCTGATCGAGGGCGAGCTCTCGGGTGTGATCTCCGGGCGCGACGCGCTCGACGTGCCGGGTGCGTGGGCCGCGATGCACCGGGCCGGGCGCAACCTCGGCACCCGCGGGCTCTACGGCCAGGCGCTGAGCGCCGTCGACATCGCGCTCTGGGACCTGAAGGCGCGCCTGCTGGCCGTGCCCCTGGCCGAGCTGTTCGGCCGCGTGCGCGACCGGGTGCCCGTCTACGGGTCCGGCGGATTCACCACCTACGACGACGCCCAGCTCGCCGAGCAGGTGGCCGGCTGGACGGCGGCCGGCTGCACCGCGATGAAGATCAAGATCGGCGAGTCCTGGGGCGCGGACGAGGCACGCGACCTGGCGCGGGTGAGCCGGCTGCGCGAGCTCGCCGGCGACGACGTGCTGCTCATGGTCGACGCCAACGGCGGGTACACCCCGGGCCAGGCCCGGCGGGTCGGCCGGGCCCTCGACGAGCTGGGCGTGGTCTGGTTCGAGGAACCGGTGAGCAGCGACGACGTCGCCGCGCTGGGGCAGCTCCGGAGCGTGCTGGGCTGCGATGTCGCCGCGGGCGAGTACGTCGCCGACGTGCGCGAGGCGGCCCGGCTCGCCCCGGTCGTCGACTGCCTGCAGCTCGACGTCACGCGCTGCGGCGGCTACACCGGCTGGCTGCGCTGCGCGGCGGTTGCGCACGCGGCCGGGCTGCAGGTCTCCGGGCACTGCGCGCCGTCGCTGCACGCGCCGGTCGCCGCCTGCCTCGCACAACTACGGCACGTCGAATGGTTTGCCGACCACGCCCGGCTGGAACCACTCCTGGTGGACGGCGCACCGGCGGTGCGAGCCGGAGCACTGGACGTCGGGAGGGCGCCCGGCCACGGCATGACCCTGCGGGCGGACGCCGACCGGTGGCGGGTGCCGTGAACCGTCCGACGCAGCACGCCCGGCCGCAGCTCGTCGTCGTCCCACCAGCAGCAGAAGGAGCCCCACCTGTGAAGCAGCAGATCGTCGTCGTCACCGGAGCGAGTGCCGGGATCGGCCGTGCCGTCGCCGTGGGCTTCGGCGCGCGTGGCGCCACCGTGGGGCTCATCGCCCGCGGCGAGGAGGGCCTGCACGGCGTGGCCCGGGAGGTGGAGAAGGCCGGCGGCCGACCCGTCGTGCTGCCCCTGGACGTCGCCGACCCCGACCAGGTGTTCGCCGCCGTCGAGCGGATGGAGACCGAGGTGGGGCCGATCGACGTGTGGGTCAACGTCGCCTTCACCTCGGTGTTCTCGCCGTTCGACGAGATCTCCCCGGCCGAGTACCGCCGCGCGACCGAGGTGACCTACCTGGGCTTCGTGTACTGCACCCAAGCGGTGCTGAAGCGGATGAAGGCCCGCGACCGCGGCACGATCGTGCACGTCGGCTCGGCGCTGGCCTACCGCGGCATCCCGCTGCAGACGGCCTACTGCGGGGCCAAGCACGCGACGCAGGGCTTCCACGAGGCGCTGCGCTGCGAATTGCTGCACGAGAAGAGCAACGTGCACGTGACGATGGTGCAGATGCCCGCCGTCGACACCCCCCAGTTCTCGTGGGTGCTGTCGCGGCTGCCGCGCCACCCGCAGCCCGTGCCGCCGATCTACCAGCCCGAGACGGTCGCCGAGCAGGTGCTCTACGCGGCGGACCACCCGAAGCGCCGGGAGTACTGGGTGGGGTCGAGCACGGTCGCGACGCTGGCGGCCAACGCGCTGTTCCCCGGCCTGCTGGACCGCTACCTCGGCCGCACCGGCTTCGACTCCCAGCAGACCGACCAGCCGCACGACCCCGACGCTCCGGTGAACCTCTTCTCCCCCGCCGACGGCGAGCGCGGGCGCGACTTCGGCATGCACGGCGTCTTCGGCAAGCGGACGATCTCGTGGGATCCGCAGCTGTGGGCCTCCCGGCACCACGGCACCCTCGCGGCGGCCGGCGCCGCGCTGCTCGCGGGCGTGGCCGGGTGGCGGACGGCCCGTCGATGAGCGCATCGACGCGTCTGGTGCGGGCGGTCGTGTTCGGCGGCCTCGGTGTCGCGCTGGCTGCCCGACCACGGGACGTCGTCGCGGTCGTGAGCGGCCCGCCCGAGCCGCCGGCCTGGCTCGTGCGGGTGCTCGGCGTCCGTCAGCTCGCGCAGGAGCTGCTGGTCCTGGCGGCGCCGACCCGGCCGGTGCTGCTCGGCGCCGCGGCGACCGACGCGCTGCACGCCGCGAGCATGGTGGGGGCCGCCCTGATCTGGCCGGCCTACCGGCGGACGGCGCTGACCAGTGCCGGCGTGGCGGCCACCGCGGCCGCGGGCGCGGTCACCGCCGCTCGGCGATGACCCCTCGCAGCTGGGTGGCCCGGTCGGCCAGCGTCTCGGCGGCGGCCTGGACGCCGGTGACCGCGCCGGCCGAGGCCTGAGCGGAGCCGGCCAGCACCGCCGCCGCCTCCGACATCGCCCGCGCCGTCGCGCTCTGCTCCTCGACGGCGCCGGCGATCGTCGACTGCTGCGCCTCCATGTCGCCGATGCGGGTGACGATGTCGGCGATCGCCGCCGCGGCCTCCGCGCTGCCGGCCTGGATGTTCTCGATCGTGCCGGCGATCTCGCGGGTGGCGCGCGCCGTGCGCTCGGCGAGGTCCTTGACCTCGCTGGCCACGACCCCGAAGCCCTTGCCCGCCTCGCCGGCGCGTGCCGACTCGATCGTGGCGTTGAGGGCCAGCAGCTTGGTCTGCTCGGCGATCGCGGTGATCAGCTGCGAGACGCTGCCGATGGCGGCCGAGTAGGACTTCAGCTTCTCCACGCTGCCCGCGGCGGCCTGCGCCGACTCGACGGCGTCGTGAGTGCTGGTGACCGCGGCGGAGGTGGTCGCGGAGATCTCCCGGATGCTGTCGGTGAGTTCGCGCGCCCCGGTCGACAGCGCCTCGGCCTGTGCGGAGGCCTGCCCGACGGAGGTCGCGAGGGTCTCGCCGAGCCCGGCCAGGCTCGCGCCGCCGCTGGTCATGTCGTCGGCCAGCGCGGTGGCCGATCCGGTGAGCCGGCGCTGCGCGGTCTCGTCGCTCCACGTGACGACGAACCCGCCCGAAATCCGCCCCATGCTCACGCTCGCGGTCGCGGTGCCGATGTCGACCACCTGGTGCGCGGGGTACGTGGAGGTGCGCCGGATGACCTCCTTGAGGGTGGCCCGCAGCTGCTCGAGCACCTGCTCGCCGTGCAGCCCGATCGCCGCCTTCGCGGTGAGGAGCGCCGCCGGGTTCCGGTAGACGATGTCGCCCGCCGGATCGGTCACGAAGATGGTGACCGGCGCCGCGTCCAGCACGGCGCGCAGGGAGGCGAGGCCGGTCACGAGGGGGTGCCCCTCGAGCGCGCTGCGGGACGGGCGGAGGGCGCTGAGCACGGGGGCCTCTTTCGTTTCGGTCCGCCCGGACGACCGCCGGGCACAACTGTGCACCTCTGTCATCGGCAGGCCGACGGCGTTTCGGGGGTCCCGGCCGGCTACTCCGGATGCTCGGCGAGGAACCGTTGGGCCTGTCGCCGCTGACGTCTCCCCAGTGGGATGACCACGGCATAGAGGACCAGGAGGACCACGGTGAGCCCGATCCGGAAGGCGGTCGGATGCAGGATGGTCTGACCGACGTTGACGATCGCGATCCCGACGTACAGGACCAGCACGCCACGCTGGTCGAGCAGGCGTCCGGCCAGGTCGCGGGTCAGCCGCAACCGCGCCGGCTCCGCAGGGATGCGCCCGCGCACCTGCCGCACCAGGCTGCGCCGCTGCGCCCTGGTCAGCACGGCGGTGGGCGCCCGCCAGCGCGCGCCCCACTGCCTCCTCCGGCGGAGGATCACGATGCCGGCGATCTCGATGACGACGCCGGCCAGCTGCACCGCCAGCCCGGTGATCTCCTGCCACGCGGGCACCTCGGCCGCCCGATGCCGGCCGTGACCGAACAGCACGACGGCGAGGACGCCGACCGCCAGGCCGAGGACCAGCATGCCGGCGACGAAAAGCCACAGCATCGTGCGAACGCGGCGGACCCGCGCCTCCGCCGAGGGGGTGGGGTTCTTCGCCAGGATCGACTCGGCCTGCGCCCAGCGCTCCTCGTCCATCACCGCCCCCGCTGAGCCGAGCACCGCGCACTCTCTTTCCGCAGGTCAGCCGCCCGCGCGGCCGACGCCCCAGGGAGAATGCCCGGTACCGGTCAGGGCCGCCAGTCGGCGGAGACGCGCACGTCGGCCTGCAGGGGGAACACCTTCTGCGTGAGCACCCGGTGCACCTCGTCGTCCCCGTCGAGGCAGAGGTCCTCGAGCACGGTGAGCTCGTAGTCGCGGTCGGCCGCCTCCCGGACGGTCGAGAGGACGACGCCGCTGGTGGCGATGCCGCCCAGCACGAGGCCGGTGACGTCGCGGGCGCGCAGCACCAGCTCGAGGTCGCTGCCGGCGAACGCGCTGACCCGCTTCTTGGTGACGACGACCTCGCCGTTCCCCCGGAGCAGCTCCTGGGCTGCCACGACCCGGTCGAGGTAGGCGTCATCGGAACCGAAGCGGTCGACGATCCCGTTCTGGACATCCATGAGCAGCAGCGCCTGGGTCATGCGCCGATCGTGCCCGGCCGCGAACGGGCCGGTCAGCGAGGGTCGCGCGCGAGTTTCCGCCAGCCGCCGGCCCGGTTGTCGGCGATGATCTGCCGGAACATGGCGGTCAGCGCGGGGCCGTTGACCGGCTCGCCCTCGCGGTAGGCGACGGTGCGCGCCGTCTTGTTGTCATGGCCGGCGGTGATGATGCCCTCGGGGTCAGGGACGATGCCGCCGTCGTAGAGGAAGACGTTGACGTGGTCCCTCGCGGCCAGCAGCGCGCAGATGTTCCCGTCGAGCACGAAGTAGGGCTGCACCGTCCGCTTGATCGTCTCGCGGACCTCGGGATCGGCCGCGTGGGCGAGTGCGCGCACCTGCCGGCAGATCTCCTGCTGCCACGCGGGCAGCGCGTCGATGTAGGCGTCGACCCGCGGATCCGGCTGAGGGGTCATCGGCGTCCTCCTGGGCCGCCATCCTGCCCCGGACCGCCCCGGCTGCGGGCGCTTCGCCGTCTCCGACTGTGTTGTCGCGGATCCGGAAACGGCCGGGAATCAGCCGCACGGTGATCCGCTCGAGCCGGTCCACGACCGGGGTCAGCGAGGGGACGGCGAGCAGGACCAGGCACCCGGCGGCCAGGCCGGCCGCCACGTCGGACACCCAGTGCGTGCCCAGGTAGATCGTGGTGAGCCCGATCGAGACGGCGAGGAGACCGCTCGCCACGGCCCACATCCTCCGGCGGCGGCGGGCCAGGAGCGCCAGCAGACCCCACGTGACGACGGCGTTGGCGGTGTGCCCGGACGGGAAGACCGTGCCGTCGGTGAACACCTGGCTGGCGCCGATGTCGACCGCCCGCGCGCCCAGCTGCAGCGGACCCAGCCGGCCGACCGCCAGCTTGACGACCCCGACCGAGACGTTGAGCAGCAGCGTCACCACGCCGAGGGCGAGCAGGGGCCGGATGTCGCGCCGCCACAGGGCCCGCACGACCAGCAGCGCCGCCGCGATCGCCAGGCAGATGCCGCGCTGGCCGAGCAGCACCCACCAGGACGCGGCCTCGTGCAGCCACGGCCACGGGCCGGCCGCCGACCAGCGCAGGACGATCGTGTCCATGCCGTCGACGTCCGAGCCGGTGAGGACGGCGCCGGTCAGGGCCACGTAGAACACGGTGAGCACCGCGGCGAGGGCCGGTCTCGGCCACGAGCGGCGCAGGACGACGGCGACGCGCGTCGCCCCACTCCCGGAACGTCGACGGACGGCGGCGCCCGCGACGGTAGCGGGACTGGACAGCATCGGGACCTACCGTAGGCAACTCAGCTGTGGACGGCCTGAGAATGGCGGCCGTCAGCAGCTCGCGTGAGCGTGGAGCGACTCTGCGCGTGAGCGAGGTCACGCTCCGGAGCCGGGATCGGCACGATGGATCGGGGGATCCCCTCCGGCGCCGGACCGCCGCCCTGCGGCCGTCGCCCCTGGCAGCGCCCCATACTGGCGCCGGTGAGCGACGTCCCGAACCCCGATCCCGGGGCAGCGCAGGCGGCCGACAGCGGCCGGCGCAGCGTGGCCGCCTGGCGGCGCCCCACGCGGGCCGAGCACCGCTGGCCCAGCATCGTGGCGATCGCCTCGGCCATCGCCCTGCAGGTGGTGCTGCCCGACCGGCTGATCCTGCATCCTCGCTGGCTGCTGCCGGGGGTGGAGATCGCGCTGGTCGTCGCGCTGATCGTCGCCAACCCGGTGCGCCTCGTGCGCCGGCACCCCGTGCTGCGGCTCGGCGGTCTCGCGCTCGTCGCCGCCATGACCGTCGCGAACGCGGGCAGCGCCGTCCTGCTCATCGACCGGCTGCTCACGGGCACCGCCGGGCACGACGCGGCGACCCTCATCGGCGGCGGCGCGGCCATCTACGCGACGAACATCGTCGCGTTCGGCCTCTGGTACTGGGAACTGGACCGCGGCGGCCCGGTGCGCCGAGCCCGCGGAGACCGCCAGCACACGGATTTCCTGTTCCCGCAGATGGCCACGCCGGACGTGGCGCCGCCGGACTGGGAACCGGCATTCCTCGACTACCTGTACGTCGCGTACACCAACGGCACGGCCTTCTCCCCCACGGACACCATGCCGCTGTCGAGGTGGGCCAAGATGCTGATGCTGGCGCAGTCGGCGATCGCACTGTCGACCGTCGTCCTCGTGGTCGCCCGAGCCGTCAACATCCTCGCCTGAGCCGAGCGGGCAGGGGCCCGAACGGTCAGACCGACAGCCGGTCCCGCTGCCGCTGCTCCCTGGCGCGCACCCAGGTGATCAGGCAGTAGAGCGCCGCGTAACCCTCCGCGGTGGCGAAGCCCTGCTCGAACCTGGCCGCCTCGAGGAGCTCGTCGCTCTCGACCGAGGAACCCCGGCGGAGCCGCTCCATCACCTGCCCGGAGGGGGTCGAGCTACGGAACTGGTCGGCGATCCCCAGCGCCACCGCGTCGGAGATCGCCAGCGTGATCGGCGGCTTCTCGACGGCGGCACGGCGCCGGAGGACGTCGGTCACCTCGGCGGCCACCTGGGCGTCCGAGGCGGCCAGCGTGGTTCTGCAGGCGATGATCACTGTGCTGCTCCCGTACCTGGCTGTTCCAGGCCCGAACGATGTGCCGCGCGCGGTCGATGTGCCGGGATCGCCGGCACGTCTCCCCTGCATCCTCGACGAAGCCGCCGAAGAAGACTAGCGCTATGTGGTCGAATCACTCCGAAGAGTAGCGAGCTACGTGCGCGGATCGCCCCGTGGGGCGGTCGCGGGCGCGTCCGGAACCGTCAGGCGCGGTCGGGCTTCACGAACGGGAAGGTCAGCGTCGAGCGGATTGGACCGCCGGTGAGCAGCATGATCAGCCGGTCGACGCCGAGCCCCAGCCCGCCGGTCGGCGGCATGGCGTACCCCAGGGTGTCGAGGAAGTCCTCGTCGAGCTGCATCGCCTCGGCGTCCCCGGCCGCGGCCCGCAGCGACTGCTCGGTCAGCCGCCGGCGCTGCTCCACCGGGTCGATGAGCTCCGAGTAGGCCGTGCCCAGCTCCGAGCCGAACGCCACCAGGTCCCACCGCTCGGCCAGCCGCGGGTCGCAGCGGTGGGTGCGGGTCAGCGGCGAGGTCTCCACCGGGAAGTCGGAGTAGAAGGTCGGCGTCGTCGTGTGCGGTTCGACCAGCGCGTCGTACAGCGCGACGACTGCCTCCCCGGCGGTGGCGTGCGCGGGCACGTGCACGCCGGAGGTCCGGCAGACGGCCAGGACGTCGTCCCGTGGGCTGGCCGACGTCAGCGTCGTCCCGGTGGCCCGGCTCACCGCCTCGTGCACGGGGACGACGGGCCATGGCGCGGACAGGTCGACCGTCGTCGTCCCGCCATCGGCGTCGGGCCGGTGCGCGATCGGGGCCCCGTGCACCGCGACGGCCGCGGCCAGCACGAGATCGCGGGTGAGCTCCCGCATGACGTCGTAGTCGGCGAAGGCCTGGTAGACCTCCAGCGACGTGAACTCGGGGTTGTGCGTGGCGTCGGCGCCCTCGTTGCGGAAGTTCCGGCCGAGCTCGAAGACGCGCTGCATGCCGCTCACGGCCAGGCGCTTGAGGAACAGCTCGGGCGCGATCCGCAGGTAGAGCGGCAGCCCGTAGGCATTGATGCTCGTCTCGAACGGCCGCGCCTGGGCGCCGCCGTGCACGGCCTGCAGCACCGGCGTCTCGACCTCGCTGAAGCCGCGCTGGGCGAGTACCTCGCGCAGCGCCCGGACCGCGCGGCTGCGGGCGAGCAGCGTCTGCATCGACGACGGGTTCAGGAGCAGGTCGAGGTGGCGCCGGCGGACCCGCGCCTCCGGATCGGTCAGCCGTGCGTGCAGGTTGGGCAGCGGCTCCAGGCACTTCGCCGCCATCACCCACGAGCCGGCGAGCACGGTCAGCTCGCCGGTGTCGGAGGCGATGACCTCACCGGTCACGCTCACGTGGTCACCGAGGTCGACCGCCTGCTGCCACAGGTCGAGGCGGGCGGCCCCGAGTCCGTCACGGGTGAGCAGCGCCTGGATGCTGTCGCGGCCGTCCTGGAGCTCGGCGAAGACCAGGCCGCCGAAGTCGCGCAGTGCCCTGACCCGGCCGGTCACCGATTCGGTGACCCCGGTGTGTTCGCCCGCGGCCAGGGGGCAGTGCCGGCCGCGCAGTTCGGCCGCCGAGCAGGTGCGCGGGACCCCGACCGGATACGGCTCCACGCCGGCGCCCCGGAGAAGGGCGAGCTTCCGCAGCCGGACCTCGTGCTCCGGCGAGCGCCGCCGGATCTCCGTCGCCGAGCGGGGGGACACCCGTTCCAGCTCCGCCACCGCGTCGGCCAGGGGCATCGACGAGCCGTTCCAGGTGACCGTCTCCGACAGATGCGCCGGCGGGGTGGGGCTGGGTGCGGGCAGGAAGCCCTCGGCCATCATCGACGCCACCGCCACGCGCGGGAGCGCGAACGCCGAGTCGTAGCAGAGGAACCGCGGCTCCCAGCGCGGCCGGTAGCGGGCGGTCGCCGTGTACAGCGTCTGCAGCTGCCAGAGCCGCGAGGCGACGCTCAGCGCCGCGTTCCCGCCGCGCACCAGCGGCCCGGGGGCGACCCGCTCGGCCGCCTCGAAGACCCCCCGCAGAACGGCGAAGTTCAGCGACACCCGGGCGATGCCGAGGTCGGGGCACGCCTCGACGAGGGCCGCGATCATGGCCTCGGTGACACCGTTCTCGGCGTCGTCGTCGCGGCGCATGAGATCCAGCGAGAGGCCGTTCGGGCCCCACGGCACGTAGGACTGGACGCCGCGCAGCCTGCCGCCGGGATCGGTCGCGAGCACGGCGACGCAGCGCTGGTCGGCGGGGTCGCCGAGCCGGTTGAGGGCCATCGAGAAGCCGCGTTCGGGTTCGTCGCCGCGCCACTCCTCGGCCCGGCGCCCCATCTCCGCGAGCTCGTCGGGGGTGAGATCGCCGTGGCGGACGATGCGGATGCGATAGCCGGCGCGCGCGACCCGCTCGGCGGCCCGGCGCACCGGCCGCAGTGCCGCCGAGCGCAGGACGAACCCCCGGACGTCGACGATCGCCTCGTCGCCGAGCGGGATCGCCTTGAGGCCGGCCGCTACGTAGGCGCGCGTGGCCTCCTCCCCCGCGCCGAGCACCGCCGGATACCAGCCGTAGGCGCGGGCCTCGGACAGCCAGCTGCCGATGGCCGGCGCCCAGGCCTCCGGGGCTCCGACCGGGTCACCGGAGGCGAGGCTGACCGAGGCCACCACCCGGTGGGTGACCGCGGCCCGTCGCTCCGGGCCGAAGACGACGGACTTGTCCCGCCGGGTCGCGAAGTATCCGAGGGAGTCGCGTGCCCCGTGCTCGCGCAGCAGGCGGCGGACGTCCAGCTCGTCCTGCGCGCTGAGAAAGCGCTTGACCCGCGCCGCGCGCAGGAAGATCGCCGTCGCGCCCAGGAGGCTCAGCGCCGAGAGCACGGCCACGATCGCAGCGATCCAGTGATGGCCGCGGTGCAGGACGCCGTTGGCGTCCATCCGGCCGAGGTCGACGCCGCCCACGACCCGGAGCGCCCACAGCACGCGCTCCCCCGGGTTCGCCAGGCTGCCGGGAAACACCCAGGTCAGGCTGAGCGAGACGACGGCGGAGATCGCCGCGCCACCGAACAGGACGAGCACCGCCGAGCGCCGGGACGCGGGGTAGAGGCGGGCCGGGAAGACCCCGCGCAACGAGATCAGCACCGGGATCAGCACCACCGCCGAGACGGCGCTGAGCAGGAGGTCCGCACGGTCGGCGCTGCCGAAGTGGGCGAGCAGGGAGCCGGTGCTCGTCGTGAAGACGACCCCGACGAGAGCCGCACCGTCGACGAGGGCGAGCACCTGGAACAGGACGAGGACCCACAACGCCACGCGAAGCCGGCGGCGGACGGCGCCGGCGAGCAGCACAAGGAGCGCGACGCTGAACAGGTTGGCGCTGGCCGGCAGGTTGACCGCGCCGAACGTCTCCTCGCCCCACTCCCGCCAGGAGGGGCGGGCGAACACCGAGACCAGCGACCAGATGGCCCCGAGGGTCACCACGGCGCCGATGAGCCGCGCCATCCACTCCTGGCGGCGACGGGTCGCGCCGCCGCGAGGCTTCGTGCGGCTCGCCGCATCCTTGCGGGGGCTCGTAGCCATGCCCTCCCCTCCCTCGTCCGAGGGCCACCTTGTCATCGGCGGGGTCATCGGTGGGCGCGACGGTTGGCGGGACCGTCCGGCCGTCTCCCGGACCGACCGATGCACAGGTCGGAGCCCCGCGCTGCTGCCCAACGTCCGGACCGAGGGAGACGGAGGTCTCGCCGAATGCGGGAAAGGTCCCGGCGCACGTTACAAGTTGGTAACACAGGCAAGGCCATGGCCGATGACTGCAATATGTTGCCGCCCGAAACGTTCGCGGCCGCCCGCACACGGGCCGGTCGACACCCACTCGGGAAAGGCGCCCCTGGCATGCGCACATCCAGACTGTCCATCGCCGCGGTCGGTGCTGCCGCAGCACTCACCCTGGCTGCCTGCGGCTCGTCCGGCTCCGGCGGTTCTTCCGCGTCGGGCAGCGGCTCGAGCGGGTCTGGCGGCAACATCAGCGCCGTCTGCAAGTCGCCGAGCACTGTCTCCAGCAGCTCCGCCGCGGCGAGCAGCGGCGCAGGCACCGTGAAGGCGAGCGGCAAGGTCGGCGTGATCCTGCCCGACACGACGTCGTCGACCCGCTACACGCTCTACGACGCACCGCTGCTGACGAAGGCGTTCAAGGAAGCCGGGCTCACCCCCGACGTCCAGAACTCCGGGGGCAGCACCGCCAAGCAGCAGCAGATCGCGCAGAGCATGATCGGCGAGGGCGTGAAGGTCCTGCTCCTCGACTCGATCGACCAGACCTCGGGTGCCGCGATCGAGCAGCAGGCCAAGCAGGCCGGCATCAAGGTCGTCGACTACGACCGCGTCAACATCGGCGGCAGCGCGTCCTACTACGTGTCGTTCGACAACGAGGGCGTCGGCAAGCTCCAGGGCCAGACCCTCGCCGACTGCCTCGCGGCCAGCGGCAAGTCCAACCCCAAGGTCATCGAGATGGACGGCGGCACCGACGTCGACAACAACGCCGTCCTGTTCGCCAAGGGTGCCAACTCCGTCCTCAAGCCCCTCGCCGGCCAGAAGAAGCTGACCATCGCGTCGGAGTCGGTCGTCAAGGGCTGGAAGGTCGAGAACGCCGCTCCCGCCTTCACCCAGGCGCTCACCGCCGCCGGCGGTCAGGTCGACGGCGTGCTCGCCGCCAACGACGACATCGCCAACGCGGTCATCGGCGTCCTGCAGCAGCAGGGCCTCGCCGGCCACGTCGTCGTCACCGGTCAGGACGCCGGTGTCGAGGGTCTGCAGAACATCCTCAAGGGCACCCAGAGCATGACGATCTTCAAGAACGTGAGCATCGAGGCGAACGCCGCGGCGAAGCTCGCGATCCTGCTGATCGCCGGCAAGGACCCGGCCGCGTCCGGCCTGGTCCTGACCCCGGGCATCGACCCGAAGAACGCCAACCTCAAGTCGCTGCTGCTCACGCCCGAGGTCATCACGCAGAGCAACGTCCAGGACGTCGTCACCGCCGGCGCCCTGACCGCGGCTCAGATCTGCAAGGGCGTCGAGAAGGAGTGCGCCGCCAACGGCGTGAAGTAACGCGCCGGAGAAATCTCCACCGGTCGTGGCCGAACGGGCT
>Ga0308174_10000484_pt1 | contig 16680 bp, 6 predicted proteins | sample PhyPR2_FD_203894 | JGI IMG/M metagenome (GOLD analysis project Ga0308174, IMG submission 203894) | Soil microbial communities from UC Gill Tract Community Farm, Albany, California, United States - DLSLS.P.R2 | ecosystem: Environmental > Terrestrial > Soil > Agricultural land | place: USA...
ATACTTCGCCAACGGCAAAATCAGCGTCGATCCTCAGTACAAGCCTCAGCTCGTGCAATTAGCAGCGAAAGCAAAGACGGTTACCGGATACATGATCGAGGTCAAAGGCTATGCCTCGTCTGCCGGTAGCGTGGAACTGAACCAGAAGCTGAGCGAGGATCGTGCCCACAACGTTGTGAACATCCTGCTGCAGCAGGGTCGCGTTCCCCTTACCAACATGATGGCGCCCGGCGCCATGGGTGAGAGCCAGTCTGGGGGAACCGACAAGACCGCGGAAGCGCAGGCTGAGAATCGTAAGGTCGTAGTCAGAGTTCTACAAAACAAGGGCGTCGCGGGCGTTTCCTAATCCGACACCGCCAACCAGGAAAATTGTGTGGATCTTGAATCTGGTGCACCGCATCGTTAGCCCCGGAACGGGCGGCTTGACGCCCGAGAGGAGTCTCATGGGTTCGTCATTCGAAGGTCTTCGGAAGCAGGCGGCGAAGCTGGCGAAAATCGCCGCGTATGGAACAGCGGCCGCGATCCTCCTAACCGGTTGCGGCAGCGAGAAGAACGGAACCGGAGAGACGGCCGTGCTGGCCTCGGCCCCTGTCTCGGTGGTGGTTTCCCCGGTGGTTCAGCGGACGGTGCCTCTCTTCACTGAACTGACAGCGCGCACGGATGCTGCTGAATCGGTGGATATCCGGGCTCGCGTCAAGGCATTTCTGCAAGCCCAGAGCTACACAGAAGGCACCATGGTCAAAGCAGGGCAGGTGCTCTTCACTCTTGACAAACGGGAATATGAAGCACAGCTCAATCAGGCCAACGCACAACTCGCAAAGGCAAAGGCGGATTTGGCCCAAGCCCAGGAGCGGTCGACCGTCGACACCGCTCAGGCGAACCTGCAGATTGCGCTGGCGCAGTTAAACAAAGCCGACACAGACGTCCGGCGGCTGAAGCCGTTGGCCGAACAGCAGGCCGTTCCGCAGCAGGACCTCGACAACGCGCTCGCCTTCCAGCAGGGCGCTAAAGCCGACGTGGAGGGACGGCTGGCGGCACTCAGCACTGCCAGGGTGAACCAGACATCGGCGATAGGGCAGGCGCAAGCGGCCGTAGAGTCCGCAAATGCCAACATTCGGCAAGCAGAGCTGAATGTGGAGTATTGCACTGTGACCACGCCTATCGCTGGTATCGCGGGCACTCGTCAAGTGGCGCCCGGAAACCTGGTTGGACAGGGCGATCCCACGCTGCTCACCACCGTTTCCAAGGTCAATCCGATGCGCGTCTTCGTGAGCATCAGCGAGGCCGAATACCTGACGTACCAGCGTTTGAAATCCCAGGGCAAATTGAATCGCGGTAGTGAACTGGAACTGATCCTCGCGGATGGTTCCGTGTTCCCTCACAAAGGAAAGATCATCATCGCCGACCGCGCGGTGGATCTGAAGACCGGCACGTTAAGCCTGGTTGCAGAATTCCTCAATCCGGACGCCGTCATTCGGCCAGGGCAGTTCGGCCGTGTCCGGCTGGCTGCGACGGTCGCTGAAAACGCCCTCCTGGTGCCACAAAAGGCCGTGACCGAGATCCAGAGTACGAAGGTCGTGCTGGTTGTCGGCCCCGATAACAAGGTGGCTATGCGCAGCGTGACGCTGGGCGATCGGGTAGGTTCAGACTACATCATTACCGATGGGGTCAAAGCCGGTGAGCGGGTTATCGTCGAGGGTCTTCAAAAGGCCCGGCCCGGCATCACAGTAAGCCCCACTGAACAACCGGTCACTTCCGAAAGTACGACGGCGTCAAAGGAGAGCAAGGGAGAGTAGCTATGGCGAAATTCTTTATCCACCGGCCGGTTTTCGCAATTGTCATCTCGCTGCTCCTCTTGATCGCAGGCGGGCTCAGCATCGGCACCCTTCCCATTGCCCAGTATCCGCAAATCTCGCCGCCCACCGTCGAGGTCGAAATCAACTATCCGGGCGCGAACGCCGAAACCGTGGAGCAGTCCATCGCCACCAATGTCGAAGCCGAAGTGAACGGCGCCGAGAACATGATCTACATGTCCTCCAAATCGTCGAGCGATGGACGCTATGTTCTCACGTGTACGTTCAAGGTGGGAGCCAACCTCGACCTGGCCAACGTGGACATCAATAATCGCGTGAACAAGGCCACCGCTAAATTGCCTCAAGAAGCCATCGCGTATGGTATTTCGGTGAAGAAGAAGTCGCCGGACATCCTGCTGGCCATTTCGATTTACTCCCCGGACAGCACCTACGACGAAACTTTCCTCTCCAACTACACCTCCATCAACCTCGTCGATCCAATCGCGCGCATCCCGGGTGTCGGTTCCACCATGATCGTGGGCCAGCGGGATTATGCCATGCGTTTTTGGGTCCGCCCCGACAAATTGGCCAAGCTCGGACTGACCGGTTCCGATCTTGCCAGCGTGATCGGCGAGCAGAACATAGTGGCTCCGGCCGGGCAGGTAGGCCAGCCGCCGGCAAAGGCCGGCACGCAATTTCAGTACACCGTGAACGTTAAGGGGCGGCTCACCAACCCTTCCGAATTCCAGGACATGATCGTCCGCACCATGCCGGATGGGTCCATTCTCAGAATGAAGGACGTCTCCCGGGCAGAACTCTCGGGCAAGAGTTACACCAGTTTTGGCCGCAAAGACAGCATTCCAGCAACCGTCCTTATCGTCTATCAACTCCCTGGCGCAAACGCCATTCAGACAGTGGAGAATATCAGAAAGCTCCTGGGAGATGCCGAAAAACATCTACCGCCGGGATTGAAATTCCGCGTTTCGCTCGACACCACCAAGTTCGTGGAGGTGGCCATTCATGAAGTCTTCCTTGCCTTGCGCGATGCCATTGTTCTAGTGCTGATCGTGGTATTCATCTTCCTTGGTAATTTCCGGGCTACGTTCATTCCCATGCTCGCGGTGCCCGTCTCGCTCGTCGGAACGTTCGCTTTCTTCGTGGCACTGGGCTTCTCAATCAACACCCTGACCATGCTGGCGGTCGTGCTGGCGGTGGGAATTGTGGTGGATGACGCGATCGTCGTGGTAGAAGCCGTCGAACACCACATCGAGCACGGCCTGAGCCCGATGCAAGCCACCGAAAAAGCAATGGACGAGGTCAGTGGTCCGGTGGTAGCGATCGGCCTGGTATTGTGCGCCGTATTCATCCCCGTATCGTTCATGGGGGGTATCGTAGGTCAGTTGTACCGTCAGTTCGCCATCACCATTTCGTGCTCCGTGATTCTGTCGGTTATTGTGGCGCTCACGCTTACGCCCGCCTTGTGCCAGATGATGCTACGGCATCGCAAGGAAATGCGCGGTCCGCTGGGCATCTTCATCCGATGGTTCAACAGGCTGTTCAATAAGATCACGGACGGGTATCTCGGCGGCGTGAGCTTCTTCCTGCGGCGAGTGACGATTGGCCTGGCCTGTCTGGCCGGACTCTGGTTCGGCGCCGGCAGTCTGCTGATGTCCCTTCCCACCGGCTTTGTTCCGAATGAGGACCAGGGCTATTTCTTCAGCGTCTTCACGCTTCCCGACGGTGCCTCCATGGAGCGCACGGACCAGTTGATGAAACGGGCCGAAGCCGACCTGAAGACCATCCCCGGCGTGGAGGAAGTGCTCACCACCGGCGGACTCAACCTCCTGACGAACGCATACACGTCCAACAACGCGTCCGTCATCACCATGCTCAAGCCGTGGGAAGAACGGAAGAGCAAGGAGGAACAACTCAAAGCCATCCTCGCAGCAGCACAGCGGAAGTTCCGCGCTTATCCGGAGGCGGTCTCGCTGGTGTTTCCGCCGCCTCCCATTAACGGCCTCGGTAACGCCTCGGGTTTTGTGTTCGAACTCCAGGACAGAACCGGCCGCACGCCCCAGGAACTCGCGGTTGCCAAAGACAAGTTCTTACAGGCCATGGCTCAACGCAAAGAATTGACGGGCATCTATTCCGGTTACAGCACCTCCATTCCGCAGATCAAGCTGGACATCGACCGCGATAAGGTCCGCACTCTAAACATTCCCATCAATAATGTGTTCAAGGGATTGCAGATCTATCTCGGCGGCCTGCAGGTCAATGACTTCAACCTGTTCGGCCGCACTTACAAGGTAATGCTTCAGGCGGAACAGGATTTCCGCAAATCGCCGGAGAGCATCAACGATATTTACATCCGGTCCAACGATAACGCGATGGTCCCGATGTCCGCCGTCAGCAAGATCGGCATGATGACCGGCCCCGACATCCTGCAACGCTACAACATGTTTCGCACCGCTGAGATTAACGGTGCTAACGGGCCGGGCGTTTCCACCGGACAAGCGCTCGACATCATGGACGACATGGCTGCCAAAGAACTGCCGCAAGGCTACTCCTCCGAATGGACCAGCATCGCCTATCAGGAAAAGGCAGCGGGCGGTTCACAGGGACCCATCTTCGGTATGGCCATGGTGTTCGTGTTCCTCGTTCTGGCAGCACAGTACGAGAGTTGGGCCGTGCCGTTTTCCGTTCTGCTGGGGTTGCCCATCTGCGTATGCGGCGCCTTGCTGGGCGTCAAGCTGGTCGGTCTGGAAAACAACGTGTACGTACAGATTGGCATTGTCGCACTCATGGGCCTGGCCGCCAAAAACGCAATCCTCATCGTGGAGTTTGCCAAAGAGAATCACGAGAAGGGCATGAGCCTGGTGGCCGCAGCGACAGAAGGCGCAAAGCTTCGCTTCCGGCCGATCATGATGACGGCGCTGGCCTTCATCCTGGGCGTGCTCCCGCTCGTGATGGCCAGCGGCGCGGGCGCGTCCGCCCGTGTCAGCATCGGTATCGCGGTGTTCGCCGGTATGTTGTTCGCCTCTACCGTGGGCCTCTTCTTTATCCCAATGCTTTACGTGGCTATTCAAAGCGCTGCGTACTTTGTCGGAGGCAACCGGAGCGCTATCCGGGGCCGGTTGGTCGCGACACCCGCCCTGCAAGGAGGAGCCGATTAAAAATGCGCCGTCAACTGGTCATCCTCTGCATCGCAGCCGCTTCCAGCGGCTGCATGGTAGGTCCCAATTACAAGCGCCCCGCTGTGGCCGCTCCGCCGCAGTTCCGCGGCGCTGAAACCCAGCCCGCGCAAGTCTCGCTGGGCGATACCAAGTGGTTCGATCTCTTCCAGGACGAGACCCTCCGCGGCCTCATTCAGGAAGCGTTGAAGGCGAATTACGATATCCGCATTGCCGCGCAGCGCGTCCTGGCAGGCGAAGGGCAACTGGCCGCTACGCGCTCGGCGCTGTTTCCGCAATTGAATGCCGAGGCGAATGCCGGGCGCACCGGTGTCAAATCGCCGATCCAATCGTATGGCGGCGCCTTCGGAGTAGCCTCGTGGGAGATCGATCTGTTCGGCAAACTGCGGCGCGCCACCGAAGCCGCTCGCGCCGACCTCCTCGCCATCCAGGAGAACCAGAAGGCGGTGATGCAGGTGCTCGTTGCGCAAGTCGCCTCCGCCTATTTCAACTTGCGGGAGTATGACGCCGAACTGGAATACGTGCGGGAGTCCCTCAAGGCCCGCCAGGAATCGGTCAAGCTCGTAGCCGCGCGAGTGACCGGCGGACTGAACGGCGCTCTCGAATTGGACCAGGCTAAAACACTCGTCGCGACCGCTCAGGCTAATGCCTCGCTGCTGGAGAAAGCCCAGGAACAAACCGAAAACCTCATCAATGACCTCGTCGGCAGGCAGCCGGGCCCGGTCGTGCGAGGTAAGAGCCTGGTCGAGCAGCCACAGCCTCCGCAAGTTCCGGCCGGCCTGCCCTCGGCGCTGCTGGAGCGCCGCCCCGACTTGCGAGCCGCCGAACAGCAACTCATTGCGGCCAATGCGCGAGTCGGCGTGGCCAAGGCGGCCTTCTATCCCAGCATCAATCTCACTGCCGTGGGCGGGTTTCAGAGCACCGATCTCCTCGGTATTGCCACCCGATCGGGTTTTAGTTACTCGATGGGCGGCGTGGTGGATTTGCCGATCTTCGATGCCGGCCGGCGCTCGGGAAATTACAAGACCGCCAAAGCGCAGCACGAGGAACTGCTGATCAATTATCAGAAAGTCATCAACGGCGCCTTTCACGATGTCTCCGATGCGCTCGTCGGCTATCAGAAGACCACGGAGTACACCGGCAGCCAGAAACTCCTGACCGATACACTGCGCGACCAAAGCCGAATCGCTAACATGCGCTACACCGGCGGCGTCAGCAGCTATCTCGAATTGCTCGACACCGAGCGTCAGAGACTGACAGCCGAACAGGAGCTTGCGCAAGCCCAGCGGGACGTCTTGACCTCACTCGTGCAGTTGTACAAGGCTCTTGGCGGTGGATGGCAATAAGCAGGGCTCCGCGCTCCGGCCCGGAGAGCGGTTCCGGAATTGTCGAGTCCTCCTGGCAGCCCTGGTCGCTCTATTGGTTTCGTTCCCGTTTCTGGAAGATGTCGCGAGACCTCTGGTTTTGATGTTGCCGATAGCCGCCGTTTTTCTGGCTGGCGTAATCGCCGTCGATTCGGGCCATCTTCACATGCGGCGCGCGTACCTGTTTGCGGCGATTCAGGTGGGCCTGAGCGCAGTGTCGCTGGCTTTGCGGCAGTTTCAGACCGCCTATCTGGTCGCCGTCGCTCTTGCCCTGATCGCCACGGCCGCTCTGATCCTCTTCACCACGTACTGCGTTCTGCATTATGTCCTGCGAGCCCGCGTCATCACACGAGACCAGATCTATGCGGGCATCTGCATGTACCTCATGCTCGGATTCGCATTCGGAGCGCTCTTTTATCTCGTCAATATTCTGGACCCGAACAGCTTCGCGACGAACATCGAACCCGGGCCGGTGCGTGACACCCCGGACCTGATGTACTTCAGTTTTGTCACCCTTGCCACGCTCGGTTACGGCGACATCACTCCGCGGACCAACATCGCCCGCTCCCTGGCGGTCCTTGAGGCGCTCGCGGGCATGCTCTATATCGCGATCTTCATGGCGCGCCTGGTTTCCATGCGTTCTTCCAATACCGATGCCGATTGAGCGCCCTGTAGATATCCAGATGCCGTGAATTTCGTAAACCGGGCTTGCCGGCCGGAACATCTGCGCGCTAGGAAATGAGAGCACACGTTTGCCGGCGATTGGCGTCGTTCGTAGGGCTGCTCGCTGTTCTCCTGGCGCCATCTCCATCGGCCCGCGCCTATGGGATCCTGACGCACCAGCAGTTGGTCGATCAGGCGTGGGAGTCCACTATCGTACCGATCCTGCTCAACCGCTTTCCCTCGCTCACTCCCGAGCAACTCGTGAGGGCTCATGCGTATGCGTACGGCGGATGCGTCATTCAGGATCTCGGTTACTATCCCTTCAGTAATGCATTCTTCTCGGACCTGACTCATTACGTCCGCTCCGGCGACTTCATACGCAGCCTGTTTCGGAACGCCCATAATGCCGATCAGGTCGCCTTCGCCATCGGCGCGCTCACGCACTATTTCGGCGACAGCATCGGGCACGCCAACGCCACCAACCCTTCCGTGGCCATCGCCTTTCCCAAGCTGAGCGGGAAATTCGGACCGTCCGTGAACTATGCGCAGGACAAGGTCGCGCACAGCCGCGTGGAGTTCGCATTCGACATCAGCCAGGCGGCTAAACGGCGTCTGGCGCCATACGACTACGTCGTGTACGTCGGCTTGGAAGTGCCGTGGGACCAGATCGCCGCAGCCTTCCACGAAACCTACGGATTCCCGATTCGCGACGTCCTGGGACACTACGGGAACACCATCCGCGCTTATCGTTTCGCGGCCCGCCGCTTTTTACCCGCAGTCACTTACGCCGAAGCGCTGATTCATCGCGGCGGCCTGCCCGCGGATACGCCGGGGGCCGAGTTCGATTTGCATGAGCGGCGAACTGCCCAACTGGCTCGCGAAGCCGATTGGGACCGTTACCGCAAGGCACCCGGTATCGGCACCCACCTGCTCGCCGGTCTCGTGGTCATTCTTCCAAAGATCGGCCCGCTCAAGATGCTCGCCATCAAGAGCCCGACTCTGCAAACGCAGAGTCTCTACATCGAAAGCGTGAACCTCGCCACCACAGCTCTTGCGTTGTCACTCCAGCAACTCGGCACTCCGGATTCCCCCGGCGCCGGCCTCACTGATCGCAGAATGGCGGAGATCGTGCGAACCAGGAATACGGAGGTCTCCTCCGCCATAGGCGCCGACCGTGTAGTCCTGTCCCCGGCCAGAACCGCCGTGACGCTCCCCGAAGTTCTGGCGCCGAATCGCGACCTGGACACCGGACAGCGAGTGGTTCCTGGCGGGTATTCTCTGACGGACGAAACGTATGTCAAACTCCTCGGCAGGGTCACAAAAGACCCGGCGCAGCCCATTCCCGACGGACTCAAGCAGGATATCGTCCACTACTACGGCGACCCGGATGCGCCCATTTCCACAAAGCGAGATGCAAAGAAGTGGGGTCAGGTCCAGCACCAACTGTCCGTTCTTAAGAGTATGCCCGTTGTGCCGAATTCGGTCCCTTCCGAATCGCGGTAAACATATTCTTCAAACCTCCACTAAAGATAGACCCGGCCCTCGCAATTGAGCATCAAATCGTTCTGACAGACGCACTACGTGAACTTCAGGAATGATCCGCCTTTCGACAATCCGCCGACGGCTATTGCTGGGTTCCGGTTTCGTCCTCTTGTTATCCGGCCTCTCTTTGATCGTGGTTCACACCAGCATCGTCCGGCGCTTCGCCCTGGTTCAGATTCAGACCCGCCTGGGCAACACCCTGGGCCTGGCGATTCACGCTGATGAGCTTAACTACAACCTGCTGTCGGGGCGCTTCGAACTGAAGGATGTCATCGTGAGAGGCCGTAGCTCGAGGGACTTGCCTGTGCCACTCAAGGTGCGACGCCTCGTAGTGTTGGTCCCCACGTGGAGCCTCATCCACGGAGCGTTGGATGCGGCGAGGATTCGAATCGATGGGTTATCCGTGCAATGGGTCACGGACCGCGAGGGGCGTAGTAACTGGCCTGAGATTCGCGCGGTCGGACCAGGCGGGAAGCCCGGTGGACCGTCGATCGTCGTTACGGGCGCACAACTCAACCTGCGGGATGACCACACCGGCCTCCTGGTGCATCTCCCCATTGGACAACTATCCGCAGCCTGGAACCCGGTCCGCCGGCAATACAAGCTTGTTTGCCAAAGCGCCGGCGGACAGATCCAGTGGAACGGGTCGCACGTGACGCTCGATCGGCTTCGGCTGGAATCGGCAATCGCCGATGGCGGCGTGATCGTCGAGTCGCTGCGAGTGGCGTCTGCCGATTCCCAGGCGGAAGTCACGGGCAAACTGTATGGCTCACCGGTCCGTATCGAAGGTGCCGCCGATCTCGACGTGGACTTGCGGCCTGTTTCTCAACTATTGAAATTGACAACGCCGGCCAGCGGCCGTCTGCGAACCCACTTATCCCTCGCCGGCCCATTGCAGGCCATGCAACTTACAGCCGCGGTGCTTGGAGAGGACATAGTCGTCGACGGAATCCCGATCCTTCATCCCTCGGCAGAGGCTGCATTCGACACCGCGACCGGAGAACTCCAACTGTCCGGCCTCTCCGCCGGGCTATTCTCCGGCCAACTGAAAGCCCGGGGCCGTCTCTGGATGGACTCCCGCCGGCGAAGCGAACTCATCGCCGGTTTCAATGCCATAGACCTCAAACACGCGGCCGCCGCATTCGGAGCGGCCGGTGTATCGTCCAATATCCCATTCGGACGAGCTACACTCGATCTCTCCGCTTCCTGTCCGGGCCTGGATTGGCGCCGGGCCATAGTCTCCGGCGTAGCTCGGTCGCGCTCCGCCAAAGTCTCGCTCCGCGCAACCGGCAGCCCCGGTTCTATCCGGACATTACTGGACGTAACTCTGGGGGCCGGCGCTGCCATGCAAGCTGATCTCGCCATCAAGCTACCCGCTCGCGCCTTAACCGGAGCGGTCCACGGAAAAATCAACAGCCTCGCGGAATTCGCCGGCCAATTGGAAAGCTGGTTGGACCGTCCGGCTGGCTCCCTGGCCCCTGACGCCGTAAATGGAACCGCCCACTGGTCAGCGACAATCGGCGGATCAACCTCGCGTCCCTCGGCATCCCTTCAACTCGACGTCAACAATCTAGGCGCCGGCGGTTGGACCGGCGCCGATCTTCACGTGTCGGCGGAGTACGCCGGAACCCGCATCGGCATCCCCTACGCACGGCTTGCATGGGCCGGTCAGAAGCTTGAGGCAAACGGCGAGATCGCCGCCCTTTCGGCGGAAGCGCCGCTACTCCTTCAGGGAACCATCGACGGTCCCTCGCTCGCTCCGGTGTTCCGGAGTCTCGGTATATCACCCGCCGCCGAAGCCGCCGTTGCTGGGGAGTTCCGTCTGCAGGGAACCCTCGCCCATCCCGCGGCAGAAGCCAAACTGCATACCGGCGAGTTGACCGCTCTGGGGCAGCGCTTCACAAGCACCAGCTTCGAAGCGCACTTTCAGGACGATCAGATCACCGTGTCTCACCTGCGGGCGGAGCAGGTTCACGACTCCGGTGCACCAGGTCAAATCGAGGCGAGCGCGTCGTTACGCCTGGCTGCCGGACAGTACGAAATCAACTCAATCGGCCGCGATCTTCGCCCGGTTGGTCTTCCGATTACTGGAACCTTCGGGTTCAACCTGGCCGGAAAAGGTATGCTGAACGTCCCATGCTTCAATGCTCAAGTCGATGGCGCCGGCATCCAGGTAGGCTCCGTACCTGTCGGCGAATTGCGTGCAAACATCGACGTTGAGGCACACCGGGCCGCCGTGAAGTTCGTCGCTCCGGCGCTCAATACCGAGGCGAGTGGCACCATCGCAATGGAGAGTGCGTGGCCGTTCGAACTCGCGCTGAGTGCGCGAAACGCTCATCTCGATACCGCCCAGGCAAGTTCATTCGACGCCACCATGCATGCCAACGGTACACTCGCGCAGCCTCACCTCGAACGCGTTGCAGCCGAGATTCAAAACCTCCGGCTGGCACTCCCCGGACAGGACGTCGTCGGCGATGGGCCGATCCAACTCTCGTTCGCCGACAATCGCATTCAGGTATCGCGTCTGAGGTTGAACTCCGGCACCTCCGCCGCGCAAATCAGCGGAGACATGCCCCTTCGGGATGGCGGAGAGCCGGGCTCGCTATCGGTGCAGGGCAGCATCGGCCTCCAGTCGCTTTCGCAGATCTTGCCGGGTTCGGGCACTTCCCGCATCCAAGGCACTGCCGAAGTCGACGCCAGGATCACCGGAAGCCTGCAGAACTGGCAGCCTTCCGGCGCCATTACAATTCATGACGGCGGTTTCCATTCCGATTCCCTTCCCGTCTCCATCCAGGACATCGCGGGCCGCCTGAATCTGGAGAATGGGCTAATCCGCTTCGACCAAATCGGCGGAAAGGCCGGTACCGGAACTTTGCGGATTGCCGGCTCCGTGCCGCTGCATCTGATTTCGACCGCGCTTCCCGCTCCCGCTGTTTCGCAGGCCCAGCCGGCCCGTCTTTCGGCAGTCCTGGACAATTTTGCAATCTCCGGCGGAAGTGGCGAAGATGTAGCGACCGCGAACCTCGCAGTAAAGGTCGAGGCAGAAGCGTCCAGCATGTCCACGGATGCGCTCCGCGCAACCGTTGAGTTCACCGAGTTCGAGGCCATCGCGAAAGGTAACCATCTGCGGCAGACATCACCCACGCGCATTGCGCTTTCCGGCGGCATCGCCACACTGGAGCGTTTCGATCTAAAAGGCACTGGCTCATCGCTTCAGGCCTCCGGTTCGCTTGGCCTGGCGGGCGGATTCCCGCTCCAGTTGAGAGCCGTTGGACAGACGGACCTCACCATCCTCTCTGCTTTGCTGCCACCCCTCCAAACCAGTGGAGCCGCGCGCCTGGACGTACGAGTGGGGGGCACGTTGAGTTCCCCCCAGACCAGTGGCTTTGTGGAACTCGATGGCGCCACTCTCTCTCTGTCGAACCCCAAGCTGCGTGCCGGAAACGTCAAGGCTCACGCCGAGTTGCAGGGCGATCTCGTCACCTTCACGGAACTCAGTGGAAACTTGAACGGCGGTACGTTTCGCGGCGGCGGGGAGCTCAAAGTGGGGAGCGAGGGACTTCACGACGTCAACCTGTTCCTCACCGCAAAAGACACTTTCGCCGAATATCCAGCCTCCGTGAAAACCGTCTCCTCACTCGACCTGAAGTTCGTTTCCCGGCAGGACCGGTTGGTGCTCGAAGGACAGATCGCGATCCAGGAGGGCTTCCACGAATCCACGCTTGACCTTTTCCGCTCGGGCCCAAATCTGAATTTCGGTCTCGACGACATCTCAAAATCGAGTTCGAAACCGGTGGCGCTGGATATTGCGATTGTCACCAAACGTCCGGTCGAAATGGACAACAACCTCGGGAGACTCTCCGCCGCGGCGGACCTGCGCCTGGCCGGCGATGTCAATCAAGTGCGCCTGCTGGGCAAACTCGAACTGGAGCAGGATGGCAAGCTTTATTTCGGAGATCGGGTGTACTACATCACCCGCGGCGCCATCAATTTCCTGGACGCCCCCAAGATTACCCCCGAACTGAACATACAGGCCTGGACGCGAACCGGTGACTACACCATCCGGCTCGGCCTCACCGGTGAGCTGGACGCCATCACTACGACCTTCACTTCCGACCCGCCCCTCTCCCGCGACGATGTCATCGCAGTGCTCCTCACAGGTAAGACTGTGGCGGAGAATCGCGGTGTCGATCTCCGCGCTCTGGAAGCCGCGTCTCTGGCCGCCGGCGCCATGAACGCGTCCTTGAGCAGCCAGTTGCGCCGCACCATCGGAATCAGCCGCGTGAGTATTCAGCCGTCCGCCATCGCGGCCGAGTCCAATAATCCCGGAACCCGAATCACCGTTACCCAGGACTTCACCAGTTCGCTGCGCCTGCTCTATTCCATGAATCTATCCGACAGCAACGATCAGATCTGGGTCGGCGAATATGACTTGTCCCGCCAGTTCACAACCCGCGCCGTGAAGCAAAGCGACAACACGTATCGCGGCGAGTTCCGGCACGATATACGGTTTGGGAGTTCGTCTGCTGCTGGAAGTGCGCCGGTGCGCCCCGTTACCCGCAAGATCTCCAACGTCCAATTCGTCGGAGCCACTCCGTGGACTCCCGAGGCTCTCACCAAGGTTTTCAAGATTAAGCCCGGCCAGAAATACAACCCCATGAAGGTCCGCAAGGCGGCCGAGCGGCTCAACAGCTTCCTGGTGAAACAGGGGTACCTGGAATCCCGCGTTCATCTCGATCGCCAGGAAGCCGGCCAGAGCATGGGTCTCACGGTGCGCATCGAAACGGGCCCCCCTGTGCAATTGACAGTTTATGGCGTGAATTTGCCGAAGCGCCAAAAGACTCGTCTGCGCGATGTCTGGCATACCGGCATTTCCGATCAGCAGCGTCCGCAGGCGGGCAGGGATGCTCTCCTGAATTACTTCGCCCGTAAGGGATATTTGCGCGCAAAAACGGAATGCTACGTCGCTACTGTGGGCGATCGCAAAAGCGTCCGGTTCGATGTGATACCGGGAATCCAATACCGCAAAATCGGGATTACCGTCGAAGGCGCCGAACGCCGCCGCGCCAAAGAAATCCTGTCTCTCGTTCAACAGCGATCCCTCAAACAATCGGTATACCGCGACCCGGCGCGCGTCATCGAAGCCATCACGTCTTTTTACCTGCAGCGTGGATATCTTGCCGCCAGCGTCGTGGCCCCAGTCCAGAATCTCGACACCGAATACCGGAAGGCGCGGATCGTAATTCCCGTGCGGGAAGGTCCGCTCTTCCATGTGGGCGCCCTGCAATTCTCCGGCAACCGGGCGTTGCCCCCCACCGAATTGCTCCACGGGGCACCGTTGGAGTCGGGCGCCGTGTTTGAGCCGGCGCGGCTGGAGCCGACCCTGGCCGCCCTGAAGCTCAAGTACGGTGAACTCGGATATCGCGATGCCGGCATCGAGTATGCCGTCACCCGCCACGATGACCGCGCATTGGTCGACGTGACGTTCACCGTCGTTGAGAATCTGCAGACGTCAATCGCCGGAATTACGGTCGAGGGAAACTGGCACACCAGCGCAAAATTCGTGAAAGGTCAGTTGCGCGTCGCCCCGGGAGAGGTAGCGAATTCCACCCGGGTCCGCGAATCCGTGAAGAACCTTTCGCAAACTGGAGCCTTCACTTCTGCGGACATTCAGATGCGTGCTCCAGCGGTATCCGGCGCCGGCGTTCAGCCCATCCAGGTTGCCGATCTCGTGGTCTCAGTTGCCGAGCCCAAACCGTTTCGCCTGCTCTATGGAGGCCTCTATGATTCGGGGAACGGCCCCGGCTTCATTGCCGATCTCCAGAATCACAACTCGCTCGGTGCGGGCCGCGTCATCGGGCTGCGTGCCCGTCTCGACTCCGAAACGACGGAAGCTCGACTCTACGTGAGCCGGCCTTTCTGGAATCAGCATCGCCTCTCGACCACATTCAGTACTTACTACACTCGCGAAACTGAATACCTCCAGACCACTCCCACTGAGAAGTTGGGCGTAAGCGTCCAACAGGACGTGCAGCTCCGCTCCAAGTGGCTGTTGTCCTACGGCTATCGTTATGAGAAGCAGCGCGGCTTCATTCCCGATCCGGCGGCGCCGGACATTCCCGTGGAGATCGTGTCCGTTGCCCCGCTAACGCTTACCTTCTCTCGCGACGGCCGCGATTCGTTCCTCGACGCCACGCGTGGTTCCTTCATCTCCCATGGTTTCGAATTCGCGCCTCGCTTCTTAGGCAGCGATTATCCTTACGTCCGCTACTACGGGCAGTATTTCAAGTATTTCCCGCTGATTCGCCCCCGACCGGTTCCGTTCGGTGAGAAGGAGAATCGCTCGCGCCTGGTGTTTGCAACCGGATCGCGCGTGGGGCTGCAGAAGGGGTTCAGCAAGGAAGGAGCCGTACTGACGGACCGCTTCTTCGCCGGCGGCGGGACCACCATTCGCGGCTTCCACCAGGACGAACTGGGGCCGAGGTTGGCGAACGGTCAACCCGCCGGTGGTAATGCGGTTCTCGTGCTCAACGAGGAATTGCGCTTTCCCCTGTTCTGGGTCTTTGACGCCGTCAGTTTCGTGGACGTCGGAAATGTTTTCCCAAGAGTTTCCGATTTCCGGTTCTCTGAACTCCGTACAGCTACCGGCTTTGGGCTCCGCATTCGGAACCCTTTTGTCGTGCTGAGACTGGACTATGGATTCAAACTCGAACGACGCCCTGGGGAAAAACTAGGCGCCTTCTTCTTCAGCATTGGACAGGCTTTTTGATCCGCGCGGCGGCGCCAGAGCCTGATATCGCTGTACGGCCTGGGCCAAATCGAAACACATGCGTTGGCGGCCCAGCACGATGCCGAGCGGCGCTCGCCGCACCAGGTCCAGCGCGGCAGGCGTCAGACCCGCAAGCCACAGGGCGATACCTTCCTCTCGCAGCCTCTCCTCCGCATGCGTCAGCATCCGCAGCGCTGTGTATTCGATATCGGGAATGCCGCTGCAGTCCACCACCAACACCGTAGGCTTGAACTCGCGAATGAGCCGCCAGATGTGATCGCCCACCCGCTGCGCGTTCGCAAAGTACATCCTGCCTTCGGTTCGAACCAGAAGGAGTCCGGGAAAACTCTCGTCCTGCGGATGCTGGGCAGTCGCTGGACGAAAGCCGTTCGTGCCGGGTTTTCGGCGCAGCACGTAAACCGGGGCCCGGTTGCTCACGTGGATCAGCACGACCAATGAAATAAACACTGCCGCCACAATCCCCTTGAGCGTCCCAAGCAGGACCACACCGAATACGGCGGCGGCCCCCCAGTGGAATTCCATCTGCCGGATGCCGCGGACGCTCATCAATTCCCTGGGGCTGAGCAGGTTCGCCGTGGCGCCGATCACCACGGCGGCCAGTGTGGCTTGCGGCATCAAGCGGATCAGCGGAGCGAGGAACAAGACAGCCAATATCGCCACTACCACCGTGGCGAGCCCGGAGATCTGGGTACGGGCGCCGGCGCGGCAATTCAAAGCCGTTTCCGATGTGCCGCCCCCGGCAGGCATTGCATGGAACATGCTGCCGGCCAGATTTGCCATCCCCAGTGCCCGCAGTTCCTGGTCCGCGTTCGGACGCGGATCGGTAACTCCGGCAAATGCACGGCCCGCTGCCACGGTCTCCGTGAAGCTCATCAATGCGATACCGATCGCTGCCGGCCACAAGTCCTCGATTAACGAGAGTCCAGGCAATTGAAAGCCCGGCAGGCCCGCGGGCATGTTCCCCACCGTCCCAACCCCCAGCTTCTCGATTCCAAACAGCCAGGAAGCACCGATTCCTCCCGCCACCGCGACTAACGGTCCCGGCGCGCGCGGCCAGAAGCGCTTCAACCCCAGAATCACGAGGAGTGTCGCCGCGCCAACCGCCAGCGTGGGCATCGAAGCCTCCGGCAGATGCTGCCAAAGCGATTGCACATTCCGAAGGAACGTTCCTTTGGCGAAATGGATTCCGAGAAGCTTCGGCGCCTGATCGGCCACAATCGTAATGCCCAGGCCCATCTTGAAGCCGATCAGAACGGGATCGGAAATGAAATTCGCCAGACTCCCGAGTCTCAGAAAGGAAGCGAGTAACAGAGCCGCGCCTACCAGGAGAGTCATCG
>Ga0308174_10000485_pt1 | contig 16675 bp, 11 predicted proteins | sample PhyPR2_FD_203894 | JGI IMG/M metagenome (GOLD analysis project Ga0308174, IMG submission 203894) | Soil microbial communities from UC Gill Tract Community Farm, Albany, California, United States - DLSLS.P.R2 | ecosystem: Environmental > Terrestrial > Soil > Agricultural land | place: USA...
TCCCGTTATTCCCCAAAGCCGCGAAAATGTTGGCCGGCGTCATGGGCAGTTGCCGGATGCGAACACCCGTGGCGTTGTAAAAAGCATTCGCGATAGCGGCCGAGGTTGCCATGGTCGCCGGTTCGCCGATGCCATACGCGTCGGTGGAGCTTTGCCCTTGATAATCCTGGATCACCATCACCTCGATCTTCGGGGTTTCAACCGAACCGGTGATTTTGTACTGCTCGAGATTCGCGTTCACCATCAGACCCTTGGCATGGTTCAGAACACGGTTTTCATAAAGGGCGTATGAGATGCCCTGCAACACGCCGCCGTTGATCTGGCTTTCGAGCGCCAGCGGATTCATGGGGCGGCCGCAGTCTTGAACGGCCAGCACGCGCTCCACATGAACGCGGCCGGCCTCCATATCGACAGACACTTCCGCGAAATGCACGCCGCCCAGGGTGGTGGTTCCAGAGCGAGGCATCCGCCCGCTGTAATCGGGCGCCCGGTCAGCCCGTACGGACAACTCTTCCTGTTTCATCTTTGCCGCAGCCTGGCGGAAGCTCAACGACAGCGCCGGATTCGATTTTGACTTCAGCTTTCCGTCCGCGAAGTATAGGTCATCCGGTGACGAATTCAAAGCCGGAGCTACTGCTTCGAAAAATTGGCGCTTCAAACGATAAGAGGCATTCCGGGCAGCGGGGGTGATGGACGCGGTAGTCATGCTGCCACCCGAGGGCGGGCCGACCGGATAGCGAGTGTCGCCTACGCGGATGACCACGTCTTCGGCTTTCAAGCCAAATTCTTCGGCCACGATCTGGGCCAAAACGGTTTTGATGCCACCGCCGATGTCCTGGACGGCAGACATGAGCTCGATGGAGCCATCTCTGCTCAGCCGAACCTCCGCGGCGGAATCGAGATTCACGATACGGTACCAGACTGCCTGCGCTACGCCTACGCCTCTTTTGATTGGCCCTGGATCGGAGTTAGGCCTGCGGCGTTCCGACCAGCCGAATTTCTTTCTGCCGAGTCTTCGTTCGACACGCCGCTGCGGATTCACGTCGATCTTGTCGCGCAGATCGAGCGGGTCCATATCGATCCGCTCGGCAAGCTCATCTATGGCCTGCTCAAGCGCGAAACAGCCCTGCGGGTGGCCCGGAGCACGAAATGACGCGCCGGGACCTGCATTGATGAATACGTCGTATTCGCGGGTCCACTTGTTCTTGCACTCGTACATGTTGACCACGGGGCCGGAGCAGCCAGCGCCAGTACCTGTTCCGGCAGTGCCGTAGCTGACCAGTTGCATGGCCGTGAGAGTGCCGTCTTTCTTTCCAGCGATCTTTAGGGCCTGGTCGGAATCGGGCCGGTTGCCTACAGACAAATGTTCTTCTTTGCGGTCGAGCATTAACCAGACCGGGGCGTTTGCCTTTTGCGATAACCACGCCGCCGCGACTCCAGGATTTCCAGCGCCAAATTTCGCGCCGAAACCGCCGCCCATGTACTCCGTGATTACACGCACTTTGCTTTTAGGCAGCTTGAAAACGTAAGCGAGTTCCTCGCGAACGCTGGAGGTGCTCTGAGTCGAGGCGTACACGGTCAAGCCATCGGGCTTCCAATCGGCCACGAAGCCGTGCGTCTCAAGAGCGGAGTGGGTTTGCACTTGCGTGTTGAAGTGCGCCTCTACCGTGACATCCGCATCGGCGAATCCTTCTTTGACATAGCCGACTTGCTTTTCGGCGGGCCCGTGGACGTTCCCGACCTGCGGGACGTTTTTCGGGCCGCCGCCACCGCCCGCTGTTCCGGCCTGGTCGGCGGGCCCAGGGTACACCTGAGGCGAATCGGACTGTTGCGCAACGCTTCGATCTGTAACGAAGGGGAACTGCTGGTACTCCACTTTGACGAGCTTTACGGCGTCCTCAGCGATCTGTGGAGAAACCGCGGCAATCGCGGCGATGGGCTGACCGGCATAGCGAACGATGGGATAGCGGGATGGAATCTCTTTACTCTTGTCGCGGAGTTCGGCATTGCCGTCGATGTGGGTGATGATGTAGACGGCTTTCACGCCGGGATATCGCTCCGCGGCGCTGGTGTCGATGGAGAGCACTTTCGCATGCGGCACGGAGGCGTTCACCATTTTGCCGTACAGCATGCCCGGGAGCCGGATGTCGGCGGTGTAGCGCGCCGCGCCGGTGACCTTTGCCTTTCCGTCCCAGCGTTGCGTGGGTTTGCCGATCACGTTGAGATCGGCGTTGGGGGCGAGCGGCGGGGGTTCGGTGGCGGGGACTTCTCGCTGGACCGTTTTCAGTTGTTCCTCGGCAATGCCAACCTGCAGGGACTGCTGCCGGGTGGGGACGTTCGGCTTCGAGTTATGTTGATTTTCTTGAAAGCCCATTTCAGACCTACCCTTTCTAAGCGCTACGCCTGATGTTCACCGCCGCGGCGCTCTTTCGGGTCTGCGCCGCTTCGAGAGTCGCGTCGAAAACCTTGGGATAGGTGCCGCAGCGGCAGAGATTGCCGCTGGTTGCCAGCTTCACATCGTTCAGATCGGGATTGGGATTGCGCTCCAGCAGAGCCGCGCAACTCATGATCATGCCGGGGGTGCAGAATCCGCACTGCAGCGCATCGTGCTTGATGAACGCTGCCTGCACGGGATGCAAATTGTCGCCGGCCGCCAAGCCTTCAATTGTGGTCACGCGCCGTTTGCCAACATCGATGGCTAAGGTCATGCAGGAGTTGACCGGAGTTTTGTCCAACCAGACCGTGCAGGCGGAACATGCCCCGCGGTCGCAGACAATTTTCGTGCCGGTCAGGTTGAGTTGATAACGCAAAGCATCGGCGAGCGTGGTTCGAGGTTCCAAAGCCACGCGATAATCTTTGCCGTTAACGTTCAAGGTCACCGGCGTTTGGCCCGGACCCAGCGCGATGGAATGCTTTGGAACTTCTTTTGCCAGCAGTTCCACATGGTCGAGCACCGTAGCGCCCGCGGCCGTGAGGCCCGCGCCCCTTAAGAAACTGCGGCGGCCCAAGCCGCGCTTTGGCGGCTTATCTGATCGGTTGAGCTTGCTTTCGTCTTGCACTGGAGTTTGTCCTCCTTCAGCTTGGCGCTAAAAAAAGCAACCGCAAATATTGTCTCTCTTTCCGGTTCAGGCGGAATACCGTAAATGTGACAGGGGGTCCCCGATAGGCATCGCTCGACAACTCACAACACGCAGGGACAGGGACAACGCTATCACTCCACGCCGGTTCGCTCCGGTTTACAAACGCTAGAGCCGCCGTGCCGTTGAATCTGCATTGCGACTTCCGTGAAACCGTTGTCGAGAGCGGCTTGGTATGAAGTCTTGTGGCCTTTGCCGCATAAATTTGGATCCGCCCCCCGTGTTAGAAGTAGCGTTGCAACTCCGCTTTTCCCGAAAGCAGCAGCAGCGTAGAGAGCCGTTGTTCCCGAACCGATGTTCACCTGATTTACCAGAGCGCCGTGATCCACCAGCATCTCGGCAATAACATCAAATCCTTTCAGGGAGGCATCCTCCAACGGACTCGTTCGGTTCCGGCCAATTCTATTTGGATCAGCGCCGCTGTCTAAAAGAACGCGCAAAACGTTGGCAGCTCCTGCAGAAGCTGCGGCATCGAGAGGCGTCGCACCAGATGACAATATATCGTTTGCACCTGCTCCATCTTGAAGGAGCGCCTCGACCACAGCCGACGCGTCCTTTCTAATGGCGGCGCCCAGCATTCTGTTCAAGAACTCAGGCGTCTTCTGCTCCTGTCCTGCCGCTTCGAGTAACAACAATGCGGCATCTGCGTTCCCCATTTGTATTGCATTTTCCAAAGGAGTGCGGCCCCGTTTGTCCGCAGTTCGAAGGTCCGGATTGAATCGAAGTAAGTATCGAACCAGCTGTGTTTTGCTGCGATAGGCCGCTTCGTTGATAGGAGTGGCTCCAGTTTTTGTTTCGGCTTCGTTCGGCCGGGCGCCGTTGGCGAGCAGAATCGCAGTCGCCTCCAAATACCCGCGCCAAACGGCGTCATCCAACGGACTGGTCCCCTCCGCATCGCGTATATTGACATCCGTGCCTTTTTGAATCAGGAGACGAATCACATCCAAATGGCCGCCAATTACTGCGAAATAAAGCGCCGTATGCCCTGTTTCCGTTTTCGCATCGGCCCGTGCACCGGCCGCAATCAGCATCGATGCCATGTGCAAATTGCCCATCGAGGCCGCAATTTGAAGGGGTGTTTGCGGAAATCCCAATCCCGTGCCCGGGGCTCCACTGTGCGCTTGTATATTTGGATCGGCACGGTGGGCGAGCAGAAGGGCGGCTACATCGTTGCGGTTGAACAATGCCGCATAGTAAAGAGGCGTCCGCCCATATTGGTCGGGCAGGTTGGGATCGACGCCTGACGAAACGAGAGTCTCGGCGCTCTTTAAGTCGCCCAGCCTGGATGCCTTCGCAAGCATTTCACTAGCGGTATTTCGTTGACCTTGAAACGCAGGCGCAAAGAGCACCAAGAACAGAATCAGCGACTTCATGCTACTCTTCGCGGAGAGCCTCCATCGGGTCTATGCGCGAAGCTCTGAGCGCGGGCAGAAATCCCGCGATTGCCGCCACCGAGGCAAGGGTTGCAGCAGCGAGAGAAAGCATCCGAGGATCGTTGGCCTTCACTCCATAGAGCAAACTGCCAATGAGATGCGTCGCGCCGATCGTCGTGACCAATCCGATTGCCAGACCGATCCCGATCAAGATCGCCACCTCTCCCAATACAGCGCCCACAATGTTCCACTGCTGCGCGCCAAGCGCCATGCGGATTCCAATTTCGTTTCGTCGTCCGGCCATGTTGTATGAGATAACGCCATAAAGACCGAGCACTGCCAGGAGGAGGGCCAGCCCACCGAAGAATCCGGAGAGTGTGGCAAGCATTCGCTCGCGGGCCAGCGACTCATCGACCTGCCCGGCAAGTGTTCTAAATTGCAAGGAAGCGCCGGCATCGACAGCGTTGACCGCACGCTTCGCATCTTGGATCATGCCGGTCGCCCTGCCGGTTGCGGCGCGCAACTCGAATGTGACAACCTTACCCGGGTTCGGGCTTTGGCTCGCGGCGACGTAAACAGTAGGATGAAAAGCCTCCCGCAAGTCGAGGTATTTGGCGTCGCGCACCAGACCGACGATTTCGACCGGGTCGCCTAGTTTGTTGCCTTGCTCCGCACGATAGCGCCTGCTGATGGGATTTTGCCCATGGAAATACTTCTTGGCAAAAGATTCGGTCACGATCGCTACCTTCGGTGAACTCGCGGTATCGTGCGCATTGAAATCGCGCCCCGCAAGGCGCTGAGTACCAAGTGTTTCAAAATACCGGTCGCTTACTTGGTTCAGGAAGACCAGTTCCCGTTCCCCGCTCGCGGACGTCTCGCCGTCGATTTGCAAATAGGACGCGTCCACCGCACCTCCCAGCGGGGTATCGGCGGAAGCGCTGGCGGAGCGAACGCCAGCGAGCGCGCGCAGATGCCCGAGCACTTGCGCGAACACGGCGCTGCGCTGCGCGGGTGAAGTCGTTCTTTCGCGGAGATCGACATCCATCAGCAAGACGTGCGCGCGTTCGAAACCGGGATCGAGCGTTTCGAGCCGGATGAAGGTCGCGAGCAGCAATCCTGCGCCGGCCACCAGGACCAGCGAGAGCGCCACCTGGATCACTACTAGCGCTTTGCCCAGTGCAAATTTGCCGCCCTGCATCAAGCCGCGGGCATTCGCCTTCATCGCAAAGTGAGGATCGACGCGCGTGGCACGCCAGGCAGGAACAAGACCGAACAGCAGACCGGTGAGAACAGCCAGTGCAAGAGTGAACGCGAGCACACGCGAATCGATGCTCAGATCGAGAAATACGTGGTTCTCGTGATACACATTCGAGACAAGAAGTCCCACCAGCAGCCGCGCGCCCCAGCAGGCAAATACGATCCCCAACGCGGCGCCGATGAAAGACAACAGCAGGCTTTCGATTAGCAACTGGCGTATCAGACGACCGCGTCCCGATCCGAGCGCCATCCGAATCGCGATCTCCCGCTGCCGGGCCGCGCCGCGTGCCAGAAGGAGATGGGCCACGTTGCTACAAGCGATCAACAATATCGCCCCGACGATCATCATCAGGACCATCAGCGCCTGACGGTATTTCGAACGGATGCTGGAAAGGCCATTGGCCGCCATTTGAACGTCGAACGTCCGCTTGAGATAGATCTCCTGCTGGCTGGGTTTTAAGTTCAGCGGTATGGTTGCGCGCATGACCGGACCAGCCAGCGTTTTGAGCCGTGCCTCGACTTGATTCATCGAAAGGCCAGGCTTAGGGCGCCCTATGATACGAAGATCCAGCGAGCCGTTTTCCCCGCCGATAATTTTTTCGGTGCAGAGCGGCACGTAAATATCGCTTTTCCGGCCAACATCCACGCCGCTAAATCCGGGTCCGATCACGCCTACAATTTCGAAGGGGTGATTGTCTAATGAAATGTTCGTGCCTGCCACGTTCTTGCGGCCGCCGTATTCGCTCTGCCAGAAACTATAGCTGAGTAACGCGGTTCCTGGGCAGCCCCGACGGTCATCGGCGCTTGTTATGACACGTCCTACGATGGGACGCAGGCCCAACGTTTCGAAAAACTGACCGGAGACATAGTTCCCTTGCACGTAGCGAGCCTCGCCTCGGCCCGACAAGTCAAACCGCGTAACCGCATAGCCGAACAGTCCGGAAAAGACATCCTGGCGATCGCGCACTTGCTCCCAAACTGGATTGCTCAAGAACGGATCCGCTACACCCCAAATGCCACGTCCCGCCATGTTCACCTGCAACAGCTGCTCGGGATGCCTGGCCGGCAGGGACCGAAGCATCAGCGCGTCGATCAAGCTGAAGATCGCCGTATTCGCGCCGACCCCGAGCGCGAGCGTCAAGACGGCGGTAAGCGAGAACACGGGGCTTTTGCACAAGGTTCGTATGGAAAACCGGATGTCCTGCCGAACCTGCTCCAGCCATAACCAGGAGCGCGCCTCGCGATGCAATTCCTTTGCTTGCTCGATTCCGCCATAAGCTCGTTTGGCAGCCAGCCGTGCTTCCTTCGCACTCATTCCTCGCCGCCGAAAATCATCTTCTAGTAACTCGAGGTGCGATTCAATCTCCCGCGCCAAATCCCGTTCGGCTCTCCCGGGCCGCACGAAGTTGCGAAGTTTATATAGAAAACGCTTCCAATAAGCCATCGCGCTACTGTCCTTCCAGGAGAAGTTTTTCTACCAATCCAGCCGAGCGCCGCCATCGCTCTGTTTCCTTTTCGAGCGCCCGTTCCCCGGCCTTGCTCAGACTGTAATATTTGGCGTCTCGATTGTTCTCCGTCTTCCGCCAAGTGGCGCGAATCCATCCGTTCTGTTCCAATCGGACAAGCGCGGGATATAGGCTGCCTTGTTTCAGCGAGAGCAAGTTTTCGGCAACCTGCTCCACGCGATTTGCGATACCGTATGCATGCTGGGGGCCCATAGTTGTCAATACCTGCAAGACAATCAGGTCCAGAGTGCCTTGCAGAAGGTCAACTCGCTCGTTTTCTTTACTAGACATCCTGGTGCACTCACCCTTCTCGAACAGTTTACTAGAGAGCCTGGTGAAGATGGGTAAACAGACAGAGGTGTCTCGCTGCAGATGGAGAAACGTGTGTGAAGAGGTAAATGCTGCGCCGCCAGTGTGACATGGGCGGCTGAAGTTCACCGTGACGCGCCCAAGACGTGCGCCATGCCCTGATAGGATGCTTGCTTGATGAGGGCGGAGGCGGATGCGCAGGTTTATGTTGCCGGGCACAAAGGGCTGGTTGGATCGGCCATCGTCAGACAACTGACTAAGCAGGGCAGCACCAACCTTCTTGTGGCATCGAGACGCGAACTGGACCTTCGCGACCAGCGGGCCGTCAACCAATTTTTCGCGAAGCACCGGCCCGAGTACGTTTTCTTTGCGGCGGCAAAGGTTGGCGGAATTCTCGCCAATGCAAAGTATCCGGCCGAGTTTCTGTATGACAACCTGGTGGTGCAGACGAACGTTATAGATGCGGCATGCCGCAATGGGACCTGCAAACTGCAGTTTCTAGGCTCGTCTTGCATTTATCCAAAGTTCGCGCCGCAGCCGATCCGGGAAGAAAGTCTGCTGACGGGACCGCTTGAACCGACAAACGAGGCTTACGCGATCGCCAAAATCGCTGGGCTGAAACTGGCGCAGGCGTACCGCGCTCAATATGGCTTTTCCGCGATCAGCCTAATGCCCACAAATCTTTATGGCCCCGGAGATAACTTTGAGCCAGAGCGTTCGCACGTGCTGCCGGCGCTGATCCGGCGATTCCATGAGGCGAAGATTTCCGGCGCACCCGAAGTTGTGCTGTGGGGCACTGGAACGCCGCGGCGCGAGTTTCTGCATGTGGACGATCTGGCCGCGGCAGCATGCTTCGCTATGGAAAACTACGATGATGCTGAACCGATTAACGTGGGAACGGGAGAGGATGTTACGATCGCGGAGCTTGGGGCGATTGTCGCGCGGATAGTTGGCTATAGCGGCGCAATTCGCTTCGATCCGTCGAAGCCGGACGGCAGTCCGCGCAAACTGCTGGATGTTTCGCGCTTAGCCGCGCTGGGCTGGCGGGCGCGTATCGGGCTGGAAGAAGGAATTGTGGATACTTATGCCTGGTATGTGGAGCATATGTCAAAACGTATCTCAACCATTCCTGTTTAGCACCTGTTTAACACTTGTTTAACACTTGTTTAACACTTGTTTAACAATGGTGAGGGAGAATCGCTCGCCTGAAGAGCCGCGATGCATTGCTCCGGAGGATCACATCAAATCATGACCATCAGTCGCCGCCATTTCCTGCAGAGTACCGGGGCCGCCGCTTCCGCGCTCGCCATGAGCGAAGCCGTTTCTGCCGCGCAAGAACCTGCCAAGCCGATTTCGCCCAATGATCGCGTTCAAATTGGGTGCATCGGGTTCGGCATCATGGGCCAGGGCGATATGAAAACCGAAGCATCTCTGCCTGGCGTCGAAATCGTCGCCGTCTCCGACGTGTACGACGGCCGCCGCACTCTTGCTCAGGAACGCTACGGCAAGCAGGTCTTCACCACTCGCGACTATCGCGAACTGCTCGCCCGCCGCGATGTCGATGCCGTCATCATCGCCACCCCCGATCACTGGCATGCCCGGATCGCGACCGACGCTCTCCACGCCGGCAAAGATGTCTACTGTCAAAAGCCCATGGTCCGCGAAGTGCCTGATGGCCACATGGTGATCGAAGCGCAAAAGCAAACCGGACGCATTCTCCAGGTCGGCAGCCAGCGCGTGAGCTCAATCCTCTACGCCAAAGCCAAGGAACTCGTGAAGAGCGGCATGATCGGCCAGATTCATTTGATTGAGGCTTACATCAACCGCAACTCCTCTCTCGGGGCCTGGCAATACACGATCCCGCCCGATGCATCGCCCGAAACGATCGATTGGAATCAGTTCCTTGGCAGCGCGCCCAAGTGCCCCTTCGAGCCCATCCGCCTGTTCCGCTGGCGAAACTATCGAGCCTACGGAACGGGCATTCCCGGCGATCTCTTCGTTCATCTCTTCACCGGCATCCACTTTGTTATGGATAGCGTCGGGCCGCAGCGCATCGCGGCCACGGGCGGCACTTACTACTGGAAAGATGGACGCGACGTGCCGGATCTAATGACCGGCCTGTACGACTATCCGGAGACTGCATCTCACCCTGGCTTCCAGATCAACTTCAGCGTGAACTTTGAAGCCGGCGGCGGCGAAGGCGCGGATTCGCAAGCCTTCCGATTCATTGGCACTGAAGGCGTCCTCAATCTTTCGGTCGGCAACTCGCTTTCGATTTCCAAACGTCCGCGCGAACTCGATCCCGGAACTACCGCCGGGACTTTCTCAAAAAAGATCCAGGAGCAGATCCTCGCCGAGCACCGCGCGAAATATCCGCCGCGTCCCGAAACCGCCGATTCGCTGCCACTCGATGCTGTTGAAACATTCCCGCTACCCAGAGGCTATTCCGAACAGGTCGCGCATCATCAGACTTTCCAGAATGCCATCCGAACCCGCACGCCGGTGGTGGAGGATGCGGTTTTCGGCCTTCGCGCCGCCGGTCCCGCGTTGATGTCGAACGTTTCCTACTTCGAGCGCCGCATGGTGGCTTGGGATCCGGTGAACATGCGCATGCTGTAGGACAGCAGCAGCTGGCGCTCAGGATGATCCTTCGGCTCACGACGATAGATATAAAGTCGATACAGAGCCGCGACCGCAAGGAAGCGGACATCATCCACGCGACTTATAGGGGAGGGGCTTTTGGACTTTTCCGTATCCTGTTAGACTGCTCCAGCACCCCCTACCCGAGCAAAAGGCATGAAAACGAAAATTCATGCGGATGGATTTGAAGGGTATGCCAAACGTGCGCTCGAACGGGCCAAGAAGCTATCGAAGCATAAGAAGATTGAGCCCGAGATGTCGATCACGTTCGAAAATCCGCTTAGCATGGCGGAGATCATCACGCCTGAGCGGATACGGCTTTACCAGATAGCCCGTACGGGTACGTTTTCCGTCTCTAAGCTCGCCGCGGAACTGAAACGAGATCCCAAGGCAGTGCGCCGGGATGTCATCACGCTGGAGAGTTTCGGGTTACTGAAGACGCATCTCGAAACGAACCCCGGTCATGGCCGAGTTCGAATCGTGGAACCTGCCGCGAAAACAAATTGAATTACGAGTCGCGCTCTGAGACTTGCGAGGATTGCGCGCCCGGAGAGGCTCGAACTCCCGACCTAATGATTCGAAGTCATTCGCTCTATCCAACTGAGCTACGGGCGCGTCCCTTTATTATACGGACGCAGGTAGATGCGAAAATAAAGCAGTTTCGCTATCCGAGCGCTATCCACCAACTCCAACATGGCCACCAGCGGCGTCGAAACAGAAGTCAAAATCCGGGTTCCGGATCTCGCGCAAATTTGTGACCGCCTGAAGGCTTGCGGGTTCACTCTCCGAAGCCCGCGGCAGTTTGAATCGAACACACTGTACGACACGTCCGGTCAGGCGCTCCGTCACGCCCGGACCATACTGCGCCTGCGCCAATCGGGCGACCATTCCGTCATCACCTGGAAAGGAGCTTCGGAACCGGGCCGCTTTAAGACGCGCCCGGAGATCGAAACCTCAGTTGGCTCGCTCGAAGCCCTGCGGCAGATTCTGGAGCACCTGGGCTATTTCCCCGCTTTCCGCTACGAAAAGTTCCGAACCGAGTATATTGAAGCTGGTCATCCGGCGGGCGTTCTCACTGTTGATGAAACGCCAATCGGAAACTTTCTTGAGCTGGAAGGCCCAGGCGACTGGATCGACGAGAAGGCGGCGCAGCTTGGGTTTTCACACGAAGATTACGTGCTTGAGAGCTATGGAAAGCTCTACCTGGACGACTGCCGGCGTCGCGGAGTGGAACCGGCAGGCATGCTATTCGCATCTCATTCTCAGTGACTCGCTGCGTCAGTGCTACACGGCCTCCCCTAAAATAAGGTGAAATGGCAGAAATACTGAGTATTGGCGCGGCGGCCGTGGATCGGGCGACAGCCGAGCTCGGGCGTGTACGCGAAGAAATCGGGAAAGTCATCGTTGGCCAAACCGATGTCATCGATGGCGTTCTCATCTGCCTCATCTCCGGCGGCCACGTATTGCTCGAAGGCGTTCCGGGTCTGGGAAAGACCACGCTGCTGCGTACTTTGGCGCGGGTCTTGAACCTCCGGTATTCACGAATTCAGTTCACTCCCGACCTCATGCCCGGCGACATTGTCGGCAGCATGGTGATGGAGGGAGACGAGTTCGGACACAAGAGCCTTCGCTTTCAGCCCGGCCCGGTTTTCGCAAACCTGGTCTTAGCGGACGAAATCAACCGGGCGACTCCCAAGACACAATCGGCCCTGCTGGAGGCGATGCAGGAGCGCACGGTTACCAGCGGAACGAATACGTATTCGCTCGAAACTCCCTTCCTGGTTATGGCTACTCAGAACCCGATTGAAATGGAAGGCACCTATCCGCTGCCGGAGGCCCAACTCGATCGTTTCCTGATGAAAATTGTGGTGACTTATCCATCCCGCGATGAGCTGAATCGCATTGTGGAGTTGACCACCAAGGGTACAGACGCCGATCTCCATCAGGTACTTCAGCGCGAACAGATCGCCGCTTTGAAAGCGGTTTGCCGCCAGGTTATTGTTGCTCCGCACGTCCAACACTACGCGATTGAGCTTGTCATGGCGACGCAGCCCGGCGCCTCCGGCGCGTCGGAGATCACGAACCGCTACATCCGATACGGGAGTTCCCCGCGCGGTGCGCAAGCACTGATTGAGTGTGGCCGGGTTCTGGCTTTGATGCGCGGCCGTCTCCACCTTAGTATTGAGGATGTAACCACCGTTGCGCCCGCCGTGCTTCGCCATCGCATCATCCTGAACTTCGACGCGCACGCCGATGGGGAAAGCACCGAAACCATTCTGCAGAGAATTTTGAACGGCCTCGGCTCTCAATCGTAGTTCTCTTCAAGCAGCACCAAATGTCTGAACCGCTGGTTGACCGCCATTTCCTGGAGAAGCTGGAGCGGTTAACTCTGCAATGGCAGAAATCCTTCGACGGGCTGGTGGGTGGACATAATGTATCGCGTTTCGCCGGTCCTGGGCAGGAGTTTCTGGACCATCGCAGCTTCCACGTGGGCGATGATCTCCGGGCAGTGAACTGGCGCGCCTATCTGCGCTTCGAAAAATTGTTCCTCAAGGTATTCCAGGTTGAGCCCCGCGTTCCGGTCCGCCTGCTTTTGGATGCCAGTGCATCCATGACCGCCGGAAGCGGCATAGGGGAAGCAACCAAATTCGACCATGGCCGCAAGCTGGCTGCCGCGCTGGTTTACATGGGCCTGGTTCGATTGGACAGCATTCTATTGCAGCCGTTCTCAACGCGCCTCATGGAGCCGTTCCTTGCCAGCGGCGGACGCCATCGCTTTCAACCAGCGGAAATCTTCCTGCGCAGCATGAAACCGGAAGGCCGCACGAACTATTTCGAAATTGCGCGCGATTATCTGACTACCTATCCGCAGCGCGGGCTGACGATTATCATTTCCGATTTTCTGGACGACGCCGATTGCCTGCGGCCTTTGCAGTACCTGGCCGATTTTGGCCATGAGCTTTTACTGATTCAGCTCTGGGGCCGGGAGGATCGCGAGCCATCGGGCGACGGAGACATTGAGCTGGTTGACGCCGAATCGGGGACTCAGGTGAAAATCGCGCTGGATGACCGGTCGCGGCAAGAGTACACGCAAGCGTTCGACGGATATTCGTCCGAGTTGAAAAGACTCGCCCTGCGTAACGGCGGACGCTATGCCGGACTCTCGACGCGGAATCCAATTGAAGAAGTTGTGTTTGGACCGCTTTTTGCTACTTCGCGGGTTCATTAGCTTTACATGTTTTTCCTGAACCTCACGGCCGCCGAATTCTTTGTTCTACTGGGAACGCTTGCGGGTTTCATCGTCACGCTTTACCTCCTGGACAAGATGAAGCGCAAAAAAATTGTCTCCACTCTCAGGTTTTGGAGACCGGCTGTGACCGCCCAGGAGCACCAGAGCCGGAAAAGAATGCGGGAACCCTGGTCATTTTTTCTGCAGATTCTCAGCCTGCTTCTGCTGTTGCTAGCCATCGCGCAATTACAGTGGGGTATTCGCCAGCGGCGCGGTCAGAATCACGTCCTCCTACTTGATACATCCGCCTGGACAGCTCAAAAAACGGAGCAGGGAACACTGCTTGATCGTGAGAAGATATTGGCGCGGCAATACCTGGCTGCCCTGGAGTCTTCGGACCCTGTGATGGTTGTTCACGCGGATTCGCTGGCAGCCCCCGCGACGGCTTTTACTTCTCTCCATACCGCGCTCGAACAGGCCGTGGAGGAATCGGTTTCCGGCTTTTCGGCCTTGAATCTTGAACAGGCACTCGGGTTCGCATCACAAGCGTTGAGCGCCTCAAGCGGCAGCCCGGGGGAAATTGTCTACATAGGTCCGGGACTGGTTCGAAATCCTCCGCGCGATAACCAGAATGTGCCGAATCTGCGCTTCATCCGTGTGGACGCGAACCGCGGCAACTGTGGCATCCGGCACGTTGGAGTCAAACCGGGCGCGGAGACCGGCGCCTGGAACGCAACCGTGACACTGAAGAATTACGGTCCAGCCGCGAGCCGCGTACACCTTCACGGTCAGTTTGCGGGGTATACATTTGCTCCCCGTATTGTCCAATTGCCGTCGAACCAGGAGCGGACCGTTGAATACACATTTGAAACGAGTGCGACAGGGGCGCTGGTGTTCGAATTGGAGCCGCATGACAGCCTTTCACAGGACGATCGCGCCGAAGTGTGGCTTGGAAGAAACAGGCCGCTGAAGCTTGCGGTGTTTACAGACCGGCCAGATGTCCTCAGCCCTCTGTTGCGGGCAAACCGGGGAATCAGCGTCACAATTGCCGGAACATCGCAGTACCGTCCGAAGCCGGACGCCGACGTGATGCTGCTTGACGAAATGTCTGCTCCTTCGACGCCGGAGATTCCGAGTCTTTGGATCGATCCTCCCGGGCCTAAGACGCCCTTGCCCGTGCGAGCCGTAGTCAAGAATGCTTCCATTACGAGTTGGGATTCGTCCAGCCTGCTGGGAGCCGCGTTGTACGCGAAGGATGCACAGTTTCCCACCGCTGAAGTGTTTGAAACGTTCGCTGATGATTTGCTGGTTGGCAGCGTGGCGAATGGGCCGATTGTGGTCGCCCGGCCGCAAAAATCCGGACACGCGAAGCTTGCCGTCATTGGCTTTGATCCATTCACGGCAGGCCTGCGATTCCAGGTGACGACGCCCCTGCTGTTTGCCGATCTTATTCGATGGCTCTCTCCTGAAGCGTTCCACTCGGCGGAAATCACCGCCGGCCCGGTCGGCGCGATGGCTGTGCCCCTTGATCCCGGCGAGGGGAGCGACGGGATTCGGGTGACCGGGCAAAGCGGTTTTCCGATTCCATTTACCATTCGGGATCACGCCGTCCAACTATTCGCAGCCCATCCGGACATCGTGCGGATTGCATCCGGTGGACATCAGCGCATCCTTTCGTTAACTCTTCCGGACATCGCCGATGTGGAGTGGCATCCGCATAAAGTTGCAGAAGGGCTGCCGCCGGCGGCTCTCTTTCTGCCGTCCGCAATCGACCTCTGGAAATGGCTTGCCATCGCGGCCGGTCTGGTCCTTCTGTTCGAATGGCTGCGTTACGGTCAGCGTCGCGCGGCCGTCCGGAAAAATGCACTTCAGGCCGCATCTTCCGCTCATCCGGCGGATCAGGATCGAGAGTTGGTGTCCCGATGAGCTACGGTCATCCGCTCTTCCTGGTGCTTGCGCTGCTTCCTGTCGCCTGGATTATTTATCGGTGGAGAAGGGCCGGCCGCCGGTTGGCGCTGGTGCTGAAGGGTCTAAGCCTTGCGCTCATCCTGCTGGCCCTTGCCGAACCCACAATCGTCATGCCGAACACCAAGACCGGGGTGGTTGTGCTTGTGGATACGTCTGGAAGCATCAGCAGCGAAGACCTTGCGCGCGCTTCCTCCATCACGGCTGAACTTGAGCAGGCCAAGCACGGAAATTGGATGAAGGTGATTCCCTTTGCTGCTCAGGTTCGCTCCCTTCAGCCGCGCGAGTTTTCAAGCGGCCTGCATCTGGTGCATACCTCCGGCGAAGCAGGTGACGGCACGAACCTGGAAGCGGCATTAACAGACAGCATGGCTGCGATTCCCAGCGGCTATATTCCTCGAATCGTTCTGATCAGTGACGGAAAGGAGAATGAAGGCAGCACCGCCCGGGCAATTGCCGAATTGCAAGCACTGCAGGTGCCTGTGGATACGATTCCCCTGGCTGGGCGATCCAGCAGCAGCCTTCGCCTTGAAGCACTCTCACTTCCGCGCGAAGCATATGCCGGCGAGCAGATTCCAGTTGACCTTACTATCTCCTCGCCTGCGCGGGCGAACGGCGTCGTGGACCTTTCAGCAGAAGGAAAGAACCTCGGCGATAACCCCATCCAGCTTGAGCGCGGCTTGAACACGGTGCGTATTCACGCCCGCGTGAACTCGAGCGGAGCCATCGCCATCTCCGGCCGAATCTCCGCCGGGAATCTGGGTGAGCTGTCGTTTGAGCAGCCAATCGATCTGAAGCGAGCCAAAGTCCTGTTCTTGTCCCAGGACCCGCCCGGTGTCGATGGAAACTTGCTCCAGGCGCTCAAGGATGCCGACCTGGACGTTTCCCGGGATGCGAGACAGATCAACCGTGACCTGAGCGGTATCCAACTCGTCATTCTGAACAACCTTGATTTGAACCGTTTCAGCAATGAGCAGAAGAAAAACCTGGAAAGCTATGTCCAGAACGGCGGCGGCTTACTACTAATTGGTGGTGAGCACCAGGTGTATAAGCCGGATAAGCAATTGGACGCGCTTGACCGCGCGCTGCCCGCCAAGCTTGCTCCGCCGGAGATGCCGCAAGGCACTTCCGTTGTGCTCATCATCGATAAATCATCCTCGATGGAGGGAAGAAAGATCGAACTTGCGCGGCTTTCGGCTATTGGCGTAGTGGATCACTTGCGGCCTCTGGATACAATCGGCGTTTTAATCTTCGACAACT
>Ga0308174_10000486_pt1 | contig 16654 bp, 17 predicted proteins | sample PhyPR2_FD_203894 | JGI IMG/M metagenome (GOLD analysis project Ga0308174, IMG submission 203894) | Soil microbial communities from UC Gill Tract Community Farm, Albany, California, United States - DLSLS.P.R2 | ecosystem: Environmental > Terrestrial > Soil > Agricultural land | place: USA...
AGGGACTGCTTTACCCATGACCACGGCCAAGACAGCTGCCGAGCATTCCGTGCATTCGACGCGAGCAGCATTCGCCAGCGTGTCCGTCGCGCTGGTGCTGCTCATCGCAAAGGCCTGGGCGGCCTACCGTACCGATTCCACCGCAATGCTCGGCTCCTTGGCGGACACGGCACTCGATGTGATTGCAAGCCTGACCACGCTTGCGGGCGTACGCATCGCAGCCGTACCGGCCGATCACGACCACCGGTTCGGACATGGCAAGGCCGAAGCGCTAGTCGCGCTCGCGCAGGTCGCGCTGATAACGGTGTCCGCCGGGGGGATTCTCTGGCGCGCTGTGGACCGGCTGATGACCGGCAGCCAGACCCAGGCGATGGAAGACGGCATCGTCGTCTCCGTCCTCGCGATTGCGCTGACCTTCGCACTTCTTTGGTATCAGCGCCGGGTGATCGCACGGACGGGCTCAGTGGCGATCAAGACCGACAACATCCACTACGAATCGGACCTGTTCCTCAACGGATCGGTGATCGTCGCGTTGGTCCTCGATCAAGCGCTGCACTTATCGGGAGCCGATGCGGTCTTCGGGATCGGCATCGCACTGTGGCTGTTGTGGGGAGCATTCCGTGCGTCCAGCGAGTCTATCCACCAGCTGATGGACCGTGAGTGGCCCGAGGATGAGCGCCAGGAGTTTCTCGATGCCGCCGCCGAATATGATGAACTTCGCGGCCTTCACGACCTTCGAACCCGCAAGAGCGGCACTCTTCGGTTCGTCCAGTTCCACGTCTGGGTGCCGGCCGACTGGACGGTGCAGGAAGCTCACGACCGCTTGGACGAGGCCGAAGAAGAGTTGCAGAAGCGCTTCCCCGACACGGAAATACTGATCCATGTCGATCCGGAGGGTCAGACGGATCGGGAAACGCTCCTGCCGCAGGAAATCACGGAGCAGGCAAGTTGAGGACAATTCCCTTCTTCCAGGTCGATGCCTTCGCCGACACCCCGCTGACCGGCAATCCCGCCGCCGTTATGCCGCTCGAAAGGTGGATCGACGATGCAGTGATGCAGGCGATCGCCGCCGAAAATAATCTCAGCGAGACGGCGTTCACCGTTCCGAGCGACAGCGACGAAGCCGACTATGATCTACGCTGGTTCACGCCGGTCAGCGAGGTCGCCCTGTGCGGCCACGCGACGCTCGCGTCTGGACACGTGCTGATGACCGGCGATCATGTGCGTTTCTCGACCAAGTCGGGAATGCTGATCGTCAGTCGGCACGATGGCGTGCTCGAGCTCGACATGCGCGCGGCGAACCTCACGCAGGTGGAAGAGCCGGAGCTCTGCCGTGCGCTCGGCTTGGCAAACAGCGACGTCTGGCTCGCTGATGGATATAATGACGCCGCGATCATCGAGGTCGCGGACGAAGACGCTGTTCGCGCGCTGAAGCCCGATTTCGCGGGACTCAAGAAGATCCATCGGATGGCGGTCGTGACGGCGCGCGGCATTTCGTACGACATCGTCGACCGCGTGTTTGTGCCATATCTCGGTATCGACGAGGATCCGGTGACCGGTTCTGCGCACGCCGCGTTAGTCCCCTATTGGGCGGAACGTCTCGGACGAACCGACTTCACCGCGCTGCAGGCGAGCACGCGCAGCGGCGTGCTTCACTGCCGGCTGAGGGGCGATCGCGCAGTGCTCGGCGGCACGTGCCACACGGTGATCGAAGGGCAGTTCCAGCTGTGACTCTACTCACGGCGCTGGCGCTCGCTGCCGCCAGTCCGCAATCGGACAAGGCGGCGATCCTCGGCACCATCCACCACATGGAGGAGGCGTGGAACCGGGGCGACTTCTGCGGCTACATGGCGGGGTTCAAGAACCCGGACGTCGTGTTCGTCTCAGGCGGCAAGTTCCAGGAGGGCTGGCAAGGGACTCTTGATCATTATGTCCGCGACTACGGTGGATCGGCGGAGCGGCGCGGTAAGCTCCACTTCTACAACATGAAAGTCGACGTGCTTGCGCCAGACGCGGCAATGTTGGTCGGCCAATATCGGCTCGAGCGCGGTCCGCGCGTTACGGAGGGCGTCAACACGCGCCTCTTCCGCAAAGTGAATGGCAAATGGTTCATCACCATGAACCACGTCTCTGCGTATGACGTCGCGCCTATTCCGAGCGCGCCAGAAGCTCGCTGAGGTCGGCCTTCCAGAATTTGCCCCAGGTATGCGTGCCGTGGCCGTGCGTCTCGGCCGTTTCAGGGATCAGTCGGAACTTGGCATTCTTCATCCGCCGCGCCGCCTCCTCGGGGAACGGCAGGTTCCGCGGATTGATGAAGTCGTCGGCCGAGTTGATCCACATCACCGGCACCGTGATCGACTCCAGCTTCGGCCAAGGGTTGTAGTTCCGCGAAGCATCGAGTTGGTAGATCAAGTCGTTCGCGTCGAGGCTCTTGAGCGCGTTCGACACGCTCTGTTCGGCGAAAGCACTGGCCTTCTCTCGCGTGGGATATTGCGCCTGGTAGAAGAGCGGCGCGGACCCCGCGACGAACAGCAGGTTCTGCGCGGCGCGCAAGCCGGCCATCGGCTCAATTGTGTAGTTCCCGTTCTGCCAGCCGGGATCAGCCTCGATCCCGTTGATTGCCAGCTGCCGCCACATGCGATTGAGTCCGGCAATCTCGACCGGCTGGCACGCCAGCGGCATCAGCGCGCTCGCGAAATTGGGGTGCGTCTCGCCCCAGACGAACGCATGCATGCACCCCATCGACGTGCCCATGATGAGCCTGAGATGCGTCACTCCAAGCTGCTGCAGCATTCGATACTGCGCCTCGACCATGTCGTCATAGTCGTATTTTGGAAACTTCATTCGCAGGCCGTCAGACGGCTTAGATGATTTCCCGTGCCCGACGTTGTCAGGTAGAATGATCCAGTATTTGTGGACGTCGAGTGGCTGCCCAGCGCCATAGAGTTCGTCGGCAAACTGCGGCCGAAGGAATTGCTGGCCGGTTCCCCCGGTGCCGTGGAGCACCATCACCGCATTATCGATCTGTCCCTTGGCGTTCCGATGAGGAGTGCCGAGCGTCGTATAGTGCATACGCACCTCGAGGAAAGTCTCGCCCGAACGGAACCGGAAGTCCTTCAGCAGCACATCGCCTACGCGCACGTTCAACACCTGTGCCGCTGACGTAGCCACCGGAGGTTTCGGCATCTGCGCCTGTGCTGTCGTCTGCGCAGCGGTCGCAGCCAGGAAATACAACAGGCTCATCATTTCAGCTTCGCCTCCAACGCGTCGAGCAGCGGGAGCTGGCTTCGAAGCATCAATTGACGTGCCTCTGCAAGCGTCATCCAGCGCGCTTGTTCGACCTCGGGAAACAGCTCGAGTCGCCCGCTGCGCGGCGGCCACTCCATTTCGAAGTCGGTCGAGGTAACGGCTTCAGAGTCGAGGTCGCCTTCGGCAGCGAAAGCCTCGACCCACTTTCCACCGGCTTGCCGGATCTTGGCCAAAGGAAACGGCAAGACGGTCAAGCGCGTGCCGGTTTCTTCCTCGAACTCGCGCAGTGCGGCTTCGGCGCTCTTCTCACCCTCTTCGACCTTGCCTTTGGGGATCATCCACGCGCCGGCATCCTTATTCCGCCAAAATGGGCCGCCCGGCTTGATCAACAGGACCTCGGTTTCGCTGCCCTGCTGACGAAAAAGGAGAATGCCGGCGCTAAGCGGCGGCGGCATCCATCACGCTCTGGTCGGCTGCTACGGTCTCGGCGATCCATCCGCCACCAAGCAAACGCGTGCCGTCATATGCGACCGCCGCTTGCCCCGGCGCGACGCCATATTCCGGCGTGGCGAAGCGCAGCCACTCGCCACTGCGGGTGCCTTCAACGGCCGGCGCAAGCGAGCGCACCTTCACCGAAACGTCGCGCTGATCCTCGGCTAGCCAGTTCCAGTCCACGACACGCATCGACCGGACCGCCAGAGAGCTTCGCGGACCGACCACGATCCGCCGTTCGTCCGGCTCGATTCTTACCACATAGAGCGGCTCACGCTGGCCACCGATCTCGATGCCGCGGCGCTGCCCCACCGTGAAATGCACGACGCCCCGGTGATGTCCGAGGACGCGGCCGTCCACATCGACGATCTCGCCGGGTGCTTCGGTCTCAGGACGCACACGCTTCACAAGTGAAGCATAATCGCCATCCGGGACGAAGCAGATGTCCTGGCTGTCCGGCTTCGCAGCAACTTCGAGCCCGACCTCAGACGCGATTCGGCGCACGTCATGCTTGGGTAGATCGCCGAGCGGAAAACGCACAAAATCGAGCTGCTGACGCGTCGTGCCGTAGAGGAAATAGCTCTGGTCGCGACGCACATCGGCGCCCTTGTGCAACTCGATTCGGCCGTCGTTGACGACGCGCCGCACGTAATGTCCCGTTGCCAGACAGTCGGCTCCAAGCTCACGCGCGAAAGCGACCAGGTCGACAAACTTCACGCCCTGATTGCACGAGGCGCACGGGACAGGCGTACGACCATGCGCATATTCGTCGACGAACCGCTCGATCACGCCCTCGCGGAAGCGGCTTTCGTAATCGAGCACATAATGGGCGATGCCAAGGCGATCGGCGACCTGCTTCGCATCGTAAATATCCTGTCCGGCACAGCACGCGCCGCTTCGCTTCACCGCCTCTCCGTGATCGTAGAGCTGCAGCGTTACGCCGATGACCTCGGCACCGGTTCGCGCGGCGAGCGCAGCCGTGACGGAGCTGTCGACGCCGCCTGACATGGCAACGACGATCCGGGCATCGTCCGCGGGACGGCCGAGCTGAAAATCGATCCGCATTGGAGGTCTAATTTCGGCGTTCTTTACTCGAATTTCACCATCCCCGCCTAGACCGATTGGGTGGAGAGGCAACGAAGGGGGCTCGATTGGCGCGTCACGAGGGGAACTTTCGCCAAAATGCGGAAGAGCCGCTCAGGATCGACGAGCTACTCGCGATCCTCGCCAGTGTGGAGAGCGGCGATGCCATCTCACGTGAAGATACGATCGCCTGTGCCTTGTCAGCAAGTGAAGGCTGGCAGGAAGCGGTCAGACGGCTCGGCGGCGCCTTCGCCGCGAGTGGGTCAGAGTTAAGGGAGCGTAAGGACGAACTACCGGGTGATTAACCACCGCGTTTCAGAATGTTTTTAAGCGCCGGGATTAAACAGCAGTGCAGTGTCCATGATTAAGCAGGTGTAACTAGATGCTCGAGAACCAGAAGATTCGTCCGGCCCAGGTCATCGGACCGCTCGGCGAGCCCCTGACGCTCGATTCGCTGCCGCCTCCCTCGACGACGCGGTGGGTAGTGCGCCGCAAGGCCGAGGTCGTAGCGGCCGTTGCGGGCGGCCTCCTGAGCATCGACGAAGCCTGCAAACGCTACACGCTGAGCCTCGAGGAGTTCACGAGTTGGCAGCGCGCGGTTGATCGCAGCGGCATGCCTGGCCTGCGCGTAACGCGCATCAAACAGTACCGCGACCAGTACGAACGCCAACAGCGTTATTGAGCCGATTATTCGTTACTGACCGGTATCTATCCAGCTTTCTCGCCGTTTCGACCCAACGCTCCTTAACCAATTTTCTTGCCAGACCCTTCCGAATCCGGAACAACCGGCGCGCATCGCGCGTCTGTGATGCCGGAATGACCGTCCTAAGCTGGACGGTCACGATAACAGGAGGGAAGAGGCTCATGAGTATCATCATCTGGCTTGTCGTCGGTGGTATTTGTGGTTGGTTGGCCAGTCTAATCATGCGGACTGACGCTCAGCAGGGAGTCATCCTGAACATCGTCGTCGGCATCGTTGGGGCGGTTATCGCCGGCCTGCTGTTCGGCGTGAACATGAATGCCGGGATCTCGGTCGAGAGTTTCCTCTATGCCCTGATCGGCGCGGTCATCCTTTTGGCGATCGTCAATTTGATCCGCAGGGGAACGGTCCGCTAGTCGGACGCGGATAGTCTGCTTTCAACGAAGGCCGCGCGGGATCCCTCGCGCGGCCTTTTCCTTTCACTGCAGCTCGAACGTCATCGCGACGCTGACCTGCAGCTTCTGCTCGCCCGGATCGATCTTCGTATCTGCCGCCTCCGCGCGCGCTGCCATCATGGCCGGCATCGGCGGCGGCGCCGAAAAGTTCTCGCTCTCGCTCACCGAAACGACCCGCGCGACGCGAAGTCCCAGCGATCGCGCATAGAGTTCGGCCTTGGCCCTGCCCGCCACGATCGCCTTCGCCCGCGCCTCGTTTAGACCAGTTTCGGGCTTGTCGACTGTCAGTGTCGGCCCGTTGATCTGGTTTGCGCCCTCGCGAACAAGCGCATCCAGGATTTTGCCGGCCCTCGCGACATCGCGGAAGCGCACCCTCAGCTGGTTCGAGGCCGAATAGCCGACGATCACGGGCGGCTGGTTGTTCTCGTAGCGATATTCGGGATTCAGGTTGATATTGCTGCTCTGGATGTCGCGATCGTCCAGGCCCGCGGCCTTCAGCGCCGCCCGGACGCGCTGCATACGGGCGGCAGCGTCCTGGAGCGCGCCGCCCGCCGATGCGGACTTCGTTACAACTCCGGCCGAGATGATCGCGATATCCGGGACGCGCGTGACTTCGCCGGTCGCGGTGAAATCGAGCCTGGTGCCCGAGATCGACTGGGTGATGGAGGGTGCCTGCTGCGCCTGCGCGGCAGCCGGAAGAATCGCGGCGCCAAAGGCCAGCGCGGCGAGCACAGTTGCTTTCATTTCTCGTTCCCCTGAGACAGTCACAACCAAGCCGCAACGATCAGCGGTGCGCCATGGCTGTTAGCTGAACGGGGTTATCTTCTGTTGGCGATGAGCCGGTAGATGCCCAGCAAGATGAATGCGCCGATGATCGCAGCAATGAAGCCCGCGCCTTCACCGGTCTTGTACCAGCCGATCGCATGCCCCAGCCAACCGGCGATCAACGCGCCAGCAATGCCGAGCAGCACTGTAATGATGCAGCCGCCCGGGTCTTTTCCGGGCATCAGGAGCTTGGCGATGGCGCCCGCGAGGCCGCCGATTACAATCCAGCCAATAATTCCATATTGTTCCATATGGCCGCGCTCCTATTAGACTGTCGTTCATCCGACCGTTGATTTAATAGCGCCGAACGCGCGCTTGCGACACTAGTGCCACCGTTAGTCGAAAAGCAGTAGCTATAGTTAACGCGCCAGCGCCCTGTTGCACGGGGTGCCCTATTCGGGTAATACAGTCGCTCAGGCACCACGAGAGTAGAAAATTGGCAGGGGAATGATGAACCGGGAAACTTCGATCCGCACCTCGGACACGCTTATTGTGACCGACGGTGCTCGCCGTCGACGCTGGGTCATCATTGCCGCGATCGCGGTGGCCGTGCTCGTCGTTTTCGCGGCGGCAATGTTGATGGGCAAGGGCGCCACGAAGCCTGAGGGCGCGTCGGCGGCCGACGGCAAAGGCGCAGGCCAGATCCCCAGCGTCACTATTGTTGTTCCGGGCCGCAGCTCCGTCTCGCGCGTCATCACCGCCAGTGGGCCGCTTGCCGCCAAGCGTGACCAGCCCGTCGGCATCGCCGGCCAGGGCGGCCGCGTTATCCGCGTCCTTGCCGATGCCGGCAGCTGGGTCCGCGCGGGCCAGGTGCTCGCGGTCGTCGATCGCTCCGTGCAGACGCAGCAGGCGGCACAGCTCGCAGCTCAGGTTCAGGCGGCGAAAGCCGACGCCGCGCTTGCCCAAGCCAATTACGATCGCGCCGTTTCCCTGCAGGGTCGCGGCTTCGTTTCAAAGGCTGAAATCGATTCGAAACGGGCAACGCGGGATGCCGCGAACGCACAGGTACGTGTGGCGCAGGCCGCACTGGGCGCGAGCCGCGCACAGATTGGGCAGCTCAATGTACTCGCCCCCGCTGCCGGCCTGATCCTCTCGCGCTCCGTCGAGCTCGGACAGGTCGTAAGCCCAGGCACGGGCGCGCTGTTCCGGCTGGCTGAAGGCGGGCAAATGGAAATGCAGGCCCAGCTGTCGCAGCAGGACCTTGCGCTAGTTCGGGTCGGCATGCCGGCGAGTGTCACTCCCGTGGGCGCCCCGGCCAGCATCTCCGGCAGCGTTTGGCAGGTCGCGCCCGTGATCAACACGCAGTCACGCCTCGGCGCTGTGCGCATCGCGATCCCCTATACGCCGGCAGTCAAGCCGGGCGGCTTTGCTGAAGCACGCATCACGGCGGGAGAAACTGCCGCACCGATGCTCCCGCAGAGCGCGGTGTTGAGCGATGCCAACGGCAATTATGTCTACGTCGTCAATGGCCGGAACGAGGTCGAGCGGCGGAACATCACCATCGGTACCGTGAACGAGACCGGCGTCACGATCGCGACCGGTCTGTCAGGCAGCGAGGCGGTGGTGCTCTCGGCGGGGCCCTTCCTCAATCCGGGGCAGAAGGTCAGTCCGCACCGGGAAGCAGCGCACTAAGCGTAAGCGAAAGCAATTAAGACATGAATTTTCGCAACATTTCGTCCTGGTGCATCCGCAACCCGGTCTTCCCCATCGTCCTCTTCGTGGGGCTGATGCTCGCTGGCTTAGTGTCGTTCTCCCGCATGCAGGTGAACAACAACCCGGACATCGACTTCCCGGCCGCGATCGTGTCCGTCACGCAGCCAGGGGCTGCACCAAACGAGCTCGAGACGCAGGTCACGCAACGCGTTGAATCGGCGATCCGCGGCGTCAATGGCGTCGAGGAAATGAGCAGCACAGTGAGCGAGGGCAACAGCACGACGTTCGTGCAGTTTCAGCTCGGCACACCGACCGACCGTGCGGTGAACGATGTGCGTAACGTGATCGCGCAAATCCGTGGCAGTCTGCCAGAAGGCATCCTCGAGCCGCAGGTGACGAGGGTCGACGTTAACGACGAACCGATCTCGTACATCGGCGCCCAGACCAACGACATGACGCTCGAGCAGCTGAGCTGGTACATCGACAACACCGTCGCGAAGCGCCTGCTTGGCTTGCCCGGCATTGCGGCCGTCCAGCGCATCGGCGGCGTCGACCGCACCATTCGTGTCATCCTCGATCCCGCCGCACTGGAATCGCAGGGCATTACGGCGGCGCAAGTCAATCAGCAGCTTCGCGCGAGCAATATGAACGGCGCTGGTGGCCGGGCTGAGATTGCTGGGTCGGAGCAGTCGGTCCGCGTGCTCGGTAACGCATCGGACGCCTATCAGCTTTCGCAGACGCAGATTGCGCTCCCGGGCGGACGCTTCGTCAGGCTCGTCGATCTCGGCGAGGTGCAGGATAGCAACTCCGAGCAGCGCTCGATCGCCAAGCAGAACGGCCACCAGGTCGTCACCTTCATGATCCAGCGCGCGAAGGGTGCGTCGGAAGTCACGGCCTACGATTCGCTTCAGAAGGAGCTGAAGCTCATCCAGAAGGAAAATCCGAAGATTCAATTCTCCGAGGTCTTCACCACGGTCGACTACACCAAGGCGCAGTACCGATCGGCGATGGAAGGCCTGATCGAAGGCGCGATCCTTGCCGTACTCGTCGTCCTCCTCTTCCTTCGCGACATCCGTGCTACGGCGATCTCGGCGCTCGCCATTCCGCTTTCGGCCATCCCTGCCTTCTTCTTCATGAGCATGTTGGGGATCACGTTGAACTTCATGTCGACGATGGCGATGGGCCTCGTCGCCGGCGTGCTCGTGGATGATGCGATCGTGGAGATCGAGAACATCGTTCGTCATATGCGCATGGGTAAATCGGGCTATCAGGCCTCACTCGACGCAGCCGACGAAATCGGCCTTGCCGTGCTTGCGACCACAATGGCGATCGTCGCCGTCTTCTTCCCGGTAGCGCTCATGCCAGGCATCGCCGGGCAATATTTCAAGGCATTCGGCTTTACCGTCGTGCTGTCCGTCCTGATGAGCTTGCTCGTCGCGCGGATGATCACACCGCTGATCGCCGCTTACTTCCTGCGTTCGCATGGACAGCAGCCGCACGCCGCCTGGAAGTGGATGGATATCTACCTCAAGGTCCTGAACTGGAGCCTCGACACGTCGAGGGCAAATGCCCTGCTCGCAAGGCTTCCGAAGCCGGCGAAGAGCATTGGCTATTACCTGCTCGGCGGGCTGCTTCTTCTGCCTGTCCTCGGCGTCTTCGTTGGCGGCATTGGTGCGGTGGTGATGGGCTTGGGCAAGGCCGGGGTTCCCACCGCTTACGGCTTCCCGTTGGCCTTCCTCGCCGGCGCGGCGCTCGCCTACGGCGCGGCCAAGCTGATCGCGATCCTCGTCCAGCTGGTCGGCGGCTCCCGGTTCGCGGATTGGCACGGGATCATGGCCAGCCGGTGGAACGCGCGAATGCACGACCATCGAATGGCGATGGTCGGCGCTGGCGTCCTGACGCTGCTGCTCAGCTTCACGCTATTCGGCACGCTGTCCATGTCCTTCTTCCCGCCCCAAAACAGCGACTTCTCGCGGGCCAACATCACCATGCCGCCGGGCACGACGCTCAAGGAAACCGAAACGGTCGTCGATCGCGTCGCGAACAGGATTGCGCAGGATCCGAGCGTCGAGCGCGTCTTCGAGCGCATCAATGTCGGCGAAGGCCATGTGAACATCGTGCTCAAGAAGGACCGCAAGGTGAAGAGCACGGAATTCGAGCGGAACTTGTCGCCCGCTTTGGCGGCGATGCCGGATGCTCGCGTCAGCTTCCAGAGCCAGCAAGGCGGCGGCCCTGACCCAGACTCGCGCGACATTATGCTTTACCTCGGCGGCGAAGATCCCGGCCAGCTGATCGCGGTCGCAAACCAGATCGCCAAGGAAATGACGACCGTCCCGGGACTCCGCGCACCTCGCGTCGGAAGCAACCTCGCGCAGCCGGAAATCACCATTACGCCTCGCTTCGACCTCGCGGCCGACTTGGGCGTGACGACGGCTGCGCTGAGCCAAACGATCCGCATCGCGACGCTTGGCGAGATCGAGCAAAACAGCGCGAAGTTCTCCCTCTCGGACCGCCAGGTTCCGATCCAGGTTTCGCTATCGGAAAGCTCGCGGCGCGACCTCTCGACGCTCGAGAATTTGCCGGTACCGACATCGAACGGCTCATCGGTGCCGCTGAAGTCCGTCGCGAAGATCGGGTTTGGCTCAGGCCCAACGACGATCCTTCGGTCGAACCAGCTTCGCCGCCTAGCGATCGGCGCGGATCTGGCGCCGGGCGTCGTCGAGGGCGACGTATGGGCGAAGGTCAACGAGCTGCCGAGCGTGAAGCACCTTCCGCAAGGCGTGCAGAAGATGAATCTGGGCAACCAGAAATGGCAGTCGGAATTGCTGTTCAACTTCGCGGTCGCGCTGATCGCGGGGGTGCTGCTGGTCTTCGCCGTGCTGGTCCTGCTCTATCGCCGGTTCCTGGCTCCGTTTGTGAACATGGGGTCGTTGCTCTTGGCGCCGCTTGGGGCGGCGGTGGCGTTGCATATTGCCAACCAGCCGGTGTCCCTCTTCGTCCTGATCGGCGTGCTGATGCTGTTCGGCATCGTCGCGAAGAACTCGATCCTGCTCGTCGACTTCGCCGTCGAGATGATGAACCACGGCCTCCCGAAGGACAAAGCCATCTGGGAAGCCGGTCACAAGCGCGCTCAGCCGATCGTCATGACCACGGTTGCGATGGTCGCCGGCATGCTGCCGACTGCCATCTCGATCAGCGGCGACAACAGCTGGCGGGCGCCGATGGGTATCACGGTCATCGGCGGCCTCATCTTCTCGACGCTTCTGACTTTGCTCCTCGTCCCGTCATACTTCTCGATCGCGATCTCGATCGAATCGAGGATCGGCAAGCTGTTCCACCGGTTTATTGGTGCCGACGCGCACCAGGCTGGACAGCCCGTTCCTGCCGAATGATGAACCTCAAGCCCGGCTCAGCTATTGAGCCGGCATGAGGTCGATGACCAACAACAGTTTATCCCGGTTCAACCCTGCGCAGCCCGGTGCGCAGGGGATGAAGGTTGTCGCGACCGGGCTGCTCGTCGTGATGGCGGCCGTTTTCGCCGTCACGCGTTATTTTGAGCCGCAATATCCGTGGCTGAGCTACGTAAAGTCATTCTCCGAAGCCGCGATGGTCGGTGGACTTGCCGACTGGTTCGCCGTCACCGCACTGTTCCGCCATCCGCTCGGGCTTCCGATCCCGCACACGGCGATCATTCCCCGCAACAAGGATCGCATCGGCGAGGCGCTCGCTCGCTTCCTGCAGGAGAACTTCCTGACTCCGTCGGTCGTCGCGCGGCGTATGCGTAACATGGACGTCGCGGGCGCGGTCGGCGCCTTCCTCCAGACCCCGAATCCCGACGAGCAGTCACGCATCAGGGGCGGTGCATCTCGCCTCATCGCGGATATTTTCGAAAGCCTCGACGACGAGCGCCTGGGCGGCATCGTCAAGGGCGCTATCGCCTCGCGCCTACGCAGGACGGAGGTCTCGCCGCTTCTCGGCCATGCGCTGGCCAGTGCGATCAACGACGACCGGCACGTGCCGATGCTGGAGGCCGGCATCCGCTGGATGGCGCGCGCGCTCGACGCCAACGAGCCGCTAATTCGCGAGATCGTGCACAAGAAGGCGAATTGGGTGCTCAAGCTCGCAGGTCTCGATGAGAAGCTCGCCGACGCCATCATCGACGGCCTGCGCAAACTGACCGTTGAGATGTCCACAGACCCCGGCCACCCTGTCCGCATGAAAATTGAGGAGGCACTCGCGCAACTCGCCAACGACCTCCAGACGAAGCCGGAAACCCGCGAGCGAGTGGAGAACATCAAGGAGCAGCTGCTCGACAACAAGTCGGTGAGCCTGTGGCTCGACACCTTGTGGCAGCGCGGCCGAGAGGCGATCATAAAGGCTGCCCGCAACCCAGACGCGGTCATGGCCGGCAAGCTCGGCGAGATCCTCAAGTCGATGGGCGCGACGCTCGAAGGCGACGCCCGCATCCGCAAGGCGATCAACCAGTTCACTCGGCGCGCTGTCGTCGGCATGTCCGCCAGCTACGGCGGCTCCATCGTGAAGCTCGTGTCGGAGACCGTGCGCGGCTGGGATGCGCAAACCGTTACCAACCGGCTCGAAGCCGCGGTCGGGCGCGACCTCCAGTACATCCGCATCAACGGCACGATCGTCGGCGGGCTCGTCGGCCTCGTACTGCACGTGGTCGACACGCTGTGAGCGATCCCGATCTCGAGGCTCTCGCCGAAACAGCCCGCAACCGCGGCCTGAAGCTCGTCCGCTCCCGCGTGCGAACGCCGGGGAAGCGGCGCTTCGGCAAGGTCGGCCTCACCGATCCGAACGGTCAGGCGGTGTTCGGGATGGACGAAAAGGGACCGACTGCGAAGCCGGAGGACGCCGAGGACTACCTTCGAAACCTCGGCGCCCAGGACTGGGGCGCCTCGCTCGACGTCGCGGTGCTGCCGAGAAAGCGCAGGGCCAAACCAGACAGGCAGGCGGCCAATGACGCCGAGCCTGCACCCGAACCTCCGGCCCCGCCCGCAGCGCGAGTTCGCGCCAAGGAGCCGGCACCCCGGCCCACACCTAAAATCCGAGACGCCAAGCATTCAGACGTGCCGCGCCTAACCGAACTGATCCACGAACTCGGCCATGAGATCGCCGAGAAGCAGGTCCGCAAAAATCTGGCAGCACTAGGAAAAGCGGGCGAGCCGCCACTTGTCGCAACGCTCAACAAGGTGGTGGTCGGCATGTGCGGCGTCAGCAGCCGCGTCGTGATCCATCGCACTGCCCCGCTGGGCCGAATCACCGCGCTCGTCGTGGCCAAAGAGGCGCAGGATCAAGGGCTAGGCCGGATGCTAGTCGAAGCCGCAGAAGCGTGGATGCGCAAGAAGGGCTGCCAGCTCGTCGAGGTCACCAGCAACGACCGCCGCACCGCAGCCCACGCGTTCTACCGGCACCTCGGCTACGAACGCAGCAGCATACGTTTCTTCAAGAAGCTTTAGCCTTGGCTCCGCCGCTCGATGGTTGCGCCGACGGCAGAGAGCTTCTCTTCCAGCCGCTCGTAACCGCGGTCGAGGTGGTACACGCGGAGGACTTCGGTCTCGCCTTCCGCTGCCAGCCCGGCGAGCACGAGGCTCATCGAGGCGCGCAGGTCGGTTGCCATGACCGCGGCGCCGGTCATCTGCTCGGCCCCGCGCACGATGGCCGAGCGCCCGTGCACTTCGATGTTCGCGCCCATTCGCCGGAGCTCGGGGACGTGCATGTACCGATTCTCGAAGATTGTCTCTTCGAGGAAGCTGTCGCCGTCCGCGAGGCACAGCATCGCCATGAACTGCGCCTGCATGTCGGTGGCGAAACCCGGGAACGGTGAGGTCGAGAGCGCAAGCGGCTTCATTTTGCCGTCAGCACTGACTTTAATCCCACGATTATGAAATTCGATTACGAGGCCGCACTGCGCAAGCGCGTTCAGTGTCGCCTGCATGTCATCCGGCCTCGCACCGATTAGGTCGACCGAGCCGCCGGTTATCCCCGCCGCGCAGGCGTAGCTGCCGGCTTCGATCCGGTCCGGCATGACCTCATACTCGCAGCCGTGCAGGCCCTCGACGCCGTCGATGATCAAATGCCCCGACCCGATTCCCTTGATCTTCGCGCCCATCGCGACGAGCAGATTGCAGAGGTCGACGATCTCCGGCTCGCGGGCGGCATTGAAGAGCTGCGTCTTCCCCTTCGCCAGCACCGCGGCCATCAGCGCATTCTCGGTCGCGCCGACCGACACGACAGGAAAACTGAAGTCGCCGCCCGGCAGGCGCCCCTTGGGCGCGCTCGCCTTCACGTAACCGGCGGCTAGCTCGATCTCCGCGCCCATCGCTTCGAGCGCCTTGAGATGCAGGTCGATCGGCCGGTCGCCGATCGCACAGCCGCCCGGCAGCGAAACCGTCGCTTCGCCAGCCCGCGCCAGCATGGGCCCGAGCACCAGCACAGACGCGCGCATCTTGCGCACCATGTCGTAGGGCGCGACCGTCGACGCGATCTCGCCTGCCTGAAGCGTCATGCGACGGCCGACATCGCCCTTTTTTACGCCGGCAACGTGCGTTGAAACGCCAAGCTGGTTGAGCAGATGGCTGAACGTATCGACGTCCGCGAGCCGCGGCAGGTTCTTCAGCGTCAGCTTCTCTTCCGTGAGAAGCGCGCACGGCATGAGCGTAAGCGCGGCATTTTTCGCGCCGCTGATCGGAATTTCGCCTTCGAGGCGTTTGCCGCCTTTGATCCAGATGCTGTCCACCGGCGCGCTTTAGCGCGTGACGGGGCTGTTACAAGGCAGCCGCCTTAAGCCTTCTCCAGCGTGCACTGCAGCGGGTGCTGGTTCTCCCGCGCGAAGTCGATGACCTGCGTCACCTTCGTCTCGGCTACCTCGTAGGTGAAGACGCCGCAGACGGCGACGCCCTGCTGGTGAACCTGTAGCATTACCCGCGTGGCGTCTTCGATGCTCATGGAGAAGAATTGCTGAAGGACGAGGACGACGAACTCCATGGGCGTGTAATCGTCGTTGAGCATCAGCACTTTGTAATTGGAGGGCTTCTTGGTCTTCGGGCGCGTGCGCGTCGCGACGCCGGTCTCGATCTCCTCGATCCCGTCATCGTCTGGTCCGGCAGCCATCATCCCCGACTTACGCGTCACGTCGTCAAAACTCATCATCCCCTAAAATATGGCAAGCTGCGCGAATGGAGCAAGGCAGCTAGCACAGCCGGGCAAAAAAAGGGCGGCCGCTCCGACTGGGAGCGACCGCCAAACCGTTGCCTAGACTTTTAGGAGGGGAGAGGGTCAGGCAACGAGAGTGTTGAAGCGCTCGGCATTCGCCGTGGCGCGATTCGAAAGCGGCTGGAACGCCTCACCGGCGAGCTTCACCAGCGATTCGGTCAGCTTCGAGGTCTCGGCAACCGCGCGGTCGAACGACTGGCGGGCGAACTCGCTCTGCAGCTGAAGATATTCGGTCGGCGACTTCGCCTCGGCGAGCGAGCGGATCGCGTCCGCTGCCTGCTCGACACCGTCACGGCCGTTGGCGACAACGTCCTGGCCGATCGAGCGAGCACCCTCACTGGCGACGCGGCCGGCCTCGACAATCGCTTCGACGTTCGCACGAGCGAGGTCGGCGAACTCTTCGGCAACCTTCTGGCTGCGCTTGACGAGATCCTGGCTACGCTCGTTGGCGTCGGCAAAGAGGTGCTGGAACGGCGCGAACGCCGGTACGGCGTCGAAGCCGTTGAAGAGGTTGTTGGTCACAGTCTCAATCCTTTCCTGGGCCGTGCGGGCAGCCTTTGGGGCAGCCTTGCGCGCGGCGGTGCGTGTCTTGCGGGCGGTGCCGCGGGTCGAGCGGCGCGCGGTCTTCCGGGCGGCCGTCTCGGAAACAAGTTCGCGCTTGGCGCGACGGGCGGTAGCGGCCCGGGTACGGCGAGCAGTCTTCTTGCTCTGCTCGACGACCTTCTCGGCCGTGTCGGCGATCGCCTTGGCGACCTCGGCAGGAGCTTCGGCAGCAGCCGCAGCCTGAACCTTGGTTTCTTCAGCCATCTAAATCTTCCCTCGCGAATTTTTCGAATATGTTGCAGTGCACAATAAGCGCTGCGCCGCACCATTTCAATATTAATTTTTGTGCACCGCATCAATTCGTCGCAATTGCCGCCCGCTTGACGGCTGCGGCCCGCCCGAAGCAAGAGCGGCCATGGAC
>Ga0308174_10000487_pt1 | contig 16651 bp, 15 predicted proteins | sample PhyPR2_FD_203894 | JGI IMG/M metagenome (GOLD analysis project Ga0308174, IMG submission 203894) | Soil microbial communities from UC Gill Tract Community Farm, Albany, California, United States - DLSLS.P.R2 | ecosystem: Environmental > Terrestrial > Soil > Agricultural land | place: USA...
TGGCCAGGGCCTTGCTCGAGCCGTTGCGGTAGATCGCGTAGCCGCCGACGCCGGACGGGCTCGGGTCGCTCGACGCGGCCCAGCTCAGGTCGACCTCCGCCCCGGAGACGGCCGTCGCCTTCACGCTGCCCGGCACGCTCGGCGCGGTGGTGTCCGTGTCGATGATCGACAGGTTGTCCACCTCGAAGCTGTCCCCGACCACGCCGCTGCCCTGGCGGACCACGAGGCTCAGGGTGTCGCCCGCGCCCGCCACGGAGGCGTTGACCGCCGGGAAGGCGGCCCACGACGACGTCGCCGTGACGCACTGCTGGGTGGTCCGGGAGACCGCGCCGGACTCGACGACCTGCAGGCAGACGCTCTTGCCGGGAGCGCTGCTGCGCACGGAGCCGGTGGCGCGGAACGCCTCGCCCACCGGGGCGAGCTTGGCGGGCTTCGGCGAGGCGGTGATCTTGTAGGTGCCGGACGCCGAGGCGGCCAGCCGGCCCGCGAAACCGCTGCCGGCGCCGTCGCTCGCCACCGACAGCGTGCCGTTGGACGGGGTCCAGCCGGTCACCGAGCCGGACCCGCCGCCCTCGAACGTCCCGTTCTTCAGCAGGTTCACCCCGCCGGCCGCCGACGCGGCGGCCGCGGTGAGGCTCAGCCAGGCGACGACGACCACCGCGACGACGGCGGTCCGGGGCACGCGGCCCCGACGTGTGTGCGTGCTGCTCATACCGGCTCCCAGGGGTCGCACCCGACCAACCGCCTATGTCCGGAAGGTCGCCAAGATCATGACGACCGGTGAGACGTCGGACCTCCCTCAACGGGCGTACGACGGGACTGCTCTTCGGACGACCGGACCCGTGTGACGGTCGGCACCGGCCTTCTCACAGCCGCCGAGCCGGTGGTGTGCGAGGAGGTTCACGGAGGCGCAACCGGAGCGGGAGCAACGGCGAAACATCGCGTTCCTAGGTTTCTCGGTAGTCCCCGAACCGAGGAGAAACTCGCATGGCGTCGACCGTCGCCGACCGGCAGCTCGCACCGGACCTGGCCCCCCGCAAGGGCTGGATCGACCACTGGGACCCGGAGGACAGCACCTTCTGGGAGACCACCGGGCGCCGCATCGCCCGCCGCAACCTGACGTTCTCGATCCTCGCCGAGCACCTCGGCTTCTCCGTGTGGGTGCTGTGGAGCATCGTCGCGGTGAACCTCGACAGCGTCGGCTTCGCGTTCACCGAGAGCCAGCTGTTCTGGCTGGTCGCGGTGCCGAACCTGGTCGGCGCGACGCTGCGGCTGCCCTACACCTTCGCGGTGCCGCGGTTCGGCGGCCGCAACTGGACCGTCGTGTCCGCGCTGCTGCTCCTGGTGCCGTCGCTCGGGCTCGCCTGGGCCGTGAGCAACCCGGGCACGAGCTTCGGCACGATGCTCGCGATCGCGGCGCTCGCCGGGGTCGGCGGCGGCAACTTCGCCTCGTCGATGACGAACATCACCTGGTTCTTCCCCGAGCGGGAGAAGGGCTGGGCCCTCGGCCTCAACGCGGCCGGCGGCAACATCGGCGTGGCCGTCGTGCAGGCGCCGTTCGTGGTCAGCGCGGTGGTCACCGCGGGCGCGGGCATCCACCTGGGACGCGCCGGCCTGATGTGGGTGCCGCTGGCGCTGCTCGCGGCCTTCTGCGCCTGGCGGTTCATGGACAACCTGAGCGTGGCCCGGACCGACTTCGCGTCCAGCGCGGCCGCGGCCCGGCGTCCGCACACGTGGGTGATGTCGTTCCTCTACATCGGCACGTTCGGCTCGTTCATCGGCTACGCGGCGGCGTTCCCGCTGCTCATCAAGGGCCAGTTCCCCGAGGTCGACGTCACCGCGTACGCGTTCCTCGGCGCCCTCGTCGGCTCGTTGTCCCGCCCCTTCGGCGGCAAGCTCGCCGACCGGGTCGGCGGCGCCCGCATCACCGCGGCCGGGTTCGTGGTCATGGGCCTCGGCGTGCTCGGTGTGGTCTGGGCGCTGAGCCTGCACAGCTTCGCGCTGTTCCTTGCGTTCTTCATGGTGCTGTTCCTGGCGACCGGCATCGGCAACGGCTCGACGTACCGGATGATCCCGGCGATCTTCCGCTCCTCGAAGAAGGAGGCGGCGGCCGCGATCGGCATCATCTCCGCGATCGGCGCCTACGGCGGCTTCCTGGTCCCGCGCACCTACGGCTGGTCGGCGGCGGCCTACGGGTCGATCGTCCCGGCGCTCTACGTGTACGTCGGCCTCTACGCGCTGATGCTCGCCGTGACGTGGGTGTTCTACCTGCGCCGGTCGGCACCGATGGCGCGCGTGGGTGTCTGAGTGACCGACACCCACTGCCCCTACTGCGCCCTGCAGTGCGCGATGTCGGTCTCGACGGAGCCCGCGCAGGGGCGCACGCAGGTCGGGCCCCGCGACTTCCCGACGAACCGCGGCGGCCTCTGCCAGAAGGGCTGGACCAGCGCCGAGGTGCTGCGGGCCGCCGACCGCCTCACCCACCCGTGGGTACGGCGCGCCGACGGCCGGCTGCACCCGGCGACGTGGGACGAGGCCCTGGACCGCGTCACCCGGGACGTGCTGGCGGTCCAGGCCGAGCACGGCCGCGACGCGGTCGGGGTGTTCGGCGGCGGCGGGCTGACGAACGAGAAGGCCTACCAGCTCGGCAAGTTCGCCCGGGTCGCGCTGCGCACGCCGTACATCGACTACAACGGCCGCTTCTGCATGTCGTCCGCGGCCGCCGCGGGCAACCGGGCCTTCGGGCTGGACCGCGGGCTGCCGTTCCCGCTCGCGGACCTCGGCGACGCGGATGCGGTGCTGCTGCTGGGGTCGAACGTCGCGGACACCATGCCGCCGCTGGTGCAGCACCTGGCCGGCGTCCGCGAGCGCGGCGGGCTGGTCGTCGTGGACCCACGGCGCTCGGCCACCGCGGCGCTCGCCGCCGACGCCGCGGGGCTGCACCTGCAGCCGGTGCCCGGCACCGACCTGGTGCTGCTGCTCGGGCTGCTCCACGTGCTGGTCGCCGAGGACCGCGTCGACCACGGCTACCTGGAGGCCCGCACCGAGGGCTGGGCGGCCGTGCGTCGCTCGGTCTCGGAGTGGTGGCCGGCCCGGGTCGCCGACGAGACCGGGGTGCCGGAGAGCACGCTCCGCCAGGCCGCCGGCGTCCTCGCGGGCGCGCGCAACGCCTACGTGCTCACCGGCCGCGGCGTCGAGCAGCACACCCACGGCACCGACACGGTGAGCGCGGCGGTCAACCTGGCGCTGGCGCTCGGGCTGCCGGGGCGACCCGGCTCCGGGTACGGCTGCCTCACCGGCCAGGGCAACGGCCAGGGCGGTCGCGAGCACGGCCAGAAGGCCGACCAGCTCCCCGGCTACCGGAGCATCGAGGACCCGGCCGCCCGCGCGCACGTCGCGGGCGTGTGGGGCGTCGACCCGGACGCCCTGCCCGGCAAGGGCGTGCCCGCCGTCGAGCTGCTGAAGCGTCAGGGGCTGCGGGCGCTGTTCGTGCACGGCAGCAACCCGGTCGTCAGCGCGCCGGACGCGACCGCCGTGCGTCGGCGGCTGGAGGCGCTCGACCTGCTGGTGGTCTGCGACGTGGTGCCGAGCGAGACCGCGGCGATCGCCGACGTGCTGCTGCCGGTGACCCAGTGGGCCGAGGAGGAGGGCACGATGACCAACCTCGAGGGCCGGGTGCTGCGCCGCCGGCGGGCGGTGCACCCGCCCGGGGAGGTGCGCGACGAGCTGTCCGTGCTGGTCGAGCTGGCGCGGCGCCTGGGCTGCACCGCGCACTTCGGCACCGACGCGCGCGAGGTCTTCGAGGAGCTCGGGCGGGCCAGCAGCGGCGGGGTCGCCGACTACGCGGGCATCGGCTACGACCGGCTCGACGCCGGCGAGGCGCTGCACTGGCCGTGCCCGGCGGCCGACCACCCCGGCACGCCCCGGCTGTTCCTGGACCGCTTCGCGACCCCGTCCGGCCGGGCCCGGATGACCGCCGTCCGGCCCGGCCGGCCGGCCGACGACCTGAGGGCCGAGGCGCCGCTGTTCCTGGTGACCGGCCGGCTGCTCGCGCAGTACCAGTCCGGCGCACAGACGCGCCGGGTCCCCACCCTGAACCGCTCCGCCGACGGCCCGTTCGTCGAGATGCACCCGCAGCTCGCGACCCGGCTCGGCGCCGAGGAGGGCGATCTCGTGACCGTCACGTCCGCACGCGGTGAGACCACCGCACCCGCCCGGGTCAGCCGCGGCATCCGCCCGGACACGGTGTTCATGCCGTTCCACTGGGACGGCGCCGCGAACGTGCTGACCAACGACGCCACCGACCCGGTCTCCGGGATGCCGGACTTCAAGGTGTGTGCGGTCTCGGTGGTGCGCGCATGAGCCGGGAGCGGGTGGTCGTGGTCGGCGCCGGCATGGTCGGCCACCGCCTCGTCGACGAGCTCGTACGCCGCGACCGGGCCGGCCGTCTCGACGTGCACCTGGTCGGGGCGGAGGACTACGCGCCGTACAACCGGATCCTGCTCTCCGACGTGCTCGCCGGCCGCTGCGACCTGGCCGCGCTCGCGCTGCCCGAGCCGGACCCCGAGCGGGTCTGCTTCCACCGGGGCACGGCGGCGGTCACGGTCGACCGGGAGGCCGGCGAGGTGCTGCTGGGCGACGGGGAGCGGCTGGGCTTCGACCATGTCGTGATCGCGACCGGGGCGGACGCGTTCGTGCCGCCGATCCCCGGGCTGGCCGGCGGGATGCCCCGGCACGCGCACGTGCTGCGCAGCCTCGACGACTGCCGGGACATCGCCGCCCGGGCGCTCAACGCGCGGCACGCCGTCGTGCTCGGCGGGGGAGTGCTCGGCCTGGAGGCCGCCTGCGGGCTGGTCCGCCGGGGCGTGCGGGTGACCCTGCTGCACATCGCCGGGCACCTCGCCGAGACCCAGCTGGACGAGGCTCCGGCCGGTGTCCTGGAGGAGTCGCTCGCCGACCTCGGGGTGGACGTCCGCACAGCGACCGGGATCGCCGAGGTGGTCGACGCGGACGGCGAGCTGCACGCCGTCCGGCTCAGCGACGGGCTGGAGCTGCCCACGGACCTGCTGCTGCTGTCCTGCGGGGTCCGCCCCCGGGTCGACCTGGCCCGGACGGCCGGACTGCCCGTCGAGCGCGGCGTCGTGGTCGGCGCGGACCTCGCCAGCCCGGCCGACCCGCGGGTGCACGCGGTCGGCGACTGCGCCCAGCCGCCGGAGGGCGGCACCGGCCTGGTCGGCACCGGCTGGGCGCAGGCGGCCCGGCTCGCCGCGCGGCTGACCGGCACGCCGGCGCCGACCGACGCTGGCGGCACACCCGCCGTGCGGCTCAAGGCCGCCGGCGTCGACCTGGTGACGATGGGCTCGCCCGGCGAGCACGACCGGGTCGTCACGGTCAGCGACCCGGCCGGCCGCCGGCACGTCCAGGTGGCCGTGGACCGGGGCCGGCTCACCGCCGTGACCTGCGTGGGCGCCCCGGACCTGGGCGCCGCACTGGCGGTCGCGTACGACCGAGCCACGCTCGTGCCGAGCGACCCGCTGGCCCTGCTGCTGCCCGAGCGGGCGGAGGAGGACGGCTCCCCGGCCCTGATGCCGGGCGCCACCCCCGTCTGCCGCTGCAACGGGGTGTCGAAGAAGGACGTGGTGTCGGCGTGGGAGGACGGCGCCTGCACGGTGCAGGACGTGGCCGCGACCACCCGGGCCACCACCGGCTGCGGCGGCTGCCGGTCCGTGGTGTGCGGGCTCGTGGACTGGCTCAACGCCAGCGACCCGCCCACCTCACAGCCGGCACCGGACCGCCGTGAGGCACATGTTGCGGGCGCGCAACACGACGCGGCCCGTGACGAAATCTCGGCTTCCTAGGTTGGCGGACATGGATCAGAGACGGCTCGTCGTCATCGGCGGAGGGATGGTCGCGCACCGGCTGGTGGAGGCCATGCGGGACCGGGACGTCGACGACGCCTGGCACGTCGACGTGTTCACCGAGGAGTCGCGGCCCCCCTACGACCGCGTCGCCCTGACCACGTTCTTCTCCGGGCGCGACCCCGAGGACCTGCTGCTCGGCGACCCCGGGCTGTGGCGCCAGGAGGGTGTGCGGCTGCACACCAACAGCCAGGTCAAGAAGGTCGACACCGCGGCCCGCCAGGTGCACGCCCGCGGCCGGGTCTACGACTACGACGCCCTGGTGCTGGCGACCGGCTCATCGGCGTTCGTGCCGCCGGTCGAGGGCGCCGACCTGCCCGGCAGCTTCGTCTACCGCACGGTCGACGACGTCGCCGAGCTGCGGTCCTGGGTCGAGCACCGGGCCCGTGAGCGCGACCGGCCGGTGCGCGGCGCGGTCGTCGGCGGCGGGCTGCTCGGCCTGGAGGCCGCCGGCGCGCTGCAGGCGATGGGCGTCGAGACCACCGTGGTGGAGTTCGCGCCGCGGCTGATGGCGCTCCAGGTCGACGACGGCGGCGGCGAGAGTCTGCGCCGGCTGATCGAGCGGCTCGGCATCCGCGTGCGTACGTCGACCGCGACGTCGCGCGTCAAGGCCGGCCGGCACGGTCGCGTCGGGAGGATGGAGTTCTCCGACGGCGAGAGGCTCCCGGTCGACGTGGTCGTGTTCGCCACCGGCGTGCGGCCCCGCGACGAGCTCGCCCGCGACGCCGGCCTGGCCGTCGGCGAGCGCGGCGGCGTGGTCGTCGACGACACCTGCGCGACCGCCGTACCCGACGTCTACGCCGTGGGCGAGGTCGCCTGCATCGGGGGCCGCACCTGGGGTCTGGTCGGGCCTGGCAACACGATGGCCGAGGTGGTCGTGGACCGGCTGCTGGGCGGGGCCGCGACGTTCCCCGGCGCGGACACCTCCACCAAGCTCAAGCTGCTCGGTGTCGACGTGGCCTCCTTCGGCGACGTGTTCGCCGCCCAGCCGGGGAGCCTCGAGGTGGTCTACGCCGACCCGGTGGCCGGCGTCTACAAGAAGCTCGTGCTGTCCGACGACGCCCAGACCCTGCTCGGGGGCGTGCTGGTCGGGGACGCCACGGCGTACGCCTCGCTGCGTCCCATGGTGGGCAGCGCCCTCGGGTCCGACCCGACCGCCTGGCTGCTGCCCGAGGGCAGCGCGCCGGCGCCGGGCGGGGACCTCCCCGACGAGGCCGGGGTCTGCTCCTGCAACAACGTGTCCGCCGGCGCGATCCGCTGCGCGGTGACCGAGCAGGGCTGCACCGACCTCGGCGGGGTGAAGGCGTGCACCAGGGCCGGCACCTCGTGCGGCTCGTGCCTGCCGCTGGTCAAGAGGCTGATGACCACCGAGCTGGAGAGGTCCGGGGTCGAGGTCAGCGACGCGCTGTGCGAGCACTTCGACGTCAGCCGCGCGCAGCTGTTCGACATCGTCCGGGTCACCGGCCTGCGCACCTTCAGCGACATCATCGCCGCGCACGGCCGCGGCCGCGGGTGCGACATCTGCCGGCCCGTGGTCGCCTCGATCCTGTCCTCGCTCGGCGAGGGGCACGTCCTCGACACCGACCAGGCGCGGCTGCAGGACACCAACGACCACGCGATGGCCAACCTGCAGAAGGACGGCACCTACTCGGTCGTACCCCGCATCCCCGGCGGCGAGGTCACGCCCGACGGGCTGCTGGTGATCGGCCAGGTGGCCAAGGACTTCGGGCTGTACACCAAGATCACCGGTGGTCAGCGGATCGACCTGTTCGGTGCTCGGATGGAGCAGCTGCCCGAGATCTGGCGACGGCTGGTCGAGGCGGGCTTCGAGTCCGGGCAGGCGTACGGCAAGGCGGTCCGCACCGTGAAGTCGTGCGTGGGCACCTCGTGGTGCCGCTACGGCGTGCAGGACTCGGTCGGGCTCGCGGTCGCACTGGAGCTGCGCTACCGCGGCCTGCGCTCGCCGCACAAGATCAAGCTCGGCGTCTCCGGCTGCGCGCGGGAGTGCGCGGAGGCGCGCAGCAAGGACGTCGGCGTGATCGCCACCGACAACGGGTGGAACCTGTACGTCGGCGGCAACGGCGGCTTCACGCCCCGGCACGCCCAGCTGTTCGCGGAGGACCTCGACACCGACACGCTCGTGCGGACCATCGACCGGTACCTCATGTACTACGTGCGCACCGCCGACCGGCTGCAGCGCACCGCGTCGTGGATGGAGTCGGTGGAGGGCGGCCTCGAGGCGGTGCGGGCGGTCGTCCTCGACGACAGCCTCGGCATCGCGGCCGACCTCGACGAGGCGATGGCCCGGCACGTGGACAGCTACCGGGACGAGTGGGCGGCCACGCTCGACGACCCGGAGAAGCTCAAGCAGTTCGTGTCGTTCGTCAACGAGCCCGAGACGCCCGACCCGACGCTGGCCTACGTCGAGGAGCGCGGCCAGAAGCGCCCCGCCGGCGGGTCCGAGCGCTCCGCGGTGCTGGTCGCGGGGCCGACCCTGGAGGTGCGCTCGTGAGGCTGTTCCCGGTCGACCGGCTGGTCCCCGAGCGCGGCGCCGCGGCCCTCGTCGACGGCCAGCAGGTGGCGGTGTTCCTCGTCGACGGGTCGGTGTACGCCGTGTCTCACCACGACCCGTACAGCCGGGCCAACGTGATGGCCCGCGGTATCGTCGGCTCCTCCGGAGAACGAGTCACCGTCGCCTCGCCGATGTACAAGCAGGTCTTCGACCTGGCCACCGGAGTCTGTCTCTCCGAGCCCTCCGTGCGGCTCCCGGTGTGGCGGACGTGGATCGAGGAGGGCTTCGTGCACGTCGACCCCTCACCCGCGTCGTGAGCAGCGTCCCGCCGGTGCTGGCGGGCTGCCGCATCCTGGTGACCGCGCAGCGGCGCAGCGACGAGCTGTCCGGTGCGCTGGTCCGCCGGGGCGCGGAGGTCGTCGTCGCGCCCACGCTCGGCGTGGTGCCGCACATCGACGAGGAGACGCTCCTCGCGCGGACCCGCGACATCCTGAGCGGGGGCGTGGACACGCTCGTCGTCACCACCGCCATCGGCTTCCGCGGCTGGCTGGACACCGCCGAGACCGCGGGCCTGGCCGAGGAGCTGCTCCACGTGCTCGACGGCGTGCGGCTCGTCGCGCGGGGTCCCAAGGCACGCGGCGCCCTGCAGGCAGCGGGCCTCCGCGCCGACTGGGTCGCGGAGTCCGAGACCTCGGCGGAGATCGCCGACTTCCTGGTGACCGAGGGGGTCGCCGGCCAGCGGATCGCCGTGCAGCACCACGGCGCCGGCGACGACGGGCTCGACGCCCGGCTGTCCGGGGCCGGTGCCCGCGTGCTGGCGCTCGAGGTGTACCGCTGGGGGCCGCCACCCGACCCCGCCGCCGTCGAGGACTCGGTGCGGCAGCTGGGCGCCGGCGGCTTCGACGCAGTCGTGTTCACCTCCGCGCCCGGTGCCGCCGCGTGGCTGCGCGAGCTCGCCCGGCTCGACGCCACCGACGCGGTCCGCTCGCTGGTGGCGCGGGGACGGGTGCTGGTCGCGGCCGTCGGACCGGTCACCGCCGAGCCGCTGGTCGTGGCGGGGATGAGGCCCGTCGTACCGGACCGGTCGCGGATGGGCGCGCTCGTCCGGCGCGTGATCATGGACCTCGGCGACGCCGCGCTCGGTGTCGAGACCGCCGGGGGAGTGCTGCACCTGCGGGCCTCCGCCGCGACCCTGGACCACACGGTGCTGCCGGTGTCGCCCTCCGGACTGGCGGTGCTCCGCCGGCTGGCCGACACCCCGGGCCAGGTCGTGAGCCGCGACGAGCTGCTGCGGGTGCTGCCCGGCGCGTCCGACGACCCGCACACCGCCGAGGTGGCCGTGGCGCGGCTGCGCGAGGCCGTGGGCTGCCCGGGCCTGGTGCGCACGGTGATCAAGCGCGGCTACGTGCTGACGCTGGCGCCCGACCCGGTGCACGCGTGACCGCCCTCGTCGCCTGCGCGCACGGGACCCGCTCGGCCGCCGGTCGCGCCGCCGTCACCTCGCTCGTGTCCGCGGTGCGGGCCGCCTCCTCGGTGCCGGTGCTCGACGCGTTCGTTGACGTCCACGGGCCGTACGTCTCCGACGTGGTCGCCTCCGTCTCCGGCGACGCCGTCGTGGTGCCGCTGCTGCTCGCGCCCGGCTACCACGTGCGGGTCGACGTCGCGCAGGCCGTCGCCCCGTGGCCCGCGGCCGCCGCCGCGCCCGCGCTCGGTCCGTCGCCGTTGCTCACGTCCCTGCTGATGGACCGGCTGCGCGCGGCCGGTGCGCGACGCGGTGACGCGGTGGTGCTCGGTGCGGCCGGGTCGTCCGACGACGCGTCCGACCTGTCGGTGCGCGCCGCCGCGCGTTCGCTGTCGGTGGCCTGGGGTGCCCCGGTGTCGGTGGCGTACGGCGCGTCCCGGTCACCCTCCCTGGCCGCCGAGGTCGCCCGTCTGCGTTCCGTCACGGCGGGGCGGGTCGTGGTCGCGTCGTACCTCCTGGCCACGGGGCACTTCCACCGCCGCATCCTCGACGCCGGTGCCGACCTCGTGACCGCCCCGCTGCTCGGCGACGACGAGCCGGACCCACGGCTGGTCGAGCTCGTGCTCCAGCGGTTCGAGTCCGCGCGCACGGTGGGTCGGACGGCGGTGCTCGGGTAGCTCCGGCGCCGATCGGAGATACGAAATCCGACCGATGTGCAGGCCGGCCCATGCGCGTACCGTCGAACGCACCTCGGGCCGGTCGTCAGCGGATGTGGCACAGGAGATCCCATGAAGTACATGATCAGCTGGTTCGAACGCCCCCAGGGATCGCCAGCGGAGTACGAGAACGCGCAGAGGCGCATCCTCGAGGTGTTCGGTCAGTGGGAGGCGCCCGCAGAGCTCAAGATCGAGTGCTTCGTCGTGAGAGTCGGCGAGTGGGGCGGGCACATGCTCGTGGACTGCGAGGACCCGCTCGTCGTCCACAAGGTGTGCTCGACCTTCCCCGCCTTCGAGTTCCAGGCGCGACCCGTGGTCCCGGTCGAGGACGCTGTGCGCGTCGAGCTCGAAGCCATCGCCTGGCGCGACCGGCTCAACGGGAGCTGACGGCCCCGGGTGGCCTTCGACCCGGTGTTCGAGCCGTCGACCGGCCTCCTCAGCGGATCGGGTCGGGGGTGGGATCCGGCACCGGCTCGTCGGTCGTGATGAGCGAGGGCGGACCGACCGCGATGCCGTCCTCGGAGTCGGGGCTGGAGGCGCGGGCGTCGGCCAGCACGTCGGCAGGGACGTGCTGCTCCAGGAACCGCCGGGCCATCCGGGTCGACGGGTGCACCCCGATCGTGGCCACCACGACGATGCCGGCGATCACCATCCAGCCGGCGGCTCCCCAGTTCATAGCGAGGAAGGTGTACACCGCCGGCGCCCACACCTTGCCCAGGGTGCCGCTCAGCCCGGCGGCGCCCTGGTAGGCGCCCCGCTGACGCGGGTCCATCAGCTCGGCCTCGAACGTCCAGCTGGCGGCCGAGAGGTAGAGCTCTGCCCCGGTCACGGTGACGTGCCCGAGCCAGACCAGGGCGATCGTGACCCAGCCCACGGTGTCGTGGGTCGCCAGGGTGATCAGGCAGGAGACCACCAGGAACGTCGACGACACCCGGATCGCCTTCAGCGCGGTCGACGCGTCCTCGACGCCGCGGGCCGCCGCCATCGGCAGGAAGATGCACATCACCGTGTTGGTGCCGAACAGGAAGGCCAGCAGCACCCGTGGGGCGTCGGTCTCCTCGACCAGCCACAGCGGGATCACGACGTTGAGCAGCACCTGGTTGGTCCAGAACACCCCGACGAAGAAGGTCGTGAGGAGCCAGCCGACGTTGCGCAGCGGCCCAGGCCCGGGGACCTTCACCTTGCGGTTCTCCGGGGTGCGGTCGTCGTGCGAGGCCCGTGGCAGCCGGGTGATGGCGACCGCGTTGACCAGGAAGACCACCGCGGTGAACCACGGCAGCGCGTGGAGCACGTGGTTGGAGTGGAACGCGAGCGCGACACCGCCCACCAGCGAGCCGAGGGTGAAGCCGACGTTGAGCGCGGAGTACATGTAGGCCCGTGACCGCACCCGCTCGTCGGGCGGCAGGACGTCGATGGTGTACGCGCCGTACGCCGATCCGCCGAGCGCCCCGATCACCTCCATGCCGACGGCCATGGCGACGTAACCCTGGAAGTCCGTGATGAAGGGCCAGACCGCGAACATCGCCGCCTGCCCGGTCGCGCTGACGGCCCACATCTTCTTCGGTCCGAAGCGGTCGACCAGCTTGCCCATCGGCAGCGCCGCCAGGAACGCGGCGACCCCGGCGCAGGTCAGACCGAGGCCGACCTGGGCGGCCGAGAGCCCGACGATCTGGGTGAAGAACACCGCCGAGCCGGTCATGAACGTGCCCTCACCCAGGGCGAAGAGCAGTGACTGGACGGAGAGCCGTCCGGCCAGCGGTGACGGGGGGCGCGCTTGACGGAGGATGGCGTCGAGAATCACCCGGAGATTCTCCGGGTCCAGATGTCATATGTCGCGCCTATTTCCGGCGTTTCCGCGAGTGCAGGCGCCCACGGCGGCGTCGTGCAGGTTGCCGGCACCGGTAGCCTGCCGAGCCATGGAGAGGAACCCGGTCGCCGCGGACGACGGCATCGAGCTCCACGTCGGCGTCACCGGCGCAGGCCCGGACGTGGTGCTGCTGTCGGGCGGGCCTGGGTGTGTGCAGTACCTCGAGGACGAAGCCATTGCGCCTCGCGGGGTTCGTGCCTGGTTTCCCGAGCCGCGTGGTGTCGGCCGTTCCGGAGGCGGCGCGCACAGCATGGAGGAAGCGGTAGCCGATCTGGAAGCGATCCGCAGGTCGGCGGAGATCACGTCGTGGGTCGTCCTCGGTCATTCATGGGGCAGCGACCTCGCCGTCTACTACGCGCTTCAGCGTCCGCAAGCAGTCCGCGGTGTCATCGGCATCGCCGGCACCGGGGTGCAGAAGGACCGAACCTGGTCGGCCACCTACCATGCCGGCAAGGACAGCGAGCCCAGCGTTCCCGTCGCGTGGGAGCCGCCGGTGCACAAAGCATTGAGCGACTCCTACCTGGAGTGGATCCACCAGCGGCAGCTGTTGCGGCAGCTTGCCGACTCATCGGTACCGATGGCGTTCATCGCAGCAGCACTCGACATCCGCCCTTCGTGGCCCCTGGAACAGCTGGCCGAGCTCGTGCCGCGAGGCTCGTTCACGCGCGTCCCCGACGTACCCCACGACTTCTGGGCCACGGACCCCGACGTCTGGGCCCGCACCGTCACCGACTCCTGCCGCAGACTTCTCAAGCCCTGAGATCACGGATGGCCGCCGGTGCTGCGTTCGGCAGCGATGAGTCTCGCGATGGTCCCGGGAGCATGGAACTTCATCGCCGGACGAGAGCCCAGTACCCCGATGTGCGAGCTCGGTTGGAAGTCCCTGGGAGTGCTGGAGCTCACCGCGCTGCCCAGCGTCGGTGAGGAGCACTGGGTCCCCTGGGTCCGGGAGACAGACGTCCTGCTGGTGAATGGCGGCGATCCTCTGTACCTGTGCTACTGGATGCGGCAGTCCGGACTGGCGGACCTGGTGCCATCACTGAGCGAGACGGTCTACGTCGGGCTGAGCGCGGGGAGCATGGTGATGACACCGCGCATCGGGGAGGACTTCGTCCGGTGGAAGCCGCCCGCCGGCGGTGACGACAGCACGCTGGGCGTCGTCGACTTCTCGATCTGCCCGCACCTGGATCACCCGATGATGCCGGGGAACACCATGGCCGACGCCGAGAGATGGGCGGCCGGCATCGCTGGTCCGGCGTACGCGATCGACGACACCGCCATCAAGGTGACCGACGGCAACGTCCAGGTCGTCTCCGAGGGGCACCGGCGGCTCTTTCCCGACCGCGTGTGAGCGAGGCCGGCCGGGAAGACGCTCAGCGGCCCCTGCTGGAGTCGAGGAGGATCGTGCGGCCGTGCAGGGGCTGCAGCGGTCGGAAGTTGTCGGCATAGGCAGCGCGGAACGCCGCGATCTGCTTCGCGCTGAGCCTGACCGGATGCGTCAGGACGACCCACGTCAGTCCTTCGGTGCACGGTGGTGTCGTCAGGCTGCCGTGGTAGCGGAACGACGCCCGGTCGCGGGGGAGCATCGCGGCCCAGTTGATCCGCGGGTGAACGCTCTTTCCGGGAGCCACGTCCAGGGAACGCACGTAGGGCTGCCAGGCCCTGTTCGTCGAGCTGCCTCGACGGACGAAGACTCCGAGCGCGGCGAGGTCGCCGCTCTTCGTCTGGTGCACGAAGTGCACCTCGACCGGATAGATGTGGCCGTTCACCTCGTGCTCGCTGTGCACGTGGAAGTGGATCTGCAGCAGGCGGAAGGTGCTGCCGCCGACGGACATGGTGCTGCCCGGACGGGCGTCCGCCACGACGGTGTGGGTGTTGTTGAAGACGGCGGCGCGACCGGTGACGTAACGGAAGCGCGGGTTCCGCAGCGGCTTGCGCGTGGCCTGCCGGAGGTTCACCGGCGACTGCGCACGGCCGTCCGAGCAGGCGGCGTAGGCGGGGTCGAGGGAGCCCCAGTGGGCGGGGCCGGTGGGCCCGCTGTAGCTCCACTTGGCATGGGCCTCGGCCCCAGCCCCGGCGCCGGCGGGCACCGCAGTGCCGAGAGCCAGCACGCCGGTTGCCGCGAGTGCGAGAGCGAGGTGTCGGGATCGGATCCGCATGAGCATGACCTGCCTTCTCTGCCGGGGGAGGTGGCACGTGCCATCCACACTGGGCACGCCCGCGACGAGCGGCCATCACCCGGCGCGGATGAAGAGGCTGCTGCACTGTCCCTCGGATGAGTCATGGCGGCGGTTCGAGCGCGTCAGGTCAGGTCCCGGTCGCGCGTTCCGATAGATCCCGGTTGCGTATGCCGTACACCGCGGGTTTGCGCCGAAGGTAGGCGCGTGAATGCGCATCGATTCCTTTCCCCAGGTAGCCGTCCAGACGTGTCGACGGGCCGAAAACTGTCGGTGGGCGGTGGGAGGGTCTTGTCATGCAGGCAACGGGATTCGGGACCGACGGCGTCGTGGGGACGTTGGAGGCGGTGTCGCGGTTACAGGCGGTGCGGGTGGATGCGGAGGCGGGGTTGCTCGAGCTGGCGGCGGTGTTTCGCCGACCAGCACGGCCCGAGTCACTGGCGGGGTCGCTGCGGGAGTCAGACGGCTTGCTGTCGGGGGTGGAGCGGGGGGTGCGGGTCGGCGGGGTCGGGATGAACCGTCACGGGTTCTCTGCCGCTCTCATGTGGGTTGCGGCTCTCGGGCGAGGGCCTCGTAGTGGGCTTGCTCGTACTCGCTTGGGGTGATCATCCCAAGCGTGCCGTGCAGGCGTCGGTAGTTGTACCAATCGACCCAGCCGGCGGTGGCATACTCGACGTCGGCCAGGGTCGTGTAGGGGCCGTCGTGGAAGACGGTCGTGGTGATGCACTCGGTCTTGAACAGGCCGATGATCGACTCCATCAGGCCGTTGTCGTAGGCGTCGCCCACGGTCCCGATCGAGGGTGCGATGCCCTCGAGCTCGAGGTGCTCGGTGAACCTCAAGGACGTGTACTGACTGCCGGCGTCGCTGTGGTGCAGCAGCTGGCCGGGCTCCACGGCGATGCCGTGCCGATCGCGCTCCCACAACGCGATCCGCAGCGGGGTCAGGACCAGGTCGGTGCGCTTGTCGCTCGCGGCGTGCCAGCCCACGATCCGCTGGGCGAAGACGTCGACGACGAACGCGACGTAGACAAACCCCGCCCAGGTCCTGCAGTAGGTGAAGTCCGCGACCCAGCGGGTGTTGGGTGCCGGTGCGGTGAAGTCGCGGTTCAGCAGGTCCCCGGCCCGGTAACCGTCCTTGGCCGGGATCGTGGTTCGGACCCCGCGGCCGCGGCGGACCCCGTTCATGCCCAGGTCCCGCATCAGGCGGTCAGTGGTGCAGAACGCCACCTCGAAGCCGTGCCGGCGCAGGTGGTGAGTCATCTTTCGGCGGCCATAGAGGCCCTCGGGGGTGCCCTGGACGGCCAGCAGCGCGTCGATGACCGCGGCGTCGCTTAGGGTTCGGGGGGCGATCGGGCGAGGCGCCTGCCGCCAGGCCCGGTAGGTCCGCGCGGCGACCTTGCAGCCGTGCTCGGTGAGCACCCTGCAGGTCGACTCGACCGCGTGACCGGCCGCTCTCATGTCGTCGATGAACGCCATGATCAGCGGTTGCGGGGGTCGAGCTCCCCGGCGAAGAAAACCGTTGCGGCTCGCAGGATCTCGTTGTCCTCCCGCAGCCGACGGTTTTCCGCCTTGAGCTTCTTGATCTCCTCGGACTCGCTGCTCGTGACACCGGGCCGGGCGCCGGCATTGACGTCGGCCTGGACCAGCCACCGTCGCGCCGTCTCCCGCCCGATCCCGAGCTTCTTCGCCACCGCCTCCGCCAACGCGGTGTCCGAGGGGTAGTCCTGCCGATGGTCAGCGAACATCCGCAGCGCGCGCTCCTTGACTGCAGCGTCGATCTTCTTGGGCATGTGCACATCCTCCTGAACTCAGAAAGATGCGGCATCAAACCCGTGACGGTTCAGTCCGGATGTTGTCGCGCGCGTGGTGTGGCTAGCGTGGAGTCGCTGCAGCCGGTGCAGTGCGGAGAGGAGTCCGCATGATCGAGCCTCACGAGGAGCGTGCCAGCCGTGATGAGGCCGTCTTCGACTCCGAAGGCACTGCCAGGGCCTACATCACC
>Ga0308174_10000489_pt1 | contig 16584 bp, 16 predicted proteins | sample PhyPR2_FD_203894 | JGI IMG/M metagenome (GOLD analysis project Ga0308174, IMG submission 203894) | Soil microbial communities from UC Gill Tract Community Farm, Albany, California, United States - DLSLS.P.R2 | ecosystem: Environmental > Terrestrial > Soil > Agricultural land | place: USA...
GTGCACCAGCAGCCGTTCCACACGCCGTGGTGCCGCTCCGCGAGGTCGGCGAAGGCCTCCCACGTCTCGGGGTCGAGCGCCCTGACCGTGAGCTCGCCGGGTACCACCATGGTCGTCCTCATCGCACCACGGTAGGACGCGTGCGGACGACTGGCGTCCGGTTCCCGAAGAACCCGGGAGTGCCGCCTCCGGCCGCGTGGTTCAATCTCCGCGTGGACCTGACGAAGGCGTTCGCCGCCGAGGAGTACGCCGGCGCGCTCGAGTCCTGGGACTGGCTGGACCTCTCGGCCGCGACACCGGTCATGGCGACGCTCTTCGGCGACGTCATCCTGCAGGTCGCGGAGGGCTTCGCGTTCCTCGACACCGTCGAGGGGGTCCTCACCACCCCGTGGGGCGACCGGGACGCGGTCGAGGCGAGCCTGCTCTCTCAGGACGGCCAGGACCGTTACCTGATGGGCGAGCTCGCGCTCGCCGCCGCCGAGCAGGGCATCGTGCCCGGCCCGGCACAGGTGCTCAGCTTCGTCCACCCCCCGGTGCTGGGGGGAGCGCTCACGGTGGACAACCTCGAGGTCCAGGACTTCGTCGTGGCCACCAACATCAGCGGGCAGATCCACCAGCAGGTGCTGGACCTGCCGCCGGGGACGCCGATCGCGGGTGTCGCCGTCGAGGGCTGAGGTCCGCAGCAGGGGGCGCGGGCGGCGGCTCAGGCGCCCTGCACGGTCGCGCTGACGCACCACGAGGAGGCGGCGACCTCGAACGGCCCGTCCGGGACCCTGCGACGGCACTCGGCCAGCAGGGTCTCGCGTCGCTCGTCGTCGAGTCCCGCCACGTACACCCCCGCCGGCCCGACCCCGAGCAGGTACGGCTCCCACCACTGCTCGAACGACTCGAAGGGGACGCGGACGGTGAGCACCGACTCCTTCGCGCCCCTCAGGCCCGCGGCGTCGAACAGCCTGGTCAGGTCACCTTCGCGGACCCCGGCGTAGTCGCTCTCGCCCTCCTCCTGCGGGTCCACAGCCCGCACGGCCTCCCAGAAGAGGGACAGCGGCCCGGTACCCGACGCGTGGTTCCACACCGCCGCCGCCACGGTGCCACCCGGGCGGGTGACCCTCGCCATCTCCCGCAGCCCGGCGACCGGGTCGCGCATGAAGTGCACGACCAGCTGCGCCAGTGCCGCGTCGAAGGTCGCGTCGGCGAAGGGCAGGTCCTCGCCGGTGGCCACGCTCACCTCCACGCCCGGGAACCGGGCCCGCGCCGCCTCCACGAACGGCTCCGACGGGTCCACCGCCGTGACGGCAGAGGCGCCGACGGCGTCGACGAGGCGGGCGGTGAGCGCCCCCGGTCCGCAGCCCACGTCCAGCGCCCGCTGGCCGGGGCCGAGCCGGGCGACGCCGACGAACTGGTCGGCGAGGGGCTCGGAGAAGCGGCCCATGAACGTGCCGTACGCCTGCGCCGGGACCAGGAAGCTCATCCTCGGACTGTAGGACCCAGCCGTCCCCGCGAACAGGGCCGTGCGAACCGACCGTGCGAACCGACCCCGGCGACAGGCTCAGTCGACGGCTACGTGTTCCAGCACCCACTCCGTGAGCGGACGCACGCGGCGCCACGCGTCGCGGACCTCGTCTGCGGCGCGAGGCGTGGACAGCCAGTCGGGCGTGCCCACCCGGCGCAGCGCCATCAGCTCCTTGCGGCGCAGCAGCTCCAGCCGGGGGTGGTCGGCGCCGTACCCCTTGGGCCGGGTCTTGAGGGCCGCACCCTCGACGGCGAACCCGGCCGACCCCAGGTCGGCGACGATGCGCTCGAGGGCCGTCCCGGAGGAGCTGGCGTCGACCGCGGCACGGTACCTCGCCGTCTCGGCGGGGGAGTGGGCCCGGAAGCCGCCACCGACGACGAGGCCGTCGCCACCGAGCTGGAGGTACCAGCCCGCGCCCTTCTCCCGCCCCGTGAGCGCCGCCTGGTGCGTCTTGTAGGGGGACTTGTCCGCGCTGAAGCGCAGGTTGCGGTTGGGCCGGAACAGCTTGCCCGGCCCGAACTCGTCGGCCAGCTCCTCGACGAGCGCTCGCATCGGGTCGCGGACGTCCCGTTGCCACTGGACCTTGTGCTGGGCCCAGAACTCGCGGGTGTTGTCCTCCTCGAGGTCCTGGTAGAACTCCACGCCCCACACGGGGAAGCCTGCGAACGCACGGTCGGCCATCGGGCCACTGTGCCACGCCTCGCGGCACGTGCCGATCGGGTGCACCCCGTGCCGCGCCGGCGGCATACTCGCATCATGCGGTTCACGGCGGAGCTCCAGCGCACCGGTGGGACGACCACGGGGTTCGAGGTGCCATCGGAGCTCGCCGAGGCGTTGGCCGCCGACCCCGTCGCCGCGCGGGCCTGGGAGGCACTGTCCTACTCCCACCAACGGCAGCACGCCCTCGCGATCGAGGGCGCCAAGGCCGCCGAGACCCGCGCACGCCGGGTCGAGAAGACCCTGGACGCGTTGCGCGCCAACAGCTAGACCGCCGCGGCGATGCGAGCCACTGCCTCGCACAGGATGGCAGGTGAGGTGCCGAAGTTGAGCCGGGCGTGCCCGGCACCCCCGTGGCCAAAGCCCGGCCCGGGGTGGAGGGCCACCTTGGCCCGCTCGAGCAGGGTGGCGGCGGGGTCCGGACCGAGGTCGTACGCCGAGAAGTCGAGCCATGCGAGGAACGTGCCCTCCGGCTCCCGGTAGCCGACCTCCGGCAGCTGGTCGGCCAGCAGCTCACCCAGCAGGCGACGGTTGGCGGCGAGGCCCTCGAGGAGCGCGTCGAGCCAGGGCCCCCCGTCGAGGTAGGCGGCGCGGTGGGCGATCACGCCGAGGTGGGACGCCCCGTGCGAGACCTCCTCGGGGATGCGGGCGAGGTCGCCGACCGCGTCCGGGCCCGGGACCGCCACGGCTGCCTTGAGGCCGGCGAGGTTGAAGGCCTTGGAGGCCGACATCAGCGAGACCGCGCGCGACCCCGCCGGCAGCGACACCACCGGGGTGAACTGCGTGCCGGGACGGGCCAGGGGCGCGTGGATCTCGTCGGCGACGACGCGGACCCCGAACGCGGCAGCGATCTCGAGGACGGCCGTGAGCTCTTCCGGGGTGTGCACGGCGCCGGTGGGGTTCTGCGGGTTGCACAGGAGGTAGGCCGCCCGGGCGCCGTCCCGGGTCGCCGTCGCGCAGGCGTCCTCGACCGTCACCGGGTCGAGGCGTCCCTCCGCGGTCAGCGGGGCCTCCACCACGCGGCGCCCGAGGCTCTGGACGAACTGGAAGAACGGCGGGTAGACCGGCGAGCTGACGACCACGGCGTCGCCGGGGGAGGTCAGCAGCTTGAGCACCTCGACCACGCCCAACATGACGTCCGGGACCAGCGACATGGTCTCGGGGTCCGGCTGCCACCCCCAGCGGTGGGCCGCAAAGGAGGCGAGCGCCTCGGTGTAGTCGGCCGCCCAGGGGTAGCCCGTGTCGCCGGCGCTCATCGCCTCGACCACCGCGCGCTGCACGGGCGCTGCCGGGACGACGTCCATCTCGGCCACCCAGAGCGGCAGGACGTCGGGGCCGTAGAGCTGCCACTTCACGCTGCGGCGCGTGTGCAGCGCCTCCAGACCGGGTCCGTCCAGCGGGTTGTCCATGCCTGCGAACTCTACGGCCGCACCGCAAGTTAGGCTGCGGGCGTGGCAGCCGAGGGAGACCGGGGGACGGGTACGGGGGTGGCCGTGGTCTCCGACCGCGTGCTCACGCTCCCCAACCTGCTCTCCGTGCTGCGGCTGCTCGGGGTGCCCGTCTTCCTCTGGGCGATCCTCGCCGAGCACGACGCGATCGCCCTGGTCACGCTCATGCTGTCGGGGGTGAGCGACTACCTCGACGGCAAGATCGCCCGCCACTACGGGCTGGAGTCGCGCCTCGGCCAGTTGCTCGACCCCTTCGCCGACCGCCTCTACATCGCCACGACGCTGTTCGGCCTCGCCTGGCGCGACATCATCCCGTGGTGGCTGGTCTGGGCGCTCGTCGGCCGCGAGGTCCTGCTGGCCGGCGTGCTGTGGTGGGTCAAGCGCCACGGCCAGATCGGCCTGCCCGTGCACTTCATCGGCAAGGCCGCCACGTTCAACCTCCTCTACGCCTTCCCGCTGCTCCTGCTGGGGCAGGGCACCAGCAGCTTCGCGGAGTGGGCGCTGCCGATCGGCTGGGCGTTCGCGTGGTGGGGCACCGCCCTGTACTGGGTCGCCGGGGTCATGTACATCGTCCAGGCACGGCAGGTGGTGGCCGTGCGCACGGCTGCCGCCTCCTGAGGTCTCCCATGGTCCCCACCTCCCACCGCGACAGTGCGCAGACGACGCCCACCGGGCGCCGTCCGGACGAGTCGATGACGCTGCTCACCTCGATGATGGAACGGCCCCTCGACCCCGGGTACGCAGCCGCCGCCGAGCGCCGCGTCGCCGAGGGGCTCCCGGCGAGCACCGGTATCCGTACCGCGACCGTCGCCGTGGCCGCGGTGGTGGCGGGTCTCCTGCTCACGCTCGGCGCGGTCGCCCTGCGGGCGCCGTCGACCTCGGCGGCGAAGGCCAAGGCCCAGCTCGTCGACCAGGTCGAGTCGCGCCGCAAGGCTGTGGACAAGCAGGAGACGACGCTGCGCACCCTGCAGGCGCAGGTCGAGCAGCTGCGCGGGCAGGCGCTGGCGCAGAGCTCGACCTCGTTGCAGAGCAGGCTGGAGGCGTTGGACGCCGCCTCGGGGGCGCAGGCCCTCACCGGCAAGGGCATCGTCGTCGTCCTCGACAACGCCCCGGGGGTCGACAAGAACAGCGCCGACGGCAACCCACGCACCGATGCGGGCAAGGACGAGGGCAAGGTCTTCTCCAAGGACATGCAGGTCGTGGTCAACGGTCTGTGGCAGGCGGGCGCCGAGGCCATCTCCGTCAACGGACAGCGCCTCACCTCACGGTCGGCCATCCGCTTCGCAGGCGAGGCGATCCTGGTCAACTACCGGCCGCTGGCCCGGCCCTACACGATCACCGTCCTGGGCGACCCGGACAACCTGCAGGTCGAATTCGCCGACAACGCCGGTGGCGCCTACGCGCGCGCCCTCAAGGACAACTACGGCATCCGTGTTTCCATTGACGCCGCGGACAAGCTCACCGTCCCGGCCGCCACCTCGCTCACCGTGCGGGACGCGACCGTCCCCAGGCCCGACCGCAGCTCGACCAGCACCCCATCGTCGCCGACCTCGGAGAACACACCGTGATACCCCTGCTCGGCCTCATCGGCGGAGTGCTCATCGGGCTCCTCTGGGGCCCCGACGTGCCGCTCGTCCTCCAGCCCTACCTGCCCATCGCCGTCATCGCGGCCCTTGACGCCGTCTTCGGCGCGGTGCGGGCGGTGCTCGACGGCATCTTCAACGACAAGGTCTTCGTCGTCTCCTTCCTCGCCAACGTCGTCGTCGCGGCGTTCATCGTCTTCCTCGGTGACCAGCTCGGTGTCGGCTCCCAGCTGTCCACCGGGGTCGTCGTCGTCCTCGGGGTCCGCATCTTCTCCAACGTCGCCTCGATCCGCCGCCACCTGTTCCGGGCATGACCGCCACCCCGCCCACCCCTCCGAGCCGACCCGGGCCTGGATACGGCCCGGACGGCCCGGACGGCCACGGGCCCGGCGCCGACGGCCATGGCACGAACGCCCCGAGCTCCTGGGTGACGCTCCTGCGCATGGCGCGCCCTCGCGCGACCCGCGCCAACGCGTTCGCCGCCCTGCTCGCGATCGCCCTGGGCTTTGCCATCGCCACGCAGGTGCAGCAGACCGACCAGAGTGGGCTCGAGCAGCTACGCGAGGACGAGCTCGTGCGCATCCTCGACGACGTCAACCAGGAGCAGGGCCGGCTGGCCACCGACACGCGGGAGCTGGAGAGCAGCCGCGACAACCTGCTGTCGGGCGCGAGCTCCAGCTCGGAGGCGCTCAAGTCCGCGCAGGACCGCCTCGACACGCTCGGTATCCTCACGGGCACGACGCCCGCCACCGGGCCGGGAATCGTGCTGACGATCAACGACCCCGACCACAAGGTGACCTCGGCCCGGCTGCTCGACGCCCTCCAGGAGCTGAGGGACGCCGGGGCGGAGGCCGTGCAGATCGGCGACGTCCGCGTCGTGGCCAGCACCTGGTTCGCCGATGTCGACGGTGCCATCCACGTGAGTGGTGAGGCGGTGTCGCCGCCCTACTCCATCAAGGCCATCGGCGACCCCGCGACGATGGCCTCCGCGATGGACATCCCCGGCGGGGTCACCGAGTCCGTCCGGGGCGACGGCGCCACGCCCACCGTGCGGCAGTCCCAGTCCATCGACATCACCGCGTTGCACACCCTTCAGCAGCCTCGTTACGCTCGCCCCGTCCCGGCGCCGTCGAAGTAGCGAGCACCGGACCCCCGGCCCACTGAACCACCCGCCACCCCGCGCCCCAAGGAGCACCATGAGCGAGCTGGAGTACCCCCAGGACCTGCGTTACACCGCCGAGCACGAGTGGGTGCGCAGCGGCGAGGACGGCACGGTCCGGATCGGTATCACCGCGTTCGCGCAGGACGCCCTGGGCGACGTCGTCTACGTCAGCCTGCCGACCGTCGGCGACACGGTGTCCACCGGCGACGCCTGCGGTGAGGTTGAGTCGACCAAGTCGGTCAGCGACCTCTACGCGCCGCTCGACGGTGAGGTCACCGCGGTCAACCAGGCGCTCGACGCCACCCCCGAGCTGGTCAACACCGACCCCTACGGCGAGGGCTGGATGTACGAGCTGCGTCCCTCCGACGAGGGCGCCGTCGCGGCCCTCATGGACCCCGCGGCGTACCAGGCACAGCTGGGCTGACCACCGGTCCGGCCCCTTGGCAGATTCCGCTGCGCAGGCGTGGCGGCGTCGCCTAGGGTGTGTGCTTTGCTAGAGGGGACTGACGACCACAGAGGAGCGCAGCATCCATGAACGGCAACGAGATGGACGAGCAGGCGTCGCACGCTCACGAGCCGACGACCATGCGGCTCCCGGGGATCTCCGACCTCGAGCCGGTGGACACCAGTGCCGAGGCCGAGGTCTTCCTGAGCAAGGCCGACCAGGCCACCGTCGACGCCCTGCGCCCCGGCACGGCCCTGCTGGTCGTGCTCCGCGGACCCAACACCGGTGCGCGCTTCCTGCTCGACGACGACGAGGTCAACTCCGGCCGCCACCCCGACAGCGACATCTTCCTCGACGACGTCACGGTGTCCCGCAAGCACGCCAACTTCCGTCGCGAGGGCGACACCTTCGTGGTCCGCGACGTGGGCTCCCTCAACGGCACCTACGTCAACCGCGAGCGGATCGACGAGGCGACGCTGCACACCGGTGATGAGGTCCAGATCGGCAAGTTCCGGCTCGTCTTCTACGCCGGCAGGGCCTGACCAAGGCCGCTGGTGACTCCTCGCGGCCCACGTCAGTCCATGACGATCGGGGCGGTGCTCGCGGCCCTGCGTGAGGACTTCCCCGACGTCACGATCTCCAAGATCCGCTTCCTCGAGACGGAGGGGCTGGTCACCCCGGCGCGCACCGGCTCCGGCTACCGCACCTACTCGGCCGGCGACGTCGAGCGGCTGCGCTACATCCTCACCGCCCAGCGTGACCACTTCTGGCCGCTCAAGGTCATCCGCGACGCCCTCGACGCCCTCGACCGCGGGCTGACCCCCGAGCGGGCAGGCTCCGCGGGTATGCCGCGTCCGTCCGTACCGCAGCCGGCGGCAGACCCGGACGTGCCGACCGCCGAGTCCCTCACCTCGACCGGGTCCCTGCGCCTGACCCGGGCCGAGCTGGTCACGGCCGCGGGCCTCGAGGCGGCGACGATGGACTCGCTCGAGACGTTCGGGCTCGTGCGGCCCGACGACACCGGCCACTACGGCGACGCGGCGCTCGGCATCGCCCATACCGCCGCAGCGCTGGCTGCCTACGGCGTCGAGCCACGCCACCTGCGACCGTTCCGCACCGCCGCCGACCGGGAGATCGGGCTGGTCCAGCAGGTGGTGACGCCCCATCGGGCGGCCTCCGGCAAGGCCGGCCGAAACGGTCCGCAGGCAGACCCGACACCGGAGGTGCTGCGGCTCTGCATCGCCCTGCACACGGCACTGGTCAGGGACGGGCTGCACCGCGGCTGAACCGGGGTACGGTGGAACGGTGAAGGAGCTCGAGGTCCTCGGAGTCCGGGTCGAGATGCCCACCAACCACCCCATCGTCCTGTTGCGGGAGCGTGACGGCGACCGCTACCTGCCGATCTGGATCGGCGCGGCGGAGGCCACTGCCATCGCCTACGCCCAGCAGGGCATCGAGCCGCCGCGCCCGCTCACCCACGACCTCATGAAGAACGTGATCGAGGGCCTGGGCCACCGGCTGACCGAGGTGCGGATCGTCGAGCTGCGTGATGGCGTGTTCCACGCCGCCCTGGTGCTCGACGGGAAGACCGAGATCTCCTCGCGGTCCTCGGACGCGATCGCCCTCGCCCTGCGCACCGGTACGACGATCGTCGCGGGGGAGTCGCTGCTCGACGAGGCCGGCGTCGCCATGACCGGGGAGGAGGACAAGGACGACGAGGTGGAGCGCTTCCGTGAGTTCCTCGACCACGTGTCGGCCGAGGACTTCGAGACCAAACCGGGCGAAACCGGGCCTGGGCAGTAGCCTTCCACGCTCGAGTTCTCGACCTCCACTTGAGGTTGATGGTTTGCGCAGCCAGCGCGACACGCCGAAACGCCAGGGTGCAGTGGTGGTTGACGTCGACTTCCGCCCCGCCGTACCTTCAGCAGAAGACCTGAAATGCGACCCATGTAGTTACACCAGGAGGTGAGCGTCGTGAACACGAGCAGTGAAGCTGGCCACGGCCACACGAGCGTGCCCGCCGCGGCACAAGGGCTGCTGTTCACCGACGACCTTCCCGAGCTGCGTGAGGACACCGGCTACCGCGGTCCCACCGCGTGCAAGGCCGCCGGCATCACCTACCGCCAGCTCGACTACTGGGCCCGCACCGGGCTCGTCGAGCCCTCCGTCCGGGGCGCCACGGGCTCCGGCACGCAGCGCCTCTACGGCTTCCGCGACATCCTGGTCCTGAAGGTGGTCAAGCGACTGCTCGACACCGGGGTGTCCCTTCAGCAGATCCGCGTCGCCATCACCCACCTGCGCGAGCGCGGGGTCGAGGACCTGGCCCAGATCACCCTCATGAGCGACGGCGCCTCGGTCTACGAGTGCACCTCCGCCGACGAGGTCATCGACCTCGTCCAGGGCGGCCAGGGTGTCTTCGGCATCGCCGTCGGCCGCGTATGGCGCGAGGTCGAGGGCGAGCTCGCCGAGCTCCCCAGCGAGCGCACCGAGGACGAGGCCCCGGCCGAGCACCCCGGTGACGAGCTGCGCGTACGGCGACAGGCCCGGCTGGCCTGACCGCCGGCGTCCGCCAGGACGCCCACGATCCATGGCACGGGCCGTCGCTCCCTCGGGGGTGGCGGCCCGTGCTGTAGATTGGGACCGCTGAACATCCCGTGCGGGAGAGTCCCCGCGTGCGCCCACCGTGGCGCGCGGCGGGGCGCCGAAGGGGCAAACTCCCCGGAACCTCTCAGGCGCCAGGACTGCGCGGGACAGGCACCTCTGGAGCGGCCTCGCCGTGACAGATGGGGAGGCGATCCGAGCACACCGAGCTTCAGGAGCCTCATGTCCGCCCAGCACGCCAGCACGTCCACCTCCTCCGGCGCCCCCGCGCTTCCCGAGTTCGCGGGTCGCCACATCGGGCCCTCGCACGGCGACGTCGACGCCATGCTCGAGGCCGTGGGGCACGACAGCCTCGAGTCCTTGGTCGACGCCGCCCTGCCCGGCGCGATCCGCACCGACGGCCCCCTACGGGTTGAGCCTGCCGCGTCGGAGTCGGCCGTGGTCGAGGAGCTGCGGGCCCTGGCCCGCCGCAACCAGGTGATGACCTCGATGATCGGGCTCGGCTACTACGGCACCATCACCCCGGCGGTGATCCAGCGCAACGTGCTGGAGAACCCCGCGTGGTACACCGCCTACACGCCGTACCAGCCGGAGATCTCCCAGGGGCGCCTCGAGGCCCTCCTCAACTTCCAGACCGTCGTGAGCGACCTGACCGGTCTCCCGACCTCGGGGGCGTCCCTCCTCGACGAGGGCACGGCCGCGGCCGAGGCGATGGCCCTCATGCGTCGCTCCAGCAAGGCCGCTGCAGGAGCGGTGCTCCTCGTCGACGAGCACCTCTTCCCGCAGACGAAGGCAGTCATGCAGACCCGCGCCCTGCCGCTCGGCATCGACGTCGTGGCCGCCGACATCGCCGCCGTCGACTCGGCGCAGGCGCTGCGGGCCGCCGCGGGCGACCGTGACGTCTTCGGCGTCATCGTCCAGTACCCGGGCGCCGACGGCGAGCTCCGCGACTGGCGAGCAGTCGCCTCGGCAGCCCACGAGGTGGGAGCCCTGGTCACGGCGGCCGCCGACCTGCTCGCCCTGACCCTCGCCACGGCGCCGGGGGAGTGGGGTGCCGACGTCGCGGTGGGGACCACGCAGCGCTTCGGCGTGCCGATGGGCTTCGGCGGACCCCACGCCGGGTACATGAGCGTGCGCGCCGGTCTGGAGCGGTCGCTCCCGGGACGCCTCGTCGGGGTGAGCGTGGACACCGAGGGCGCTCCGGCCTACCGGCTCGCCCTGCAGACGCGTGAGCAGCACATCCGGCGCGAGAAGGCCACGTCCAACATCTGCACCGCCCAGGTCCTGCTGGCCGTGATGGCGTCGATGTACGCGGTCTACCACGGGCCGGACGGGCTGACCGCGATCGCCCGACGCGTGCACGGGCACGCACGCGCGCTCGCCGAGGGGCTCTCCGCAGGTGGGGTCGAGGTCCTCAACGAGAGCTACTTCGACACCTTGACCGTGCGCGTTCCCGGGCGGGCCGACGAGGTCGTCGCCGAGGCAGCGCAGCGCGGGGTCAACATCTGGCGCGTCGACGCCGACCTGGTCTCGGTGAGCGTCGACGAGACCACCGACCTGTGCCACCTCGACGCCGTGTGGGCTGCCTTCGGCGTGAACGGGGGCACCTCGGTGCCGGTCGAGGACGTGCAGTGGCCGACGGAGCTGGTGCGCACCAGCGAGTTCCTCACCCACCCCGTGTTCCACGGCCACCGCAGCGAGACGTCGATGCTGCGCTACCTGCGCAGGCTCTCGGACCGCGACTTCGCCCTGGACCGCGGCATGATCCCGCTGGGCTCCTGCACCATGAAGCTCAACGCGACGACCGAGATGGCCGCGGTGACGTGGCCCGAGTTCGCCCACCTGCACCCGTTCGCCCCGGCCCACCAGACCGAGGGGATCCGGTCGCTCATCGACGACCTCTCGGCGTGGCTGTGCGAGATCACCGGGTACGACGCGGTGTCCCTCCAGCCGAACGCCGGCTCCCAGGGCGAGTTCGCCGGCCTGCTGGCGATCCACGCCTACCACGAGGCCAACGGCCAGTCGCAGCGGCGGATCTGCCTCATCCCCGCCAGCGCCCACGGCACCAACGCCGCCAGCGCGGTGATGGCCGGGATGAAGGTCGTGGTCGTCAAGACCGCAGCCGGTGGTGACATCGACATGGACGACCTGCGGGCCAAGGTCGAGCAGCACCGCGACGACCTCGCGGCGATCATGGTGACCTACCCCTCGACCCACGGCGTCTTCGAGGACACCATCACCGAGCTGTGCGGTCTCGTCCACGACGCCGGCGGCCAGGTCTACGTCGACGGGGCCAACCTCAACGCCCTGGTCGGGCTCGCCCGCCCGGGCAAGTTCGGGGCGGACGTCTCGCACCTCAACCTGCACAAGACGTTCTGCATCCCGCACGGCGGTGGCGGCCCCGGTGTGGGACCGGTGGCGGTCCGCGAGCACCTGGCGCCGCACCTGCCCAACCACCCGCTCTCGGCGGAGGCCGGCCCTGAGACGGGCGTCGGCCCGATCTCGGCGGCTCCCTTCGGGTCGGCGAGCATCCTGCCGATCTCCTGGGCCTACGTCCGGCTCATGGGTGGAGCCGGCCTCACCCGCGCCACGCAGGTCGCGATCCTCAACGCCAACTACATCGCCACCCGGCTGCGCGAGCACTACCCGGTGCTGTACTCCGGCCACGACGGCATCGTGGCCCACGAGTGCATCCTCGACCTGCGTGACCTCACCAAGCGCAGTGGCGTCACCGTCGACGACGTGGCCAAGCGCCTCGTCGACTACGGCTTCCACGCCCCGACGATGTCGTTCCCCGTGGCCGGCACGCTCATGGTCGAGCCGACCGAGAGCGAGGACCGCTACGAGATCGACCGCTTCTGCGACGCGATGATCGCGATCCGCCACGAGATCGCTGCCGTGGAGGCGGGCGACGTGGCCGTGGCCGACAGCATGCTGCGCAACGCACCGCACACCGCCAAGGCCCTGGCCGGCAAGTGGGAGTACCCGTACGAGCGGTCCGAGGCCGCCTTCCCGGTCGGCGTGCACGCGGCCGACAAGTACTGGCCGCCGGTGGCCCGGATCGACGGCGCGTACGGCGACCGCCACCTGGTCTGCAGCTGTCCTCCGCCGGAGGCGTTCGAGGGCTGAGGTTCCGACGCCACTCGGCCCCGGCCACCTGGGAGTGAACTCAGGCGGCCGGGGCTGCCTCGTCGGTGGCGGTGGCCCGGACGGTCGAGCCCTGCTCGGTCTTGGTGACGACGACCTGGCTGGAGATGCGGGTGCGCAGCTCGGCCACGTGGCTGACCACCCCGACGGCGCGACCGCCCTCCCGCAGACCGTCCAGAACGGTCATGACCTGCTCGAGGCTCTCGTCGTCGAGCGTGCCGAAGCCCTCGTCGACGAACAACGTCTGCAGGTCGAAGCCGCCGGACTCCTCCCGGACTGCGTCGGCCAGGCCGAGGGCCAGGGCCAGCGAGGCCATGAACGACTCACCCCCGGACAACGAGCTGGTGTCCCGGGCCTGACCCGTCCACAGGTCGAGGACCTCCAGCCCGAGGCCGCTACGGGCGCCCCGGGCGGCGAGCTCGTCGGTGTGGCGCAGCTGGTAGCGGCCCTCGCCCATCGTCGCGAGGCGCTCGTTGGCGAGGACGGCGACCTTCTCGAGCCGGGCGGCGAGCACGAACGCGGAGAGCCGCATGCGCAGGGCGTTGGACGCAGAGGTGCCCGTGACGGCGTCGGCGACCTCGCGGAGCACCTCGTGCTCGGCGGCCGCGGTGGCGAGCGCCATGCACCGCTCGCCGACGCTGGTGCGGACCCGCTCGACGCCGGCGAGGGTGCGGCGCACCAGGGTCTCGGTGGCGAGGGCCGAGGTGTAGGCCTGCCGTGCGGCGTCGGCGTCCACCTGCAGCGCATCGAGGTCGGGAGCCTCGGTGGCGAGGGCAGCGGCCACGTCGGGGTCCTCGACGACCGTGGTGGCCTGCAGCAACGCGGTGTCGCGGGCGGTGATGCGTGACCCCAGGGCGGAGGTGTCGGCCGGGCTGAGCAGCGCCGAGCGTGCCGCCGCGAGATCCGCGAAACTCGCCGCGGTGAGCGCTGAGGTGGTCGAGGCGTCGACCAGGGCCAAGGCGTCCTCGGCTGCGTCGAGGGCCTGGGTCGCCCGCAGGTGCTCGCCGAGGTGCCTGGCGGCTGCGTCGTGGCGTCGCCGCACGCCCCCGAGCTGGTCCACCAGCTCGGCCACCTCTTCCGGTGCGATCGGGACCGCGGCGTCGACCTCGACAGCCACGCGCCCGACCGCGCCCGTGTCGTCTGCGCCCGTGTCGTCTGCACCCTTGCCGACTGCGCCGAGGCACGGGCAGGTTGCGGCGTGCTGCACCAGCGCTGCGTGGAGTGCCTCGCCGTTCGCGGTGAGGTCCGACTCCAGGGCGGTCAGGGTGGTGCGGGCCGCGGTGAGGCCGTCCCGCAACTTGGTGGCCTCGTCGGCGAGGGTGGCGATCTCGGTCTCGGCCGACTCCACGAGTGCGCGGGTGCGCTCGAGCGCCGTCGCCCGTTCGACGACGGTGGCGTGGTCGGCGCGGGCCCGCTCCACCGCCTCGGCCAGGGCCTGCGCACCACGCGCCTCGTCGCCGAGCTGCGCCGTGCGCTCTGCTTGGGAGGCCTGCACGGACGCGACGTGCGACCGCGCGTCGGCATGGACCGTCGCCGCGGCCTGCCAGACGGCCTCCGCCTCCTGGACGGCCTCGGCCGTCACCGTGTCGCCGCCGGCGGCAGGAGCCGGGTGCTCGGGCGAACCGCAGACGGGGCACGGCTGCTCGTCCTCCAGGCGCGCGGCCAGCTCGGCGGCCATGCCGTCCAACCGCGCCTGGCGGAGGTCCTGGTAGACGTCGCGCAGGTCGGCCGCCGCGGACCGCGCCGCTTCACTCGCAGCCGTCGCCTGCGCCAGCTCAGTGGCGCCGCGGTCGAGGGCGACCCGGGTCCGGTGCGCCGCGGTCAGCTCCTTGACGCGGCCGGCAGCTGCCGACACCGCGCCGGCCGCCTCGGTGGTCGCGGCCAGCTCACGCCGCGCGGCCAGGGCCGTCTCCCGGCTGCGGGCGATCCGGGCCTCCAGCCGGCTGTGTGCGAGCTCGGCATGGCGCGCCTGCTCGGCCAGCACCGCGTGCTCACGGGTGCCGTCGCGCCACGCGCGTCCGCGACGCTCGGCCCCGTCGAGGCCGACACCGGCCTCGGTGACCCGGTCCAGGGAGCCATGGAGTCCCTCACCGGAGATCCCGAGGGCAGCCACGGCGGCCGTGGTGGTCTGGACGCGCTCCCGCGCCTCCTCCACGGCTTCGAGGGCGCGGTCGTGGGCAGCGAGGTCACCGGCCACCGAGCGAGCCCGGACGGCCGCGTCGAGGGTGGACACCGCGGCGTCGTGCTCGGCCTGCCCGGCCGCGAGCCGCTCGATGGTCTCGACCGCCTGCCGGCCCCGCTCGCGCCTGCTCGCCACCTCGCGCGCCTGGTGCAGCGCCGCGGTGGCGAGGGCGTCGGTGGCCTTGGCGCGTTCCACCGCGGCCAGCCCTTGGACCGAGGCCGTCACCAGGGCTGCCCGCACCGCGTCGAGCGCGCCAGGGAGCTCCTCCAGCGGCAGGGCCGACCAGTCCGGGGGCTGGGGCGAGTCGTCCACGCCGAGCCCGCCGTCCACGCCCAGCCCGTCCGCTACGCCCAGCCCGTCCGCTACGCCGAGCGCCCCGGCCACCACGCCGGCCGGGGCGTCGGCCAGCACGTCGGCGAGCACCGCGAGGTCGGAACGCAGGGCCGCGTGGTGCGACTCGAGAGCGGCCGCGGACTCCTTGCGGCGGGTGGCGAACCACTCCTCGACCCCCGCGTAGGTGCTGACGTCGAAGAGCCTCTCGAGCAGCCCTCGCCGCTCCTCAGGCGTGGCGCGCAGGAACGCCGCGAAGTCGCCCTGGGGGAGGAGGACCACCTTGCTGAACTGCTCCAGCCCCATGCCGAGGACGTCCTTGACCACGTCGGCGATCTCGTCGTGGCGGGTGCTGAGGGCATCCCATCCGCCGGCACGCTGCTCCCACAGCACCGCCTTCGCGGGGACCTTGGTCTCGCCGGTGCCACGCGCCTTCGGCCGCATGAACTCGGGCGAGCGCTCGAGGCGCAACCGCCGTCCGGCCGCGGTGAGCTCGAGCGTGACCTGGGGGACGGCTCCCCGCTCGGCGTGGTCGCTGTGCAGCCCCTTCTTGGAGCGGGAGCCGGGCACGTCGGCATACAGGGCGAAGGCGACGGCATCGAGAAGGCTGGTCTTGCCGGCCCCGGTGGCACCTCGGATGAGGAACAGGCCGCCGGCGGAGGCGGCGTCGAGGTCGACGTCGACCGTGCCGGCGAAGGGTCCGAACGCGGTGACGGTCAGCCGGTGGAGCCTCATGCGGCCCCCTCCTGACGCCGCGGCGCGCTGAGCTGCCCCTCGTCGTCGTGACCCGCGCGCTCGACCCTGACCGCCTCCACGGCCCGCGCCACGACGTCGCGCTCCTCGTCGGTCGCCGCGTGCCCGCGCACGTGGTCGAGGAACGTGCAGCAGACGTCGAGCGGGTCCTGTTGCTGGGCGCGCTGCGCATACGACCGCACCGGCACCGGGGCACCCTGCGGGTCGAACTGCAGCACCAGGGTGTGCGGGAAACGTCGCCGCAGCCGCTCCATGGCGCCGGGCGGTCGCCCGGAGTCGGTGAGGGTGACCTGGCACCAGGCGCGCTCGGCAAAGGCGTGGACGGGATCGGCGAGGAGGGCCTCGAGGTCTCCACGCAGGACCGCGAGGGGACGGGCCACCGGGGCGTCGACCGGCTCGACGTGCACGCCCGTGTCGTCGAGGTCGACGAGCCACGACCCCTTGGTCTGCCGGTGCTCGCTGAACGACAGGGCGATCGGCGACCCGCTGTAGCGGACGGTGTCACTCACCCGCTGACGGCCGTGCAGGTGGCCCAGGGCGACGTAGTCGTGGCCCGCGAAGGTGCGGGGGTGCACCGCGCCGACGCCGCCGACGGCGATGTCGCGCTCGGAGTCGCTGGTGGCGCCGCCGGTGACGAACGCGTGCCCCATCACGACGGACCGGCCGCCGCGGGCCAGCCGGTCGGCGTTGACCCTGGCCATGG
>Ga0308174_10000492_pt1 | contig 16571 bp, 12 predicted proteins | sample PhyPR2_FD_203894 | JGI IMG/M metagenome (GOLD analysis project Ga0308174, IMG submission 203894) | Soil microbial communities from UC Gill Tract Community Farm, Albany, California, United States - DLSLS.P.R2 | ecosystem: Environmental > Terrestrial > Soil > Agricultural land | place: USA...
GTCACCGATCCGGCGTTCGGGCCTTCCATCGGCCATACGCTGACGCTGATCGGGTCCGTGCTGGCGATCACGGTGGTGGGCGGCGTGCTGCTCGCGGTGCTGTTCGATCGCAAGTTCGTCGGGCAGGGTATCGCGCGGCTGCTCGTGATCGCGCCGTTCTTCGTGATGCCCACGGTGTCCGCGCTGATCTGGAAGAACATGATCCTGCATCCGGTGTACGGCCTCGTCGCCTCGCTGATGCGATCGCTCGGCATGCAGCCCATCGACTGGTTCGCCGAGTACCCGCTCTTCGCCGTTATCCTGATCGTCGCGTGGCAATGGCTTCCATTCGCATTCCTGATTATATTCACCGCGATACAGTCGCTCGATCAGGAGCAGAAGGAAGCGGCGCGCATCGACGGCGCGGGTCCGTTCGCCATGTTCTTCTTCATCACGCTGCCGCATCTGAAGCGCGCAATCGCGGTCGTCGTGATGATGGAAACCATCTTTTTGCTGTCGATTTTCGCGGAGATCTACACGACGACGGGCGGCGGCCCCGGCACCGCGACGACCAACCTGTCCTACCTCATCTATGCGCTCGGCCTGCAACAGTTCGATGTCGGCATCGCATCGGCGGGCGGCATTCTGGCGGTGATTCTGGCGAATGTCGTCGCGTTCTTCCTCGTGAGAATGCTCGCGAAGAACCTGAAAGGGGAGTACGAGTCATGAGCACGCAATCCGTTACCACCACGACTTCGGCGCCCCTGCTCGATCACGTGAAGCGCATCGTGCCGGGCGTCGTCGCGTGGATCGTCTCCATCCTGCTGTTCTTCCCGATCTTCTGGATGACGATCACCGCGTTCAAGACCGAGCAGCAGGCGTATTCGTCCTCGCTCTTCTTTACACCGACGCTCGACAGCTTCCGCGAAGTGTTTGCGCGCAGCAATTACTTCGGTTTTGCCTGGAATTCGGTGCTCATCTCGGTCGGCGTCACGGTGATCTGCCTGCTTCTGGCGGTGCCGTGCGCCTACGCGATGGCTTTCTTCCCGAATAGAAAGACGCAGAAGCTGCTGTTGTGGATGCTGTCCACGAAGATGATGCCGTCCGTCGGCGTGCTCGTCCCCATCTATCTGCTGTGGAAGAACACGGGTCTGCTGGATACGGTGAGCGGGCTGATTATCGTGTACACGCTCATCAATCTGCCGATTGCGGTGTGGATGGCCTTCACGTACTTCAACGAAGTGCCCAAGGACATTCTCGAAGCCGGCCGCATAGATGGCGCGACCACGTGGCAGGAGATCGTCTATCTGCTGATGCCGATGGCGCTGCCGGGCCTCGCATCGACGGGTCTGCTGCTCATCATCCTGTCGTGGAACGAGGCGTTCTGGAGCATCAACCTGTCGAGTTCGAACGCGGCGCCGTTGACCGTGTTCATCGCGTCGTACTCCAGTCCGGAAGGACTGTTCTGGGCGAAGCTCTCGGCGGCTTCCCTGCTGGCCGTCGCGCCGATTCTCATTGTCGGCTGGCTGTCGCAGAAGCAACTGGTGCGCGGGCTCACGTTCGGCGCGGTCAAGTGAGGACGGGCTCGTGACTCTCACTTCCGTTCCCGACCGTCTGTTGATCTGCGATTGCGACGGCGTGCTCATCGACAGCGAAGCGGTGGCCGCGCGCATGCTCGTCGCCGAACTGGAGACGCTGTGGCCGGGCGTCGATGTCGAGCCGGTCGTGCTGCCGCTGCTCGGCCTGCGCATCGAAGCGGTGCTGGCGAGCGCGGCCGATACGGTGAGCCGCACGCTCACGCCGGAACAGGTCGTCGCCATCCGGCGTTCCGTCGAAGCAGCGGCGGTGGAAGCGCCACCCGTGGAAGGCATCGCCCAGGCGCTTGCCGCCGTGCCGCTCACGAAGGCGTGCGCGAGCAACAGCTTTTCGCCGTATGTGGATGCCGTGCTGCAACGCACGGGCCTCGTGCGCTTCTTCGGCGAGCGGCGTTTCTGCGCGGATAGCGTCGCCAATCCCAAGCCCGCGCCGGATGTCTATCTCGCGGCGGCGCGCGCGATGAATGTGGACCCCGCGAACTGCCTCGTCGTGGAGGACAGCGTGACCGGCGTGACGGCGGCGAAGGCGGCCGGCATGCCGGTGCTCGGCTTCATCGGCGGCGGGCATGCCACGGAAGGACAGATCGGCGCGCTCAAACGCGCGGGCGCCGAGATCGTATTCGACGACATGGCGCAGTTGCCCGCGCTTGTCGATCAATGGTTGCAACACGCGACTTTCGAGACGAGATAGCGCGTGCCTACCGAGAGCTTGGAGACACATCATGGCTAGCCTGACCTTGCGCAACATCAACAAGCGCTACGAAGACACCGAGGTGATGAGGAGCGTCAACCTCGATATCGAAGACGGCGAGTTCGTCGTCTTCGTGGGACCGTCGGGCTGCGGAAAGTCCACGCTGATGCGGATGATCGCGGGCCTCGAAGAGATCAGCGGCGGCGATCTGATGATCGACGGCACGCGCGTGAACGACCTGCCGCCCGCCAAGCGCGGCATCGCGATGGTGTTCCAGTCGTATGCGCTCTATCCGCACATGACGCTCTACGACAACATGGCTTTCGGCCTCAAGCTCGCGGGCGAGAAGAAGCCCGCGATCGACGCCGCGGTCAAGCAGGCCGCGAAGATTCTGCATATCGATCACCTGCTCGACCGCAAGCCGAAGCAGTTGTCGGGCGGTCAGCGTCAGCGCGTGGCCATCGGCCGAGCGATCACGCGCAAGCCGAAGGTCTTTCTCTTCGACGAGCCGCTTTCGAATCTCGACGCCGCGCTGCGCGTGAAGATGCGCCTGGAATTCGCGCGCCTTCACGACGATCTAAAGACCACGATGATCTACGTGACGCACGATCAGGTCGAAGCGATGACGCTCGCGGACAAAATCGTGGTGCTGTCGGCGGGCAACGTGGAGCAGGTCGGCACGCCGAACACGCTGTATCACGCGCCCGCGAACAAGTTCGTCGCGGGTTTCATCGGCTCGCCGAAGATGAACCTGCTGAACGGCACCGTCGCGCAAGTGCAGAGCGATGGCGTGCTCGTCAGGTACGCGACCGGCGAAACGCAGCTCGTCGGCGTGCTGCCCGGCAACGCGAAGCCGGGCGACGAAGTCACGGTCGGCATCCGGCCGGAGAATCTGCAGCCGATCACCGGGGCCGGCGAGTACGGCCTGTCGGCCACCACGATGACCGTCGAAACGCTCGGCGATGCCGCTTATCTCTACGCGGAAACGTCGGTTGCGCCGGAGGGCCTGATCTCGCGCATTCCGCCGCTGGAGAAGCACGTACGCGGCGACAAGCTCAAGCTCGGCGCGGAGCCGGACCACTGCCATATGTTCGATGCAAGCGGGCAGGCGTATCGGCGAAACGTAGTGGAGGCTTACCTCGCCGAGCATCCCGAAGTCAGGATGCCGCGGATGCAGAGCGCGTCGGCCTGAGCGCGGTACGTGGCGGCGCGCTTTTTGACCGGCGCCGGCATGCGAGATAATCCGGACTCGCCCGGCAGCGATGGACGCCGGCATCCGGATGTCACTCGATACGCGCCATGCCTCTTCTGAACGAGCTACTCGTTTATCCGATCAAATCGTGCGCGGGCATCGCGCTGCAACGCGCGGTGCTGCTCGAAACCGGGCTCGAATACGACCGCAACTGGCTGGTGACGGACGCCGCCGGCGGCATGCTCACGCAGCGCACGCATCCGCGCATGGCGTTGATTCGCACCGCGTTCGATGGCGGGGAGCTGGTCATGGATGCGCCCGGCATGTCCACGCTGCGCACGCCCTTGCACCCCGAAGCGCTGACGCGCGCGCAACCGATGCGCGCCACCGTCTGGCGCGATACCGTCGATGCCCTCGACACCGGTCCCGAAACATCGCAATGGTTCAGCGAACTGCTGGGCTTTCCCGCGCGCCTCGCACGCTTTTCGCCGATGGTGAGGCGCGTCGTCGATCCGGCATGGACGGCGCCGCTCATGACCCACACGCGCTTCGCCGATGCGTTCCCGCTGCTCGTGCTCGGCCAGGCATCGCTCGACGATCTCAACGCGCGGCTTGCGCAGAAGGGCGCGCCCGGCGTTCCCGCGAATCGCTTCCGGCCGAACATCGTGATTGGCGGACTCGATGCCTACGAGGAAGATTTCATCGACGACATGCGCATTGTGACGGCTGGCGGCGGCGTGCAGTTGCGGCTCGTGAAGTTGTGCACGCGCTGCCCGGTGCCGACGATCGATCAGCGCACCGGCGCGCCGGATCCCGAGTGGCCGCACGAACCGCTCGACACCATGACCCCGTATCGCGCGAGCGAACGGCACGACGGCAAGCTGACCTTCGGCAAGAACGCGGTGATCGTGGAAGGCGAAGGCGCGGCGCTGGAAGTGGGGCAGACGGTGGAAGCGGAGATCGCGTTCTGAGCGCTCACGCTTCGAGCGCGGCCTTCGCGCACAACTCGTCGGTCACGAGGCCCGACAACCATTGACCTTTGAGCGCCGCGATCAATGCGTCGCGCTTGCGCTGACCGCCCGCGAAGCCGATGGTCGGGCGCTTCGGCGGCGCATCGAGCTTCAGGCTGGTGACGCGCGCGCCCGTCGTCGACTGCACGCGCCTGCCTTCGGCGTCGATCGGCAGCCCGAGCCATTCCGCGACGGCGCCCGCCTGCACCATCTCGTTCACTTCGGCGCGCGTGATGAAGCCGTCCTGATGCAGCGGGCAGTTGATGCCCACGTTGCCGATGCCCACGAACGCGACGTCGGCCTGATGCGCGAGTTCATCGACAATGCGATACAGCCGGTGATTGACCCATTGCGCGCGCTCGGCTTCGTTGTCGGCCATGAGCGGCGCGGGCAGCATGAAGTGCTTGCCGCCGGTCTTCTCCGATAGCTGCTGCGCGACGTCGTAACGATTGGACGATCCATCCTGCGCAATGGCGCCTACCATCGACACGAAGCGATGCTGCGGCCGCTCCAGTTGCCCGATCTGCGCGACGACGGCTTTGAGCGTGCGCCCGCTGCCGATGGAAACGACGAGCGGCTTTTCATCGACCAGATAGCGCTCCATCACTTGCGCGCCCGCGACCGCGAGCTTACGGTCGACCTGCTCGCTCGTGTCGCCGTCGATGGGCACGACTTCGCACATCGCAAGGCCATAGCGGTCGCTCAGTTGCTTGGCAAGCGACAGACAATCCGCGATGCAATGATCGACGCGCACGCGAATGAGGTTCTTCTCGACCGCGAAGGCGACGAGCCGCTGCGCCACCGGACGCGAGATCTGCAGTTTCTCCGCGATTTCGTTCTGGGTGTTGCCGGCGACGTAGTACAGCCACGCAGCGCGGGTTGCTAGATCGAGTTTTTCGTTTGATTTCGGCACTTTTTCGGATCTGGGGTTTTCTTGCGCGGGGCGCGGATTTTCTTCTTTTTCGGGAGACTTATGTTCCTATGTTCCATAGCAGCCCGGAACACCCGCCGTCAGCGCAAGCAAAACCAACTACGCCAGCCGCGGCCGCGAAGAATCGAACAACGGCCGCACGTGCTGATAAAGCTCCCTGAACCCTTTCAACCGCTGCCGCAGAACTCGATGCCGCTCGCCGTCAGGCGTGAACTCCTGCTTGACAGCGGGCTTGGCGAGCACGACCGCCGGATCACCGCCCGCCGCGAGCCACCCCAGCCGCGCGGCGCCCAGCGCGGCACCGGTCTCGCCGCCGCCGTGCGTGCGCGTCGGGGTATCGAAGGCGTCCGCGAACATTTGCCCCCAGTATGCGCTTCTTGCTCCGCCGCCGAGCATGGATAGCGCATGCGCCTGCGTTCCCGCCGATTGCAGCGCATCGAGCCCGTCTGTCAGCGCAAGGGTCACGCCTTCGAGCACCGAATAGCCCAGCAGCGCGCGATCCGTCGCGTGCGTCATGCCGAAGAACACGCCTTGCGCATACGGATCGTTGTGCGGCGTGCGCTCGCCGCTCAGGTACGGCAGAAAGAGCGGCGCGGTCGCCAGCACGTCGCGCGGCAATGCTTCGATTTCGGCGAGCAACGTCGGCTCGTCGGTGGACGTCAGCTTGCACACCCACCGCAAGCAACTCGCCGCCGACAACACCACGCTCATCTGATGCCAGCGATCCGGAATTGCATGGCAGAACGCATGCACCGCCGAAGCCGGATTCGGCCGGAAGCGGTCGCCGACCACGCACAGCACGCCCGACGTTCCCAGCGACAAGAATCCATCGCCCGGTTCGGTCGCGCCGATGCCCACCGCGCTCGCCGCATTGTCGCCGCCGCCCGCCGCCACGATGACGTCATCGCGCAATCCAAGCTCGCGCGCCAACTCCGGCAGCAGCGTGCCCGACGGTTCGCTGCCTTCTGCCAGCGATGGCGTCTGCAAGCGCGACATCCCGCACGCGGCAAGCAGTTCGTCCGACCAGTCGCGACGCGCGACGTCGAGCCACAGCGTGCCGGCGGCATCGGATGGATCGGACACCTTCGTGCCCGTCAGATGCATCCGCAGATAATCCTTCGGCAGCAGCACGCATGCGGTCTGCCTGAAAATGTCCGGTTCGTTGTGCGCGACCCAAAGCAGCTTCGGCGCGGTGAAGCCCGGCATCGCCAGATTGCCGGCGATCTCGTGCAGATTCGGCGCGCGTTCGTACAACTCCGCGCATTCCTTGTCGCTGCGCATGTCGTTCCAGAGGATCGCGGGACGCAGCACGCGATCGCTCGAATCGAGCAACACCGCGCCGTGCATCTGACCCGACAGGCCAATGCCGCGCACCTGCGCGAACTCGGCCGGAAACTTCTCGCGCAGCTTCAGGAGCGCGGCGCGCGTGCCGTCCCACCAGTCGAGCGGATTCTGTTCCGACCAGCGCGGTTTCGGACGCGAGACGGTGAATGGCGTGCCCGCCGTGCCGATAACGCCGCCGTCGCTCGCGAGCAGCAGCACTTTCACTTCGGATGTGCCGAGGTCGATGCCTAAGTACATGAACGGACCCTTGATCGTTGCCGGAGCGCATGCCCGGCGGAAACGAGGAATTTAATGCCGGGCGCGGCGGCGCGCCATGAGCACAATACCGGAGCGCCGCGGCTTCCCGATGAACTCACGGGCGATTCGCAAGCCACGCATCGACGCGCGCAACCGCCGCGCGCATCACGCGTTCGAGGCTTTCGGTCTGCGCCATCCTGCCCCAGAGCAGCTTGTCGCCGACGAATGCCTTCACCGGATCGTCCGCCGTAAAGAAGCCGTGTGCGACGGCCGGGTCCATCACGCCATCCTGATACGCATAGGGCAGCGTGTTCTCGTGCCAGCGTTCGAGAAAGCGGAAGAAGAGCGCGGGAAGCATTGCGGTCGCGTTCGGATCGACGTTGCGCGCGAAGCATTCCGCAATCGTCGGCGCGATGAAGCCCGGCAGCTTCGAGAAGCCATCGGCCGCGACGCGCTGGTTCGTGTCCCTGATATGCGGGTTGCTGAAGCGGTCGAGCACCACGTCGCGATATTTCGAGAGGTCGAGCGGGCTCGGCGTGAGGCAGGGGATCACGTCCTCGGTGACATAGGCTTCGGCGAGCGCGCGAATCTCCAGGTCCTGCGTGCCTTCGTGAATGTATTGAAGGCCGACGAGCGTTCCCGCCCACGCGATGCAGCTATGGCTCGCGTTCAGTATGCGAATCTTCGCTTCCTCGTACGGGTGCACCGATTCCACCATCTCCGCGCCGACCTTCTCCCAGGCCGGCCGCCCCGCGCAGAAGTTGTCCTCGATGACCCACTGGATGAACTTCTCGCCCATTACCGGCGCGCGATCGTCCGCGCCCGTCGCCTGCTTCACGCGCTCGGCCACATCGGGCGTGGGGCGCGGCGTGATGCGGTCGACCATCGAATTCGGGCACGACGTGTTTTCGATCATCCAGTCGCGCAGCGCCGTCTGGCCGCGCAATTGCAGAAATTCGAGCATGCCCGCCTTGAAGCGGTCGCCGTTGCTGCGCAGGTTGTCGCAGTTTTGCAGCGACACCTTGCCCGCATGGTTCGTCATGCGCGCTTCGAGGATCGCGGCAAGCGCGCCGTAGACGGTCGTCTTCGCGCCGTTGAGATCGGCGGCGAGATCGGCGTTGGCGGTATCCAGTTTGTCGTGTTCGTCGAGGTAATAGCCGCCTTCGGTCACGGTGAACGAAACGATCCTGCACTCGGGCGCGGCGCCCGTTTCGATCAGCTGCGCGAGATCGGCGGACCACGGCACCACCTTCGTGATCGAGCGCACGGTTTCGTATTCGCGCTCGCCTTGCGGCGTAACCGTTTCGAGCACGTACGCGCCGTGTTGCGCGGCGAGCGCGTCGAGCACGGCGTTCATGTCGCCGCGAATATTGCCGACCGCGAGCGACCAGTCCGTATCGCCGGATTCGATCAGCCTGTGCAGATACCACGCCTGATGCGCGCGATGGAACGACCCCGCGCCGATATGCAGGATCACGTTCGCGCTCGCCTTGCCTTCGCTGGATTCGGTATTCATGTCTTCTCTTCCTCTGATTGGCTGATGCGCCCGTTCTGCGCGGACGGCGGATCGAGCAATTGCTCGATTGGTGGTCGAATGATCGTATCCGCCCGGTGGAAAGTCAAGGCAGCCGGCCCATGCTTCCTCGCTGCGATGCGGCGCGAATCCGCGCGACATGCGGCCCGCGCGCCGCTGTGGTGCCGCTCACGGCGCCCGCTGCATCGCACCACAAAACGCGCACCGGCAGATCGGGAGTTACCCGGATAGCCAACGCATTGCTCATTGGCGGAAGGTGCATGCGGCTTCCGCCCGAACCGCAGGCGCACAAACACAATCGCGAGACACCAACATGGACTATGTGATCGGCATCGACATCGGCACGCAAAGCACGAAGGCGCTCGTCGTGGATGCACACGGCGCGATCATCGCGCAGCACGCGAGCGCCTATCATCCCGACACGCCGAAGCCGCTCTGGGCCGAGCAATGGCCGTCCGTCTGGTTCGATGCGGTCACCGCGTGCATCGCGGCATGCGTCGCGAAGGCGCGAGAGCAGGGCATCGACGCGCGGCAAGTGAAGGCGCTCTGCGTGAGCAGCCTCTACGGCGGCTCGGGCGTTCCGGTCGATGAAAACATGGAGGCGCTTCATCCGTGCCTCATCTGGATGGATCGCCGCGCGACCGCCGAAGTGGAGTGGGTGCGCGCGCATCTCGACGTCGCGCGCCTCGAGGCGATCACCGGCAACGGCGTGGACAGCTACTACGGCTTCACCAAGATGCTGTGGCTGCGCGAGCACCGTCCCGAGGTCTGGAGCAAGACCCGCTATCTGTTGCCGCCGAACGCGTTCGTGATCCAGCGGCTGACGGGCGAACTCGCGGTCGATCACAGTTCGGCGGGCAATATCGGCGGCGTGTACGACGTCGGCGCGCGCGCGTGGTCGCCCGAAGCGCTCGACATGCTCGGCATTCCCGCGTCGATGATGCCGGAGCGTCTCGTCGAATCATCGGAGGTCGTGGGCGGGCTCTTGCCGCAGTGGGCCGGCACGCTCGGGCTCGCGGCGGACACCCCTGTCGTCGCGGGCGGCGTGGATGCGGCCGTCGCCACGTTCGCGGCCGGCGTCACGCAGGCGGGCCATCACGTCGCGATGATCGGCACGAGCATGTGCTGGGGCTACATCAACCAGAGCGTCGATGCGCGGCACGGTCTCATCTCCATGCCGCATGTCTACAACGGCACGCGCGATCTCTACGTGTTCGGCGGAGCGAGCACGGCGGGCGCGTGTGTCGCGTGGTATCGCGATCAGTTCTGTCACGCCGAAGTGGAAGCCGCGAAAGCGACGCCGCACGGCGATCCGCACCGGCTGCTGGAAGAAGCGGCGTCCACGGTCGCGGCGGGATCGGATGGCGTGGTGTTCCTGCCGTATCTGATGGGCGAGCACAGCCCCGTATGGGATGCGCGCGCGAGCGGCACGTTCGTCGGGCTCAACCTCTTTCACACGCGCGCGACGCTTTATCGCGCGGTGCTCGAAGGCGTCGCATTCGCGCTCAGGCACAACATGGAAGCGGGGCGGCGCGGCGCGCAATCGCTGGATGACCGGCTGATCGTCGTCGGCGGCGCGGCGCATTCGGACTTGTGGATGCAGATCATCGCGGACGTGACGGGCTATCCGGTGATGTCGATCGAACAGGAAGTCGAAGCCGCGATGGGCGCGGCGCTGCTCGCGGCGCTGGGCGCGGGCCTCGTTTCACGCGAGACGGCCGAGGGCGGCTGGGTCACGCTCGTCGAGCGCGCGAAGCCGGATGCCGCGCGGCAGCGCGTGTATGACGAGCGCTTCGGCGTGTATCTGGAGCTTTATCCGGCGCTCAAGAACGCGATGCATCGGCTGCGCGCGAGTTGACCGAGTTGACCGAGTTGACCGAGGTGACATTCGGCATCCACGCGATGCGCGGCCATCAGCGCATCTGCGTCGGATGCGCATCGAACACGGGCCCTTGCACGAAGTGCACGTCGAAGTGTTGAAGCGCGGTGAATTGCGCTTCGTCCGACACGTTGCTGAAGATCAGCGGAATCTTTAGCCGATGCGCGTACGCGACGAGATGCTTGACGACCGAATCGCGCAACGCCGCGCTTGCATCCATCTTGATGAAATCGAGCCGCGCCATTTCCGACACCGCCATGATCTGCCCGGCATTGGGCAGGTTGCCCGCCACCTTGAATCCGTAGCGCTGATAGCTCTTGATCAGGTAGCCAAGAAACGTCTTATGCGCGACCGCCGCCGCGGGCAACTCGATCACCACGCGCGACGGATTCAGGCCGAACTCCCGCAGCACCGACGAGAAGTGCAGCCCGTGGTCGTACTTCACGCTCTTCAAAAGGCGCTCATGAACGCGCAGAAACAGCAGCCCCGTCCGATGCGGCCCAAAGAAATTGAACGCATGCAGCGCGCGCGATAGCCGGTCGAGCACGACGAGATCGCGGTCGTCGTCGAGGCTCGCGAACGGATCGTGCGGCACGTCGCCTTCGATCAGCGTGAGCGCCTGCAGGCCGAGCTCGTCGCCGAAGCGTTCGGCGCTTTCCGGCGACGCCGACAGCGTCTGCGGGAAGCTGTGCGTGCCGACATCGAAGATCGGTTCGTAGGCGCTCGCGACGGTAATTTCGCCGTAACGCGCGATGGCCTGCTGCGCATGCCCGCCTTCCCCGAGCGCGATGTACGCCCCGAGAAACGGATGTTCGGCGGCCCGGGCGACGAGTTGTGACAAGGACGGGGGGATCATTATTGTCTTCTGCGGTGCGTGTCGTGCCGGGCGCTTGTGTGTTGACCGACGGATTGCGGGCATCGGCCGCTTTCACGCAACTCGTCGCTTTCGATGGTATCAGCGCGCCGTGCGGCGCCTTGCACCAAATCGACATATTGATATCCCGCGCCCGTGCGTCGAATGAGGGTTTACGAGCTATTTCACTAAACGTAATCCGTTTAACATACCGTAAAACCTGTCGAGGAATTCCGACGATGCCCCGCTACGAAACGCACACCGACACGAGCCGCGACTATCAGTCCGGCTTCGCCAACGACTTCGCGACCGAAGCGCTACCGGGCGCGCTGCCGATGGGCCGAAATTCGCCGCAGCGCGCGGCGTACGGCCTCTACACCGAGCAGATTTCAGGCACGGCGTTCACCGCGCCGCGCGCGCATAACCGGCGCTCGTGGCTGTATCGCATTCGCCCGGCGGCGGTTCACAAGCCGTTCACGCGGATCACCGGCGACGCGCTGCGCGCGAAGCTCGTCGCCAATTTCGCGGCGGGTGCGCCCGGCGTGCCGCCGACGCCGCCGAATCAGCTGCGCTGGGACCCGCTGCCCATGCCCGGCGCGCCGACGGACTTCATCGACGGCTGGGTGACGATGGCCGGCAACGGCGCGGCGGAATCCATGACCGGCTGCGCGCTTCATCTGTACGCCGCGAATGCGCCGATGCAGGACCGCTTCTTCTACAGCGCCGATGGCGAACTGATGATCGTGCCGCAGCAAGGGCGGCTCGCGATCGCGACGGAACTCGGCAAGCTCGATGTCGAACCGTTCGAGATCGCCGTGATTCCGCGCGGCGTGCGCTTTTCGGTGACGCTGCCGGACGGCGAGGCGCGCGGCTATATCTGCGAGAACTTCGGCGCGCTGCTGCAGTTGCCGGATCTCGGGCCCATCGGCTCGAACGGGCTTGCGAATCCGCGGGACTTCCTCACGCCGCACGCCGCTTACGAAGACCGCGCGGGCGACTTCGAACTCGTCGCGAAGCTGAACGGCGTGCTGTGGCGCGCGGAGATCGGTCATTCGCCGATCGACGTCGTCGCGTGGCACGGCAACTACGCGCCGTACAAGTACGACCTGCGGCGCTTCAATACCATCGGGTCGATCAGCTTCGATCATCCGGACCCGTCCATCTTCCTCGTGCTGCAATCGCCGAGCGATACGCCGGGCGTAGATACGATCGACTTCGCGATCTTCCCGCCGCGCTGGCTCGCGGCCGAGGACACGTTCCGGCCGCCGTGGTTTCATCGCAATGTGGCGAGCGAGTTCATGGGTCTCGTACACGGCGTCTACGACGCGAAGGCCGAAGGCTTCTTGCCGGGTGGCGCGAGCCTGCATAACTGCATGTCCGGGCACGGGCCGGATGCGGACACGTTCGAAAAGGCGTCGGCGAGCGATACCTCGAAGCCCGCGAAAGTCGGCGACACGATGGCTTTCATGTTCGAAACCCGCACGCTCATCAAGCCGACGCAGTTCGCGCTCGAAACCGCGCAACTCCAGGCGAACTATTACGAGTGCTGGCAGGGCCTCACCAAACACTTCAACCCGGAGCAACGATGAACGATGCGCTGAAGGCGACGCTCGCCCCGACGCTCAAAAGCTGGATCGAATCCGCGAATGATCCCGCCAGCGACTTCCCCATTCAGAACCTGCCGTTCGGCGTTTTCAGCGACGCGGTCAACGAGCGGCCGCGCGCGGGCGTGGCGATTGGCGACTGGATCGCCGATCTCGCCGCACTCGAAGACGCCGGACTGGTCGACGCGCACGGCACGTTCTCCGCGCCGCGTCTCAACGCGTTCATCGCGCTCGGACGCGACACGTGGCGCGCGGTGCGCATCGCGCTGAGCGGCCTCTTCGCGCGCGACACGCCGACTTTGCGGGACGACGCCGCGTTGCGCCGCCGGACGCTCGTGCCCCGCAACGATGCGACGCTCCACTTGCCCGTCGAGATTCCCGGCTACACGGATTTCTATTCGTCGAAGGAACACGCGACCAACGTCGGCTCGATGTTTCGCGATCCGAAGAATGCGCTGTTGCCGAACTGGTCGGAGATGCCGATTGGCTACAACGGACGCGCGTCGTCGGTGATCGTGAGCGGCACGCCGGTGCGGCGGCCGAGCGGCCAGATCAAGCTTCCCGACGCCGAGCGCCCGGTCTTCGCCGCGTGCCGCAAGCTCGATATCGAACTGGAGACGGGCTTCATCGTCGGGCAGGGAAATGCGCTCGGCGAACCGATTGCCTGCGAAGACGCCGAAACGCATATCTTCGGCATGGTGCTGCTGAACGACTGGAGCGCGCGCGACATGCAGCAATGGGAATACGTGCCGCTCGGGCCTTTCAACGCGAAGACGTTCGCGACGACCATCTCGCCGTGGATCGTCACGCTCGATGCGCTCGAACCGTTCCGCACCGCGACGCCCGCGCAGGACCCGCAACCGCTCCAATATTTGCGGCATACGGGCGATCACGCGTTCGATATCGCGCTGGAAGTCGCCTTGCGCGCGGAGGGCGCGGCCACGCCGACCACGCTCTCGCGCACCAACTTCCGGCTGATGTACTGGTCGATGGCGCAGCAACTCGCGCATCACACGGTGTCGGGCTGCAACACGCGCGTCGGCGATCTGATGGGCTCGGGCACGATCAGCGGGCCGACGCCCGACTCGTGCGGCAGCCTGCTCGAAAGCACGTGGAACGGCCAGCGGCCCATCAGGCTGGACGGCGGCGGTGAGCGCGCATTCCTTCAGGACGGCGACGAAATCACGCTGCGCGGCTGGTGTCAGGGCGATGGCTACCGCGTGGGTTTCGGCGAGTGCAAGGGACGCATTCTGCCGGCGCGCGGCTGATCTGAAAGACAAAAGGACAAGACATGAAGAGTGAGACTCAGCAGCACGGCAATGTCGTAGAGGTCGAGCACGCGCTCGGGCGGGCGCATCGGCCGGGGTTCCAGTTCATGCTGCTCGTGTTGTGCGGACTGTGCCTCGTCATTGATGGCTTCGACGCCCAGGCGATGGGCTATGTCGCGCCCGCCGTCATCGCCGACTGGCACGTTTCGAAGGCAGCGCTCGGGCCCGTGTTCAGCGCGAGCCTCTTCGGCATGCTGCTCGGCGCGCTGGGGCTGTCGGTGCTGGCGGATCGCATCGGCCGCCGGCCGGTGCTGATCGGCGCGACGCTGTTCTTCGGCATCACGATGATCGCGACCGCCTTCACTAGAAGCCTGCCCGTGCTGACCGCGCTGCGCTTCGTCACCGGGCTCGGCCTCGGCTGCATCATGCCGAACGCGATGGCGCTCGTCGGCGAGTTCTCGACGGCGGCGCATCGCGTCAAGCGGATGATGCTCGTCTCGTGCGGCTTCACGCTCGGCGCGGCGCTCGGCGGTTTCCTGAGCGCCGCGCTGATCCCGGCCTACGGCTGGCGCGCGGTGTTCTGGGTGGGCGGCGCGGTGCCGCTCGTGCTTGCCTTCGCAATGATCGCCGCGCTGCCCGAATCGCTCCAGTTTCTCGTGCTGAAAGGCCGCGAGGCGCGGGCGCGCGCGTGGCTCGCGAAGTTCGATCCGGCGCTCGGCATCGAGGCATCGACGCGCCTTGTCGTGCGCGAAAAAGCCAGCGACGGCGCGCCCGTCGCCGAACTGTTCCGCGCGGGACGGGGACCGGTGACGCTGATTCTGTGGGCGGTCAGCTTCATGAATCTGATCGACCTGTACTTTCTTTCGAACTGGCTGCCGACCGTGATGCGCGACGCAGGCTATACACCCGGCATGGCGGTGCTAGTGGGCACGCTGCTGCAGACGGGCGGCGTCGTCGGAACACTGTTGCTCGGCTGGTTCATCGAGCGGCTCGGGTTCGTGCGCGTATTGCTCGCGTGCTTTTGCGCCGGTGCGCTGTGCGTCGGCGTGATAGGGCCGGTCGCGCACGCGCAGGTCTGGCTGTTCGCCGCGGTGTTCGCGAGCGGCTTTTGCATCGTCGGCGGGCAGCCCGCGGTCAATGCGCTCGCCGGTCACTACTATCCGACGACGCTGCGCTCGACCGGCATCGGCTGGAGTCTCGGCATCGGGCGCGTGGGCTCGGTGATCGGGCCGCTCGTCGGCGGGCAGATGATCGCCCTTGGATGGAGCAATGTCGCGCTGTTTCAGGCAGCCGCCGCGCCGGTGGCGTGTTCGGCGGTGCTCGTCGTGCTGCTATGTTTCGTCGGGCGGCAGACAGGCGGCGTGGTGCGGGCGGGATGAGCGTGGTTTTAGCGGGGTTTTAGCGGGGCTTGAGCGCGTTCGTGCGGTTCAGCAACGCGCCCGGTTGATCCTCACGCCGCCTGCCCGATGGCAACGCGCCGCGCACGCTTGTCCAGCGTCGCGGAAAGCAGCGTCAGGCCGAACGCGCCGCAGGCCATCGCCACGCCGACCCACGGCAGCGCGGTGAGCGGCGCGCCCGCGCTGATCGCACATCCGCCGAGCCATGCGCCCGTCGCGTTGCCGAGATTGAATGCGCCCTGATTGAGCGTCGAGGCGAGATTCGGCGCATCGCTCGCGCGGTTCACGATCAGGATTTGCAGCGGCGGCACGATTGCAAAGGCGAGCACGCCCCACAGGAAGATCGTGATCATCGCGGAGACGGGCTCGTGCATCGTCGCGGCAAAGACGGTCAGGATCACGACGATCGCCAGCAGGAACGACAGCAACGAGCGCAAGAGCTTCCAGTCCGCGAGCTTGCCGCCGAGCGTGCTGCCGACCGTCAGTCCGAGCCCGAACAGCAGCAGCACGTAAGTGACCGCGTGCGGCGAAAAGCCCGTGACGTCTTCGAGGACCGGCGCGATATACGTGAACACCGAGAAAAGACTCGCCGATGCCAGCACGCTGATGCCGAGCACCATCAGCACTTGCGGATTCCTGAGCACGTCGAACTCGCGCAGAATGCTGGTCTCGCGCATCTCGATGTGCTTCGGCAAGCAGACCGCCAACGCGCCCGCCGCCGCGACGCCGATCAGCGTGACGACCCAGAAGGTCGCGCGCCAGCCCGCAGCCTGACCGAGCGCGGTGCCGAGCGGCACGCCGAGCACGTTCGCGAGCGTGAGCCCGGTGAACATCAGCGCGATGGCCTGCGCGCGGCGGTTCGGCGCGACGAGATCGGCGGCGACCACCGAGCCGATGCCGAAGAACGCGCCATGACAGAACGCGGTGACGATGCGCGCGCCCATCAGCACCCAGTAGTTCGGGGCGAGGGCGCACAGCATGTTGCCGACGATGAACACGCCGATCAGCCCCATCAGCGCCTTCTTGCGCGGCATCTTCGCGGTGACGATGGCAAGAA
>Ga0308174_10000493_pt1 | contig 16570 bp, 16 predicted proteins | sample PhyPR2_FD_203894 | JGI IMG/M metagenome (GOLD analysis project Ga0308174, IMG submission 203894) | Soil microbial communities from UC Gill Tract Community Farm, Albany, California, United States - DLSLS.P.R2 | ecosystem: Environmental > Terrestrial > Soil > Agricultural land | place: USA...
GCGCCCGGGCCTGCGCGCGCCGGGCGCGTGGGACGGCTTCGAGATGGCGGTGCGCGCGATCCTTGGCCAGCAGATCACCGTCACGGCCGCCCGCGGACTCGCGGCCCGGCTCGTCGAGACCTACGGCGAGCCGGTGGAGGATCCCGCCGCGGCCAAGCTCGGCCTCTCCCGCGCCTTTCCGCCCCCCGAGCGGCTGATCGGCCAGGAGATCGCCGCGTTGGGCATGCCGAGAGCCCGAGGCGCGGCGCTCGAGGCGCTGGCCCGCACGGTCGCGGCCGATCCGACGATCTTCACGCCCCGGGCGGACCTGGAAAGCGCCGTCGCTGCGCTCTCCGCCTTGCCCGGGGTCGGCGAATGGACCGCCCAGTACATCGCCCTGCGCGAGCTGCGCGAACCCGACGCCTTTCCCCACGCCGACATCGGCCTGCTGCGCGCCATGGCCGGGCCTGACGGAGCCCGGCCGAGCCCCGAGACCCTGCTCCGCCGCAGCCAGGGCTGGCGGCCGTGGCGGGCCTACGCCGCACAGCACCTTTGGGCCGCCGACGCCGCCCAGCCCGAGATCAAGAGGAAGCCCCATGACCGCCGCGCCGCCTGACACGCTGAGCCTCGAACGCCTCCCGACGCCGATCGGCGAGGCCCTTGTGGTGGTCGACGAGCGGGGCGTCCTTCGCGCCTTCAACTGGCGCGACTTCGAAGATTCGATGAGCGCCTGGCTCGCCCGCCGCTATCCCGCCGCGCAGCGGCGCGAGGCCCGCCTCCCGGTCTCGATCCGCGCCGCGCTGGAGGCCTATTTCGCGGGCGATCCGGGAACGCTCGACGGCCTCGCCTGGCGCGGCGCGGGCACGGCCTTCCAGCTGAAGGTGTGGGAGGCCCTGTGCACGATTCCCGTGGGCGAGACGCTGAGCTATGCGGGGCTGGCGGCGCGCATCGGCCGGCCCAGCGCGATGCGCGCCGTGGGCCTGGCCAACGGCGCCAATCCGATCAGCGTCGTCGTCCCCTGCCACCGGGTGATCGGGGCGGACGGCTCGCTCACCGGCTACGGCGGCGGGCTGGCTCGCAAGCAGTGGCTGCTCACGCATGAAGGCGCGAGCTTCAAGGTCAAGCTCGCGGCCTGACGCCAGGGCCGCGCTATCGCGTCGCCGGCGAAACGAAACCGCCGCCAGATCGCCCCAAGGCGCTGATAGTTCGCAGGCTCTCGCCGTGAGCGTAAGGGCGCGTATGCAGGATGGGACTGACCTCCGCCGGGGCTGTCGCCGACTTCGTGACCATCCATCCGCTGTTCAGCCTGGCGCCGGTGGCCGCGCTCTGCGGCCTGGCCTGGTTCGCGCTCCGCCGACGCCGGGGCTGATCCTGCCGCCTCAGGTCTGCAGAGCGGCGACAGGCGTCCAGTCGGCGCGCCGCTCCTCGGCTTCCAGTTCGGCCATGGCGCGCACCAGCTCCAGCACCTTGCGGCGCAGGCCGGCCCGACGGATCTTCGGGAAGGCGCTGGCGAGCTCGATCCCCTCCGGGGTCAACAGGAAGTCCTGGGTGTTGGAGCCCAGGAAACCTTGGGCGGCGCCTGCCGTCTCGTCCTCCAGGCCCTCATAGAAGAAGCCCACCGTCGTCTTCAGGGCGCGCGCGATCTCGTACAGCTTGGAGGCCGAGACGCGGTTGGTCCCGCGCTCGTACTTCTGCACCTGCTGGAAGGTCAGCCCGAGCGCCTCGGCGAGCTTCTCCTGGCTGACGCCCAGCGCCTTGCGGCGCATGCGGATGTGCAGGCCCACGTGGCGGTCGACGGGGTGCGGCCCCGCGGCGCCCGCACCGGTTTCGGCAAGGTCCTTCTCGGCGGTCCCGGTCATATGACGCATGGCTCCCAGCATTTGGCTCCGTCCGCCGCGCCCGTCCCAGCGGGTCCCGCGCGCATCGGCGAACGATGATTGCTCAGCCATACCTAAGCCGCCGTGCGATTGAAGGCGTGGGCTACTCAATTTGGGGTTTAGACGGGCCGGTGCGGCGGTCCGACGCACGCGCGCCGCGGAATTATCAAAAGCAACTGGCTGCGCCATGGGAACCGGATCGTCCGGGTCGGGTTTCGCGAACAGCGTAAAGGAGTCTCCGATGCTCGCTCTCGTCCACGCCGCCCAGTACCTCCGCTACGCCCGCGAGGCGGCGGCGGCGTGGCGCGCGCCGGCCGGCGAGAGTTGCGCCGCCGAGGCCGGCGAGGCCTTGGACATGGTCCGCACCTGGATCCGGCTGAGCGAGGCGGCGCTCGATCAGGCCAGCCTGGACGACGCGGCGCCGCTTGTGCAGGCCCGACGGCGGGGTTCGACCGCTCTTTCGGCGAGCGCCTGACGCGGCCGATCCGTTCAGCGTCGGCTCCGCCCCGCGCCGTCGCCGTCGACGTCCTGGCGCAGGACGCTGAGGTCCTCGCTGATCTTGAAGATGGCCACGTAGAATTCGCAGAACGAGCGCCACAGCAGGATCAGCACGGCGGTGACCAGCAGCCCCGCGACCAGCACCGGAACAGCCAGCAGGATGCCCCATGGAAACGGATCGCGGATGGCGACGCCCACGGCGGCGCCGAGGCTCCCGAAGGCGACGAGCAGGATCACGCCGAGCCCCGACCAATAGACCAGGTGGATGACCGCATTGGTCATCAGGCGCTCGAAGGTGAGCAGGTCCCAGAGAAGGGCCCAACCCGAACCTTCAGGTCGCGTCATGGCTCTGCGCATCCGAATCCCAAGGTTTGCGGGCCCTTAGGCCCTGGCCGCACCGCTACCAGCCGCCGGGCCGCCCCGCAACGCCGCAAAGGTCGGGCTGCCGGAAGCATCAGATGACCCCCACGGTCTTGAGCCGCGCTCTAGGATGCACTTCGTTTTGGCTCATGACCGGGGTCTGACCGCGGAACCGCTCGATGATCGAGCGCACGTACGGACGGATGGCGGGGCTGGTCAGCAGCACCGGTGTTTCGCCCGTCACCGCCGCGCGCTCGAAGCTCTCGCGCACGCCGCGGATGAACTCCTGGAGGCGCGAGGGCGCAAGCGCCAGCTGCCTGTCCTCGCCATCTCCGATCAGGGCCTCGGCGAAGGCGGCCTCCCACTCCGGGCTGAGGGTGATGATCGGCAGCGCGCCGTCATCGCCGCGATGGACGAAGCACAGCTGCCGCGAAAGCCGGGCGCGGACCTGCTCGACGAGAGTCTGGATCGAGTGCGTGTGGGGCGCGGCCTCGCCGACGCCTTCCAGGATGGCCGGCAGATCGCGGATCGAGACGCGCTCCCGGAGCAGGGCCTGCAGCACGCGCTGCATGGTCGTCACGCTGACCACGCTGGGAATCAGGTCTTCGACCAGCTTCTTCTGCTCTTGCGGCAGCTCCTTCAGCAGCTTCTGCACCTCGGCGTAGGAGAGCAGGTCCGGCATGTTCTCCTTGAGGATCTCGGTCAGGTGCGTCGTCAGCACCGTGGCGGGATCGACGATGGTATAGCCGCGGAAGGTCGCCTCCTCGCGCAGGCTCTCATCGATCCAGGTGGCGGGCAGTCCGAACGCGGGCTCGCGGACATGCTCGCCGGGCAGCTCCACCTGGCCGCCGCGCGGATCCATGGTCATCAGGTGGCCGAGCCGGACCTCGCCGGCGCCGGCCTCCATCTCCTTGATCCGGATGCAGTAGCCCTGCGAAGGCAGGCGCATGTTGTCGAGGATGCGCACCGAGGGCATGACGAAGCCGAAGTCGGCGGCGAGCGTGCGGCGCAGCGCCTTGATCTGGTCGGTCAGCCGACGGCCCTCCAGGTCGTTGATCAGGCCGAGCAGGCCGTAGCCCAGCTCGATCTTGATCTCGTCGATGGCCAGGGTCTGGGCGATCGGCTCGTCCTGCACCTCCGGGGACGCCAGGATCTCCACCGCCGGCTCCTCGGCCTTGTGCGACCGGCGCCAGGCCAGCGTGCCCGCCGCCATGGAGATCACCCCGAACGGCAGGATCGGCATGCCCGGCACGAAGGCGATCACGCCCGCCGCCGCCGAGACTACGCCCAGGCTCACCGGGTTCATGGCCAGCTGCGCGACCAGGGCCTTGTCGGCCGCGCCTTCCACGCCCGACTTGGAGACCAGCAGGCCCGCGGCGATGGAGATGACCAGCGCCGGGATCTGCGAGACCAGCCCGTCGCCGATGGTCATGACCGTATAGGTGGAGAAGGCCTGGGCGATCGGCACCTTGTGCTGCACCACCCCGATCAGGATGCCGCCGATCACATTGATGGCGACGATCACCAGGCCCGCGACGGCGTCGCCGCGCACGAACTTGGAGGCGCCGTCCATCGCCCCGAAGAAGGTCGATTCCAGCTCCAGGTCCTTGCGCCGACGCTTGGCCTCGTCCTGGTCGATCAGCCCCGACGAGAGATCGGCGTCGATGGCCATCTGCTTGCCGGGCATGGAGTCCAGGGTGAAGCGCGCGGCCACCTCGGCGATGCGGCCGGAGCCTTTGGTGATCACCACGAAGTTCACCACCACCAGGATGGCGAAGACGATGATGCCGATCACGAAATTGCCGCTCATCATCAGGGCGCCGAAGGCCGCGATGATGTGGCCCGCGCCGTGCACCCCCTCGTGCCCATGGCCGAGGATCAGCCGGGTGGAGGCGATGTTGAGGCCCAGCCGGTAGAGCGTCGTGAACAGCAGCACCGAGGGGAAGGCGGTGAATTCCAACGGCCGCTTGATCAGGAGCGAGGTCATCAGGATGAGGACGGCGCTGGTGATGGAGATCGCCAGCAGCACGTCCAGAACGAAGGCCGGGATCGGCAGGATCAGCAGGACGACGATGCCGACCACGCCTACGGCGAGCGCGACTTCGCCACGCGCCACCCAGCCCCACATCTCACGCGGAGTGGGGCGTTCGGCGAGCATCGCCGTCAGGTCGGCCATTCTACCTCCCCCGCAGCCGCGCTCACCCTTCTCCCGTTGCGGGAGAAGGTGTCCGCGAAGCCGACGGATGAGGGGGCGATGAGCCTATCGGCTGCGAGCTTGCCGTCGCGCCGAACGGATACGGCGGCGCCTGCGTGACCCTTCATCCGACCCGCTTCGCGGGCCAGGCGAGCGTCAGGCCGCATTCGCGGCCCCCTGCGGCGGCGGGACGGCGACGCCGATCTCGGCGTATTCCTTCAGCTTGTTCCGAAGGGTGCGGATCGAGATGCCGAGGATGTTGGCCGCGTGCGTGCGGTTGCCGAGGCAGTGGCTGAGGGTGTCCAGGATCAGCTGCTGCTCCATCTCCGCGACTGTCTGGCCGACGAAGCCCCGGGTCGCCGTCTCCGCCGCGATCGAGGCGGCCTGGGCGGTCCGGGCGTAGGCGTCGCCGGAGGCCAGCGGCTGACCGTCGGGCAGGCGGATGGCGGCCTCGTCGATCTCCGGTCCGCTGGAAAGCAGCACCGCGCGATGCATGGCGTTCTCCAGCTCGCGGACGTTGCCGGGCCAGCGGTGGGCGGTGAGCCGCCGCTTCGCCTCGGGCGACAGCGGCCGTTCGGGCACGCCGTTGGCGGCGGCGTACTTCCTGATGAAGAACTCGGCCATGGGGACCACATCGCCGGGCCGCTCCCGCAAGGGCGGCAGCCGCAGGTTCACGACGTTCAGCCGATAGAGCAGGTCTTCCCGGAACGACCCCTCCCGCGCGGCCTGGGCGAGGTCGCGGTTGGAGGTGGCGAGGATGCGGATGTCCACCTTCACCGGCCTGGTCCCGCCGACGCGGTCGATTTCGCGCTCCTGCAGCGCGCGCAGCAGCTTGGCCTGCAGGCGGCCGTCCATCTCGGAGATCTCGTCCAGCAGCAGCGTGCCGCCGTTCGCCTCCTCGAACTTGCCGATCCGGCGCGCGACCGCGCCGGTGAACGCGCCCCGCTCGTGGCCGAACAGCTCGCTTTCCAGGAGGTTCTCCGGGATCGCGGCGCAGTTGACCGAGATGAACGGCCTGGCCGCGCGCCGCGACTTCTGGTGCACGTAGCGGGCGACAACTTCCTTGCCGACGCCGCTCTCGCCGGTGATCAGGATCGAGGCGTCGGAGCCCGCGACCTGGTCGGCCAGCGCGATCACCGCCTGCATGGCGGGGTCGCGCACCACCATCGGGCGGTTGTCGTCGGAGACCGCGGCCAGCACCGCGGCGATCAGCTCGGCCTCGGGCGGCAGCGGGATGAACTCCTTGGCCCCGGCGCGGATCGCGTCCGCCGCCCGCTTGGGATCGGCGCCCACCCCGCAGGCCACCACCGGCACGCGGATCCGCTCGGCCTCGTTGGCGGCGATCAGGGCGGCGATGTCGAGCTGGTAGTCGACCATCAGCAGGTCGGCGCCCTGGCCCGCCCGCAGCGCATGGGTGGCGGCGTGGATGGTCTCCACGTGGCTCACCTTGGCGCCCGCCGCCATGGCCATCTTCACGGCCGAGGAGAGCTGTCCGTTCAGTTGTCCGACGACCAGAAGCCGCATCGGAGGTCTCCCTTGATTTCGCCTGACGCGCCTCAGGCCGCCGCGTCGCCGTCCTTGATGATTTCCGTCATGGTCACGCCCAGCCGCTCGTCGACGATGACGACCTCGCCGCGGGCGACCAGGCGGTTGTTCACATAGATGTCGATGGCCTCGCCGACCTTGCGGTCGAGCTCGAGGACGGAGCCTTGCGAGAGCTGCAGAAGCTGGGCGACCGACAGGCTCGCGCGCCCCAGCACCGCCGAGATGCTGACCGGCACGTCGAACACCGGCGCGAGGTCGCCCGCGGTCTTGTCCTCCGCAAGGGAGTCGGGCAGCGCGCCTTCCCCGGGCGCGAACTCGTCGAGCTGCATCTCGCTCTCGGGGGCTTGGGCTTCGGTCTCGCTCTCGGACATGGGATTCAGCTTTCCGGCTCGGATTGAGCGCCAGGGATCAGGGGTTCGGCGTGCAGGCCCTCGGCGGCCAGCGCCGCCTCCAGGGCCTCGGCCACGCGGAGGGCGGCGGCTTGCGGGTCGAACGCCGCCTGGCCGTCGCCGAAGTCGAGCGTGAAGGCGTGCGCGCCGAGACCCGCCTCGGCCCGCACCTGGATCACCCCGGCGTAGCTGGCGGTGAGCGGGCTTTCCTCGAGGAGGCTCTGGAGCCCGTCCGCCAGTTCCGGCTCGACCGAGACCGTCAGCCGAGGCGCCGCCTCGATCTCCTGCGCCAGGGCGGCGAGCGCGGCCTGCAGCGGCGCCTCGGGGAAGCGCTCCAGGGCCGCGCCGGCGATGGCCTTGGCGCAGGCGAGCGCCAGCTCGGCGGCTCCCAGCCGATGGTTGTGGGCGACTTCCGCGAGCTTCGGCAGGGCGAGCGTGCAGGCGGCGGCGATCTCCGCCAGGGCCTGCTGCTGCCGCGCGGCGACCGAGCCGAGCGCGGTCGTCTCGCCCTCGGCGTAGGCGCGGCGGCGGATGTCCTCGGTCTCCTCGGCCGTATAGCTGCGCTTGGTCCGCGGCGGCGAATAGGCGACCTCGCCGGCCGCGTCGAACACGGTGTCGAAGCTGAATTTGCGGGGCGCCTCTGACATCAGTAGACGAGCTCGTCGTCGCCGCCGGCGCCGGCCAGCATGATCTCGCCCTTGTTGGCGAGGTCCTTGGCCACCTGCACCATGGCCATCTGCGCCTGGTCGACGTCGCGCAGGCGCACCGGGCCCATGCTCTCCATGTCCTCGCGCATGATCTTCGAGGCGCGCTCGGACATGTTGGAGAAGAACATCTCCCGCAGGCTGTCGGAGGCGCCCTTCAGCGCCAGCGCCAGCTGGTCCTTCTCGATCGCCCGCAGCAGCGTCTGGATGCCGCCCGGATCGAGCTTGGAGAGGTCCTCGAAGACGAACATCAGCGCCCGGATGCGCTCGGCCGCCTCGCGGTTGCGCTCTTCCAGGGCGGTGATGAAGCGGGCTTCGGTCTGGCGGTCGAAGGCGTTGAAGATCTCCGCCATCATCTCATGGCTGTCGCGCTTGGAGGTGCGCGCCAGGTTGGACATGAACTCCGTCCGCAGCGTCTGCTCGATCTTGTCGAGGATCTCCCGCTGCACCGGCTCCATGCGCAGCATCCGCATGACGCATTCGAGCGCGAAGTCCTCGGGCAGCGCCGCCAGCACGCGGGCGGCGTGCTCGGACTTGATCTTCGAGAGCACCACCGCGACGGTCTGCGGATATTCGTTCTTCAGGTAGTTGGCGAGCACGGCCTCGTTCACGTTGCCGAGCTTGTCCCACATGGTGCGACCCGCCGGGCCGCGGATCTCCTCCATGAGGGTGTTGACCTTGTCCTCCGGCATCATCGCCGCGAGCAGCTTCTGGGTCTGCTCGAAGGAGCCCATGATCGCGCCGGCTCCCGACATGCCGGAGACGAACTCGACCATCAGGTCCTCGACCGCCTGGGCCGAGACCGTGCCCAGGCTCGCCATCGCCTGCGACACCTCCTTGATCTCCTCCTCGTCGAGTTGCCCCCAGACCTGGGCGTGCTCCTCGCCAAGCGCGAGCAGGATCACGGCGGCCTTCTCGGGGCCGCTCAACCGTCCAGGATCGGCGATGGCTTTGGCCTTGGCCATTTCACGAGGTCTCGTGCAGCCAGTTGCGCAGGATGGAGACCGATTCCTCCGGGTGCTTCTCGACGAACTCCGAGACGCGCTTGACCGAGGAGGCCTTCACCTGGCCCTCGATGCGGGCGATGTCGATCTTCTGCTCGAGCTCGCCGGGGCCGGGCAGGGCGAGATGGCCGCCCGAGCCGTCGGCGGCGATCTGCATCGCCTGGCCGGACGCCGTGGTCTGCAGCTGGGTGACGCCGGCCCCTCCCAGCATCTGCATCGGCACCCCTCCGGCCGCGCCCTTGAGCAGCGGGCGGACGATGAACAGCATCATCAGGATCGCGACCACCGCCAGGACGGCGAGCTCGGCGACGCGCATGAGATCGTTCTTGTCGAACCCCATCAGCGGGTTGGCGGCGCTCACCCCCTCGGAGCTGGCGTCGCTCGGGAAGCGCACGTTGACGACCGTCACCTGGTCGCCGCGCTGGGCGTTGTAGCCCACCGCCGTGCGGACCAGCTGCTCGATCTGCTGCATCTCCTGGGCCGAGCGGGGCGTGTAGGGGCCCGGCTTGCCGTCCTTGCCCGACGCTGTGACGCCGTCCACGGCCACCGCGACGGAGAGGCGCTTCACCTGGCCGGGCTCCTGCACCTCGGTGCGGGTGGTCTCCGAAATCTCGTAGTTGGTGGTCGATTCATTGCGGCCGCTGTTCGAGGCGTTGGTGCTCGTGGCCGTCCCGGCGCCGGGACCGGGGATATTCGCCGCAGCGGAGACGGCGCCGTTGGAATCCGGCTGGCTCTCGCTCGACTTCTCGTCGGTGGTCGATTCCGAGCGGACCACCTGACCGTCCGGATCGAAGGTCTTCTGCTGGGTCGTGACCTGGTTCAGGTCGAGGTCGGCGGTGACGTTGACCCGCGCCTTGCCGGCGCCCACGACGCCTTCCACGAGGCTCTTCACCTGCTTGGAGATGCGCTGCTCCACCTCGGTCTTGCGGCCGTCGGCCTCGGCGGCCAGGCCGGTCTCGCCGCCGGAGAGGGTCTTGGCGTGCTGGTCGACCACCACGACCCGGTCGGGTTTGAGGTTCGGCACCGCGGCGGCCACCAGGTTCTGGATCGCCCGGACGTTGTCGGCCGTGGGCTCGCGGCCGCCGACGCCGATGGTGACCGCGGCCGAGGGCTGCTCGGCTTCCTCCTCGAACAGCTGGCGCTTGGGCAGCACCAGGTGCACGCGCGCCGAAGTGATTCCATCGAGGCTGCGGATGGTGCGGGCGAGCTCGCCCTCCAGGGCGCGCTGGCGGTTCAATTGCTGGATGAAGTCGGTCTGGCCGAGCGCGCTGCCCTGGTCGAAGATCTCATAGCCGACCGAGCCGGAGGTCGGCAGGCCCTTGCCCGAGAGCATCAGACGCGTGGAGGCCACCTTGTCCCGCGGCACCAGGATGGTCGAGCCGTCGCCCTTGGCTTCGTACTTGATGCCCGCCTGGTCGAGGGCCTGGGTGATCGAGCCCGCCTCCTTCAGGTCCAGGTTGGAATAGAGCAGGGCCTTGGGCTGGCCCAGGTTCATGGTCATGGCCACAAGCACCGCGGCCACGCCGGCGCCGATCCCCAGGATGGCAGCCAGCCGTCCGAAGCCGAATCTCTGAAGCGCCGCCAGAAGCTGGTTCAAGCCGGGCTTTCCCTCTCCGAAGGCGAGGGGGCGCCCCTGAAAACCTGCCCCCTGCTAGGCAGGATTTACCCAGTGCTTGGTAAACGGGGGGTTTAAGTCCGCGCTCGGGTCAGCCGCTCCACGGGCTGAGCGCGCCGTGCAGCCCGAGGATTACGGAGAATACGAGGTAGATCGCGACCGTCACCGTGAAGAACGCTTTGCGCAGGTAGGTCCAGGACTCGACGCGCCGGCCCCCGCTCCAGATCGCGGGCAGGGCGATAAGGGTCGGGACGGTGAGGGCCGCGGCGACCAATGCGCAGGCGGAAGCCAGGATCAGCAGCACGCCCGGCCAGTTGTACATCACCCAGGCGAGGTCGGAGAGCGCCTTGCCGATCCACAGGCCGAACAGCAGGAACGCCGCGAGCCACAGGCCGGCCTGGATGTTCTGCACCAGGCTGGCGCGCGCCTGGATGGCGCTTTCGCGCACCTCGCGCCGGTTGCGGATCGCCAGGCCCAGGACGGTGACCAGAGCTGCGGCGGCGGTGAGCGCCGCCCACAGCAGCAGCCCGCGGGGCGACCGCCAGGCCGAAACGCGCTGGTAGAGCACGGAGCCGGAGCTCGGCAGCAGGGCTGTCGCCTGGCCATTCTGCATCTCGAAGGCGATGCGGCTGTCGTCCTGCGAACCGATGAACCGCCCCGAGCCGACGGCGCCGTCGGGAACCCAGGCGCTGGCGCCGTCGGGCCCGGCGAGCAGCAGCCGCCCGTCGCCGGTGACGCCGACCTGCAGGCCGGCGCGGGCGCCGGTGACGAAGCCCTCGAGGCCGGAATAGGCCCGCCGCGTGCCGAGGTAATAGCCGGTGAAGGCCCGGGCCTGCTGGATCAGCGCCGGCGAGCCCGGCCGGGGCGGGGCCGGAGGCGGGGCGTAGAACTGCCGGATCAGCGCCGGCGCGAAGCTTCCGGCCAGCCCTTCGCCGCCCTCGGTGTTGGTCGAGATGAAGACGCCGAGCTCGAGGTCGGGCGCGACCACCATGTTCGAGAAGAACGACAGCGTGCCGCCGTCGTGGCCGTAGCCCTTGTAGCCGCCGGGCAGGACGTAGACGACGAAGCCGTGCGCCCAGCCGTTGATCCGGGGCGGCGTCGCGCGCAGCGGCGTGCGGAAGGCGCGCGCCGTGGCCGGCCCATAGATGGCGGCGCCCTCGAGCGAGCCGTCGCCCAGCAGGAGCAGCATGTAGCGGGCCATGTCCGCCGCGGTGGAGGAGGCGGCCCCGGCGGGCGCGACCTGCTCGATGTATTCGTAGCCGCGCCGCTCGAATCCCGACCCCGTCCACCGGTAGGGCGCGGCGAGGTCGCCTGCCAACGCCGCCGGCATCGGGGCGGGAAGCCCGGGCTTCGGCGGATGCGGTTCGCGGAACGTGGTGTGGGCGAGGCGGGCGGGACCGAGGATCTCGTCTTCGATCAGCCGTTCGTAAGGCTTGCCGGCCACACGAGACGCCGCCTCGCCGGCCAGCGCCGCGCCGTAGTTGGAATAGCTGGAGACGACCCCCGGCGGGCGCACCCGCCTGGGCCGCGCCTGGCGCAGATAGACCTCCAGCGGCCGGACGAAGTCGAAACGGTCCTCGAACAGCTGGCCGAGCGCCTTGTCCTCGAACCCCGGCGAATGGTCCATCAGGTTGGCCACGCGGATCGGTTGATCGAATCCCTGGTCCGGGATGCGCAGCTTCTCGGGGAGGTAGAGGTTCACCGGCTGGTCGAGACGCATGCGCCCGGCCTCCACCGCCTTCATCACCGCGATCCAGGTGAAGGTCTTGGAGATCGAGCCGATGCGGAACAGGCTGCGGTCGGGATCGACCGCGCGGCCGCGCTCCAGGTCGGCGTAGCCATAGCCGCGCTTGAACACCAGCTGCCCATCCTGCACGACGCTGACGGTCACGCCGGCGATGTGGTCGCGGGCCATGGCGGCGCGCACGTAGCCGTCCGCGAACGCCGCGAGCTCGGCAGGCGGGATCGGCTGGCCGGCCGACAATCGGGCGCCGGCTTGCGAGGCCGGTGCGGGTCTGGCGGACGATTGCGCGGCGGGCCCGGGATTCGCCGGCCCCGGCTGCGCGCGCGCCGGCGCGGCCGCCATGGCCGATGGCGAGGTGACGGAGGGCTGGGCGGGGGCGGCGTCCTTGGCTGCCGGCGCGGCGCCGGCCAGGGAGGGCTCGTCCTGCGCCCCGGCCCGCGGACCGAGCGCAATCGCCAGGGCGAGCGCCAGAACGGCGGCCTTGCGCGTGTGCTGCTTCACGACCGCCCCCATGCGCCCCGCCTCGGAAGTGATCCGCCGAAGCTTGTAAGCCTCCGGCCTGAGTCCCTCAAACCGCCCTTATCGGCCGCCCGGCGGCGGGGTCGCGAAGGCGAGCAGCGGCAGGATCGGGCGCACGCCGCCGCCGACGAACAGCTGCGGTTCGGACGGCGGCTTCATGCCGGTCTGGCGCTCCTTCTGGGCGACGCAGCCCTGCACCATGCGGCCGAGCGCCGGGAAGTCGTGGGTCTGCGGCATGGAGGCCAGGAAACAGGTGTCGAAATAGGGGTACTTGTCGGATTCCCCACAGCCGAACGAGGTGCGGTCCGGCCGCGCCGCGGTCAGCACCATGCGGTTGGCGCGCGCCAGCGTCGGCACGTAGACGCCCGAGAAGCAGGCGGAGATCACCACGACCGTCGGGCGCGCGCCGCAGGTCCGGTCAAGGATCGCATCCAGCACCCCGGGCGCCAGGATCCGATCGTCGACGATCGCGCCGGAGGGCGCGCCATGCGAGCTCAGGTAGAACAGGCAGCCCGCCTGGGTCTTGGAGGTCAGCTCGGTCAGGTCGGTGTAGATGGTGGTGAGGTCCGTCTTCTCGGGACGGGTGTCCTTGTAGCGCTCGGGGCGAACCGAGAACTGGCGGATGTTGGCTGGCGCGAAGCCCGCCGCCACCAAGGCCCTGGAGACGTCGCGCCGGGCGTTGTCGAAAGCCTCCGACGGGCCGCCGGAATGGGCGTGCCAGTCGCCGGCGATCACCACGGCCGCCCAGTCCTCGAACGGGGAGGCCGCCGCAGGCCCGGCTGCCGCAAGCCACAGCCCCGCCAGCGTCGCGAGCAGGGCTGCGAGCCGGCGCACCTACTTGGCCTTGTAGGTGGTGAAGGGCGTCGGGATGGCGGTGCCCGTGGCCTTGGCCAGGAGGCGGCCTTGGGGGTCGTAGAGCTCGCCCTCGGTGAAGGCGACGCGGCTTCCCCAGCGTACGACCTTGCCGAGACCCCTGATCTTCCCCGGCACGCCCGGGCGGAAGAAGCTGGTCTTCATCTCGGCGGTGGGGGCGACGTGGGTCATGCCCGAGGCCACCATGCAGGCGACGCTCATGCATTCGTCGAGCATGGCGCAGAGGTAGCCGCCCTGGATCTGCTTCATCGGATTGAGCAGCACCTCCGGCCGGGCGTCGAACTCCACCTCGACCGACTTCTCGGCCTGGCTGACGGCGACCATCCTGAAGCCGAGCGTCTGCGAGCCGGTGGGCTGGTTCTTGGTGCGCAGGAAGCGCTGGAGGATGGCCTCGTCGGTGAGGGCCTCGGGTTCGGCGCTCGCGGCGTCGGTCATCATTTTTTCCGGAACTGGTCGAGGGAGACGATCTTGGAGCCGTCCTTCGCCGGCGCGGGGGCGCCTTCAGGGTCCGGCGGCTCTGCGGGCGCGGCGCTCGGCAGGCGCGCCTCGGCCGGCGCGGGCGGCGGCGGCTCGAACTGCAGCAGCCACTGCACCGAGGGATCGTAGAACCGGGTCACCGCCGCGTAGGGCACCGAAAGCCGCTTGGGCTGGCCGCCGAACTGCAGGGTGACGGAGAAGAAGGTCTCGCCAGGCGCGAGGTCCCAGTACTGGTGCTGCAGGACGATGGTCATCTCGTCGGGGTACTTGCCCAGCAGGTCCGGCGGGCCGGAGACGCCGGCCGCGTCGGTCTTGAAGGTGATGTAGAAGTGGTGCGCCCCGGGCAGGCCTTCCGAGGCGGCGCGCTTCAGCGCAGCCTTGACCACGCCGCGAAGGGCCTCCTGGGCCATGGCCTCGTAATGCATCAGGTCCTGGGCCGGCGGGTCCTGCGCCACAGGGGGAATCTCCAACGGAACGCGCGTTTGAAAAGGTAGCGTCTGGGCTGGCGCGCGCAAGGCGGATTGCGGGCATCAGCAAAAGAGGGCGGCCCTTGCGGGCCGCCCTCCGATTAGGTGGAGGGGTTCTGTTGCCAGGCCCCCTCCGAGCCCCGCCTTACGGGGCTAACCGTAAGGGCTTTAGGTCGAAGTCTGGCGCGCGCTTACGCGGCGAGCCGAACCTCAGAAGCGAAGTTATCGTTCGCATCTATCAAATGACCCGAAACGGTGGGTCAGGCCGGGAGAAAGCAACGCCTTTAGACGTCTGTCGATCCTGATCGGCCCCGTGCTTCCAATCCCAAATTGGGCGTCCCGGCGACAACCCGGGGGAAGAGCTTGGTGGAGCCGCCGGGAATCGCACCCGGGTCCAGTCCGCTTATTGCGCGCGCGTTTATCTCCATAGTCGGGCGAGCCCGACGCCGGTGAATATAGGGCTCAGGGGTTAGGAATTGAAGAAGGGGTCTTGAAGCGCAGGCGTCGCAGGGCGGGCAGGGCGAGCGCGGGCAGCAGCGTGAGCAGCCCCACGCCGAATCCTCGGGACTGGCCATAGGCGGCGAGCGCGTACAGCGGCCATCGCCGTTCGTGGGTCCTGGCGAGGTAGATGCCCGTGGCCGGGGCGAACAGCGCCATGTCGTAATTCATTGCGTAAGGGCTGATGAGGAGCGCCCCGCCGATCAGGGCGATCAGACGCTCGGCGATGTCCTCGCGCCGGCGGAAGCTCGACCAGACCCAGAGCGCCGCGGCGGGCGCCAGCGTGAAAGCCCAGGCGCCAGGAAGACCGTGCTGGACCAGAGCTGCATAGGGCGTCACGGCGTTGCGCAGCAGGCTCGGATTGGCGAACACCACCGCCTGGAATCGGGGCAGGGCGCCGATCCAGCTCCGCCAGGGCGCGAGCCCCCAGACCGCGGCCGACGCCAGCATAAGGATGAGGCCGGTCGCGGCGGTCGCGAGGATGGTGCGCCAACGGGCCTCGGCGGCAAGGGCGATGGGCAGCAGCAGGAGCAGCTGCGGCTTGACTCCGGCGGCCGCTCCGAACAGCAGCCCGGCCAGGATCGGCCGCGGCGCCGTCAGGCGAAGTCCGGCCAGGATCAGCGCGCCGAGCAGGAAGCTGACCTGACCGCAGAGCGCGCAAAAGGTCACCCACGGCAGCAGCAGGAACCACCAGGGCGCCCCGGCCTTCAGGCCAGACCAGAGGAAGGCGGCGCCGGTGAGGACGAGCCACAGCCCGAAAGCCGGCCAATAGGGGATCAGCGCCAGGGGCGCGAATACCACGAGCGCGGACGGCGGATAGACGAACGGCCGGGGATGATCGCGGCCGAGCGGCCAGCCCTGCAGCGTCGAGACGTAGTCGAAGTCGTAGAGCCGCGCCGGCGCATGCAGCGCCGCGCGCCCGCCCGCCCAGAGCGGCGCGAAGTCGATCCCCGCCGGCTGCACCGAGAGCACCTCGCGCACGAAACCGAGGCTCATCGCGGCGAGGACCGCCGCCAGCAACCCGAGCGCCAGGCGCTGGACGAGCGTCTGGACGGGGGTCGCGGCGACGGCGGCGGAATCGGACACGCCTCGAAGCTAGCGGAATCCGCGGCGGGAGGCGCATGGCGGCTTGCGAAGCGCCAACGGACAGCGCTTTTGCGCCAACCGCCACCGAGCCTTCGTCAGCGGGCCTGGCCGCCAGGACGCCAATTGCTACCCTTGCACGCATCGGTTTTCATTGGAGTTCCTGATGTCCGGCCTGCTCTCCGCCATGCGTCCCCTCGCCTGGGACTTCCTGGCGACCATCGTGTTCGCAATCCTCACCGCTCTGCACGTGGACGTGCGCACCGCGGCCGCGTTTTCCTGGGGCGCCGGCCTCGCCCAGGTGCTCGCGATGAAACTGATGCGGCGGCCGATCCCGCATCTGCAATGGGCCGGGCTGGGCCTTGCGCTCGTCTTCGGCGCCGCCAGCATGATCACCAGGGACCCGCGCTTCGTGATGGTGAAGCCGACGCTGATCTACGCCGCGGTGGGCGCGGTGATGCTGAAGCGTGGCTGGCTGCTCCGCTACCTGCCGGCGCGCGTGAGCGGCCACGGCGAGGATCTGATGATCGGCTGGGGCTATGCCTGGGCGGCGATGATGTTCGTGAGCGGTCTCGCCAACCTGGTGGTGGCGATGTGGTTCACCCGCTTCTGGCCGGCCTACCTGGCGGTGGCGCCGGCCGCCTCCAAGCTCGGCCTGTTCGCCGTGCAGTACGTGAGCATGCGCCGGGTCATCCGGCGGCGCATCCGGGCCGCGGAAGCTCCGTCGCTCCCGGCCGCGCAGGC
>Ga0308174_10000495_pt1 | contig 16538 bp, 16 predicted proteins | sample PhyPR2_FD_203894 | JGI IMG/M metagenome (GOLD analysis project Ga0308174, IMG submission 203894) | Soil microbial communities from UC Gill Tract Community Farm, Albany, California, United States - DLSLS.P.R2 | ecosystem: Environmental > Terrestrial > Soil > Agricultural land | place: USA...
GCAGGACGGAGTTGCGCTCGTGGATCCAGCCGTGGATGCCGATCTCGTGGCCTTCTGCGATCACGCGCCGCTGCTCGTCGGGATACAGCAGCGCGACCACCGCCGGCACGAAGAAGCTGGCCGTGACGCCGTGCGCTGCGAGGATCTCCAGGATGCGCGGCACGCCCTGGCGGTTGCCGTACTGGCCCTGCGAGAGCTTGCCGATCGACTCGCCGCCGTCACGCAGCTCGTTGGTCTCGTGATCCGAATCGAACGACAGCGCCACCGCGCACCGGGCGCCGCCCGGCCAGTGCGCCGGCCGCAGCGTGCGACCTGCGCGCACGTGCTGCACGATCGCGCGCCACTGTGCTTCGGCCCACTGCCACGGCTGCAGCGCGCCGGGTGCGTTCATTTCTTCTCCGCCGCCTTGATGCGCCGCGCAATCGCGTTGGTGGCGGCCGATTGCTGCGCGACGAACCGCGCGAAGTCGTCGGGGCTCGAGCCGACGGCCTCGAGGCCCTGGCTGTCGAACGACTTCTGCACGTCCGGCTCGTGCAGCGCCTTGACCATGGCGGCGTGGATCTTCTGCACCATTTCCGGCGGTGCGCCGGCCGGCAGCCACAAGCCGAACCAGTTGACCACGTCGAAGTCCTTGACGCCGGCTTCCTGCATCGTCGGCGTATCGGGCATGCCTTTCCAGCGCTTCGCGCCGGTGACCGCGAGCGCACGCAAGCTTCCATCCTTGACGTGCTGCACGGCGATCTGCGTGCCGACGAAGAACATGTCGATGCGTCCGGCGAGGAGATCGGTCATGGCCTCGGCCACGCCGCGATACGGCACCATGAGGATGTCCGTGCCCGTCGCGGCCTTCATCATCTCGGCCGGGATGTGGCTCGCCGTGCCGATGCCCGCCGAGCCGTACGTGAGCTTGCCCGGCTGCTTGCGCGCCAGCGCGATCAGCTCCTGCACGCTGGTGGCGGGCACGGACGGGTTGATCACCAGCGCCTGGCCGAAGTTCTGCACCGCGAGCGTGACGTGCGTGAAATCCTTCACCGGATCGTAGGGCACGTTCTCCGCGTTGAACGGCGGGATGTTGGTGTGCGACGCCGTAGTGAACAGCCACGTGTAGCCGTCGGGCGGCTGCTTCGCGACGTACGCGGTGCCGACGATGCCGCCTGCACCACCGCGATTGTCGATGACCACCGGCTGGCCGAGCGTTTCCTGCAGATGCGGCGCGAGCATGCGCATGATGAGATCGGGCGGCCCGCCGGGCGGCGAGGGCACCACGACGTGAATCGGCCGGTTCGGGTAGTCGCGCGGCATCGCCTGGGCATCGACCGCAAACGGGGTCGCGAGCGCGAGCAGCGCGAGCAGCAGGGTGGCAGCGTGCGCCCGCGCGCGGGCAGGGTGCGTGAACATCGGCATCTCCGGATGAAGGACGATGGCTAAGAGGCGACCGGCACGCGGACGTCGCGCGACGCCGACGCGACGATCGCTTCGAGCACCGCGGCGTTGTGCACTTCGTCGCTGTCCGGCGTGACGAGCGGCCGGCCTGCTGCGGCCGCAGCGGCGAAATGCTCGAGCTCCGCACGCTCGGTGCTCGTGGCGGGAAAGTCGAGCACCCGCGGTCGCTGCTTGGTCGTGATGGCGCTCGGATCGAGCGTGCAAAGGCGCAGCTGCCACGTGGTCAGGTGCTCGACATCGCCGACTTCCGCCCAGCCACGCGTGCCGAACGCCTGCAGGCGCCACGTCTCGGCGGTGGCGATGACCGTGCCGAGATAGCCCGTGGCGCCGCCCGCGAAGCCGAACAGCATCGAGGTGGTGTCGTCGACGCCGAAGTCCTGCGCGAGGCGGCGGCTTTGCGCCGTCACCGACGCAATGCGGCCGGCGAGGTACGCCATCGCGTCCACCACGTGCACGCCCCGGCCCGTCATGCCGCCCGCGGGTGCTTCGTCGCGATCGTGGCGCCAATGCTCGCGCTGGAATCGATAGGCGCTCGGGCCGCAGAAGTTGCCCTCGACGTGCAGCACCCGGCCGAGCGTTCCATCGTCGAACATGCGGCGCATCGCGCGAAGCGCCGGCTGGAACCGCCAGTTGTAGCCGACGGCCAGGGTCACCTGCGCCGCCGCGCATGCGGCAGCAGCGCGCAATGCGCCCGCGTGGTCGAGCGCCAAAGGCTTTTCCACGAATACGTGCTTGCCCGCGCGCGCCGCGGCCTCGATCTGCGCGACGTGCAGCGAGTGCGGCGTCGCCAGCACCACGGCGTCGACGGACGGGTCGGCCAGCAGCGCGTCGTACGAAGACGCCATGCTGATGCCGTGGCTTGCCGCGAACCCGGCGGCTGCATCCGGCGTGCGCGTCGCGCCCGCGATGAACTGGATGCTGTCGCTGCGGCCCTGCGCGCTCGCCACGAGGTTGCGGCCCCACGTGCCCATGCCGACGATGGCGGCGCGGATCATGCCCGCACCGGATTGCGATCGTTGCGCATGTCGCACATGGTATCAAACGGTTTGCGCTACATTGTCGGCGGGAGGACGCCATGGAACGTCGCACGCTGGGCAATACCGGGATCGCCGTCGCGCCGCTCGCCTTCGGCGGCAACGTCTTCGGCTGGACGGCGGACGAGCCGACATCCTTTCGCCTGCTCGACGCCTTCGTCGATGCCGGCTTCAACCTCATCGACACGGCGGACTCGTATTCGCGCTGGGTGCCCGGACACACGGGCGGTGAATCGGAGACCGTCATCGGCAACTGGATCGCGCGCCGCGGGCGGCACGACGACGTGGTGATCGCCACCAAGGTCGGCTCCGACATGGGCCTGGGCTACAAATGCCTGCGCAAGGATTACATCGTGCAGGCCGCCGAGCAGTCGCTGCGCCGGCTGCGCGTCGATGCGCTCGATTTGTACCAGTCGCACTGGGACGACGACAAGACGCCGCTCGACGAAACGCTGGAGGCGTATGCGCAGCTGCAGCGGCAGGGCAAGGTCAAGGCGATCGGCGCCTCGAACCTGACCGCCGCCCGCCTGGATGAAGCGCTAGGCGTGAGCCGCGCCAAGGGACTCCCGCGCTACGCGACGCTGCAGCCGCTGTACAACCTCTACGACCGCGACGCATTCGAGGGCGCGCTGCAGCAGTTGTGCCTGCGCGAGAACATCGGCGTGATCCCGTATTACGCCCTCGCGGCGGGCTTCCTGACCGGCAAGTACCGTTCGGAGGCCGATTTCGGCAAGAGCCCGCGTGGTCCGGGCATGAAGAAATACCTCAATGCGCGCGGTCAGCGCATCCTCGCGTCACTCGATGCCGCGGCCAGGCGGCTCAACGCCACGCCGGCGCAGATCGCGCTCGCGTGGCTCATGGTGCAGCCGGGCGTCACCGCGCCGATCGCGAGCGCGACCTCGCTCGCGCAGCTCGCGGAATTGCTGGCCGCGACGCGCCTGACGCTCGATCGCGATACGCTGCAGGCGCTCGACGGAGCCAGCGCGGCCTAGAGCGCCGGACGCCGCAGATGCCAATCGGTCGCGTGCTGGAACGCCCGGCCGATGCGCAGCACGGTGGCATCCGCGAAGGCGGCGCCGATGAGCTGCATGCCGATCGGCAATCCGGTGGGTGACGCGCCGGCAGGCAACGAAACGCCGCACGCGCCCAGATAGTTCACCGGACGCGTGAACAGCGCGAGCGGTGTGGTGGCCTCGTCGACTTCCTCGAGCGGCGTGGCCGTGATGGGCAACGTCGGCGTGAGCAGCGCGTCGCAGCCGCGCATCCACTCCGCGAAGGCCGCCATGGCGCGACGGCGCGCGGCGAGCGCGTCGACGTAGTCGGCCGCGCTGATCGTCTTGCCGGCGATGAGCCGCGAGCGCACCCAGGGGTCCACCGGCAGCGCCGCATCCTCGATATAGGCACGATGGAACGCATAGGCCTCGGCGGCAATCAACGTGCCGTTCGCCCGTGCGAGCGCGTCGAAGTCGAACGGCACCGCGCGCTCTTCGACGACTGCACCGAGCTCGCGCAGCGTTGCGATGGTGGCGTCGCGTGCCGCGGCAACGGCGGACTCGAGATAGGCCGGAAACTGCGTGGACGCCATGGCGACGATGCGGGTGCCGCGAATGTCCGGCGCGCCGGCCACGACCGCCCGGGCGTCGAAGCGTGGCGCCGCGAGCGTTGCCGCATCGTGCGCATCGCCGCCCGCCATCGCGCCGGTCAGCAGCGCGGCATCGTCGACGGTTCGCGTGAGCGGGCCGATGGAATCGAGCGTCGGCGACAGCGGCACGGCGCCGTGCAGGCTGATCAGCCCGTACGTCGGCTTGTGCCCGGTGATGCCGCACAGGGCGGCGGGAATGCGCACGGAGCCACCCGTGTCCGACCCGATCGCCGCCGGTGCAAGCGCTGCGGCTACGGCAACCGCGGAGCCGCTGGACGATCCGCCCGCCACGCGATGGCGCGCCATGTCCCAGGGATTCCATGGTGCGCCCATCGGCGCATTGCGACCCCAGCCGCCGAACGCGAACTCGACCATGTGCGTCTTGCCGAGCACGATCATGCCCGCGGCAAGCAGCTTCTCCACCACGGTCGCGGTGTGGTCGGAGATGCGGCCGCTCCACGATTTCGAGCCGGCCGTCGTGGCGCGGCCTTCGATGTGGAGCAGGTCCTTGAGCGCGATCGGCACGCCGTGCAGCGGGCTGCGCGGCATGCCCGCGCGGCGCTGCAGGTCTGCGGCGTCGGCGCAGGCGAGCGCTTCGCTGCGATAGACGTCCACGAATGCGTGCAGCTTGGCGTCGTGCGCGTCGATGCGCGCAAGGCAGGCTTCGACGAGCGCGCGCGAGGTGGTTTCACCGGCCGTGAGCTTTGCGGCCAGCGTAGCGAGCGGAAGAGCGGTCAGGTCGTCGGTCATGAGGGTCGGGAAGGACGTGGGTGTTCGGCGAGCAGGCCGGCTGCGCGCTCCATGCCGTCGCGCGGCGCGAGCAGGCGCGCCTGCCTGCGCGAGATCAGCGGATGATGACGCAAGTCGGCGAGCCGGTCGTGCACCTCGCGGCACTCGGCCCTGTGCGTCACCCAGGCGGCAGCGGGCACGCGGCGCAGGTCGAACACGCGCGAATAGCTGCGCAGCGTCTTGTGCCCGTCCTTGTCCGAATACTCGTGGAAGTACGACAGCGCAAGCTCCCGCAGGCTGCGGTACACCGGGTCGCGAAAGCGCAGCAGCGGACCGTTGCTCTTCGAGATCGCCCCATAGCAACCGTCGCGCCGATAAAGCGCCAGCACGTGCGGCCAGTCGCACGGGTCGCAATCGAGGTGCAGCAGGAGCGGCGGCTCGCCCTGCACCCACAGCGCGCAGGCGGCGACGAAGGCCCCTTCGATGCAGTGCGCGCGCTGCTGCCGCAGCACCTCGCGCACGGACAGGATCGTCTCGCCATCGAGCTCGTGGTTCGCGGGAATGGCGTTGACGAAGGCCTGGATGGATTGCGGGGTGCGCAACCGCGCGAGCGTCGCGTATTCGGCACGCGAGAGGCCGACGTCGGCACGCTGCACCCTGGGTACGTGCAACGGCGCCGCCACGTCAGCCCTGGCGCGCGAGGCGCAATCCAGCGGGCACGATGAGCCGGTCGCCGACGCGGAACAGCCCTTCGAGGACCAGCGCGAGCGCGGCCGCGGGAACCGCACCGGCGAGCAGCATCGCATGATCGTTCAGCGCAAGACCGGTCACGATGCGCTCGCCATAGCCGCCCGCGCCGATGAACGCGGCGATCGTCGCCGTGCCCACGTTGATCACGGCCGAGGTCTTGATGCCGGCCAGGATGGTGCGTGCGGCCAGCGGCAGCTCGATGCGGCGCAGGATGGTCGACGCTTCGAGCCCCAGCGATTGCGCCGCGGCGATCATCCCGCGTGGAATCTGCGTGAGCGCCGCATGCGTGTTGCGCACGATGGGCAGCAAGGCGTAGAGCGACAGCGCGATGAACGCCGGCACCGCGCCGATGCGCCCGGTCAGCGGGATCAGCGCGGCGAGCAGGGCAAGCGAGGGAATGGTCTGCACGACGCCGGTGACGCCGAGGATGACGCCCTCGCTCGCCGGCCGCCGCGCAGCGAGGATGCCGAGCGGCACGCCGATGAGGATGCTCGCGGCGAGCGAGACGAACACCAGCGCAAGATGCTCGGCCGTCAGGCGCGCGAAATCGGGTGCTGCGAGCTTCTGCCAGAAGTCGCCGCCGCGCCCGGCCCCCGGCGCCGCATGCCCGCTCGCGGCTGCGGCCGGGGCGCGATGCGCGAGGAAATCGGCAGCGATGCTCGCGAAGTCGCGCCCCTGCAGCTCGGCGGCCGCGTTCATGCGGATCATCGCGGCCTCGTCGATGGTGCCTTCGAGGGCGCGCAACGCAGCCCACGTCTTCGGCAGGCGCGCGGGCAGGTCGGCGCGATAAAGCAGCACCGCGTCGTAGCGGGGAAAATAATTGCGGTCGTCGGCGAGCACCGTGAGCCCGTATTGGCCGATCTTGGCGTCGGTGGAATAGATGTCGATGACGTCCACCTGGCCGCCTGCCAGCGCCTCGTACGCGATGCCGTGGTCGAGGCCGCGCGGCGCGGCGGCAGGCAGGTCGTATGCGCGCGCAAGACCGGGCCAGCCGTCGGCGCGGCCGATGAATTCCTGCGTGAGCCCGAAGCGCAGCTCGGGATGCGCGCGCAGGTCCGACAGCCGGCTGATGCCCTTGGCCTTGGCATCATCCCCGCGCATCGCGAGCGCGTAGGTGTCGTTGAATCCCAGCGGCACGGCTGCGGCCAGGCCGAGCGGTGCGAGCCGCTCGTTGATCTCGCGCAGCGGCGGCACCGCGTCGAGCTTGAGGATCTCGCGGGCGATGGTGCCGGTGTACTCGGCGTACACGTCGATGCTGCCCGAGGTGAGCGCATTGAGCACGATGGCGGTGTTGCCGAGGCCCTGGCTGTGGATCGCCCGGGTCTCGCCGGCGGCGAGCGCCGCCTGGCGGATGATCTCGCCGAGGATGTACGACTCGGTGAACCGCTTGGAGCCCACCTTCAACGGATCGGCTGCGTGCGCCCCCAGGGACACGAGCAGCAGCAAGGCGATCGCGGGCATGCGGACCGGCAAGGGGACGCTCCGATGCGATGGAGCCGCCAGTCTACCCGGCGGCAGTCCGTCGCGCCGCGCATTGACACCGGCGCCGCCGCATCACCAGAATGTCCGTTGCCGTGCCTTCATCAGGGGAAATCATGCGAAAGCTCGCGCTCGCCGGCCTGGCCGCCGTCCTGCTCAACCTCCTACCGGGGCTCGCGTGTGCGGGCGGCACGCCGATCTCCTGGTTCGAGCCGCGTCAATTCGCGCAGCTGCCCGAGGGCCTGCGCTATCCCGAGGGCATCACCGCGAACCCGGCCAACGGCGACATCGTGGTCGGCACGTTCGACTTCGGCCCCAACACCAATGCGCTCCTGCGCTATGACCGCGACGGCAACCTGGTCGCGCGGAAGGACATGGGCGCCATGCCGCTCCTCGGCCTGGGCTTCCTGCAGGGCAAGGTGTACGTGCTCAACATGGGCGCACAGAAAGTGCAGCGCATCGCCGCGGCGTTCGACGCCACGACGCCGCTGGAAGACGTCGCCGACGTGCCCAAGGTCGGCGCGCCGGCCGATCGCAGCGTCCCCAACCCGGATGGCAGCAGCGATACCATCCGCTTCGGATCGAACAGCTTCGCCGCGCCCAACGCCATGGCCTTCGACGCCGCCGGCAACCTCTACTTCTCCGACTCGTTCCAGGGTGCCATCTTCAAGGTGCCCGCTGTCGCGACCTGCTCGGTCACGTGCCCCGTCATCATGCTGAGCCATGACGGGCTGCTCGGCACGCCGGGCTTTCCGCCGTTCGGTGCCAACGGCCTTGCGATCAGCGCGGACGGGCTCACGATGTACATCGCCAACACCGGCGACAACCGCGTGCTCGCGATGGACATGCGCAACGGCAAGGTGAGCGTGTTCGCCGAAAGCGTGCACGGCGCGGACGGCCTGCTGTTCGACAACCAGGGCAACTTGTGGGTGGCCGCCAACCAAGGGGACCAGCTCGTCGCGCTCGACGGCAAGGGCAAGGCGATCGCCAAAGTCGGCGAATTCCTCGGCCTGCGCCGCGACGGCTCGCCCGCGGGCTTCCTGTTCCCGGCCAGCATGGTGATCTTCGACGGGGTCATGTACGTGACCAACACGGCATTGCCGCTCACCGATGCAAAGGGCGACGAGCCGGAAGAAGACGTGCGGCGCTGGAACATCGTGCGCCTGCGCGTCACGCGCCATTAGGCACAATGACGCCATTGCCTTTCGCGGAGAACCGCTTGACCTCTGTCGCACGCCTGCGCGGCGTCCTCGCGCCCGTCATCACGCCCTTCGACGCCGAGCTGCGGCCCGATGCCGCACGGCTAGCCCGCCATTGCCGCTGGCTGCTCGGCCAGGATGTCGGCCTTGCAGTCTTCGGCACCAATTCCGAAGCCAACTCGATGACGGTGCCGGAGAAGCGCGCGCTGCTCGAGCATCTGGCACAAGGTGGTGTTCCGGTCGCGCGCATGATGCCCGGCACGGGGTGCTGCGCGTTTCCGGACACCGTGGAGCTGACGCGCGCCGCGGTGCAGATGGGCTGCGGCGGCGTGCTCATGCTGCCGCCGTTCTATTACAAGGGTGTCTCCGACGACGGCCTGTTCGCGTCGTACGCCGAAGTGATCGAGCGGGTCGCCGATGCGCGCCTGCGGATCTACCTGTATCACATTCCGCCGGTGTCCCAGGTGCCGATCAGCCTCACGCTCATCGAGCGCCTGCTCGCGCGCTATCCGGGCACGATCGCGGGCGTCAAGGACAGCTCGGGCGTGTGGGCCAACACGCAGGCGATGCTCGAGCGCTTCCAGCCACAGGGGTTCGACGTATTCGCCGGCAGCGAGACGTTCCTGCTCGCGACCCTGCGCGCCGGTGGTGCCGGATGCATCAGCGCGACGGCCAACGTGAACCCTTATGCGATTGCCCGCCTTGCCGCGCAATGGCGCGACGCCGGCGCGGATGCCGCGCAGGCAGCGCTCGATGCCGTGCGCGCGACGTTCCAGAAATATCCGATGATCCCGGCCCTCAAGGCGGCCATCGCCCATTTCTCGGCCGACGAGGGTTACGCGCGCGTGCGTCCACCGCTCGTCCCGCTCGCGGCGGCCATGCGGCGCGATCTGGCGGGCGATCTTGCCTCGCTGCGCTTCGACATGCCGGGCATCGCGCTGACGGAGAGCGCCGCAGGCGTCGAAACGAGTCCGAGCCTCTAGGGCTGGTCGTCATGGGCCGAGCCTAGCTTGGACGCGAGCCTGCTCGTCGAGACGCTCAAGCGCATTCTCAAGGGGCAGGGCATCACCTACGCGCAGCTGGCGCCGCAGCTGCGCCTCAGCGAAGCCAGCGTCAAGCGCATGTTCTCGCGGCGCGACTTCACGCTGCAGCGCCTCGAGGACGTGTGCCGCGTCGCCGGCATCGACTTCGCCGACCTCGCGCGCGAGGCCGCAGGCGAAGGCGCGCGCGTGACGCAGCTTTCGGTCGAGCAGGAGCGCGAGATCGTCTCCGATCCCAAGATGCTCATGGTCGCGTTGTGCGCCGTCGGCAACTGGACCTTCGACGAGATCGTCGACACGTACGCGATCACGCCGCAGGAATGCGTGGGCTATCTCGCGCGCCTCGACCGCCATCGCATCATCGAGCTGCAGCCGGGCAATCGCATCCGGCCGCTCATCTCGCGCACGTTCGCCTGGCTGCCCGACGGGCCGATCCAGCGTTTCTTCCGCGAGCGCGTCGAGAACGAGTTCCTGAGCAGCGCATTCGATCGTCCCGGCGAAGTGTTCCTCTTCGTCAGCGGCATGCTGTCGCGCGACTCGATGACGGAGCTGTGCGCGCGCCTGCGTCGCGTCGCGCGGGAGTTCGCCGAGCTGCACCGCGACGACCTCACGCTGCCGCTCGCCTCGCGCTACGGCACCAGCCTGCTGCTCGCCACGCGCGCATGGGAGCCGCGCTTCTTCCGGCAGGTGCGCCGCGACGAGCCCGCGCCTGCGCAAGCGGCGCGCCTCGTCGAAGCGCCGCGCGCGCCTGCGCGCAAGCCGACCGGAGCATCGCGCAAGTAGCGTACCGCCGCACGGCAGGTAGCGTTGCGCGCCACTTTGCCGCCGACGATTGATCGTCCGCACCGCCGGGCAGCACGCTGCCTTCCGCGGGCATGTGCCCGTACACGGGAGTAGCAGCAATGGGTTCATCGACGCGTCTTGCGATTGCCGCATCGGTTGTGTCGCTCACCCTGTCGGGTTGCTATGTCGTGCCGGTCGCGCCTGATGGCACGGCGTATCCGGCGGCGGTCGCGGTGCCGGCGCCCTACGCGGTGAATGCCGTTCCGCGTACAGCGGCGCCTGTCGTGCAGGCACCCGCCGCGCCTTCGGTCCTGCAGGCGCGGCTTTATCCGGCCAACGACGTCGCGACGCAAACCGGCATGCTCGCGGGCACCGTGACGAATTTCATGACGGGCAAAGGCCGCTTCCAGCTCGACGTTCGCGGCGAGACGCTCGTCGGCGAAGCGACCCGCGCGCCCGGTGAATCCACGGGCGGCGTGGCGAATGCGTATGGCGAGCGCGGCACGTACATGAGCTGCGCGTATCGCATGACGACGCCGTACCAGGGCACCGGAACCTGCAACCTGTCGAATGGCGCGCGCTACCAGGTGCACCTGGGCGGTTGACGACGCGCGTTCCGCGGGGAATCAATCGGCCGCACCGGTGTTAACCTCGGCATTCTCCGCTTCCCCAGGAGCGTCCCCATGTCGCTGCCCCGCGTTGCCGCAACCCTCGCCCTTGCCGCCGCACTTGCGGCTTCACATGGGGTACGCGCCGAGACGCACACCGTCGTCATCCAGTTCTTCCAGTTCAAGCCGCAAACCGTCGACGTGAAGCCCGGTGACGAGGTCGAATGGATCAACAAGGATTCGTTCGAGCACACCGCGACCGCGACCGGCAACGCGTTCGATTCCAAGGCGATCAAGGCCGGGCAGTCGTGGAAATGGAAGGCGGGCGAGCCCGGACAGTATCCTTACGCCTGCGCCTTCCACGGCAACATGAAGGGTGTGGTGAACGTCAAGCCGTAGCCGGGAACGCCACGGCAGGGCGCCGCATCTAATGGGCGCCATGACGAACGCCGCATCCCTTCCCGCCGTCGACGACGGCACCCCGGACGCCGAGCTCGCGACCCGCGTCGCCGCACGCGACGGCGCCGCTTTCGAGGTGCTCATGCGCCGGCACAACCGCCGGCTCTTCCGGGTCGCGCGCGCCATCCTCCGGTCCGACCAGGACGCCGAGGATGCCTTGCAGGACGCCTATCTTGCTGCATACCGGGCGATCGGCCGCTTTCGCGGCGATTCGAAGCTCGCGACGTGGCTCACGCGCATCGTCATCAACGAGGCGTATGCGCGCCTGCGCAAGATGGGCGGCGCGACGGTCATCGCGCTGCCGGAGGGCCACGACATGACGGCCGAAATGGATCCCACGAGCACGGCCGCGCCGGCGGAAACGCCGGATCGTGCCGCGCTGCGCGCCGAGCTCCGTCAGCTGCTCGAGCGTCACATCGATGCGCTGCCGGAGCAGTTCCGCACCGCGTTCATGCTGCGCGAAGTCGAAGAGCTGACCGTCGAGGAGGCGGCCGAAGCGCTCGGCGTGCCCGAGGCGACGGTGCGCACGCGGGCCCATCGTGCCCGCGCGCTGCTCCGCGCGGCACTGGCGCATGACATCGACGTTGCAACGCTCGACGCCTTCGGCTTTGCCGGCGAGCGTTGCGATCGCATCGTGCAGGGCGTGCTGGCGCAATTGCCGGCCGCTGCAGCAGACCCAACCAACCAGGAGAACACATGATCAGGGCATTCACGAGCGTCATCCTCATGCTGGCGGCCGGATTCGCGTTCGCGCAGGAGGGTGCACCGAACGACGCGCAGATCGCGCAGATCGTCGTCACCGCCAACCAGGTGGACATCGACGCCGGCAAGCTCGCGCAGACCAAGGCCTCGAACACGGAAGTGAAGCAATTTGCGGAGACGATGATCAAGGACCACGGCGCCGTGAACAAGCAGGCCACCGATCTCGTCACGAAGCTCAAGGTGAAGCCGGAAGAGAACGCGACGAGCCGCAGCCTCGCGCAGGGCGGCCGCGACAACCTGGCGCATCTGAAGGAGCTCAAGAAGGGCGCCGAGTTCGACAAGGCGTACGTCGACCACGAGGTCGCGTATCACCAGGCCGTCATCGACGCACTCGACAAGACGCTCATTCCCAACGCCAAGAATGCGGAGCTGAAGGGACTGCTCGAAAAGTCGCGTCCGGCGTTCGTCGCGCACCTGGACCACGCGAAGATGTTGCAGTCCAAGCTCGGCAAGTAAGCGACGCAAGCGGCGGACGGGGTACACGGGGACGCCGCTGGCGTCTGGGCGCTGAGTTCGCGGGGCGGGGTGCCCCGCGCAGGCGCCTGATTCACGAAGCCGGAGCGGGGCACCCCGCCGCGCGAACGCCCCGCGAACTGCCTACGGCGTCCGACGTGCCGGCCGCTGCGCCGGCGTCTCGACGTCCAGGTACTTCCAGTAGTTGTCGAACCGATTGGCGCGAAAGCCCTTGAGCCAGGGCTGGACGAACCAGTTCTCCAGGCGGAACACGACCGGGATCGTGGGCACGTACGTCCGCTCGATCTCGGCCATCGTGCGGGCGGCGGCGAGCTGCCCTGCAGGATCGCGCGTGCTCATGAAGCGCTCGATCGCCGCGTCATAGTCCGGCCGGCCGAAGTGCGACAGGTTGATCTGCGGCGCCGCTTTGCTGTAGAGCTGCGAGAAGATGCCCACCGCCGTGGGCGTTCCGCCGAAGCCGCCGAACCACATCTGGTAATGGCCGCTGCTGATGTCCTTCACCGCGTCCTGGAATGGCGATAGCGTGAACGTCGTGCGCAGGCTCACCGCCTCGAAATTCTTCTTGAGCAGCGTCTGGATCTCGCGCGAGACTGCAGCCGAGCGCAGCAGGATGTTGAGGACGAGCGGCGCGCCGTCGGGCGCGGTTCGAAAGCCGTCTGCGCCGCGCCTGAAGCCATAGCGGTCGAGCAGCGCGCGCGCGGCCGCCGGGTCGTGCAGCACCTGCTTCGGCAGCGCCGGATCGTGGCCGACCACGCCGGGCGGTGCCATCTGGTTGGCCGGGAGCGCCTGTCCCGCATAGACCACCTTCACCAGGTCGCCGCGATCGAGCGCGAGCGCCATCGCGCGTCGCAAGGCAATGTGCGGAGGATCCATCCCGCCAACCTGCGGGTCGCGCAGGTTGATGTACAGCGACACCAGGTACGGCTCGGGCACGCGCTGCCAGCCGATGCCGCGGGCGGCGTACTCCGGGCGCAGGCGGTCACCATCGACCAGGCGCGTAGCCACTTCGCTGCGCAACACCATCGCGTCGATGTTCCCGCGGTCGAATTCGAGCAGGCGCGTGCCGTCCTCCTCGATGACCATGAGCTCGATCGAGCCGATGCGCGGGAATGGCGCATCGCCCACCGTGCGCGCAAGCGCCGGTTCGGCGCTCGCGGGAAAGCGGATCGCGCGATAGTCGGGATTGGCGTCGAGCGTCAGGCGCGTTCCGCGCTTCCACTCGCGCAGCTTGAAGGGTCCGGTGCCCACCGCGTACGCGCGCAAATCGCCGCCCCGTGCCTCGACCACCTCGCGTGCCACCGCGCCGAGCGTCAGGTATCCCTCGATGATCGGGTAGTTGGCCTCGGTGAGCGTGAGCTGCACGGTATAGCGATCGAGCGCGCGAATGCCCTCGATCGGCCGGTCGAGATCGAAGCGACCGGACCGCGCCGCCTCGTCGAGCGCTTCGCGGCCGCCGACGATCAGCCCGGCAGTGATCGGGGCGCCGCCGCGCACGCTCGAAGGATCGAGCCATCGCTTGAGCGAATACACGTAATCGTCCGCCGTCAGCTCGCGGCGCCTGCCCTTGAACGCGGGATCGTCGGTGAAGTAGATGCCCGGCTGGAGCCGCATGATCCACGTGCGGCCGTCGGCGCTGATCTGTGGCGGTGCGCTCGCCGTGACCGGCACGAGGCGTGGTGGGTCGGCGAGGTAGTCGAACTGGTAGAGGCCCTCGTAGATGGCACGCAGGACGTCGTACGACGGGCTCTCCGCGTATTGCTGGGGATCGAGCGTCTCGAGCTCGTTGATCGCGAGGCGCAGGACCTTGTGCGCATCCGGTGCGCCACGCAGCGGCGCGCTGCCGACGCACAGTGCCATCGCGAGCGCGACAGCGAGCACCGGGCGCATGGTCAGGGCCTCGGGCCGCCCCGTCCTGCGAGACGATCGTCGAGCTCGCCGATCTGCGCGGCCAGGCCGTTGATCGACTGGTCGATGTGGGTGCGCAGCTCCGTGAAGCGCGACGATTCGGCCTGGTCCGCCAGCTGGCGCTGGGCCGCGAGCTCGCGATTGAGTCGGCGTGATTCGAGCAGCACGGAGGTCTGCAGCCAGACGATGTACGCGAGGAACACCACGCCGAGGAGCGCAGTGACCATCAGCATCAGGAGACCGAGCGGCGCGTCGACGGTGCCGACGAGCAGCGAAAGCGAAGTCGGCGTCGTGAACGCGGTCCAGTTGACGACCACGAACACCGCGAGGATCGCGACCAGCAGCACCAGCCCGACCGTGCGGATCGACATGGGCTTCCCCTATGAGCGACGCGCCATTGTGCGCCTGTTCGAAGGCGGCGGCTTGCCCGTGCTGCCGCGCCGCACGAGGGTGAAGGGCAGGCATTGGTGGAGCTCGGCCGGGCGCCCTTCCAGCCGTGCGACCAGCTGCAGGGCCGCCGCGGATCCGATCTCCATGATCGGCGTCTCGACGCTCGTCAGCGGAGGCGTTTGCGTGGCGCCCAGGTCCGTGTTGTCCACGCCGGTGATCGACACGTCGTCCGGCACGCGCAATGAAAGCTCGCGGCACGCCATCATCGCGCCGACGGCGAACACGTCGTTGGTCGCGATGACGGCGGTCGGCCGCGGCGTGCGCGCCATCAGCTTGCGCAGGCCCGTCGCGCCCGACGCCAGCGCGATCGGACCATGGAACACGTGCGCCTCGTCGAGGGCCAGCCCGGCGTCGGCGAGCGCGCGCCGCACGCCGGCGCCGCGCGCACGCGACCGGTCGTTGCCCTCCGTCGGTGCGCTGATCAGGCCGAAGCGGCGATGCCCGAGCCCGATCAGCCAGCGCGCGAGCGCATGCGTCGCCGCTTCGTTGTCGAACCCGATCGACGGATGCAGCCGCGACGGGTCGACGCCCCACGTCAGCACGTACGGACGCCCGTAGCGCGCGAGCAGGCCGTAGAGCGCCGGGTCATGGTCGAGCCCGACGAACGCGAAAGCGTCGACGCCGTGCTGGATCAGCTGCTCGGTGACGCGAACTTCGGTCGCAAGATCGTAGGAGTGCGTCGCGAGCACCAGCGAATAGCCGCGCGTGTCGAGCACGCGCTGCAGCGCGCTGGTGGTGCGGGCATACAGCGCATAGTCGAATGACGGCACGACCGCTCCGATCATGCGGCTGCGCTGGCTGCGCAACGCGCGCGCGGCGCCGTGCGGGACGTAGCCGAGCTTCGCGATCGCCGCGCGTACGCGCGCAAGCGTGCGCTCGTCCACCTGCGCGGGCGCGTTCTGCGCGCGCGATACGGTCGCCGTGGACACGCCGGCGAGGCGCGCGACGTCGCGGGCGCTGGCGCGCGCCGGTCGGGCCAGGGGGCGCTCGCGTCTCATGAGGCGTCGAGAATACCGCACGTGCAAACGATTTCAAGCAAGCCACCTGCTTGACAAGCGCGCGCCGCTGCGGCCACCATATGTAAACGAATACATGGAGGTCCATGCATGAGCGCACGCGCGCCCATCCGCCACGTCGTGCTGGTCATCTTCGACACGCTGCGGCGCGACGCCGTCGGCTGCTACGGCACGCCGCCACCGTGGGGCGCGATCGCCACGCCCAACCTCGATGCGTTCGCGCGCGAGTCGGTGCGCTTCACCCGCGCCTATCCTGAAGCGCTGCCGACGTTGTGCGCGCGGCGCACGATCTACACGGGGCTTCGGACCTATCCGTTCCACAACGGCGACTTTCGTCACATCAAGGGCGACTTCGTCGGCATCGCGCCCGGCTGGGGACCGATCCCCGAGAGCCAGACCACGCTCGCGGAGACGTTCGAGACCAGCGGCTTTCGCACGGGACTGATCTCGGACCTCTACCACGAGTTCAAGCCGTCGAAGAACTTCTGGCGCGGCTTCCACCAATGGACCTTCATCCGCGGCCAGGAAGCGGACGCCGCACGCAGCGGCCCGTGGCCATCGCAGGAGGAGATCGACTACTGGGTTCCGCGCGAGCTCCAGGAGCTGCGGGGCAAGGCGACGGGCCTCGAGCAGCCGGGCTTCGGCGCGGCCTGGTTCTCGAGCCGCATCCTGCTCAACATGCGCGAGCGCGTACGCGAGGACCAGTGGTTCAACGCGCAGGTCATGCAGGAAGCCGGCAAGTGGGTGGCGCAGAACGTAGACGCG
>Ga0308174_10000496_pt1 | contig 16535 bp, 12 predicted proteins | sample PhyPR2_FD_203894 | JGI IMG/M metagenome (GOLD analysis project Ga0308174, IMG submission 203894) | Soil microbial communities from UC Gill Tract Community Farm, Albany, California, United States - DLSLS.P.R2 | ecosystem: Environmental > Terrestrial > Soil > Agricultural land | place: USA...
GGCCGAAGACGAGCGGCCGGCGCAGGCCGTAGCGCGTGACGATGCGCGCCGACAGGCCGAGCGAGCACGCCGCCATGATGATGTTCGACGGCAGGAAGGCGAGCCCGACCTGCATCGCGGTCGCGCCGAGGACGCGCTGCAGGTAGAGCGCGGAGAGGAAGAACCACGCGAACATCGCCGCCGACCAGAGGACGCCGATCGCGTTGGCGGCGTTGAGCGTCGGCGATCGGAACAAGCGCAGCGGCATCAGGGGCCGGTCGACGCGCGCTTCGATGACGAGGAACATCGCGAACAGCAGCGCTGCGGCGGCGAGCAGGCCGAGCGTCTGCGGCGACGTCCAGCCGGCGCCGTTGGCATCGACGATCGCGTAGACGGCGAGCATGAGCGCGACGGTCACCGTGAGCGCGCCTGCGACGTCGAGGCGCGGCCGCGTCGGCGCCACGCCCGCCGCCGGCAGCAGCGCGAGGGAGAGCGCGACGACGGCGACGCCGATCGGCAGGTTGACGAGGAAGACCCAGTGCCAGTCGTAGACGTCGGTGAGGACGCCGCCGAGGAGCACGCCGATCGAGCCGCCGCCGGCGCAGACGAAGCCGTACACGCCCATCGCCTTGGCGCGCTCGCCGGCCTCGGTGAACAGGTGCATGAGAAGCGCGAGCGCGACCGCGTCGACGATCGCGCCGCCGATCCCTTGCACCGCGCGCGCGATCACCAGCGGCACTTGCGCGCTTGACAGGCCGCAGGCGAGCGACGCGCCGGTGAAGACGACGATGCCGACGAGGAAGACGCGGCGATGGCCGTAGAGGTCGCCGAGGCGGCCGCCCAGGAGGAGGAAGCCGCCGCAGGTGAGCAGGTAGGCGTTGACGACCCAGACCAGCGTCGTCTCGCTGAAGCCGAGGTCGGCGCGGATCGACGGCAGCGCGACGTTGACGATGGTCACGTCGAGCACGACCATGAGGACGCCGAGGCAGACGACGCCGAGGGCGAGCCAGCGGCGCGAGGGAGAGATCGAGTCGGTCATGACGAAGCGCGGGCGACAGGGCACGGCGAAGGCGCCGATCCTAGTCGTCCGGCGCGGCGCCGAATCGACACGCGTCGACGACGTTCGGACAGAGTCGACGCGTCAGCGCGCGAGCGCGTCGTCGAGGACCTCGACCCAGTGCCGCACCGGCGTGCTCGTCCCGCTCTGGAGATGCTGGATGCAGCCGATGTTGGCCGACACGATGGCCGACGGCGCCAGCTCCTCGAGGTTAGCGAGCTTGCGGTCGCGCAGGGCGTTGGCGAGCTCCGGCTGGAACACGGAGTACGTCCCGGCCGAGCCGCAGCAGAGGTGCGCCTCGTTCATCGCGATGTGGACCTCGAAGCCGAGCGCGTTCAGCGCCGCCTCGACGCCGCCGCGCAGGCGCTGACCGTGCTGCAGCGTGCAGGGCGGATGAAAGGCGATGGGTCCCGGGCGCCCTTCGAGCGCCAGGCGAGGGCGCAGCACGTCGACCAGGTCGGGCAGCAGTTCGGAGAGATCGCGCGTCAGGTCGGCGATGCGGGTCGCCTTCTTCGCATACTCGGGGTCGTGCGCCAGCGAGTGACCGTACTCCTTGACCGTCACGCCGCAGCCCGACGCGTTCATGACGATCGCCTCGACGGCGCCGCTTTGCACCATCGGCCACCAGGCATCGATGTTGCGGCGCATGTGATCGAGGGCGCCGTCGTGGTCGCTCAAGTGCAGGCGGATCGCGCCGCAGCAGCCGGCCTCGTCGGCGACAAGCGTCTGGATGCCGGCGGCGTCGAGGACGCGCGCGGTGGCGCTGTTGATGTTGGGCATCATCGCCGGCTGCACGCAGCCGAGGAGCAGCAGCACCTTGCGCGGATGCTCGCGCGTCGGCCAGCGGTGCGCGCCGCTGGGCGCCGGCGCCGGCACCTTGGCCCTGAGGACGGCGGGCAAGCCAGCGCGCACGGCCTGGCCGACCTTGATCGCCGGTGCGAACGCCGGCGAAGTCAGGCCTTCCTTCAGCGTCCAGCGCAGAGCACGCTCGCCGGCCGGCCGCGGCACGCGTTCATCGACGATGCGCCGGCCGATCTCGACCAGGTTGCCGTACTGCACGCCCGACGGGCACGTCGTCTCGCAGTTGCGGCAGGTCAGGCAGCGGTCGAGGTGGAGCTGCGTGGCGCGCGTCGGCGCGTGCCCTTCGAGCACCTGCTTGATCAGGTAGATGCGGCCGCGGGGGCCGTCGAGCTCGTCGCCGAGGAGCTGGTACGTCGGGCACGTCGCGGTGCAGAAGCCGCAGTGCACGCACTTGCGCAGGATCGCCTCGGCTTCCTGGCCCTCGGCGGTGCCGGCGAACTCGGCCGCGATGTCGGTCTGCATGCAGGCGCAATTGTCGTCAGAGGTCGCGGTAGAGGCGGCCGGGGTTGAGAATGCCCTTGGGATCGAACGAGCGCTTCAGGCGCTCGTGGATCCCGCGCAGCGGCGGCGTCAGCGGCGCGAACACGCCGGCCGATTTGTCGCGCGACCGAAACGCCGTGGCATGGCCGCCGACGGCCCCGGCGGCATCTCGCACCTGCGCCGCGGGCAGGGCCGTGGCGAGCCAGCGCTGCGCGCCGTGCCACTCGATCAGCTCGTCGCCGGCGAGGCCGAGCAGCGGCGCAGTCTGCGGCAGCGACAGGCGCCACAGCGTAGCGTCCTGGTGGGCGATCGCCTCCTCGGCGGCGACGAAGAACGGGTCGGTCTGGTCGCGCAGGCTGTCCCAGAACGGCGCCGCTGCGGCCGGCGGGATCGTTTCGCCGCCGAGCATGCGCGCTGCTCCGGCCACCGCTGCGCTCGCCCCGCGCAGGCGAACGATCAGGCTGCCGTTCCACCAGGCGCTGGCGTCGAGCGGGAGCGGGCGCGCGCCCCAGCCGTGCAGGAGCGCGAGCGCTTCGCCCGGCCTGCAGTCGAAGCGCAGCGTCGCCTCCGCCTGCGGGCGCGCGAGCACCTTGAGCGAGACCTCGACGACGATGCCGAGGATGCCGAGCGATCCGGCGACCAGGCGCGAGACGTCGTAGCCGGCGACGTTCTTGATGACGCGGCCGCCGAAGTGCATGAGCTCGCCCGTGCCGTTGATCAGAGTGACGCCGAGCAGGTGGTCTCTCACGGAGCCCGCGGCGGCGCGCGATGGCCCCGACAGGCCCGCGGCGACCATGCCGCCGACGGTCGACGCCGCGCCGAAGCGCGGCGGTTCGAAGGCGAGGCACTGGCCCTTCTGCGCGAGCAGCGCTTCGAGATCGACGAGCGTCATGCCGGCCGGCGCGGTGACGACCAGCTCGGTCGGCTCGTGGTCGGCGCTGCCGATGAGCGTGCGCACGTCGAGCACGTCGCCCGTCGCTGCTTCGCCGTAGAAGTCTTTTGTGCCGCCGGCGCGGATGCACAGCGGCCGGCCGGCTGCGTGCGCGTCGCGCACGCGCTCGACGATCGCCGCGACGGCGGGGCTCACGACGGCGTTCAGAAGCGCGGCAGCTCGGGGAACGCGAGCAGGCCGCGCTTGACGTGCATGCGCCCGTACTCGGCGCAGCGCGACAGGGACGGGATCACCTTGCCGGGATTGAGCTTGCCGGCGGGATCGAAGGCGCGCTTGACGCCTTCCATCTGCGCCCGCTCGGCCGGCGAGAACTGGACGCACATCGACGACAGCTTCTCGACCCCGACGCCGTGCTCGCCGGTGACCGTGCCTCCCATCGCGACGCTCAGCTCGAGGATCTCGGCGCCGAACGCCTCGGCGCGATGAAGCTGCGCCGCGTCGTTGGCATCGAACAGGATCAGCGGGTGCAGGTTGCCGTCGCCGGCGTGGAAGACGTTGACGCAGCGCAGCGCGTGCCTGGTCTCCATCTCGGCGATCGCGATCAGCATGTCGGCGAGGCGCTTCCTCGGGATCGTCGAGTCCATGCACATGTAGTCGGGGCTGATGCGGCCGCTCGCGGGGAACGCGTTCTTGCGGCCGCTCCAGAAGCGCAGCCGTTGCGCCTCGTTCTCGCTCGCCTCGATCCGCGTCGCGCCGCATCGGCGCAGCACCTCGGCCATGCGGCCGATCTCTTCCTCGACCGCGCTCGCGCTGCCGTCGCTCTCGCACAGCAGGATGGCGGCCGCGTCCAGGTCGTAGCCGGCGTGGACGAAGCCCTCGACGGCGGCGGTCATCGGCTTGTCCATCATCTCGAGACCGGCGGGAACGATGCCGGCGGCGATGATCGCGGCGACCGCGTCGCCGGCCTGGCGCACGTCGGCGAAGCTGGCCATGATGCAGCGCGCCGTCTCGGCGAGCGGCAGCAGCTTGACGGTGACCTCGAAGATCACGGCGAGCATGCCTTCGCTGCCGATCACCGCGGCGAGCAGGTCGAGGCCGGGCGCGTCGAGCGAATCACTGCCGAATTCGACCGCCTCGCCGGCGGCCGTGAAGCCGCGCACCTTCAGCACGTTGTGCAGCGTCATGCCGTACTTGAGGCAGTGCACGCCGCCCGAGTTCTCGGCGACGTTGCCGCCGATCGTGCAGGCGATCTGGCTGCTCGGGTCGGGCGCGTAGAAGAGGCCGTGACTCTTGGCGGCCTCGCTGATCGCGAGGTTGCGCACGCCGCTTTGCACGCGCGCCGTTCGCGCGACGCGGTCGATCGCGAGGATGCGGTTGAACTTGGCGAGGCTGAGCGTGACGCCGAGCGGATCGGGCAGGGCGCCGCCCGAGAGGCCCGTGCCGGCGCCGCGCGCCACGACCGGCACCTCGAGGCGGTGGCAGATCGCGAGCACGTCGGCGACCTGCTGCTCGCTCTCCGGCAGCACGACGACGAGCGGCTGCTCGCGGTAGGCGGTGAGGCCGTCGCATTCGTACGGCACGGTGTCCTCGCGGCGCCAGAGTAGCGCGTGCGCTGGCACCGCCGGGGCGAGCGCGGCGACGATTTCTGCCTGCCGCCCCGCGCGGGCGGCGACGCGAGCGGCGGCAGCGGCGGGCAGCGGTGCGTTCATGGCTCGGCGATCGCCGTCACGTGGCAGCGGGCGAGGCGGGACGCCGCTTCGATGGGCGCTTGGCCGCCTTCTTCGTCGCCGGGTCGCCGGCCGCCTTCGGCGCCATGCTCTTGGCGGCGCCAACGACGGCGCGACCGGGCGCACCCGCGACCTTCTTCATCGTTTCGGCGGCGGCGTCGAACGACTGCTTCATCATGCCGCCGGCAAGCGCCTTGGCGGCATCCGCTGCGCTGTCCTTCATGGCGCTCGTCGCGAGCTCGGCGAACTGGTTCGTCAGCGCGCCCCACCACTGCATGGGGTCGACCGCCGCACCGCTCTTGAGAGGGTCCGTCTTCCGCGGCGCAGACGACGGCGAGGGAGCGGCCGCCGGCGCGTCGTCACGGGCCTTGGCCGCCGGTTTGGCCGAGGCCGGCTTGATTTTTAGCGACTCGCCGAGCTCGCCCATCTGAACGTTCATCGACTTCAGCGTCGAGAGCGTCATGCGCTGGACCTCGAGCGCCTGGATCGTCGCCGCGAGCATGCGCGCGTTCTGCTCGAGCCAGTACTGGACCGTTCTCAGCTCGCCGATGCGTTTGTCGAGCTCGGCCGGATCGAGCGTCGGCGCGACCCATTGGCCGATGCCGGGCAGCGCCGAGCCGGCGCTCTTGACCAGGCTCTGCAGGAAATCGAAACCGGGAACCATCTTGCCGAAGGCGTTGTCGTCGCTCATCGTGTCTCCTCGCCGTGTGGCGCCATTGTCGCCCGGTCGTGCCGTGTTGACGGCCGCGCTTCAGCGGCCGAAAGGGACTTGCTCGACGACGTAGCCGCGCTCGCGCATCAGCGTCGGCAACCCGCGAGGGCCGATCATGTGCAGGCTGCCGACCGCGGCGAACACCGACCGGCCGCCGGCATGAACCTTGTCGATCGCGGCGGCGAGGAGCGGATTGCGGTCGTCGAGCAGGCGCTTCATCGAGGCCCGCTCGGCCGCCGTGTTGAGGCAGTCGCACCAGCGCTCGTAGCTCTCCAGCTCGGGCAGGTTACCGTCGATCCACGCGCTCGCGATGTGGGCGAGCAGCGGCGCCGACTTGCCCGCGTCGAGCTCGTCGAGGCCGCTGCTGACGAACTCGATCGTCGCTTCGCGCGTCGGCATGCGCAGCGCCGCGATCTGCGCTTCCGGCGTCTCGAGCGAGGTGGTCGCCTTGCCGAAGTCGCGCGCGATCAGGCCGAGCACGAGGTCGATCGCGTAAGACGGATCGAGCCCCTCGCGGCGCGCCGCCATCATCGCCAGCGATGCGATCTGGAACTCGGGAACGAAGCCCGCCATGGCCGCGGCGTCGATGCACTCGGCGGTCATGCGCTTGTCCATTCGCGCGGCGAGAGCTGCGGGCAGCCGCTCGTCGGGGCGGGCATTCGCTGCCTTGATCAGGCGGCCGCGAACGTCGGCATCGAGCACATCGAGCTCGAGCGCGAGCACGTCGCTTGCGTCGAACGCGGCTGCCGTGCGCGGCCCGGGAAACATCCACGCCGGCTGCGCCGCATGCAGCGTTCCGTAGAGGTACGAAGTGCGCCCGTCCTTGGCCAGACGCCACAGGAAGCCATGGTCCTGCGCCTGGCGCATGCCGGCCTGGAAGCGCTCGGGGCTGAGCGGGACGGCCGGCGGCGGGCAGCCGCCGGCAGCGCTCGCCGGCTGCGCCTGCCCGTGCGCCGGCGCAAGCAGCGAGAGGCCGGCGGCGAGGACGGCGGCGAGAAGCGAACGAGACGCGATTGTCATGAAGCGGGACCTTCCGAGTGGGCGCTGCCGAGATCGATTCGCAGCGCGCCGTCGCGTTGCTGCCAGTGCAGTCGGCCGAGCACATCCATGCCGAGCAGCGGCGCGTCGAGGCGGGGCAGCGCGACCATGCGCAGCCGCTCGGCGCGAACGCCACCCTGCAGCGCCAGGTCGGCGCGGACGATCCGGCCGGTGACCCAGCCGCCCGCGGTGCTCGATCGCACGGTCTCTTCCCCGGGCAGGCGCAGTCGCTCGGCGAGCGACGCCGGGATCGCGACACCGCTCGCGCCGGTGTCGACGAGGAAGTCGACGCTCTCGCCGTTCAGCGTTCCCGGCCAGTGATAGTGGCCGTCGTCGCTGCGCCGGATCTCGACGACGCCGCCGGACGTCGTGAACGTCGCCTTCTCGGCCTCGTGCTGGCGCCACTGGAAGGCGACGAAGACGATGGCACCGAGCACCAGCCAGATCGTCGCGAACTTGAGCGTGCGCGGCAGGTCGTCGGTCATCGGCAAGCCTCGGCGCTGCGCGTCGGGCGATCCGATCCCCTGGCGGAGCGACGCCTCACGCGCGCGCCACTTTCTGGTCGATGGCGCCGAAGATCGACGCACCCGATGCATCGTTCATCTCGATCCGGATGGTGTCGCCGAAGCGCATGAACGGCGTCTTCGGCGCGCCGCCCTCGATCGTCTCGATCGCCCGCTTCTCGGCGATGCACGAATAGCCGCGCGCCCAATCCTTGTTGCTGACGGTGCCGCTGCCGACGATCGAGCCGGCGCGTGCGTTGCGCGTCTTGCAGAGGTGCGCGATGAGCTGGCCGAAGTGGAACGTCATCTCCTCGCCGGCGTTGCAAAGCCCGGCGCGCTCGCCGTTCCAGGTGCTCTCGAGGTCGAGGTGGAGGCGGCCGCCGTTCCAGGCGCCGCCGAGTTCGTCCGGCGTCACCGCGACCGGGCTGAACGCCGTCGCCGGCTTGCTCTGGAAGAAGCCGAAGCCCTTGGCGAGCTCGGCGGGAATGAGGTTCCTCAGGCTGACGTCGTTGGCCAGCATCACCAGCCGGATCGACCCGATCGCCGCTTCCGCGGAGGTGCCCATCGCGACGTCGCCGGTGACGACCGCAACCTCGGCCTCGAAGTCGATGCCCCACTCCTCGGTTGCGGCGACGATGTCGTCGCGCGGCCCGAGGAAGTCGTCGCTGCCGCCCTGGTACATCAGCGGATCAGTCCAGAAGCTGGTAGGCATCTCGGCGTTGCGGGCGCGGCGCACGAGCTCGACGTGGTTGACGAACGCCGAGCCGTCGGCCCACTGGTAGGCGCGCGGCAGCGGCGCCATGCAGCGCGCGGGATCGAAGGCAAAGGCGTGTCGTGCCTTGCCGTGATCGAGCGAGGTCGCGAGGTCCTCGAGCTGCGGGGAAAGAAAGTTCCAGTCGTCCAGAACCTGCTGCAGGCGAGTGGCAATGCCGCTGGCATAGTGGCCGGTGGCAAGGTCGCGCGAGACGACGACGAGCTGGCCGTCGCGCGAGCCGTCCTTGTAGGTGGCGAGCTTCATCGTTCGTGTTCCCTGACAAAGGGTTCTGTGCCTGGAGACGACCGATTGTCGATGCAGGACCGCAGTGGCGCCGAAAGGCCGGTGGTGCGGCCCGCGGCGTCGCCGGCGCGAAGGACTCGCGAGCGTCGGCGCGCGCTCGTCGTCTGCGCCGTGCTGGCGCTGGTGCTGCACGGCGCCTTCATCGGCAACGTCGGCGGCCTGGTGACCGGGGCGGTGGAGAGCGCGGTCGCACCGATGTCCGTGCGCACGGTCGCCGCGGAGGTTCCGGCTGAAGCGCCGGTCGAGACGGCGCTGCCAGTCGCACCGTCGAGGATCGGGCCAGTCATGACGGCGCTTGCACCGGCGACGGCGCCGGCTGCTCGGCCATCGCCTCGGCCGCGCGGACAGTCAGCGGCCGTCAGTCAGGGCGCGCCAAGCAAAAGCGAGCAAGCCAGCACTGACTCATCTCCACCTCGGGATGCTGTCGCAACGGCCGGGCCGATCGATTCATCGCCCGCGTCTGCCCTTGACGCGCCGACCGCAACCGCGGCGCAGGTCGCGGCGCCGCCGCCCCGTCCGGTCGCAGACGCCGCCGAGACCCAAATCGCTGCTGCCGCGAGCAGCGCGGCGGGCGCGCGGCCGGCGTTGCTGGGTCCCGGCGACGAGCCGCCACCCGTCTACCGGACCCAGCTGCCGCCGTCGGTCACGCTGCACTATCAAGTGAGGCGCGGCGTCCTGCGCGGCACCGGCACGATTCGCTGGCAGGCGAGCGGCGACCGCTACCGTCTTGCGCTCGAAGCGCAGGTTGCAGGGATCGCGCTGCTCAGGCAGACCAGCGAGGGTGGCATCGACGCGAGCGGCCTGGCGCCCGTCCGCTTCCTCGACCAGCGCGCGCGCCGGTCCGCGGTGGCGGCCAATTTCCGCCGCGACGACGGCCGCATCACGTTCTCCGGCTCGGCGGTCGAGTGGCCGCTCCTGGCGGGCAGCCAGGATCGCCTGAGCTGGATGATCCAGCTCGCCGGCATCGCCGCCGCCGAACCCGAGCGGCTCGTCGATGGCGGCCGGATCGCGATGGTCGTCGTCGGCGCGCGCGGCGACGCGAGCGTCTGGACGCTTCGCTACGCCGGCCGCGAAACGATCGAGACGGCGGCCGGCAGCGTGCAGGCGATCAAGCTGGTTCGCGAAGGCCGGTCGGCGTACGACACCAGCGCCGAGATCTGGCTCGACCCCGCGCGCTCCTACCTGCCCCTGCAGGCGGCGCTGCGCAACAGCGCGGGCGCGTCGGAATACGACCTGCTGCTCGAGCGCATCGACCCCGGCTGAGTCGCGGCCCGGCCGAGCCGGCTTGCAATCGGTGCCGCGGGCCGCAGGTGGGGCGTAGGAGATCGCCATGCACATGCTTTACAACTCGGACAGCTTCACCGTCGTCGCCTTCGACCTGCCCGGCGCGCCCGTCGCAGCGGGGGCCGAAGCGTCCGAGGCGCCGCGCGGCGGCTTCGAGATCGTCGACAAGTTCGCGCAAAAGGACATCTTCATCCAGGGCGCAATGGCGGCGAGCTTTCAGGCCGGCGTCGAGGCGCTGATGGAGAGCAAGCCAAGCGAGGAGGACATCGATGAGTTCATCGGCCGCTTCGCCTCGCTGATGCCGCAGCCGCTCGTCCTGCACTGACGGCGCCGGGCGCCGCCGCTGCGTCCGACCGACCTGACCATCGCGCCGCCGCGGCGGTGCGACTTATTGCCGCACCGGCCGCGTCGCCGGCCTCGCGCCGGCGGTGCTGCGCTGTCTCAAGTTCGACCCCGCGCCGTCGATATGAGAAGGCGCCGACGGACCGCATCTCGTTGCCGCGCGCGCAGCGTTTAACGGTGAGAGGTCGATGGCAGCCGAGATGGCGATCAATTCGGGAGCGGAGTCGGTCATGCCGACGGTGCTCATGCTCCTTCTCGGGCTCGGCGTCAGCACGCTGGCGGCCTACGTTGCGCTCGACCTGGCCCGGCGCGTTCGCGTCCTGCGCACGCGCGCCGGCGCGCTCTGGCTGTTCGGCGCCGCCTCGGCGATGGCGATCGGCATCTGGTCGAGCCAGGTGATCGGCATCGCTGTCGAGCCGCCGTCGTTCGCGTTCGGCTACCACGGCCTCGGCACGATCGCCGTCTGGACGGCCGCGTTGATCGCGAGCCTCGCCGGCCTCGGCGCCGTCAGCGGCTGCGTCGCGACGCCCGGCCGGGTCGGCTTCGGCGCGATCGCTCTCGGCACCGGCGCCGTCGGCACGCATGCGCTCGCGCTCGCGCCGCTCGGCCTCGTCCCCGGGATCGAATGGCAGATCCTGCCGCTGGTGGCCGCGTTCGCCGGCGCCGCGGGCGGCTGCATGATGGCGCTCGGCGCGTTCTTCCGCGGCGGTGACCGGACCAAGCCGGCGACGCTCGGCTGGCAGACAACGTCGGCGCTGGTCTTCGGCGTCAGCCTGGTGGCGAGCCAGCAGCTCGTCCTCGGCGCGGCCGGCCTGGCCGCGCAGACTGCCTCGCTTCACGCCGACGGCGTGAGCTCGCCGACGCTGGTGCTGCTCGCCTCGGTCGGCTCGTGCGCCATCCTCGTCGTCGGCCTGCTGTTCTCGGTCCTGGAGGCGCGCTTGCGCCTGTCGCTGCGGCGCGCCGAGACCGAGTTGCAGCGGCGCAACTTCCGCGACGGGCTCACCGGATTGCCGAACCGCCTGCTGTTCGACGGCATGCTCGCCCAGGCGGTGCAGCAGGCCGACGTCGCCCATCAGCGGCTGGCGATCCTGTTCATCGATCTCGACGGCTTCAAGCCGGTCAACGAGTCGCTCGGCCACGCGACCGGCGACCTCGTCCTGCGCGAGGTCGCGGCACGCCTGAAGCGCTTCGCGCGCCCCGAGGATCGCGTCGCCCATCTCGGCGGCGACGAGTACCTGCTGCTGATCGGCGCCGACCCGAGCGCGGAGGACGCTGCGATCTTCTCCGAGCGCCTGCAGACGTCGATCGGCGAGCCGTGCCGCATGAACGGCCGCGAGGCGACGGTGTCGAGCTCGATCGGCATCGCCCTTTATCCCGAGCACGGCCCGATCTCGGCGCTGATCGCCAACGCCGAGGCGGCCATGCGCTCGGCCAAGAGCGGCGGCGGCGCCGGCTACGCCTTCTTCGAGCAGCGCATGAACAGCGGCGCACGCGATCAGCTCGACTTGCTTCGCGACCTGCGCCGCGCCCTCAGCGAGGGCCAGCTCCACCTCGTCTACCAGCCGAAGATCCACGCGCCGAGCGGCGAGATCACGGGCGCTGAAGCATTGATGCGCTGGGAGCACCCGACGCGGGGACTCGTCGGGCCGGACCAGTTCATTCCGATCGCCGAGCGCTTCGGTCTCATCAGCGCGATGGGCAACTGGCTGATCGAGGAGGCCTGCCGCCAGGCCGGCGCGTGGCGCGACCAGGGCCTGCAGATGCGGGTCGCGATCAACCTGTCCGCGCACCAGCTGCGCCACCCGGACCTCGCCGACCGAATCGACATGGCACTGCGCCGCCACGCCATCAAGCCGCAGCTCCTCACCTGCGAGATCACCGAGTCGGTTGCGATGGAAGACGCCTCGAACGCGATCCGGATGGTCGAGCGGCTCAACCAGCTCGGCGTCAACATCTCGATCGACGACTTCGGCACCGGCTACTCGAGCCTTTCCTACCTCAGGAAGCTGCGCGCCGGCGAGCTCAAGATCGACAGGAGCTTCGTTCTCGACCTCGAGACGAGCGCCGATGCGAGGGCCGTCGTCGACGGCATCGTCAAGCTGGCCCACGCGATCGGCCTGAAGGTCGTCGCCGAGGGCGTCGAGACTGAAGCGCAGCACCAGATCCTGCGCTCGTTCGGCTGCCACGAGCTGCAGGGCTTTCTGTTCGCGCGGCCGATGTCGCCGCGCGCGCTCTCGGCCTGGGCGATGGAAGACGTCGGCCCGCGCGCGCTCGAATTCCGCGATTCTCTCTATCGCGCCACAGCGGCCGGCGCGCTGCACTAGCGGCCTGGCGGCGCGGCCCCTGCGGCCGCGTGCTTTCGAGGGGCTTCCTACAATCGGCGGAATGAAGAGCCAGCCGTACACGCGCGCCGCCGCCCTGCCGCAGATCCTCAAGGAAAGGATCGTCGTCCTCGACGGCGCGATGGGCACGATGATCCAGCGCCACAAGCTCGGCGAGGCCGACTACCGCGGCGAACGCTTCAAGGACCATCCGAAGAGCCTGAAGGGCAACGGCGACCTGCTCCAGCTGACGCGGCCCGAGGTCATCGAGTCGATACACGAAGCCTACCTGCGCGCCGGCGCCGACATCGTCGAGACCAACACCTTCGGCGCGACCTCGGTGGCGCAGGCCGATTACGACCTCGGTGCCTACGCGCGCGAGATGAACGTCGCCGGTGCCCGCCTGGCGAAGGAGGCGTGCGCCAAGTTCTCGAGCGCCGACAAGCCGCGCTTCGTCGCCGGCGCGCTCGGGCCGACGCCGAAGACGGCGAGCATCAGCCCCGACGTCAACGACCCCGCCGCCCGCAACGTCACCTTCGCCGAGTTGCGCGACGCCTATCGCGAGCAGGCCGAGGGGCTGCTCGAAGGCGGCTGCGACCTGTTCCTGGTCGAGACGATCTTCGACACGCTCAACGCGAAGGCGGCGATCTTCGCCCTCGACGAGCTGATGGAAGACAGCGGCGAGCGGCTGCCGGTGATCGTCTCGGGCACCGTCACCGATGCTTCCGGCCGCATCCTCTCCGGCCAGACCGTCGGGGCGTTCTGGCACAGCGTGCGCCATGCCCGGCCTCTTGCGATCGGCTTGAACTGCGCGCTGGGCGCGGCGCTGATGCGCCCGTACGTCGAGGAACTGGCACGGATCGCCGGCGACACCTTCGTGAGCTGCTACCCGAACGCGGGACTGCCCAATCCGATGAGCGAGACCGGCTTCGACGAGACGCCCGAGATCACGTCGGGCCTGCTCGAGGAGTTCGCGAAGTCGGGCTTTCTCAACATCGCCGGCGGCTGCTGCGGCACGACGCCGGAACACATCGCGATGATTGCCGAGCGCGTCGGTCGCTACGCGCCGCGCGTACCGAACTTCCGCGAACTGGCGGCGGCGGCGTGATGGTCGCGCCGATGAAGCTCTCCGGCCTGGAGCCGGTCGTGATCGGCGAGGGGTCGCTCTTCGTCAACGTGGGCGAGCGGACGAACGTCACCGGATCGAAGGCATTCGCGCGGCTGATCCTGAACGGCCAGTTCGAGGAGGCGCTCGGCGTCGCGCGCCAGCAGGTCGAGAACGGCGCCCAGATCATCGACGTCAACATGGACGAGGCGATGCTCGAATCGAAGGTGGCGATGGTCCGCTTCCTCAACCTGATCGCCGGCGAGCCCGAGATCGCGCGCGTGCCGATCATGATCGACAGCTCGAAGTGGGAGGTGATCGAGGCCGGCCTGCAGTGCGTTCAGGGCAAGGGCATCGTCAACTCGATCTCGATGAAGGAAGGCGAGGCGGCGTTCCGCCACCACGCCAAGCTGGTTCGCCGCTATGGCGCCGCCGCGGTCGTGATGGCGTTCGACGAGCAGGGCCAGGCCGATACCTTCGCAAGGAAGACCGAGATCTGCGCGCGCGCCTACAAGATCCTCGTCGACGAGGTCGGCTTTCCGCCCGAGGACATCATCTTCGACCCCAACATCTTCGCGATCGCGACCGGCATCGAGGAGCACGACAACTACGCCGTCGACTTCATCGAGGCGACGCGCTGGATCAAGCAGAACCTGCCCGGCGCCAAGGTCTCGGGCGGCGTCTCCAACGTCAGCTTCTCGTTCCGCGGCAACGACCCGGTGAGGGAAGCCATCCACACGGTGTTCCTCTATCACGCGATCAAGGCGGGGATGGACATGGGCATCGTCAACGCCGGCATGGTCGGCGTGTACGACGACCTCGACCGCGAGCTGCGCGAGCGCGTCGAGGACGTCGTGCTCAACCGGCGCAAGGACGCCGGCGAGCGCCTGGTCGAGATCGCCGAGCAGGCCAAGGGCCAGTCGCGCGACGACTCGGCCCGCCTCGCCTGGCGCGGCACGCCGGAGCAGCCGAAGACGGTCGACGAGAAGCTCTCGCATGCGCTCGTCCACGGCATCACCGACTTCATCGTCGAGGACACCGAAGCGGCGTGGCAGAAGATCAAGGCCGAAGGCGGCCGGCCGCTGCACGTCATCGAGGGGCCGCTGATGGCCGGCATGAACATCGTCGGCGACCTGTTCGGGCAGGGCAAGATGTTTCTGCCGCAGGTCGTCAAGTCGGCGCGCGTCATGAAGCAGGCGGTCGCCCACCTGCTGCCCTACATCGAGGCCGAGAAGACGGCGCTGATCGAAGGCGGCGGCGAGGCCAAGGCGAAGGGCAAGATCGTCATCGCGACGGTGAAGGGCGACGTGCATGACATCGGCAAGAACATTGTCACGGTCGTCCTCCAGTGCAACAACTTCGAGGTCGTCAACATGGGCGTGATGGTCGCGTGCCAGGACATCCTCGCCAAGGCGAAGGTCGAAGGCGCCGACCTGATCGGCCTCTCGGGCCTCATCACGCCGAGCCTCGAGGAGATGCAGCACGTCGCCTCGGAGATGCAGCGCGACGATTTCTTCCGCATCAAGAAGATCCCGCTCCTGATCGGCGGCGCGACGACGAGCCGCGTCCACACGGCAGTGAAGATCGCGCCGCACTACGACGGGCCGGTCGTCTACGTCCCAGACGCCAGCCGATCGGTCGGCGTGTGCAGCGAGCTGCTCTCCGACGATCGGGCCGCCGCCTATGTCGCCGAGCTCGAGGCTGACTACGAGAAGGTTCGCGCGCACCACGCCAGCAAGAAGCAGGTGCCGCTGGTCTCGCTGGCCGAGGCGCGCGCCAACAAGACGAAGGTCGACTGGGCCGCTTACACGCCGCCGGTGCCGAAGTTCATCGGTAGGCGCGTGCTGAAGAACCAGGACCTCGCCGAGATCGCCGAGGTGATCGACTGGGGTCCGTTCTTCCAGACCTGGGAGCTCGCCGGGCCGTATCCCGCGATCCTCACCGACGAGATCGTCGGCGAGTCGGCGCGGCGCTTACTCTCGGACGGCAAGCGCATGCTGCGCCGCGTGATCGAAGGTCGCTGGCTGCGCGCCAACGGCGTCGTCGGCCTGTATCCGGCGGCCACCGTCGGCGACGACGACATCGAGATCTACCGCGACGAGTCGAGGAGCGACGTGCTTTTCACCTGGCGGGGCCTGCGCGTGCAGAGCGTGCGGCCGGTCGTCGACGGCGTGAGGTCGCCGAACCGCTGCCTCGCCGACTTCATCGCGCCGAAGGGCTCCGGCAAGGACGACTACATCGGCCTGTTCGCCGTCACCGCCGGCCTCGGCGTCGACAAGAAGGAGCAGCAGTTCGCCGCCGACCTCGACGACTACAGCGCGATCATGCTGAAGGCGCTCGCCGATCGCCTCGCCGAGGCGTTCGCGGAGCGGCTGCACCAGCGCGTGCGCACCGACCTCTGGGGTTACGCCGCCGATGAAGCGCTCGACGTCGCCGGTCTTGTGGCCGAGCGCTACCGCGGCATCCGGCCCGCGCCCGGCTATCCCGCGTGCCCCGACCACACCGTCAAGCGCGATCTCTTTCGCGCCCTCGCTGCCGACGAGATCGGCATGACGCTGACCGAGAGCCTGGCGATGCTGCCGGCGGCGAGCGTCGCGGGCTTCTATCTCGCGCATCCGGACGCGAGGTACTTCAACGTGGGTCGCATTGGGCCCGATCAACTGAAGAGCTGGGCCGAGCGCAACGCCAGCAGCGTCGACGCTGCCGAGCGTGCGCTCGCCCCGCTCCTGTAGGGCGGTCGGGTCAGCCGGCGGCGCCGAGCGCGCGCCGGTACTGGATCGCTTCGCCGAGGTGCGAGGTCGTGATCGCCGCATGCCCTTCCAGGTCGGCGACGGTTCGGGCGACACGCAGGACGCGGTGAAAGCTGCGTGCCGACCAGCCGAGCCGCGTCGTCACGCGCTGCAGGAAATGCGACGCAGCCTCGTCGAGGCGGCAATGGCGGTCGAGCGCCTCGCCGGCGAGCTCGCCGTTGACGCTGCCCTGGCGCTCGAGCGCGCGCTCGCGGGCGCGGCGAACGCGTTCGGCGACGACCGCGCTCGCTTCGCCGTCGGCCGACGCCGCCAGTTGCGCCGCGGCGATCGTCGGCACCTCGATCTGGATGTCGATGCGGTCGAGCAGCGGCCCGCTGATCTTGCCCTGGTAGCGCAGCACCGCATCGGGCGTGCAGCGGCATGCGGT
>Ga0308174_10000497_pt1 | contig 16533 bp, 13 predicted proteins | sample PhyPR2_FD_203894 | JGI IMG/M metagenome (GOLD analysis project Ga0308174, IMG submission 203894) | Soil microbial communities from UC Gill Tract Community Farm, Albany, California, United States - DLSLS.P.R2 | ecosystem: Environmental > Terrestrial > Soil > Agricultural land | place: USA...
AGCCGACATCGCGCAGGATGGTTGCTTCGGCCATTTCCATCAGGCCGCGGCGCACGCGCGGATACGAAATCAGCTTGCGGCAGTCGATGTACACCGGGCTCGCCCAGCCGGACGTGAAGATGAACGGTTTGTCCGCATTGAAGTGCACCGCCTGAACTTCGAGCAGCATCTTGGCGGTGGTGTCGGAGATCGTCTGGCGATCGAAGCCTGTCATGGGCGAATCCTTGGACTGGGGTGGCGCTTGGGGAAGCGGGAGCGGCCGCGAAGGCCCTGGCGCAAACCGGTCGCCAAACGAGCCGCCTTCCGGAGAGCTGTCCGGCGACTTTGTGGCGCTGTATGCGCGTGTTTACGGGACCTGGCGCCTTGCACTTGCTCGTGTCCCGTGCACGATCAACCCGCCATTTTACCCGAGCCCACGCACTGGGGCGAGAGCCGGCGGCCGGGCGCAGGCGCGGACTTTTTTCCAGTTGTGACGGCGCCGCGCCCGCCAGTACACTCGCCGCGCTCCTTCCGATTCCCCCATTTCCGCCGATGACACCCGCCGCCGATTCTTCCGCTTCGTCCCCGCGTCACGCGTTGCAGGCGCTAGCCGCGTCCATGCTCGGCTACGCGATGGACGGCTTCGACCTGCTGATTCTCGGCTTCATGTTGCCGGCAATCGCTGCCGATCTGCATCTGACGCCCGCGCAAGCCGGCTCGCTCGTCACGTGGACACTGGCGGGCGCGGTGGCGGGCGGCGTCGTGTTCGGCATGCTGTCCGACTACTTCGGACGCGTGCGGATGCTCACATGGACCATCCTCCTGTTCGCGGTGTTCACCGGCCTGTGCGCGCTCGCCCGAGGGTATGGCGACTTGCTCGTCTATCGCACGATTGCGGGCATCGGGCTTGGCGGGGAGTTCGGCATCGGCATGGCGCTCGTCGCGGAGGCATGGCCCGCGCGGCAGCGGGCGCGCGTGTCGTCGTATGTCGGGCTCGGCTGGCAACTGGGCGTCCTCGCCGCCGCGTTGCTCACGCCGCTCCTGCTGCCGGTGATCGGCTGGCGCGGCATGTTCGCCGTCGGCTTGCTGCCAGCGGTGGTGTCGTTTTTTGTACGGCGGCGCGTCGCGGAGCCTACGCTTTTCACCGAGCGTCGCGCGGCGTCGTCCACGCGCAAGCTGCCACTCAAGCGCCTCTTCAACGATGCACGGACCGCGCGCGCGAGCATCGGCGTGATCGTGCTGTGCTCGGTGCAGAACTTCGGTTATTACGGGCTGATGATCTGGCTGCCCAGCTATCTGTCGAAGACCTTCGGCTATTCGCTCACGAAATCCGGCATATGGACGGCGGTGACCGTGCTCGGCATGGCGCTCGGCATCTGGCTCTTCGGCATGGCCGCCGACCGCTTCGGACGCAAGCCCGCGTTTCTCGTCTATCAGATCGGCGCGGTCGCGATGGTTTTCGTCTACTCAGGTCTGACGACCCCGGCCGCGCTGCTGATCGGCGGCGCGGCGATGGGCGTGTTCGTCAACGGCATGATCGGCGGGTACGGCGCGCTCATCTCCGAAATCTATCCGACCGAAGCGCGCGCCACGGCGCAAAACGTGCTGTTCAATATCGGTCGCGCGGTCGGCGGACTCGGGCCGGTCGTCGTCGGCGCGCTGGCGGCACGCTATACATTCGCGGTCGCGCTCGCGTTCCTGGCATCGATCTATCTGCTCGATGTCGCTGCGACGCTCTTTCTCATCCCGGAGCGGCGCGGCGCTGAACTCGACTAGTCTCGACTAGTAACGCCAACGCTTCTTCGTCCGACGAAACCCCCGCCCCGTAACGCTCGATGCGGTGAAATGCTGCGTCGCGCCATTTCAAAAACGGGGTGTACACTGAACATCCCAAAAAAAACCAGGCTCCGTCCGCCCGCGTGATCCATGTCGGGCGGCACGCTGCGTCTATCCGACGCGCCGGGCGACTGAAACCATTGGTCCATCGATTCACATCCCCGCATTCAATGCAAAGCGGCCGCAGGCTGTGAACCCTGCCGAATAATTTCTACACGTCTCAGGCTAATCATGGACGAACAACTTAAACAAAGCGCTCTCGCATACCATCAGAATCCACGTCCCGGCAAGATTTCCGTCACGCCGACCAAACCCCTGTCCAACCAGCTCGACCTCTCACTCGCGTATTCGCCGGGAGTCGCGGCCGCGTGCATGGCGATCTTCGATGAACCGCTCGACGCGCAGAAGTACACGTCGCGCGCGAACCTCGTCGGCGTCGTGACGAACGGCACGGCGGTGCTCGGTCTTGGCAACATCGGCCCGCTTGCGGCCAAGCCGGTGATGGAAGGAAAGGGCTGCCTGTTCAAGAAGTTCGCGGGCATCGACGTATTCGATATCGAGCTCGCGGAAACGGATCCGGACAAGCTCGTCGACGCCATCGCGATGCTGGAACCGACGCTCGGCGGCATCAATCTTGAAGACATCAAGGCGCCCGAGTGCTTCTACATCGAAAAGAAGCTGCGTGAGCGCATGAAGATTCCCGTTTTCCATGACGATCAACATGGAACGGCGATCATCGCGTCGGCGGCGATTCTGAACGGCCTGAAAGTGGTCGGCAAGAAGCTGGAAGAAGTGAAGCTCGTCTGCTCCGGCGCGGGCGCGGCGGCGATTGCATGTCTGGACTTGCTCGTCGATCTGGGCCTCAAGAAGGCGAATACGATCGTCGTCGATTCGAAGGGCGTGATCTACGAAGGCCGCGGCAATCTGGACGCCTCCAAGGAGCGCTACCAGGTGACGACGGACGCCCGCACGCTCGGCGACGCGATGGACGATTGCGACGTGTTCCTCGGCTGTTCGAGCGCCGGCGTGCTGAAGCCGGAGATGGTCGTCACCATGGCCGACAAGCCGCTCATTCTCGCGCTTGCCAATCCGGAGCCCGAAATCCGCCCCGAAGAGGCGAGGAAAGTGCGGCCGGACTGCATCATCGCGACGGGCCGTTCGGACTATCCGAATCAGGTCAACAACGTGCTGTGCTTCCCGTTCATCTTCCGCGGCGCGCTGGACGTCGGCGCGACGACGATTACCGAGCAGATGAAGCTCGCGTGCGTGCGCGCCATTGCGGAACTGGCCGAAGAAACCGATCAGGGCGATGAAGTCGCGAAGGCTTATGAAGGTCATTCGCTGGAGTTCGGCCCGGAGTATCTGATTCCGAAGCCGTTCGATCCGCGTCTCATCATCAAGATTGCGCCGGCTGTCGCGCAAGCCGCGATGGATTCGGGCGTCGCGACACGGCCGATCCAGGACATGGACGCGTATCGCGAGACGCTCGGCGCGACGGTGTACCGCACGGGCCTGGTCATGCGGCCGGTGTTCGTGGCGGCGAAGGCGGCGCCCGCGCGCATCGCGTTTGCCGAAGGCGAGGACGAGCGCGTGCTGCGCGCCGCGCAGTTCGTGCTGCTGGAGAAGATCGCGAAGCCGATCATCATCGGGCGTCCGGCTGTCGTTGAAATGCGTCTGCAGAAAATGGGCTCGAAGCTGAAGCCGGGTGTCGATTTCGAAATCGTGAATCCGGAAGACGATCCGCGGTATCAGAAGAGTTGGCAGGCGTATCACGAAATCGCGGCGCGTCAGGGCGTGACGCCTGAGAGCGCTAAGGCCGCGCTGCGCAAGTTCAATACGTTGATCGGCGCGATTCTGATTCACACCGGCAACGCGGACGGCATGATTTGCGGGCTTATCGATACCTATCAGGATCACCTGAAGTTTATCGATCAGGTAATCGGCAAAGCTGAAGGCGCGAATAACTTCGCGGCGATGAACCTGCTGATGCTGCAAGGCCGGAATCTCTTCATCAGCGATACCTACGTCAACGAAATGCCGACGCCGGAACAGCTTGCCGACATGACGATTCTCGCCGCGCGCGAAATCGAGCGATTCGGTATTCAGCCGAAGGTGGCGCTGGTGTCGAATTCGAACTTCGGCAGTGTGCCGAGTGCGTCGAGCATGCGGATGGCGGAAGCGAGAAAGCTGATCGCGGAACGTGCGCCGCATCTCGAAGTGGATGGCGAAATGCACGGCGACGCGGCGCTTTCCGAAACCGTTCGCAAGGCTGCATTCCCCGGCACGACGCTTACCGGCGAGGCGAACCTGCTGATCATGCCGAATGTGGAAGCGGCGAATATCACGTACAACCTGCTGAAGATGGTGAGCGGGGAAGGCGTGACGGTAGGGCCGTTCCTGCTCGGCGCTTCGAAGCCGGTGCATATCCTGACGCCCGCGGCTACGGTGCGGCGGATCATCAATATGACGGCGGTGGCTTCGGCCAATGCGAAGTTGGCGAATAAGTAACGATAAAGTCTGAACGACGAATCTATTGTTTGGACGCCAACGCGGCGACTTTCACTTGTTGAGGTCGCCGTTTTTATTCCGCATGAAAACTTTGGACGGTCTGATCTGATATTACTGGATCGATCACGCTCGTGAATAATGCGGCGCACTTGCGACGAATCCGCGCGGCCATCGTCCGGATATGAGGTTGTGTTCGCGACGGACGAACGATCAAACGACAAAGGGCGATCCTCCCGGATCGCCCTTTGCGTCAAGCCACCTGCCGCGCTTGACTGCCTTCGTCATTCCGCCAACGCGCCAGCAGCGCATTCCACTTGATCTTCGCCGCCTTCACGTTGTTGTCCTTGATATGCCCATACCCGCGCATCGAATCCGGCAGACTCGCGAGTTCGACCGCCAGCGGCAGTTTCTGCACCGTCAAGCCGGCAATCAGCTCCTTCACTAGCGCCTCGTATTCGACAATCAGGGCCCGCTCCATCTTCCGCTCTTCGGTGCCGCCGAACGGATCGAGCGCCGTCCCGCGCAGGAACTTCAACCGCGTCAGAACGCGCATTGCAGACATCATCCACGGCCCGTACTGCTTCTTCACGAGATGCCCGTGCGCGTCCTTCTTCGACGTGCTCGGCGGCGCGAGATGGAACCTGATCTTCCAGTCGCCTTCGAAGCTGCTCTTTACCTTTTCCATGAAAGCCGGGTCCGCGTAAAGCCGCGCGACTTCATACTCGTCCTTGTAGGCCATCAGCTTGTGCAGATTTCTTGCGACGGCTTCCGTCAACGGATACTGCCCGTCGCCGGCATCCAGGCCCGCTTCCGCCGCCCGCACCGCCGCGACCAGCCGCCCGTAACGCGCGGCATACGCGGCGTTCTGATACTTCGCCAGATAGGCGAGGCGCTTGTCGATCAGCGAATCGAGCGCCTTCGGCGTGTGCAGCGCGATGATCTTGCCCGGACTCGCATCCCGCGCGCCGTGCTGCGATTCCACTACGCGGCGTAGTGCGTCCATATCGTGGGCAGCGCGCCGTCCCCATTCGAACGCGGCGAGATTCTTTTCCACCTGCACCGCGTTCAGTTCGATCGCACGGATCAGGGATTCATGCCGCAGCGGCACCCATCCCTTTTGCCACGCGTAGCCGAGCACGAACGGGTTCGTGTAGATGGCGTCGCCCATCAGCGCGACGGCGAAGCGGTTCGCATCGACGAGCGCGACATGCTCGCCCGCCGCCGCGCGGATATCGGCTTCCGCGCTCGCACCCGGAAAGCGCCAGTTCGGGTCCTTGATGAACGCGGCAGTCGGCGTCTGCGCGCTGTTCACGACCACGCGCGTATGGCCCGGCTGCATCCGCGAGCCGCATTCGTCGCTTGCCGTCACGATCGCATCGCAGCCGATCACGAGATCCGCCTCGCCCATCGCGATGCGCGTCGCGTGGATATCGGCTGGGCGGTTCGCGATCTGCACGTGGCTCATCACGGCGCCCCCTTTCTGCGCGAGGCCCGTGACGTCGAGCACGGTCACGCCCTTCTGCTCCAGATGCGCCGCCATGCCGAGCATCGCGCCAATCGTCACGACGCCCGTTCCGCCGACGCCTGTCACGAGCACGCCATACGGCCGCGCGATGTCGGGCAACTCGGGCGTGGGGACGGGCGGCATGGAGTCGCCCGCGACGCTCGTCGCCTTCGGCTTCCTCAACTGGCCGCCTTCGACCGTCACGAAGCTCGGGCAGAACCCGTTGAGGCACGAGTAATCCTTGTTGCACGTCGACTGGTTGATCTGCCGTTTCGTGCCGTACTCGGTGTCGAGCGGCTCGACGGACAGGCAGTTCGACTTCACCGAGCAATCGCCGCAGCCTTCGCAGACCGCCTCGTTGATGACCACGCGCTTCGCCGGATCGGGAAACGCGCCGCGCTTTCTGCGGCGGCGCTTCTCGGTGGCGCAGGTCTGGTCGTAGATCAGGATGGATGTGCCGGCAATTTCGCGCAACTGGCGCTGAATCTCGTCTAACTGGTCGCGATGATGCACGTCGATTCCCGGCGCAATCCCGACATCCGGCGTGTACTTCTCGGGCTCATCCGTGACGATGACGATTCTCGCCGCGCCTTCCGCCGCCAGCTGATGCGTGATCTGCGGCACGGTGAGCACGCCATCGACCGGCTGGCCGCCGGTCATCGCGACGGCGTCGTTGTACAGAATCTTGTAGGTAATATTCACCTTCGCCGCGATCGCCGCGCGGATCGCCAGCAACCCGGAGTGGAAGTAGGTGCCGTCGCCGAGATTGGCGAACACATGCTTGTCGTCGGTGAACGGCGCCTGGCCGACCCACGCGACGCCTTCGCCGCCCATCTGGCTGAACGTGCTCGTGTTTCGGTCCATCCAGACCGTCATGTAGTGACAGCCGATGCCCGCCATCGCGCGTGATCCTTCCGGCACGTTCGTCGACGTGTTGTGCGGGCAACCCGAGCAGAACCACGGCTTGCGCTCCACTTCGACGCGCGGCCGCGCGAGCGCTTTCTCCTTCGCCTCGATCACGGCGATGCGCGCCGCGATGCGGGCGCGCACGTCGGCGGGCAGGTCGAACTTGTCGAGCCGCGTGGCGATAGCCTTCGCGATGATCGCGGGCGAAAGCTCGTAGTGCGCGGGCAGGAGCCAGTTGCCCATCGGCACGGACCATTCGCCGCCAGCGCCGTCTTTTTCGTCGAACTTGCCGAAGACGCGCGGACGCTGCGCGTCCGGCCAGTTGTACAGTTCTTCCTTGATCGCGTATTCGAGAATCTGGCGCTTTTCCTCGACGACGAGAATTTCTTCGAGTCCGCGCGCGAATTCGTGCGCGCCTTGCGCTTCGAGCGGCCACACGCAGCCGACCTTGTACAGCCGAATGCCGATCTGCGCGCAGGTCTGGTCATCGAGACCGAGGTCGGTCAGCGCCTGACGCACGTCCAAATACGCCTTGCCGGCCGTCATGATGCCGAAGCGCGCCTGAGGCGAATCGATTTCCACGCGATCCAGCTTGTTCGCGCGCACGTAGGCGAGCGCGGCGTACCACTTGTAGTCGAGCAGACGCGCTTCCTGCACGAGCGGCGGATCGGGCCAGCGGATGTTGAGGCCGCCTTCGGGCATCGCGAAATCGGTCGGAATCACGATTTGCGTGCGATGCGGATCGATATCCACCGAGGCTGACGATTCCACGACGTCCGTCACGCATTTCATCGCGACCCAGAGGCCGGAGTAGCGGCTCATGGCCCAGCCGTGCAGGCCGAAGTCGAGATATTCCTGCACGTTCGACGGGAACAGCACCGGCAGGCCGCACGCCTTGAAGATGTGCTCCGACTGATGCGCAAGCGTCGACGATTTCGCTGCGTGGTCGTCGCCTGCCAGCACCAGCACGCCGCCATGCTGCGCCGATCCGGCCGAGTTGCCGTGCTTGAAGACATCGCTGGAGCGGTCGACGCCGGGGCCCTTTCCGTACCACATCGAGAAGACGCCGTCGTATCGGGCGCTCGGGTAGAGGTTGACCTGCTGCGAGCCCCAGACTGCGGTAGCGGCGAGATCCTCGTTGACGCCCGGCTGGAATACGACCTGATGCCCGGCGAGATGCTTCTTCGCCTTCCAGAGCGACTGGTCGAGACCGCCGAGGGGAGAACCGCGATAGCCGGAAATGAATCCGGCAGTGTTGAGACCGGCGGCTTTGTCGCGCTCTTGCTGGAGCATGGGCAGGCGAACCAGCGCCTGGATGCCGCTCATGTAAGCGCGGCCGCGTTCGAGTGTGTATTTGTCGTCGAGCGTGACGGATTTGAGCGCGGCTTCTAGCGAAGCTCTTTGTTCTGCGTCTAGCGGGGCGTTCATTCTGTGTACTCCTCCACCCGAGTTTGGGATCGCCAAAGCATGTTTTGGGGCCGCTGCGTCTTGTGAACGCGTAGGCCGGGACTTCAAGTTTGCCGATGCCCGTGCGTTGCAGACAGTGGGACAAACCCGTTAAAAAATCCTCACTTAGCTAGCGGTTTGTGCGCAAACGCCGAAGCGCGTCTGCATCGGGTGAGCGATTTGTTACCGGGTGTAAATCTGACCGACGCGCGGAACCCTCAGTTTCAGTCCTGTCTAAACGGGCGCTTGTGTGCTTTCCTCGCCCGTTTCAATTGCGGGAAATCGCCGGCAAGCCGTACACACGTAGTAAGAAGGAGAGAACAATGAAGCAACGTCACATCCAGAGTTTCCTGATGGTCTCGGCGGCCTTTTTCGCGATCAGCGCGCCGGTGGGCGGCGCGCGGGCGAATGGCTCCCCGTTCGCGGCCACGTCTGTGCAGCAGGTCGCGCAGGCGCGCGTCCAGAACACTCAGTCGCGCCGCGGCGAGCGCCGCGACCCCGGGCGCATCAACGACGATACGGCCGCCTGACGCCGTCCATTTCGGTCCGTCCCGTTCAGGATGGGCCGCCAAAAATGCAAAAGGGACATGAATTTGCGATTCATGTCCCTTTTTTGCGGCGGTTGGTCTTCAGTTATTCAGTCGCGCTCGTGTCCTTCAGAACGCCGCGCCGCATCTGATCCAGTTCAATGGATTCGAACAGCGCTTTGAAGTTGCCCTCGCCAAAGCCCTGATTGCCTTTGCGCTGGATGATCTCGAAGAAGATCGGGCCGATCTGGTTCTCGGTGAAGATCTGCAGCAAGATTTCGTCGTGAACGCCGTCAATCAAAATCTTGCGCTTCTTCAGTTCCGCGATGGATTCGCCGTGGTTCTGCACGCGCCGGTCCACGAGTTCGTAGTACGTGTCGATGGTATCCAGCAGCGCAATATTGGACGCGCGCAAGCCGTCCACGGTCTCGTAGATATTGTCCGTGCCAAGCGCGATGTGCTGAATGCCTTCGCCGCGATACGCATCAAGATATTCCTGGATTTGCCCGGCGTTTTCCGAGCCTTCCTCGTTGATCGGAATGCGGATTTTGCCGCACGGCGAAGTCATTGCTTTGGACTTCACGGCCGTCACTTTGCCTTCGATATCGAAATAACGCACCTCGCGAAAGTTGAACAGGCGCTCGTAATATTCCGCCCATTCCACCATCCGGCCGCGATGCACGTTATGCGTCAAATGGTCGATATACGTTAGCCCGTGGCCGACCGGATTCTGATTCGCGCCCGGAATCGGCTCGAAGTCCACGTCGTAGATGCTGATATCGCCGATACTGCCCGGCTGCGCGCCGTTCTTGCCGCGCCAGCGGTCGACGAAATAAATCAGCGAATCGCCAATGCCCTTGATCGCGGGGATATTCAGCTCCATCGGGCCGGTTCTATTGTCGAAGCCCCACGCGCCGAGTTCGAGCGCGCGCTTGTACGCCTTGCCCGCATCCGCGACGCGAAACGCGATCGCGCAGATCGACGGCCCGTGCAGGCGCGCGAAACGTTGCGCGAAGGAATCCGGCTCGGCATTGACGATGAAGTTGATCTCGCCCTGGCGATACAGCGTCACGTTCTTGTGCCGATGCCGCGCAATGGCGGTGAAACCCATCTGCTCGAAAAGCCGCCCGAGTGCGACGGGGTCCGGCGCGGTGTATTCGATGAATTCGAAGCCGTCGGTTCCGACGGGGTTGTCCCAGGTCGAAGCTGCCATGCGTGTCTCCTTAAGTCACGTCTCGCTTTGCGCGAAGTGGAAGTAAGTCTAGCGAGCAACGTGCGACAAAAACTTGCGAAACAAATCGCCCATTTCTAAGATGGCGCACGAAAGTGCCTCGCATAGGCGAAACGGAGACCGAATATGGCCGAGCCTGAACTGGATACGATCGACCGCAAGATTCTCGCGATCCTGCAGGAAAACGGGCGGCTGTCGAATCAGGAGATCGCGGACCGCGTGAGTTTGTCACCGAGTCCGTGCTTGCGCCGCATTCGGCGGCTGGAAGAGACAGGCGTGATTCGCGGTTACGTCGCGCTGTTGGACGCGAAGAAGCTCGGGCTTGGCCTGCTTGCTTACGTCAATGTGCGGCTGGAGAAGCGCGGTGGCATGCCCGTCTCGGCCGGGACGCCGAATCCGCCGACACATGCGGACTTTTTCCGCGATGCCGTGCGCTCATGGCCGGAAGTCGTCGCTTGCGACGCGATGACCGGCGAGATGGACTTTCTTCTGCGCGTTCAGGTGCGCGATATGGACCACTTCTCGCGCTTCGTGCAGGATCAGCTGCTGCATCATCCTTCGGTGATCGACGTACGCTCGAGTTTTTCGCTGGAGCGCATCAAGGAAACCACCGTGCTGCCGTTGCGCTAGGCAGCGCCCGCATTGCGGAGGAGCTTCAGACTGCGTCGGCCGTCGGCATGAACGCCTGGAAAACCTGCGACGCGCGATGCGCCTGGCGCTTGATCGCGTAGTCGAAGACCGCGGCTTGCTCTTGCAGCATTTCACCCACGATGCTGGTCTGATTCGCCGGCTCCAGCGACAGATAGGCGTCTGCTTCGCCGTATGCGTATTCGATCTTCATGCCCGACTTGCGCGCAATGTGCATCATTCTCGAGTTGCGCGACAGGCAATGCATGTACAGCACGGAAACGCGCGTATTGCGGCTGCGCATGGCGGCGCGTTCGAATAGCTTCGTGCCGATGCCGCGGCCGCGCGCGCTTTCAAGCACCGAAACGCCGAATTCGGCGGTGCGCTTGTCGCCATCCGCCGGCAAGTACGCCAGATGACCGACGCCGAGCAGTTCCAGCGAATTGCCGAAGACGCCGAACACGGTGTCATTCGTGAAATTGAGGTTATGAACGTAATGCTCGATGACGTGATCCGGCACGATCTGGCCAAAGCGCAACAGGCGGTCGTCTTCGTTGAGCGCGAGGAAGTGCGCAAGCAGGCGTTCGCGGTCGGCGGAAGAAAGCTCGCGGACTAGAACCGGCAAGCGCGCAGCGTTCGGCAGCGGCCGATCACTGGCTACGATCTGCTCGGCGGTGCGGTTGAAGGACAGTTCCACGATATTTCTCCCAGTTCGTCATGCAGCAAAGCAAAACGAAGTTTACCTGCTTTGGCAAAAAGCAGTACGGGAAAACCCTTAAAAAGGCTGGAGCGAGTGTTCTAAATTTCGGGGCAAGTACCGCAGAAACCAGTGATTTCAGCCACTTAGCGCGACGTCTACAGGCAACGACGTTTCGTCGCACTGCAGCATTTCCGGACTAATCCGCCGCCAGTCCGTGCTCGATCATACTGACGACCTGCTCCGCAAATTCGCCGTAACCGAGCTTTCCACCCGGCTTGAGCCACGTGAACGTCCAGTTGATCATGCCGAAGACCATCATCGTGAGCGCAGTCTGATTGTCTTTCGTCACGCGCTGGGAATACGCGCGAGCCAGTTGACGCGTGAACGCAGCGACGATATCGCGCTGACGGTCGAGCACGATCTCGCGCTGCGCGTCTTCGAGATACTTCACGTCGTTGAGAAGCGCAACGTGCCGGCTGTGCGACGTCTCGTATTCCGCGAGAAACGCGCGCACCAGTTCCGCGAACGCCTCGCGCTCGCCAAGGCCGCGCCGCTGGCTCGCACCTTCCACCTCGGCGATGATGAGCATCAGTCGCTTCGTGTAGCGGTCGAGCAGATCGAACAGGATCGCTTCCTTGCTTGCGTAGTAGTGATACAGCCGCGCCTTCGACGTGCCGCTCGCCGCGGCAAGATCCGCCATGGACGTGCTCGGATAGCTCGTCTGGGCAAACTTGGCGGCGGCGAGTTCGAGAATCTGTTCGCGTTGCGTTTCGTGGTCGGGCGCTTTGGTACGGGCCATTGGTCGGAAGCGTTCTTTTCGGCTTATTGGATTAGCGTCGCAACTCGGCGTGACTGATGTCCGACGGCGTGCCGCGTATTCTAAGCCGCCCCGCCGTGACGAGTTCCCGGCAGCGCCAGAAGCCGATGGCGTCCGTCAGCATGAAGTCGAAGCGCGCGCGCATTGCCTCACCGACGATTTCCCGCGCCGGCCGCCACTCGCCGCCCGCAATGTCGAGTAGCGCTTCGTCGATATCGAGCCACGTTCCCGACACCAGCATGTTGTCGCGCAGGCGACGGTTCTCGGCGCTGGAGTGCTTGGCTTCCTGCCATTCGAGTGCGAGCCGGCTAATGCGCAAGACGGAGATCGGTGCAGCGGTCGACAACTTCGCGAGCAATTGCTTCGGCGAAAACATGCCGACAGCGGTCGCGTGATCGGCGCGCGCGACGCGTTCGGCGGGCGCGCCGTCGGTAGCTATGAACAGATCGTCGTGCGTCAGCTTCGCTTCGTTCAGACGTTGCGGCGCATTGCGCAAGTGATACGCGACACGACGCAGCGTGAGCTGGTCCGCCGCGCTCTGCCCGTGCCACACGACAATCTGACCGTCGCCGCGCGCGAGCCGCCCGAGCAGCGCGAGTTGACCCTGAAGCTCGTGCTCCAGGTCGGACGGGCTATTCGACACCTGCCGCCAGAACGCCGCGCGCGCAAGCGGCGAGTCGTCGATGTCGCGCAGCGGCCCGACCGCGAGATCGTCGCGCAGCGCGATGACCTGCTCATCGCGCTCGGCGAGCCGCAGCGCTTTGGCGAGCGTGTCGGCCGCGCAGTCGCCATTCGTGACGTGGATCGTGTTCATGGGGTCGGCATGCCGCAAAGACGAAAGGACCGCTCCTAAGAGCGATCCTCAGTTTAGCCAATCGCGAAGCGCGCAGATGTTGGCTCGCGCGCTGAACTAGCGCTCGTCGTAGCTGACGATCACGCGCTCGCTCACCGGATGACACTGGCAGGTCAGCACGAAGCCGTCATCTATTTCATGCTGTTCCAGCGTGTAATTCTTGTCCATCTTCACCTGGCCTTCGAGCACTTTCGCGCGGCACGTGCAGCACACGCCGCCCTTGCATGCATAGGGCAGCGCGAGCCCCGCCTTCAAACCGACATCGAGCACGCTCACGCCCTCGTAGGGCAGACGCAGCTTGCGCTTCTTTCCGTCGATGATGAGTTCCAGATCCGCCGCCGGCGTGTTCTCGGTAATTTCGATGGGCGGCGCGCCTGCTTGCGGCAGCGGCGAGCCGAACCGTTCGACATGCACCCGCTCCGGCGCGACGCCCGATTCCTTCAGCGCGGCTTCCGCGGCGTCCATCATCGGCGCGGGTCCGCAGATGAACGCTTCGTCGATCTCTTCGGGCGACAGCAGCGTGTCGAGGAACGCCTTGCACTTGGCTTTGTCGAGTACGCCGTTGAAGAGTTCGACATCCTGGAGATCGTCGGACAGCACGTGATACAGCGAGAACCGGCTCATGTAGCGGTTCTTCAGGTCTTCCAGTTCCTCGGCGAACATGATCGCGTCCACGCTGCGATTGCCGTAGACGAGCGTGAAGCGGCTCGTCGGCTCCATGTCGAGCGTCGTCTTGATGATCGCCAGCACCGGCGTGATGCCCGAGCCGCCGGAGAACGCGACGTAATGCTTCGCGTGGTCGGCGTTCAGGTACGTGAAGAAGCGGCCGTCGGGCGTCATCACGTCGATTTCGTGGCCGGGCTTGAGCGTGTCGAACGCGAAGTTCGAAAAGCGCCCGCCGCGCACGCGCTTGATGCCGATGCGCAGTTCGCCGTCGCGGTCGTAGTCGGTCACGCCCACGCAGATCGAATACGAGCGGCGCGTTTCCTCACCGTCGATATGCGTCTTGAGCGTGACGAACTGGCCCTGCGTGAAGCGGAACGCGTCGCGCAAGTCGGGCGGCACGTCGAACGAGACGGTGACCGCGTCGGCTGTCTCGGGGCGCACGTCGCGGATGCGCAGCGGATGAAATTGCGGAGTCGCCATGATGATCGTGTCGTGGAGAATTCAATACGGCTTGAAGTAATCGAACGGCTCGCGGCAATCCATACAGCGATACAGCGCCTTGCATGCCGTCGAACCGAACTGCGCGAGCTTCTCGGTGTGCACGGAGCCGCAGCGCGGGCAGGCGATCACTTCTTTCTTGTAGGGCACGAAGCGGACGGGCTTCTCCGCGCTGCTGCAAGCGCTGCCCGGCGGCGCGATGCCGTAACGGCGCAGCTTGTCGCGCGCTTCGTCGGTAATCCAGTCGGTGGTCCACGCGGGCGCAAGCACGGTCTCGACGCGATGCGCGCCCAGATCGGCGCGCTCGATAGCGTGCGCGATGTCTTCCGCAATCTGCGACATCGCCGGACAGCCGGAATAGGTCGGCGTGATGACGATTTCGAGCACGCCGTCGTTACCGTGGCGCACGTCGCGCAGAATGCCGAGCTCGCGAATCGACACGACCGGAATCTCCGGGTCGGGCACGGTTTCGAGCACCGACCAGGCGCGTTCTATCGTCGCGTTCATGTCACCAGCCCGCGCCCGGATGCTGCCGCGCGAGGCTCTGCATTTCCGCGAGCAAAAAGCCCATGTGCTCGGAATGCTCGCCCAGCTTGCCGGTGCTCACGTGTTTGACTTCAGCGGGCGCAGCGAGCGTCGCTTCGTCCAGCGCGCACGACACCGTTTCGCGCCACGCCGCTTCGAAATCGCTTGCGAGCGTGGCGATGCCCGCTTCGGCCACCGCGCGTTCGATAGCGTCGGCGTGGAAGAATTCGCGCGTGTACGGCATCAGATAGTCGAGCGCCGCCTGCGCCCGGCGATGCGATTCCTCCGTGCCATCGCCGAAACGCACGAGCCAGTCGCGCGCGTGATGCAGGTGATAGCGCGTTTCCTTCACCGACTTCGCAGCGATTGCCGCGAGTTGCGCATCGGACGCTGCCTGCAGCGCCGTCCAAAGTTCGGCCATCAGCGCCGAGTACAAAAAATTGCGCACGATGGTCACCGCGTAGTCGCGCTCGGTGCGCGTCGTGCCCGCGAGCGGTCCGTAGTGCGGCAACTCGACGAGCGTGTAATTCGCGAACTCGCGCTCGGTGCGGAAATAGGCGTAGTCGTCCTCGGTCTTCTGCTGGCCGGTGAGCGCCGCTTCGAGCGTCGCCGCGTGCGAGTACAGGAGCCGCGCCTGACCGATCAGATCGAGACTGATGTTCGCCAGCGCGATGTCTTCCTCCAGCGCCGGGCCGTGGCTGCACCATTCGGCGTTGCGCTGGCCGAGAATCAGCGCGTTATCGGCGAGACGCAGTACATAGGCGAGATGTTCGGTGCTCATGTCGCGCCCTTACATATGGTTGATTTCATCGGGCAGCACGAAAAACGTCGGATGCCGGTAGATCTTGTCGCCCGCGGGCTCAAAGAATTCGGCCTTGTCCGCCGGATCCGATGCCGTGATCGACGACGACGGCACCACCCAGATGCTTACCCCTTCCTGGCGTCGCGTGTAGACGTCGCGCGCCATGCGCAGCGCGGCGCTCGCGTCGGGCGCGTGGAGGCTGCCGCAATGCTTGTGATCCAGTCCCTGCTTGCTCCGCACGAAGACTTCCCAGATCGGCCATTCCTTGTTCATTTCGATGTCTCCGTTCATGCGGCCTGTTTCTGCGCGCGCGCCTTCTGCTTTTCGGCATAGGCGAGCGCGGCTTCCCGCACCCAGACGCCTTCGTCGTGTGCTTTGACGCGCGTGGCGAGGCGCTCCTTGTTGCACGGGCCGTCGCCGTTGACGACGCGCCAGAATTCGTCCCAGTCGATCTCGCCATAGTCATGCGCGCCGCGCGCCTCGTTCCACTTGAGGTCCGGATCGGGCAGCGTCACGCCGAGAATTTTCGCTTGCTCGACGGTGGCGTCGACGAACTTCTGACGCAGATCGTCGTTCGAGATGCGCTTGATGCCCCACGCGAACGACTGGCCGCTGTGGATCGAATCCTTGTCGCTCGGGCCGAACATCATCAGCACCGGCCACCACCAGCGGTTCACCGCCTGCTGCACGAGGTCCTTCTGCGCTTGCGTGCCTCTCATCATCGCGAGCAGGGCGTCGAAACCCTGCCGCTGATGGAACGACTCCTCCTTGCAGATGCGGATCATCGCGCGGGCGTAGGGACCGTAAGTGCAGCGGCAAAGCGGGATCTGGTTCATGATCGCGGCGCCGTCGACGAGCCAGCCGATCACGCCGACGTCGGCCCAGGTGGGCGTCGGGTAATTGAAGATGCTCGAGTATTTCGCCTTGCCCGCGTTGAGGGCATCGACGAGTTGATCGCGCGACACGCCGAGCGTTTCCGCGGCGCTATATAGATAAAGGCCGTGGCCGCCTTCGTCCTGCACCTTGGCGAGCAGAATCGCCTTGCGCTTAAGGCTGGGCGCGCGGCTGATCCAGTTGCCTTCCGGCTGCATGCCGATGATTTCCGAAT
>Ga0308174_10000498_pt1 | contig 16522 bp, 13 predicted proteins | sample PhyPR2_FD_203894 | JGI IMG/M metagenome (GOLD analysis project Ga0308174, IMG submission 203894) | Soil microbial communities from UC Gill Tract Community Farm, Albany, California, United States - DLSLS.P.R2 | ecosystem: Environmental > Terrestrial > Soil > Agricultural land | place: USA...
GCGGTCCTCCTCGCCGATGAGCGAGTCGGTGTCGAGCAGTGCGAGGGGAGCCAGCGGTCCGGTCATGGACCCATCATGAACCCGCCCGGACCGGGGTCCGGGCGGGTGGGTCGGTGGGTCGGGTCAGGCGGCGTGCGAGTGCGTCGTGGGAGTCGAGGCGGGTGCGCTCGACACCGCCACCCAGCGGGCCTCGAGGTGTGCCCGTCCACGCTCGTCGACGACCCTCACCCAGGTCTGGACGAGCCCGTCGTTCGGCTGTGCGTTCATGTCAGGACGCCTTTCGTTCACCTTCTGTTCACCTAGCGTAGCGCACCTCCACCCGCGGCACGGCAACTCCCCCGAAATCGCGTCCGGCCCTCCACACGGAGGCGCAATCCGGGGCGTGGAGGCGGGTTGCGCTCCTTTGTGACGGATGGGGCGCGGTGCCGCCCGACTCGAAAGCCGACCGGACCGCGTTGAGTGGTGAGTTCCTGCCCGATTTCGGGCAGATACTTGAAGTCGGCCCGTGGTGCGAGCAGCATCGTCCGCGTGCCCGTCGCTCCCGACCCCGACCTGGTCGCCCGCATCTGCGCCAGCACCGGGCTGTCGGCCGCGGAGGCGGCACGCGTCATCGAGGACGTCGTGGCCTTCCACGCCGAGCCGGTGGAGCAGTACGTCCGCCGGCGGCACACCCACCTGAAGACCTACGGCGCGAGGAACGCCGAGATCTTCGCGCGGATCGCCGAGGAGCTGCCCACCCGGGTGGTGGCGGCGCCGCCGCTCAGCGAGCGGCAGCTGCGCCGCATCGTCTACGGCTGACCGGGCGAGCCCGGTCATGAACGAACAACCGGATCATCAACGAGGGGAACGAGAACATGTGCGGAATCGTCGGGTACGTCGGCGGCCAGCAGGCCGCCCCGCTGCTGCTGGAGGGCCTGACCAGGCTCGAGCACCGCGGCTACGACTCGGCCGGGATCGCCGTGCTGGCGACCTCGGGCATCAAGGTCGCCAAGAAGGCCGGCCGGGTGCGCGACCTCTCCGGGGACCTGCCCAAGCGGTTCGCGGGGAAGACCGGCATCGGGCACACCCGGTGGGCGACCCACGGCCCGGCGAACGACGTCAACGCCCACCCGCACACCGACACCAAGGGTGACGTGGCGGTCGTCCACAACGGCATCATCGACAACGCCGCCGCGCTGCGCCACCAGCTCAGCGAGGCCGGCGTCGACCTGGTCTCCGACACCGACACCGAGGTGCTCGCCCACCTGGTGGCGCGCTCGGACGCCGACACGCTCGAGGGCAGGGTCCGAGACGCCCTGGCGGTCATCGACGGGACCTACGGCATCGCCGTGATGCACGCCGACTTCCCCGACCGGCTGGTCGTGGCCCGCAACGGCAGCCCCCTGATCATCGGGGTCGGGGACAAGGAGATGCACGTCGCGTCCGACCTGGCCGCGCTGGTCCGCTACACGACCACGGTCGCGCACCTCGACGACGGCGAGATCGCGACGCTGACGGCGACCGGCTTCACGACGTACCGGATGGACCTGAGCGCGACGGGCAAGACCGCGACGACGCTCGACATCGACCCCTCGGCGTACGACGCCGGCGACCACGCGTCGTTCATGTACAAGGAGATGCTCGAGCAGCCCGCGGCCGCCGAGCGGGTGCTGCGCGGCCGCCTCGACGAGCGGTTCGGCACCGCCCACCTCGGCGGGCTGAACATGGATCCACGTGAAACCAGGGCGATCCGCCGGGTCAAGATCCTGGGCTGCGGGTCGGCGTACTACGTCGGCCAGATGGGGGCCGCGCTGGTCGAGGAGCTGGCCCGGATCCCCGCCGACGCCGAGGCCGCCAGCGAGTTCCGCTACCGGGACCCGGTCATCGAGCCGGACACCCTCTACGTCGCGGTCAGCCAGTCCGGCGAGACCATCGACACCCTGCTCGCGGTCCAGGAGATCCGGCGCAAGGGGGGCCGGGTGGTCGGCCTGGTCAACGTCGTCGGCAGCGCGATCGCGCGCGAGTGCGACGGCGGCATCTACCTGCACGCCGGCCCCGAGGTCGCCGTCGCCTCCACCAAGGCGCTGACCACGATGTTCCTCGGCTTCGCGCTGCTCGCGCTCCAGCTCGGGCGGGTGCGGGACCTGTCCATCGCCGATGGCACCCGCCTGATCGCGGGGCTGACCCGGATCCCCGACCAGATCCAGCTGATCCTGGACCGCGAGGAGGAGATCGCCGGCGTCGCCACCCGCCTGGCGCAGGCCGAGAGCCTGTTCTTCGTCGGCCGGGTGCGTGGGTTCCCCGTCGCCCGGGAGGGGGCGCAGAAGTTCAAGGAGATCTCCTACCGGCACGCCGAGGCCTACCAGACCTCCGAGCTCAAGCACGGGCCGCTGGCGCTGATCTCGGAGGCGGTGCCGACGGTGGCGATCGTCCCCGACGACGAGCTGACCAGCCGCAACGTTGGTGCGCTGCACGAGATCGCCGCCCGCCGCGGCCCGCTGGTCGTGGTGACCCACGAGGGGGTCGACCTCGGCGAGGTCGACGCGGTGCGCATCGACGTGCCCCGCAACGAGCGCGAGCTCGACCCGATCCTGCTGACCCTGCCGCTCCAGCTGCTCGCCTACCACGCGGCGCTTCACCTGGGCCACGACATCGACAAGCCGCGCAACCTCGCCAAGTCGGTCACCGTCGAGTAGCCGCGGTGGGAGGAGTCGTGTGCCGCAGGACGCGTAGTCGTGCGTTCCCGGGCACACGACCCGAGGCGGCTCGGTGACGCCCCCGAGGCACCGAGTGAGCAGGGTCTCCGCGACGCGGAATCTCACCCTCGACCCGGGAACCACTACCGTGGTGGAAATGACAACAGACGAGAACGAGTCCACCGGCGAGGTGACCCCTGCCTTCGCCGAGCTCGGCCTCGCCGACGGGGTGCTCGACGCCCTGCGCGACGTGGGTTACGAGACCCCCTCGGCCATCCAGGCCGCGACGATCCCGCCGCTCCTCGAGGGCCGCGACGTCGTCGGCCTCGCCCAGACCGGCACCGGAAAGACGGCCGCGTTCGCGCTGCCGATCCTCTCCCGCCTCGACCTGTCGCAGAAGACCCCGCAGGCGCTGGTGCTCGCGCCCACCCGCGAGCTCGCGCTGCAGGTCTGCGAGGCGTTCGAGAAGTACGCCGCCCACCTGCGCGGCGTGAGGGTGCTCCCGGTCTACGGCGGCCAGGGGTACGGCGTCCAGCTCTCCGCCCTGCGTCGCGGCGTGCACATCGTCGTCGGCACGCCCGGCCGGATCATGGACCACCTCGACAAGGGCACGCTCGACCTGTCCGAGCTGCGCTTCCTGGTGCTCGACGAGGCCGACGAGATGCTCAACATGGGCTTCGCGGAGGACGTCGAGACGATCCTCGCCGACACCCCCGAGGACAAGAACGTCGCGCTCTTCTCGGCGACCATGCCCTCGCAGATCCGGCGGATCTCGAAGAAGTACCTCAACGACCCGGTCGAGATCACGGTCAAGAACAAGACGACGACCTCGGCGAACACCACCCAGCGTTACCTGATGGTGTCCTACCCCCAGAAGGTCGACGCCCTCACGCGCATCCTCGAGGTCGAGAACTTCGAGGGGATGATCGTCTTCGTCCGGACCAAGAACGAGACCGAGACCCTCGCCGAGAAGCTGCGTGCCCGGGGCTACTCCGCCGCCGCCATCAACGGTGACGTCGTCCAGGCCCAGCGCGAGCGCACGGTCAACCAGCTCAAGGCCGCCAAGCTCGACATCCTCGTCGCCACCGATGTGGCCGCCCGCGGCCTCGACGTCGAGCGGATCAGCCACGTCGTCAACTACGACATCCCGACCGACACCGAGTCCTACGTCCACCGCATCGGCCGCACCGGCCGGGCGGGCCGCAAGGGCGACGCGATCTCGTTCGTGACCCCGCGCGAGCGCTACCTGCTCAAGGCGATCGAGAAGGCGACCCGTCAGCCGCTGACGCCGATGCAGCTGCCCTCGGTCGAGGACGTCAACGTCACCCGGCTCGCGCGGTTCGACGACGCGATCAGCGAGGCGCTGAACCAGTCCACCCGCATCGAGAAGTTCCGCGACATCATCGCCCACTACGTCAGCGAGCACGACGTGCCCGAGGTCGACGTGGCCGCGGCGCTGGCGGTGGTGGCGCAGGGCGAGACCCCGCTGCTGCTCGACCCGCGGGACGAGGTCCGCACGCCCCGGCCCGAGCAGGAGCGGGGGGACCGGCCCGAGCGCGGACAGCGCCCGGAGCGCCGGCCGCGCGGGCGCAGCGACGTCCCGATGGCGACGTACCGGATCGCGGTCGGCAAGCGCCACAAGGTCGAGCCGCGCCAGATCGTCGGTGCGATCGCCAACGAGGGCGGCCTGTCCCGCAGCGACTTCGGGCACATCCAGATCCGCCCGGACTTCTCGCTGGTGGAGCTCCCCGCCGAGCTGCCCGGCACGGCCTGGGACGCGCTGCAGAGCACCCGGATCTCCGGCAAGCTCATCGAGCTGCGCCGCGACGAGGGCGCGCCCGCGCGCATTGCCCAGCGGCCGGGTGGACGCCCGGACCGCAAGCCGCGCCACAAGAACCCGTAGGCCCACCCGGTCAGCACCTACAGCAGGTGCTGCACCATCGCTGCGGCGGCCACCTGGCCGGAGGCCGCCGCAGTCAGGACCGACGCCATCGGCATCGGCAGCGCCGCCAGGTGGGCCATGTCGCCGGCGGCGTGCACGCCCGGGAGGCTGGTGCGCCCCAGCGCGTCGACCTCCACGCACCCCGACGGCAGCAGGGTGAGCCCGAGCTGCTCGGCGAACGGCGCGGACTGATCGAACGTGGTGGTCACGAAGAGGCCGCCGACCTCCTCGTCCGGCCCGCCGTCCAGGCACACCCGGGCGCCGGAGCCGGTGGGCTCGAAGCCGCGCACCGGCTCGGTGCGCACCGCGACGCCCGCGGGCAGGTCGGCCTCCAGGGCTGCGCCGTCGGTGAAGACCGTGACCCGCGAGGCGATCGGCCCCACGAGCCCGGGCAGGTGACCGGCCCCGGCGACGCCGAGGATCCCGACGTGCTTGCCGGAGAACTCGTGGCCGTGGCAGAACGGGCAGTGCGCGGCCACGTCGCCGAACAGCCCGGCCAGGCCCGGCTTGTCGGGCAGCGTGTCGCGCACGCCCGTGGCCAGGACGACACCGCGGCTGGTCACGGACTCCTCGCCGATCCGGACCCGGAAGCCGCCGTGCTCGGCGGTGACCGAGGACGCGGCCGCGTCGCGGACGGTGACGGTGGCGTACGCCGCCAGGTCCGCCCGCGCGGCGGCCCGGAACGTCGCCGGCGGGGTGCCGTCATGGGTCACCACGTTGTGCATGTGCCCGGCCGGGTCGTTGCGGTAGCGACCGGAGTCGAGCATCAGCACCCGGCGGTGCACGCGGGCGAGGGTCAGCGTGGCCTGGAGGCCGGCGGGTCCGCCCCCGACCACGACGACGTCGTAGTGCTGGGCGGAAGTCGGATGCTCGCTGGTGGGGTGTTCGTGGGACTGGTCGTCGGTCATGGTCGTGCGCCTTTCGGAGGAGAACTTGCAGCCATGACGAGGATCTGACTTCATGTTGACATGAAGTCAAGTGGGAGTGACGCGGTCTGGTCGATCGGGGAGATGGCGGGTCGGTTCGGGCTCGAGACCCACGTGCTACGCCACTGGGAGGACGTCGGCCTGCTGTCGCCGCGGCGGGACGGCGCCGGGCGACGGCGCTACGGCCCGGACGACCTGGTGCGGATCGCGGTGGTCCTGCGCAGCAAGGCGGCCGGGATGAGCCTCGAGCAGGTCGCCGTGCTGCTCGACGCGGGCGCCGCGGACCGGCACCAGGTGCTCGAGGCCCATCTCGCCGACCTCGACCGCCGGATGGCGGAGATGCAGCGGTCGCGCGCGATGACCGAGCACGCGCTGCGCTGCCGGGCGCACGACATCGCGACCTGTCCGCGCTTCCAGGAGGGGGTCGCGGACCTCGTGGCCGGGCGGGTGCCGGAGCACTGGTCATGAGGGCCCACGGTCCCTAGTGTGATCGCCGTCACACCACTCGGCGTGGCATCGGCTTGCTCGGAGGTCACATGTCGCACCGCAGTCGTCTGGCCCGCGCCCTCGCAGCGCTCGCACCCGTCCTCGTCGTCGCGGGCCTGCCGGCGGCACCGGCCGGGGCCGCCGCCCCGTCGTACGTCGCCCTCGGTGACTCCTACTCCTCGGGGGTGGGGACCCGCGGCTACATCAGCGACGGCACGTCCTGCCAGCGCTCGACGTACGCCTATCCCAGCCTGATCGCGGCGGCGCGCGGCTACGCGCTGAACTTCCGGGCCTGCTCCGGCGCGAAGATTTCCGACGTCACGAGCACCCAGCTGGGCGCGCTGGGCCCGTCCACCAGCTACGTCACGATCTCGGTCGGCGGCAACGACGCGGGTTTCTCCGACGTGCTCACCGAGTGCGCGCAGCCGGGGTGGATGAGCGATTGCAACGGCGCGATCGACGGCGCGCAGGCCTACATCGACAACAAGCTCCCCGCGGCGCTCTCGACGCTGTACGCCGCGATCCGGTCGCGGGCGACCGCCGCCCGGGTCGTGGTCGTGGGCTACCCGCGCCTGTTCAACGGGGAGGACTGCAACGCCGGCACCTGGTTCTCGCCCGCCGAGGAGACCCGGCTCAACGCCACCGCCGACCTGCTCAACAGCAAGCTCTCCAGCGCCGCGTCGGCGCGGGGGTTCGCCTTCGCCAACCCGACGACCCGGTTCGTGGGACATGCGGTCTGCGCGGACGTCGAGTGGCTCAACGGGCTGTCCAACCCGATCTCGGAGAGCTACCACCCCAACCGCGCCGGGCACGCCTCGGGATACACGCCGCTGGTGAGCCCGCTGCTCACCGGCGCCGCGCTCACGGTCAGCAACGCGACCCTGCGGACCGCGGCGGAGTCGGGCGACCGGCTCGCCGAGCAGCAGCGGGCGTACGCCGCCCAGGACGCCAGCATCACCCCCGAGCGGTTCACCGTCCCCGACCTGTTCGGCCCGCAGGCGCGCGCGGCCGCCCGGCGGGCCGGGGTCGACCTGGCTCGTTGGGTGGCCCGCCACTGACGCCTCGGGTGGCGGGTGCTGGTAGAACCGGGGCCATGGGGGCTCACCGGACCGACCACACCCGCACCACGACCGCCCTGGCCACGGCCGCGGTGTTCGCGCTGCTGCTGACCGGGTGCGACGCGGGCTCCACGGACAACGGCCCGGACGCGTCCGACCTGGCCGGCACCCTGGCCTCCGGCCTGTCCGCGGGCTCGCTCACCGACGTCGCGTTCACCCGACTGCCCTCTGCGGAGGCGTCGAAGGACTACCGCACCATCGTCGAGGGCATGGGCGACGTCGAGCCGGAGGTCACGGCCGGGGACGTCAAGGAGTCCGGGAGCTCGGCCACCGCCACGCTCGCGTGGAGCTGGCCGCTGGGCGGCCGCGCGTGGACCTACGACACGCAGGCACGGCTGACCAGGACCGACGCTCAGTGGCAGGTGGCCTGGGACCCCTCGATCGTCCAGCCCGGCCTGGACGACGGGGTCACCCTCGACCTGACGCCGGTGGCGGCCCGGCGCGGCCAGGTCCTCGGGGCCCACCAGCAGCCGCTGGTCACCGAGCGCCCGGTCGTGCGGTTCGGCATCGACCGCTCCCGGGTCCCGGCCGGCAAGGCCGCCGACTCGGCCCGCCGGCTGGCCCAGCTGGTCGGCATCGACCCGGCGGCGTACACCAAGCGGGTGCAGGCGGCCGGCGACAAGGCCTACGTCGAGGCGATCGTCTTCCGCAAGGACGACGTGCCGCCGTCGGTGGACGGCTACCAGGACATCCCGGGCGTGCTGGCCCTCGGGGCGCGGCTGCCGCTGGCCCCGACCAAGGAGTTCGCGGCGCCGATCCTCGGCACGGTGGGCGAGGTGACCGCCGAGATGGTCAAGGACCACCCCGACACCTACCAGCCCGGCGACCAGGCGGGCCTGTCCGGCCTGCAGGCGAGGTACGACGACCAGCTGCAGGGCACCGACGGCGCGGTGGTGAACGCGGTGGACACCGACGGCAAGCAGCACGAGCTCTACCGGGTCGGCGCCACGCGTGGCGAGCCCCTGCGGCTGACCCTCGACGAGCGCCTCGAGACGACCGCCGAGCGGCTGCTCGCCGGGGTGGGGCCAGCCAGCGCCCTGGTGGCGATCCGTCCCTCGACGGGGGACATCCTCGCCGCCGCCAACGGGCCGGGCACCAAGGGCTACAACATGGCGACCTACGGCCAGTTCGCGCCAGGCTCGACGTTCAAGGCGGTCGCCAGCCTCGCTCTTCTGCGGGCGGGGCTGACGCCGGACACGGTGGTGCCGTGCACGCCGACGATCGACGTCGACGGCAAGACGTTCAAGAACTACTCCGACTACCCCTCCGACGGGATCGGCCGGATCCCCCTGCGGACGGCGCTGGCCAACTCCTGCAACACCGCCTTCATCTCCCAGGCCGGCAAGCTGGGCGACAAGGACCTCGTTGACGCCGCCGCCTCGCTGGGCCTCGGCGTCGACCACGACCTCGGCTTCCCGGCGTACTTCGGCAACGTCGAGCCGCCCGCCTCCGACACAGAGGCGGCGGCCGACATGATCGGCCAGGGCAAGGTGCTCGCCTCGCCGATGGCGATGGCGACCGTGATCGCGTCGGTGCAGTCGGGCTCGCTGGTGGTGCCCCGGCTGGTCACCTCGGTGGACGTCTCACCGCCCCACGGGGTCGACCCGGTCTCGAAGGCCGAGGCGACCTCGCTGCGCACGATGCTGCGCGGCGTGGTGACCTCCGGGAGCGGCAGCCTGCTCGCCGACGTGCCCGGCCCGCCGGTCATCGCCAAGACCGGGACCGCGGAGTTCGACAAGGACGGCAAGGTCCTCACCCACGCGTGGATGGTCGCCGCGCAGGGCGACCTCGCGGTCGCGGTCTTCGTCGACGAGGGTGAGTCCGGCTCGGGCACCGCGGGCCCGATCCTGGAGTCCTTCCTGCGGGCGGCGCGCCCCGGAGGCTGAGCGACCCTCGACCACCGGCCCCTCAGCCACCCGAACGGGCGCCGACCCGGGCGGCGACGTCGTCGGGCATCGCCTCGTAGTGCGCGAAGGTGCGGGTGAAGGTGCCCGAGCCGTGGCTGGCCGAGCGCAGGTCGACCGTGTAGCGCACCAGCTCGGTCTGCGGGACCTCCGCGACGATGCTGGTGTGGTCCTCGCCCACCTTGTCGGTGCCGAGCATCCGGCCCCGCCGGGCGGAGAGGTCGCTCATCACGTTGCCGACGAGGTCGTCGGGGACCACCACGGTGACGGTGTCGAACGGCTCGAGCACGGTGACGCCCGTGGCGGCCGCGGCCTCGCGCAGGGCCAGCGCGCCGGCCGTCTGGAAGGCCATGTCGGAGGAGTCCACGCTGTGCGCCTTGCCGTCGGTCAGCGTCACCCGCAGGTCGACGACCGGGTAGCCGCTGCGCACCCCGCGCTCCATCTGCGCCCGTATCCCCTTCTCGACGCTGGGGATGAACTGGCGCGGCACCGCGCCGCCCACGACCTTGTCGACGAACTCGAAGCCGGACCCCCCGGGCAGCGGCTCGACCTCGATGTCGCAGACCGCGAACTGGCCGTGGCCGCCCGACTGCTTGACGTGCCGGCCGTGACCCTTGGCCGGCCCGGAGAAGGTCTCCCGCAGCGAGACGCTGAACGGCACCTGGTCCACGTGGACGCCGTACCGCGACGTGAGCCGCTCGAGCAGGACCTCGGCGTGCGCCTCGCCCATGCACCACAGGACCAGCTGGTGGGTCTCGGCGTTGTTCTCGATCCGCAGCGACGGGTCCTCGGCGCTGAGCCTGCCCAGTGCCTGGGAGAGCTTGTCCTCGTCGGCCTTGCTGTGCGCGACGACCGCGATCGGCAGCAACGGCTCGGGCATCGACCAGGGTCGCAGCACCCGGGGCTCCTCGACCGATGACAGCGTGTCGCCGGTCTCGGCCCGCGTGAGCCGGCCGACCGCGCAGAGGTCCCCGGCGACGATCCGGGACGCCGGCACCTGCGTGCGCCCGAAGGAGTGCGACAGCGCGCCGACGCGCTCGTCCTCGTCGTGGTCGTCGTGTCCCGAGGCGTCACCGAAGAAGGACGTGAAGTGGCCCGAGACGTGCACGGGCTGGTCGGGCAGCAGCGTCCCGGAGAAGACGCGGACCAGGCTGAGCCGCCCGACGTAGGGGTCGCTGGTCGTCTTCACGATCTCGGCGACCAGCGGGCCGTCGGGGTCGCAGGAGATGGCCAGGGCCGGCTTGCCCGCGGGGCTGAACACGTCGGGCGCCGGGTGCTCGGAGGGGGAGGGGAAGCCGCGCGCCGCGAGGTCGAGCAGCTCGGTGCAGCCGACGCCGGTGACCGAGCAGACGGGGACGACCGGGAAGAACGTGGCCCGGGCCACGGCGCGCTCGAGGTCGGCGGTCAGCACGTCCTCGGCGATCTCCTCGCCGCCGACGTACCGATCCATCAGCGTCTCGTCCTCGGACTCCTCGATGACCCCCTCGATCAGCTCGCCACGCAGGTCCCCGGGCGCGTCGCCCCCCGGCGCCAGCAGCCCGGTCAGCCCGACCACCTCGGTGCCCGAGCGGCGTGGGACGTAGAGCGGCATCACCCGCTCACCGAAGGCCGCCTGCGCCTGGCGCAGCACGCCCTCGTAGTCGGCACGGGCCTGGTCGAGCTTGGTCACCACGACCGCCCGTGGCATCCCGACCGCGTCGCACTCGCGCCACAGCGTCCGGGTCGCCTCGTCGACGCCCTCGTTGGCCGCCACCACGAAGAGCGCGCAGTCGGCCGCCCGCAGGCCCGCGCGCAGCTCACCGACGAAGTCGGCGTAGCCGGGGGTGTCGATCACGTTGATCTTCACGCCCTCGTGGACCAGCGGGGCCACGGCCAGCGCGATCGAGCGCCCGTGGGTCTGCTCGGACTCCTCGAAGTCGCAGACGGTGCTGCCCTCCCGCACGGAGCCCGCGCGGCCGATGGCGCCGGAGCAGGCGAGCAGCGTCTCGATGAGGGTGGTCTTGCCGGAGCCACCCGGCCCCACCAGCACCACGTTGCGGATCCGGTCCGGGCTGCTCGCCTCCAGATCGTGACCGGCTGGTCTACGTGGGCTCCCCTTGTCCGCCATGTCGCCACCTCAGGTCCGGGCCGCTGGGCCACAGACATGCCCTCGGAGGCATGTCTGCCTCCGAGGCAACTCCTCCCGGGGCCGGTGCGCAAGGGCCTCCCGGGACTCTTCACCGAGACACGGGGGCGCGGGGCTGTGCCCGCACCCCCGTGACCGGCTACGGCCCAGCCGACGACAGGGGGACAGCGGCGGCGGAGCAGGGAAGAACCCCTCGCTGCATGGGGTCAGCAAGGGGTCCCCGTCGACGTCAAAGTGCTCCCTCCGAGGTCGACCTGCACAGAATCCCACGACGGCGCGAGGCCTGTCCTCGGTTTGCCGCACGTGCTTGGCTGGGCCCATGAACGGACTCGATCTCCTCGGCCCCGACCAGCGGGGCCTCTTCATCGGCGGCACCTGGCGCGACGCGGAGGACGGTGCGCGGTTCGACGTGCTCGACCCGGCCGACGGGTCGGTGATCACCGACGTGGCCGACGGCTCGGTCCCCGACGCGGTCGAGGCCCTCGACGCCGCCGTGGCCGCCCAGGCCGGCTGGGCAGCCACCCCGCCGCGCGAGCGCGGCGAGATCCTGCGCCGGGCCTTCGAGCTCGTCACCGAGCGCGCCGACGACTTCGCGCACCTGATGAGCCTCGAGATGGGCAAGACCGTCAAGGAGGCCAAGGGGGAGGTGGCCTACGGTGCCGAGTTCTTCCGCTGGTACGCCGAGGAGGCGGTGCGCATCCACGGCCGCTGGATGCAGGCCCCCGCGGGCGGCAGCCGGCTGCTGACCATCAAGAAGCCGGTCGGCCCCTGCCTGTTCATCACGCCCTGGAACTTCCCGCTCGCGATGGGCACCCGCAAGATCGGCCCCGCGATCGCGGCCGGCTGCACGATGGTGATCAAGCCCGCCGCGCAGACGCCGCTGACCATGCTGGCGCTGGCGGCGACGCTGGCCGAGGTCGGCCTGCCCGACGGCGTCCTCAACGTCGTGACCACCAAGCACACCGGTGAGCTCAGCGAGACCCTCCAGGCCGACGACCGGCTCCGCAAGGTGAGCTTCACCGGCTCCACCGGCGTGGGTCGGCTGCTGGTCAAGCAGTCCGCCGACCAGCTCCAGCGGGTCAGCATGGAGCTCGGCGGCAACGCGCCGTTCGTGGTCTTCGACGACGCCGACGTCGCCGCCGCGGTGGAGGGCGCGATGGTGGCCAAGATGCGCAACATGGGCGAGGCCTGCACGGCGGCCAACCGCTTCCTGGTGCACGAGGACGTGGCCGCCGAGTTCGGGGAGAAGCTCGCCGAGCGGATGGGCGCGTTGAAGGTCGGCCGCGGCCAGGAGGACGGCGTCGACGTGGGACCGCTCATCGACGAGAAGGCGGTCGAGTCGGTCAGCCAGCTGGTGACCGACGCCGTCCACGACGGCGCGAAGGTCGTCGTCGGCGGCGAGGCCCCCGACGGCCCCGGCTACTTCTACGCGCCGACGGTGCTGCTCGACGTGCCGGCGGACTCGGCGATCAACACCGAGGAGATCTTCGGGCCGGTCGCGCCGATCACGACCTTCCGCAGCGAGGAGGAGGCGATCCGGCAGGCGAACGCGACCGAGTACGGCCTCTCCTCCTACGTCTACACCCGCGACCTCTCCCGCACGATCCGGCTGGCGGAGGCCCTCGAGTTCGGGATGGTCGGGGTGAACACCGGGCTGGTGTCGAACCCGGCGGCCCCCTTCGGCGGGGTCAAGGCGAGCGGCTTCGGCCGCGAGGGCGGCTTCGAGGGGATCGAGGAGTACCTCGAGACGACGTACGTCGCCCTCCCGGTCGGCTGAGCCGGTGACCTGACTCCGCACGGATCACGGGCTGCGACAGGATCCCGGTCATGGAGCTGCACACCGACGTCGTCACCCAGTACGCCGACTTCGCGGCCTACACGCACGGGTACTCCCCGTGCCTGGAGGCGTGGTCCCTCGGCGTCGCGGACGACCCGGAGGTGCAGGCCTGGGTCGCGGGGCTGCCGGGCCTCAAGCAGCAGCCCAACCTGGTGTTCGCGGCGGCCCGGTGGCACGGCGTACCGGCTCCCGGGCCGTACGCCGCCCTGCGGGAGGCGCTGCTCGGCGACGACGGCCGGATCCGCGCCACGATCCTCGAGCGTTCGACGCAGACCAACGAGGTCGGGCGCCTGGCCACGCTCACCCCGGCGTTCGCGGCGCTGTCGGCGGGGGAGCCGCTGGCGCTGCTGGAGGTCGGCGCGAGCGCGGGTCTGTGCCTCCACCCCGACCGCTACCACTACGAGTGGGGCACCGAGGGCGGGACCGTCACCGCCGGTGACGGGCCGACCCTGGCCTGCGCCGTCACCGGGCCGGCCCCGCTGCCGGCCGAGCCACCCGCGATCGCCTGGCGCGGCGGCGTGGACCTCAACCCGCTCGACGTCACCGACCCGGACGCGACGGCGTGGCTGACCACCCTGGTCTTCCCCGAGCACGACGACCGCCGGGCGCTGCTGGAGCAGGCGATCGCGATCGCGCGCACCGACCCGCCCGAGCTGGTCCGCGGCGACCTGCTCGAGGAGCTGCCGGGACTGGTCGACCGCGCGGCGGCGCACGGCCCGGTGGTGGTCTTCCACAGTGCCGTCATCGCCTACCTCGAGCCCGCCGACCGCAGCCGATTCCAGGACCTGGTGACCGGCCTGGTCGCCGAGGGCCGCTGCCACTGGGTGAGCAACGAGGGCAAGGGAGTGCTCCACGAGGTGACCGCGACCGGGCCCGAGGTGCCCGAGGAGCTGACGACCTTCGTGCTGGGCATCGACGGCCGCGCGGTCGCCTGGACCCACGGGCACGGTCGGTCGATGACCTGGCTGGCCTGAGGCGTCTCGGCCCGGGCGGCCCTGGTCAGCGGGCGAGCGCGCCCAGCGCACCGGCGAGCCGGGTGCGCGAGGAGATGCCGAGCTTGCGGTAGACGCGGGACAGGTGCCACTCGACGGCCTTGACCGTCACCACCAGCTCCTCGGCGATCTCGCGGTTGGACAGCCCGTCGGCGGCCCGGAGCGCCACCCGTCGCTCGGAGACGGTGAGCGCCGCCATCGCCTCGACCTCGACGCGCCGGGGTGACTCGCCGAGCCGGTCGAGGAGCCGCCGGACGCGTCCGTGCAGGGGCCAGAGCTCTTGGCGGCCGGCGTACTCCTCGGCCGAGCGGAGCAGCGCCAGCGCCTCCGCCGAGCCCTCCCCGCGGGGACGGAGCAGCAGCAGCCCGGCGAGGTCGGTGTCGACCTGGGCGGCCAGCCGGCCGGCGGGGAGGTCGGCGAGGGTCTCGCGCGCACGGCGGAGCAGCGCGACCGAGTCGGCGGCGGCGTCGATGGTCGCGACCGTGCGCAGCGCCAGGGCGACGGCATAGCGCGACCCGGCCGGCAGCACCAGGTCGAGCTGCTCCCGCGCGAGCCGGGTGGCCCGCGACCGCTCGCCCAGCCGCACCGCGGCGAGGGCGGCGCCCACGCGCCACGGCACCAGGGCTGGTACGTCGCCGTGGGGCTCCAGGCAGTGCCCCGCCAGGGCGTAGTGGGTGGCCGCCTGCTCGGCGTCGCTGACGGCGGCGGCCAGCTCGCCGTGGGCGTGGTGGGCGAGGGCGCCGGTGAGCCCGGTCTGCACCCGCAGCCCCGCCAGGTCGTCGCCCAGCGCGAGTGCCTCGCCGACGTCGCCGCGGGCCAGGCGGCAGTCGACGGTGGCGGCGAGGAGCAGCGCCTGCTCGAGGCCGTCGGTGACCCGGCCGGAGGTGCGGACCGGGTCCAGCTCGGCGAGCGCCTCGGTGGTGCGGCCGGCGCGGGCGAGGAGCCAGCCGCGCAGCAGGCCGTCGGCGTCGGGTGCCACGGCGTTGTCGGGCAGGCCGTCGCCGTGCAGGGCGCCGCTGAGCAGGACGCGCGGAAGGTCGACGCGCGCGAGCGTCAGCTCGTCGGGGGCGGGCATGGCGGACAGAGTAGGAAGCGCAGCCCGACTACGTGTGCCGATTGGGGGGAACTCGTGCGGGTGGACCAGTCAGGTCGCGGCCCAGGAAGGCCAGCAGCCGGGCCGGGTCCGTGGAGTCCGCGGCTGGACGCTCCGTAGCGAAGCGGACGCCCCGGTCGGGAGCCGAGACGACCGCCCGGGCGACCGGGAGGAGGTCGCGGGCCAGCCCGGCCGGGAGCGGGGTGCGCCGTCCGGTGGCCTGCGCGACGTCCCAGCCGTGCACGGTCACCTCGAGCGCGGCCGTGGCGACGAGCAGCGACGCCTCCACCGGCAGGTCGCCGACGAGAACAGCGGCCGGCGCTGCCTGTGCCCAGGCCCCCAGCAGGGCGCACGCCTTCTCCTGGAGGACGCCGACCCGCGTCGCCGCCTGCCTCGCGACCCGCACCTCGACCCACCCGCCGGCCGCCTCGGTGAAGGCGTCGAGGGCGTCGGCCATGTGGTCGAGCAGCTGCTCGAGGGTCCAGGCCGTGCAGGGGGTGGGTCGTCCGAGCGAGGTGTCGTCGACGTCCGCGAGGGCCCCCCTGGTGTAGGCCAGCGCCCGGTCCAGGAGCTCGACGGCCTCGTCGAGCCCGGGAGTCACCGAACGCTCGAGGGTGCTGCGCCCGGGCCGGCGTGGTCGGCGGGGAGTCGGTCGGGAAGCCCGAACGTCGCGAACAGCGAGTGGTCGAAGAACGCGCTGACGTGGCGCACGCGGTCGCCGTCGAGCTCGAGCACCTGCAGCTGGAACGGGACGAAGTCCCCGTTCTCGTGGCGCATGTAGAGCCCGAACGCCGGCTGCCCGTTGGCGGAGGTGGCCAGCATCGGCATGTCGTGGCTGCCGCCGGGGCACTCGTTGCCGATGAGCCAGCCGATCTTGGCCGGCCCGCGGAACCAGCTGGTGAAGGGCGGCATCTCCCACACGGCCTCCGCGGTCAGCAGGCTCACGATCGTGTCGACGTCCTTGCGCCAGAAGGCGTCGACGTACCGCTCGAGGAGCCGCTCCTGCGCCGGGGAGAGGTGCGGCTGGACGGTCTCCTCGGTCAGGCCCCGGTCGGCCAGCTGGGCGTGGGCCCGCTGGAGGGCGGAGTTGACCGCGGCCGTCGAGGTGTCGAGGACCTCGGCGACCTCCGCGGCCGACCAGCGCAGCACGTCGCGCAGGATCAGCACCGCCCGCTGCCGGGCGGGGAGGTGCTGGAGCGCCGCGACGAAGGCGAGCCGGATCGAGTCGCGCTCGGCGACCACCACGGCGGCGTCCGGGACCGGCTCGAGCCAGGCGATCTCGTGGTTCGCCTCCAGAGCGTCCCCGGCCATCGCGTCGGTGGTGCCGAGGCCCGCAGGCAACGGGCGGCGGGGCCGGCCCTCGAGGTTGGTGAGGCAGACGTTGGTGGCGATCCGGTAGAGCCAGGTCCGGACCGAGGAGCGGC
>Ga0308174_10000499_pt1 | contig 16518 bp, 17 predicted proteins | sample PhyPR2_FD_203894 | JGI IMG/M metagenome (GOLD analysis project Ga0308174, IMG submission 203894) | Soil microbial communities from UC Gill Tract Community Farm, Albany, California, United States - DLSLS.P.R2 | ecosystem: Environmental > Terrestrial > Soil > Agricultural land | place: USA...
TCGCGGGCGGAGTTCCGGCTCAGCCTGCGCGCCGACAACGCCGACCAGCGGCTGACGCCGAAGGGCGTGGCGCTGGGGCTGGTCGGCCCGGCGCGGGCGCGCGCCTTCGCCGCCAAGGCCGAGGCGCTCGCGGCCGCCCGCGCGCAGGCCCGGGCGCTGAGCCTGACGCCGGCCGAGGCCGCCAGGGCCGGCCTGCCCGTGAAGGCCGACGGCGTGCGCCGTGGCCTCGCCGAGCTGCTGGCCTATCCGACCATCGGTTACGCCGACCTCGCCCGCATCTGGCCCGAGATCGGCGCCTGGAGCGGCGAGGTGCGCGAGCAGATCGAGATCGATGCGGCCTACGCGGGCTACCTCGACCGCCAGGCGGCCGACGCGGCGGCCTTCCGGCGCGACGAGGACCTGCGGCTTCCGGCCGGGCTCGACTACGCCGCGGTCGGCGGCCTGTCCAACGAGGTGCGGGAAAAGCTGAGTGCGATCAAGCCCCTGACCCTTGGCCAGGCGGCCCGGATCGAGGGCGTCACGCCCGGCGCCCTGACCGCGCTCCTGGCCCATGTCCGGCGCCGCGCCGCGTGATGACGGAGAAATTGCGGCCGCCAATCGCGGTCATCGACGCGCCGAGCTTCGCCGCCGTCAGCGGCGCGGCCCCGGACCAGGTCGCCGACCTGGAGCGCTTCCGCCGCATGCTCGCGGAACGCAACCAGACGATGAACCTGGTCGGCGCCTCGACCTTGCCGGACTTCTGGAACCGGCACGCCTGGGACAGCGCCCAGTTGATGAAGCTGGAGCCCGAGGCCTGCACCTGGGCCGACCTCGGAGCCGGCGCGGGGCTGCCGGGCGTCGTCCTGGCCATCCTCGGCAAGGAGAGCGAGGGCTTCCACGTCCACCTGGTGGAGAGCGTCGCCAAGCGCTGCCGCTTCCTGGCCGAGGTCGTGGCCGCGCTCGACCTGCCCGCGACGGTGCACAACGCCCGGGCCGAATCGCTGAATCTCGAGGTGGATGGCGTCACGGCGCGCGCCTGCGCCCCCTTGTCGCGCCTGCTCGGATACGCCCGCCCCTACCTGCAGAGAGGCGCGACCGGCTTGTTCCTGAAGGGACAAGATGTTGCGTCTGAGCTGGAAGAGGCTACAAAATCTTGGGAGTTCGAAGCCGAGATCGTCCCTTCCCTGAGCGACGAGCGCGGCCGGATCGTGAGACTGAGGAGGCTGCGCCGTGCCCGCCGAGCCTGACCGGCGCCTGCGCGTGCTGGTGGTCGCCAACCAGAAGGGCGGCGTCGGCAAGACGACGACGGCGATCAACCTGGGCACCGCCCTGGCCGCCGTCGGCGAGCGCGTGCTGCTGATCGATTCCGACCCGCAGGGCAACGCCTCCACCGGGCTGGGGATCGGCCGGGCGCAGCGCACCACCACGCTCTATGACGTGCTGATGAGCGAGCGGCGGCTGACCGAGGCGGTGGTGCCGACCGCCGTCCCGGGCCTCGACCTGACGCCGTCGGATCCGGACCTCTCCGGCATCGAGCTGGAGCTCGGCCACGCGCCCAGGCGCTCCTACAAGCTGCGCGACGCCCTGCACGCCATCCGCGAGGCGGGCGAATACAGCTACGTGCTGATCGACTGCCCGCCCTCGCTGAGCCTGCTCACCGTCAACGCCATGGCGGCGGCCGATGCGGTGCTGGTGCCGCTGCAGTGCGAGTTCTTCGCCCTGGAGGGCCTGACCCAGCTCCTGCGCACCATCGACCTGGTGAAGGGCAGCCTCAATCCGAAGCTGGAGATCCAGGGCGTCGTGCTGACCATGTACGACCGGCGCAACTCGCTCTCCGCCCAGGTCGCCGACGACGTCCGCGCCCACTTCGGCGAGACGGTCTACCAGACGGTGATCCCGCGCAACGTGCGGGTCTCCGAGGCGCCCTCGTTCGGCAAGCCCGCCCTGGTCTATGATCTGAAGTGCGCGGGGAGCCAGGCCTACCTGAAGCTCGCGCGCGAGGTGGTGCTGCGCGAGCGCGAGCGGCGGGCGGCGGCCTGAAGGGGGCGTGATGGCGGAGAACCGCAGAGGCTTGGGACGGGGACTTTCGGCCCTGCTGGGCGAGTCCGAGGCGGCCGGTGCGCCGGCGGCCGGCGAAGGCCCGCGCGAGATCCCGATCGAGCTGATCCACCGCAACCCCGAGCAGCCCCGCACCCTGTTCGCGGAAGCCGAGCTCGCCGAACTGGCCGATTCGATCCGCGAGAAGGGCGTGCTGCAGCCGATCCTGGTGCGCTCCTCGCGCCTGCAGCCCGGCGAGTACCAGATCGTGGCCGGCGAACGGCGCTGGCGCGCCGCCCAGGCGGCGGGGCTGGTCTCGGTGCCCGCGCTGGTCCGCGAGATGGGCGACAGCCAGGCCTTCGAGATCGCCATCGTCGAGAACGTGCAGCGCGCCGACCTGAACCCGCTCGAGGAGGCCAAGGCCTACGCCGCCCTCATGGGCCGCATGCAGTACACCCAGGACGAGACCGCCAAGGTGGTCGGCAAGAGCCGCAGCCACGTGGCCAACACCCTGCGCCTGGCGATCCTGCCGCCCAGCGTGCAGGCGCACCTGATGGCCGGGCGGCTCACCGCCGGCCACGCACGCGCCATCGCCACCGCGGCCGACCCCGAGGCGCTGGCCGAGGTGATCGTCGCTCGCGGGCTGTCGGTGCGCGAGGCCGAAGCGCTGGCCAAGGGCAAGGCCGACCGGCCGAAGAAGGCCTCGGGGCCGCGCCGGCCGAAGGACGCCGACACCCATGCGCTCGAGGCGGACCTCGAGGAGGTGCTGGGGATGAGCGTGGAGATCAACGACCGCGGCGGCGCGGGCGAGCTCAAGGTCCGCTACGCCACCCTGGAGCAGCTCGACGACCTGTGCCGCCGCCTGACGCGCGCCCTGTGATCCTGGCGGAGGGCGAGCGGGTGCGGCTGCGCCGCATCGAGCGCGGCGACCTGGAGGGCGCGAGCGGCTTTCAGTACACGCTGTCGATCCTGGAGCCGCTGACGCAGATCGCCCGGCTCACCGACCTCTTCGACCAGACGGGGTTCTGGACCGGGGACGCCGGCGCCGCGGTCATCGAGGCCGACGGCCGGATGGTCGGGACCATGCAGTTCTACCGCGCCGGCGCCTGCATCCATGGTTATGAGATCGGCTACATCCTCCATTCCGAGGCCGACCGCGGCAAGGGCTACGCCTCGGAGGCGCTGCGGCTGTTCGGCGATCATCTGTTCGCCGAGCGGCCCGGCTGCCATCGGCTGCAGCTGATCATCGAGACCTGGAACGCGCCCTCGGCGCGCCTGGCGGAGGCCTGCGGCTACGAGCGCGAGGGCGTCCTGCGCAAGGGCGGCTACTCCGACGCCGCCGATCCCCCCGACGTCTGGGTCTATTCGCGGGTGCGCTGAGGTCTCTCCCCTCCCTTAATGGCGAGGGACAGCTCGCCGGCAGGCGAGCAGGGTGGGAAGTTGTGGGCCAGAACCCGCGAGCCCAAAGCTCCATCCACACTCCCCCACCCTGACCGCTTCGCGGCCTGTCCCTCCCCATTAAGGGAGGGATTACAGCCCCAGCCGGCGGGCGCGGCCGGCGATGGTGAGCGCCAGGCGCTGGGCGATCAGCTGGTCGGGGGCGCCGGCGGTCTTGCAGGCCTTGTCGGCGGCCAGGATCTCCGGCTGCAGCGTGTCGAGCTCCTCGAGCGACCAGGCGCGCGCCTGCCGGAGGAACTCCCGCTCCTGCTTCCAGAACACGCCCGCCGCCTTGGCCGCCTCCGGCAGGCCGGCGCCGGCCTTGGCGAGGACCAGCGTCCGTCTGAGGCGGCCAAGGTGCAGGCCGAGCGCGCGGACCGCGGCTGGGCCGCCCTCCCCTTCCTGGGCGGCGCGGCGCAGCCCGGCCTGCGCCTCGGCCAGCCGGGCGCCGAACGCGTCGGCCGCGGCGTCGGCGAGGGACGCCTCCGGCTCGACCCCGAAGAAGGCCTCGAGGTCGGCGGGTGCGGCCACCGCGCCGCTGCCGGGGCCGAGATAGAGCGCCAGCCGCTCGATCTCCTGGCGGGCGACGCCGCGCTCGCGCGGCAGCCGGGCGACCAGCAGCGCAAGCGCATCGGCGGCGAGCCCGACGTTGTCCTTGGCGAGCGTGTCGCGCACCAGCCGGGCGACGTCGCCGGGCTCGTCCTCGTAGCAGGGGATGGCGACCGCGCCGTCGGCCCTTTCCGCCGCGCGCCGAAGCGCCGAGTCGCGGCCCAGAGCGCCGGCCTCGACCAGCAGGAAGGCGTCGGGATTGAGCTCGCCCGCGGCGTGACGGGCGAGCGATTCGGCCGCCGCCTTGTCGGGCCCGGCCTTCTCGGAGCCCAGCCGCAGGCGCACCAGCCGCCGCCCGCCCATCAGCGACTGGGCGGCAAGCTCGCTCTCCAGCCGCGCGGCGTCGGCCTCCAGGTCGCCATCGGTGAGCTGGGCGACGTCGAAGGGATCGTCCGGGTCCTTGGCGATGCGCCCGGCGAGCTCGCGGGCGCGGTCGCGCACCACGCCCAGGTCGCGGCCGTAGATCAGCGCCGCACGGACCCCGGCGCCCGGCGCCTTCAGGAAGCGTTCGATCTCCGGGCGGCGGGCGAGGATCATGCCCCGCCGGGCTTGGCCCCGTTGGCGAGCCAGGCCGCGAGCTCCAGCTGGATGCGACGCGCGGCCTCCTGGGCGGCGCGGTCCTGGGCGTCCTGCTGGGCGGCCACCGAGGCGTAGGGCTGGTCGGCGGAATCGTAGGTCAGCTCCACCCGCACCCGGCCGTTCTTGGCCGGCGCGCCCGAGGCGATCGAGGTCAGGGTGTAGTCGGCCGTCAGCACGTACTCGAAGCGGGTGGCCACATTGTCCACCCGGATGCCGCGCGGATAGCGGGTCTCGTAGAGCTGCAGGTGCATGCGGTAAGCCGCCGGCGCCGCGCGGTTCTTGGCGAAGGCGTCGTCCAGGTGCTCGCGGATCAGGAACCCGGTGCGGCCCTCCGGCGCGACGACGTCGATCGCCGCCAGGTTCCGAACCACGCCCGGCTGGCCGTAGAGCGGCGCGAACCCGCACCCCGTCAGCGCGAGGGGAGCCACGAAAAGCACGAAAGACACGAAAGCCTTCCGGAGGATCCGCGGATTGATCGGCGCTGCGCGCCTTTCGTGATTTTCGTGTCTTTCGTGGTTCATGCCCTAAGCCGCCACGATGTTGACGATGCGATCCTTCACCACGATCACCTTGCGAACGGTTAAGCCCTCAAGGCGCCGTGCGATCTCGGGATCGTCAAGCACGATCTTCTCCACCTCGGAGGCTTCGGCGCCGGCCGGGGCGGTGATCTCGCCGCGCCGCTTGCCGTTGACCTGCACGGGCAGCACCTTGATGGCGTCCTGCGTGAGCTCCGGATCGAACGCCGGCCAGGGCGCCTCGACGAGCATGCCCTCGCCGCCGATCCGGGCCCAGCACTCCTCGGCCAGGTGCGGGGTGAAGGGGCCGATCAGCCGCGCGAAAGCCGAGAGCGCCTCCTGCCGCGCCGCCAGCACGCCGGGGCTCGCGCGGTTGGCCGGATTGGCCTTCAGCAGGTTCAGGAACTCGTAGAGCCGCGCGATGCCCGAGTTGAAGTGGAAGGTCTCGATGGCCTCGGTCACCGCCTTCGTCAGCTTATGGGTGGCGATGCGCAGGCGCTCGGCGGCCTCGTCGTCGGCGAGCGCGCCGGCGGCGTCCTTCGGCTGGCTGTCGAACTCCTCCCAGACGCGGTTCACGAAGCGCCAGGCGCCCTGCACGCCGCCGGTGGTCCACTGCACGTCGCGCTCGGGCGGGCTGTCGGAGAGCACGAACAGTCGCGCGGCGTCGACGCCGTAGACGTCGAAGATCTCCTCCGGGGCGACCGTGTTGCGCTTGGACTTCGACATCTTCTCGACATCGCCGATCACCACCGGCTCGCCCGAGGCGGCCAGCCGGGCGCGGCGGGTCTTGCCCTCGGCGATCACCGCGACCTCGCCGGGCTCCAGCCACTCGCCCGACTGCCGGCGATAGGTCTCGTGGGTGACCATGCCCTGGGTGAACAGGCCCGCGAACGGCTCGCGCACCGACAGCCGCCCTTCGTCGGCCAGCGCCTTGGTCATGAACCGCGCGTAGAGCAGGTGCAGCACGGCGTGCTCGATGCCGCCGATGTACTGATCGACCGGCATCCAGAAGTCGGCGGCCTGCCTGTCGATCGGCTCGGCCGCGTGCGGGTCGGTGAAGCGGGCGAAGTACCACGAGGAATCGACGAAGGTGTCGAGCGTGTCGGTCTCGCGCTCGGCCGGCCCTGCGCAGTCGGGGCAGGTCGTGCGCTTCCAGGTCGGATGGCGGGCGAGCGCATTTCCGGGGCGGCCGAAGTCGAGGTCCGCAGGCAGCTCCACGGGCAGCGCCGTCTTCGGCAGCGGAACCACGCCGCACTTGGCGCAATGCACCACCGGGATCGGGCAGCCCCAGCCGCGCTGGCGCGCCACGCCCCAGTCGCGCAGCCGGTAGACGGTCGCGCCCGCGCCCTGCCCCTGCGCCTCGACGCGGGCGATCGCGGCGGCCTTGGCCGCCTCCACGTCCAGGCCGTCCAGGAAGCCGGAATTGTAGATCGCGCCGGGGCCGACATAGGCCTCCTCGGCGACCTCGAAGGTGGCGGGATCCGCGCCCGGCGGCAGGACCACGGGCTTCACCGGCAGGCCGTACTTCCGCGAGAAGTCGAGATCGCGCTGGTCGTGCGCCGGGCAGGCGAAGATCGCCCCCGTGCCGTAGTCCATCAGGATGAAGTTCGCGATCCAGACCTCCAGCTTCCAGTCCGGGTCGAACGGGTGGGTCACGTAGAGGCCGGTGGCGTAGCCTTCCTTCTCCTGGGTCTCGATCTCGGCCTCCGAGACGGCGCCGTGGCGGCACTTCTCGATGAAGGCGGCCGCCTTCGGGTCCGAGCGCGCGGCGAGCTCGGCCAGCGGATGGTCCGGCGCGACGCCGACGAACGCGGCGCCGAACAGGGTGTCGGGCCGGGTGGTGTAGACCTCCAGGCCACGTTCGAAGCCCTCCGGCGGCGTGTCGGCGAACCGGAAGGCGAGCCTCAGGCCCTTGGAGCGACCGATCCAGTTCTCCTGCATGAGGCGGACCTTCTCGGGCCAGCGGTCCAGGGTCTCGAGATCGTCCACCAGCTGGTCGGCGTAGTCGGTGATCCGCAAGAACCACTGGTTCAGCTTGCGCTTCTCGACCGGTGCGCCGGAGCGCCAGCCGAGGCCGTCGACCACCTGCTCGTTGGCCAGCACGGTCTGGTCGACCGGGTCCCAGTTCACCGTGGCTTCGCGGCGATAGACCAGGCCGCGCTTGTAGAGCTCCAGGAACAGCGCCTGCTGCTGGCCGTAGTAGCCGACGTCGCAGGTCGCGAATTCCCGCGACCAGTCGATGGCCAGGCCCAGCTGCTTCAGCTCGGCGCGCATCCGCTCGATGTTCTCGTAGGTCCAGGCCCGGGGGTCGACGCCGCGTTCCATGGCGGCGTTCTCGGCGGGCAGGCCGAAGGCGTCCCAGCCCATCGGGTGCAGCACCGAGAAGCCGCGCGCGCGCTTGAAGCGGGCGATGACGTCGCCCAGCGCATAGTTGCGCACATGGCCCATGTGCAGTCGCCCCGACGGATAGGGGAACATCTCCAGCACATAGTACTTGGGCCGGCCGGGGCTCCGCTCGGCGCGAAACGCCTGCGCCTCCTCCCAGCGCTGGCGCCACCTGGGCTCGGTTTCCTTGGGGTTGTAGCGGGCCATGTCAGGCGGCTTTGGACTTAACTGGGGAGCGGGGTCAATCCCGGTTCTCCCCTACAGAGGCAGGTGGTCCGGAGGACCGGAGGGGGTCCACTCGCCCAGAGCGGGGCCTCAACCCCCTCGGTCGCTTCGCGGCAGCTCCCCCAGAGGGGAGCATCTGCGGGATCAGCCCTTGATGTTGGAAAGGCGAAGCTGACGCGCGCGGGTCAGGATGGCGTTCTCGAGGTCGATCTCGGTCTGGTTGGCGGTGGGGGCGTCGACCCAGTTGCCGGAGGCGTCCTTGGTCTGCTTGAACACCGAGACGTTCAGGCCGTCGGCGCGCAGGCGCGAATCCAGGATGTAGACGGTGCACTTGAAGCGCTCGTCCGGCTTCTCCGGATTGACGTACCAATCCGTGATGATGGTGCCGCCGTAGGGATCGGCCGAGGCCAGCGGCATGAACGAAAGGGTGTCGAGGCTGGCGCGCCACAGATAGCCGTTCACCGCCACGGTGGCCGCGCTGGCCGGACCCGATGCGGCGCCGCGGCCCAACAGACGAGGGGCCGAGCAGGCGCTCAGGCCGGCCGCGGCCACGAGGACCGCGGCGGCCGCCACGCGCCGCATCCAAACTCCGCGCACAAACGGCATGTCCATCCGTCTCCACAAGATCTCTTCCGCAGCCGCCTGGCCTGCCGCCGAAGCGCCACGGCGCCGCCCCGCGCCGCGCCCTCTATAACAATGCGTTAGCCGAGGCCAAACAGGAATCGCGTGGCCCAATCGCCACAGCCGGGAAGCTTATGCTCACGCTCCTCGCTTGCCGCGCCGGTTGCGGTTGACCCGGCGTCGGGCAGGACTTTAATCGATCCCCGGCCTGGCGGGGAGCTTTTGCCTTCAGCCGCCATTAAGATCGCGAGGGACAAGGTAGTGGGCATGTACGGCCGCCAGATCGCGATGCTGATCGGCGCCGCTGCGCTTTCCGCGGCGGCCGGCGCCGCGCAGGCGGCCGATCCGCCCGCCAAGCCCATGGACTTCACCGTCCACTCCGATCCCGCCGCGGCGGTGGCTCCGGCCGGACCCAAGGCGCTGAAGCTGGACGCGCGGCGCGGCCGCTGGGGGGTGACGCTGAACCTGCAGCAGCCGGACACCCGCGAGTCCACCTGGAACGACGTCCAGGCCGGCGCCTATTACCACATCACGCCCTCTCTCCGGGTCGGCGGCGCCGTGGCCCTGGGCGACGAGCAGCTGCAGCCCGGGCCGAAGAAGATGACGCCCGACGAGGGCCAGCCGCGGGTGCGGCTGGAGACCCAGTTCAAGTTCTGAAGCCGTCGACCGCCGCCAGGCCGACCAGGCCCGCGTCCCCGAGACGGCGGGCCGTTTCGTTGTCGATCCCGCCCAGCCCATAGACCGGCAGGCCTGCCTGGCGGACCAGGGCGGCCAGCCGAACCGGCCCGATCGGCGGCCCGGCCGAGGGGCTGCGGCTGGCGAACACCGACGAGACCACCACGGCGTCCGCACCGGCCGCCCTGGCTGTGCGCGCGGCGCGTGCGGAGTGCGCCGCCGCGGTGACGGTCCAGCCCGGATGCGCCCGGCGGACGGCGCCGGCGCGATGCGCCAGCCGCTCCGGCAGGTGCACGCCGTGCGCCCCGATCGCGGCCGCCAGGCGCGGGTCGGCGCCGACCAGCAGAAGCAGCCGCCGAGCCCGCGCGATGGCGGCCAGCCGCGCCCCCTGCGCCGCCGCGTCGGGCGCCCCGAAGGCGCGGAACACGATCCCTGCGCCGCGCGGCAGGCGGGTTGCGATGGCCTCCATGTCCGGCGTGCGGCCGGGATCGGTGAAGAACAGCAGGGCGGGAAGCCCCTTCCGCAGATGCGCGGCGCGATTTATCACCGCCGCGGTCCGCTCGAGGGTCCAGAAGCTCATCGGAATGGCCGAGCCTTCCCACGCCGCCCAGGGCTACCACGACGTCGCAGCACGGATCGCCCGCGCCGCGCAAGCCTGCGGCCGCGACCCGGCGGCGGTCACCTTGGTGGCGGTCTCCAAGCTGCAGCCCTGGGACGCGATCGCCCCGGTGCTGGCGGCCGGACAGAGGGTGTTCGGCGAGAACCGCGTGCAGGAGGCGCTCGCCCGCTGGTCGGACCGCGCCCACGGGCTGGAGCTGCATCTCATCGGCCCCCTGCAGACCAACAAGGCCAAGGACGCGGTCGGCTTCTTCGAGGTGATCGAGACGCTCGACCGCGAGAGGCTCGCCCGCGTGCTCGCCGAGGAGATGGAGCGGCAGGGCAAGCGCCCCCGCCTGTACGTGCAGGTGAACACCGGCGAGGAGCCGCAGAAGGCCGGCGTGGTCCCGGCCGGCGCCGACGCCTTCATCGCGGCCTGCCGGCGGACCTACGGGCTCGAGCCGGAAGGCGTGATGTGCATTCCCCCGGCGGCCGAGCCGCCAGGCCCGCACTTCGCGCTGCTGGCCAAGATCGCCGCGCGCAACGGCCTGACGAAGCTTTCCATGGGCATGAGCGACGATTTCGAGACCGCCATCCGCTTCGGGGCGACCTCGGTGCGGGTCGGCTCGGCGATCTTCGGGGCGCGCCCGCCCGGCTAGCGGCGGATCTCCACCGCATCGCCCGGCTCGGCGGCGGCCAGGAACGCCAGCAGGTCCTCCCAGGCGAGCGCCACGCAGCCCTGCGTCGGCGCGAAATCCGCACGCGCGCGGTGCAGGAAGATGCACGAGCCCATGCCGGGAACCGCCGGGTCGTCGTTGTGCCCCAGCACCACCACCACGTCGTAGAGGTCGTCGTCGCGCCACAGCTTCTCGAACGAGCCGCTGTAGGGGAGTCTGATCGGGCGGTTGTAGCGCGCCGGGTCGGAGGGGTCGTCGCACCAGGCGTCGTCGCGGCCGATCGGCTCGGCGGGCAGCGCCGTCGCGGGCGTCCCCTTGTCGGGCCGGTAGAGCACCCTGCGGATCGGCCAGACGCCGGCCGGCGAGGCGCCGTCGCCCTCGCGCTTCAGCTCCGCGGGCCTCACCCCGGCCCGGCCCAGGGCGCAGCGCACCCGGCGCCCGGCCAGCTGGAAGCTCCCGTCAGCGGCGGCCACGAAGTTCATCACCGGCCCTCAAATCCTTTTGCCCGCGCCCGGTCATAGGGTGCATGTTCCGGCGGCATGGCTCAACGCAAGACCCTCCTCATCGTCGACGATGACGCGGACCTTCGCGGGGCGGTCGCCGAACAGCTCCAAGCCGAGGACTTCGCCACTCTGGAAGCCGGCACGGCCCGTGCGGGCGTGGAGGCCGCGCGCGACGAAAAGCCGGATCTCGTGCTGCTCGACGTCGACCTGCCGGACCTGGACGGGCGCGAGGCCTGCCGCCAGATGCGTGACGCCGGCGTGACCGCCCCGATCATCATGCTGACCGCGGCCACCGCCGACGAGGACACCGTCCAGGGGCTGGAGGCGGGCGCCAACGACTACGTCACCAAGCCTTACAAGTTCGCGGTGCTGCTCGCCCGGATCCGGGCGCAGCTGCGCAGCCACGAGCATTCCGAGGGCGCGGTGTTCCACCTGGGGAGCTATGAATTCCGCCCCGCCGCCAAGCTGCTGATCGACCACAACCAGAAGAAGGTCCGCCTGACCGAGAAGGAAACCAACATCCTGAAGTACCTCTACCGGGCGGGCGAGAAGCCGGTCAGCCGCGAGGAGCTGCTGGCCGAGGTCTGGGGCTACAACGCCGGCGTCACCACCCACACGCTGGAAACCCACGTCTACCGCCTGCGCCAGAAGATCGAGGCCGACCCGGCGAACGCCAGGCTGCTGCTCACCGAAGCCGGCGGGTACAAGCTCGCGCCGTAGATAGAAACGCGCCGTCATGGCCGGGCTTGTCCCGGCCGCCCATAGATATCGGCGGCGCAGGAAAGTCCGCGGCCGAACCGCGGCAAGGTTTTTGAAGATCGATGCGTGCGGGTCCCCGGCAAGGCCGGGATGACGGATATTTTTGGGAGCTTACAGCACCAGATCCGCCGTCACCGGCGCGTGATCTGACGGGCGCTCCCAGGCGCGGACGTCGTCATGCACGCGGGCCGCCGCGCAGCCGAGCCGGAAGGCGGCGTCCCTGAGGCCCGGCGTCACCAGCACGTGGTCGAGCCGGAGGCCGCGGTTGGAGGCCCGGAAGTCGAGCGCGCGATAGCTCCACCAGGAGAACATCTTCTCCGGCTCGGGCCGGGCCTGGCGCGGCAGGTCGATGAAATCCAAGGACGCCCTTAGCGCGGCGAAGGCCGCCACCTCCACGGGCGTGTGGCTCACCACCTTGGACATGAACTTGTGGTTCCAGACGTCGTGCTCGCCGGGCGCCACGTTGAGGTCGCCCACGACCGCCAGCGGCGCCCCCGGGTCGCGCCGGGAGAGCTCGGCGGTGAGCTTCTCGTAGAAATCGAGCTTGTGGTCGAACTTCGGGTTCGCGGCGCGGTCCGGCGTATCGCCGCCGGCCGGAATGTAGAAGTTGTGGATCTCGATCCCCGCCACCTTGGCGCCCACGCAGCGGGCGTGGCCCTCGCGGCAGACGTCGAGCCTCGGCGCGTCCTCGATCGGCAGGCGCGAGGCGATCGCCACCCCGTGCCAGCCCTTCTGGCCGGCGACCTTGAGATGCGGCAGGCCCATCTCGACGAACGCCTCGGCCGGGAACTCCGCCTCGCGACACTTGATCTCCTGCAGGCAGAGCACGTCGGGCGCCTGCTCGCGCACGAACCTCGCCACCTGCTCGACGCGCAGGCGGACGGAGTTGACGTTCCAGGTGCAGAGGCGAAGCCGCATGTCGCGTCCCATATGGCGCCGCAGCCCACGCGCGGGCGTGCGGCAAAAGAAGCGCCCGGACGGTGAGCCGTCCGGGCGTCAGTCGTCTCTCATGCCGCCGCCGGGAGGGGATGTTCCGGCACGGGGACGCCCACGCGGAGGCCGCGCAGGCGACGTAGTGGCATTATCGCCACGCTGGCGAACCGATGTCAAAGATTTCCCGCGTCTTGCCTTGCCTGTGGCGCCAGTGTCACAGCGGCCGCTCGCTTGGGACCGGCTTCTTGGGCGCGAACAGGGCTGCGTCCAGGCCGGAGACCCGCGCCAGCCCCTGCAGGCGCACGCGGGTGGTGCGGCCCTGCGCGTCGATCACCGTCCAGCCGGTGAGCCGCAAGGGCGGCTCGGCGAAGTCGAGCGCCAGCCGGCCCGCCGTCTTGCCGTGACCGTCGCGGGCCACGATGGTGAATCCGTCGGCGTTTCGGTCCACCGCGGTCACCGCCACGCCGCGATCCAGGCGGATGGTCCTGGCCAGGAACAGCGACAGCGGCGTCGCGCCGAGCGGATAGCGCGTGAAGGTCCGCAGGCGATTGTCGGCGACGGTCACCGCCGCCCCGTCCGAAACCACCACCAGGCCCGACGGCGGATCGTACTCGAACCGCGCCTTGCCCGGCCGCTTCAGCCACACCGTGCCCGCGGTCTCGCGGCCCGATCCGTCCGTCTGGGTGAACCGCGCCTTGGCCTCGTCGAGGCCCTGGAGATAGGCGACGGCCCGATCGACCAGCGCCTTGTCGGCCGGCGACAGCGGGGCGGCCGCGGCGAGCGCGGCCGGGGCCAGCGCCGAGGCGGCGAGGGCGAGCGTCAGCGTGCGGCGGGTGACGGGCATCTCGGACATCCTGGCGCGACGAATGGGCGAGAGTAGGGCCGATCGAAGGCGGACAGCGCAACCAAGCCATCCACCTGCGGCGGACTATGGGGCGGCGGAGACCAGGATCTCGCGCTTGCCGGCGTGGTTGGCGGGGCCGACGACGCCTTCCTGCTCCATGCGCTCGATCAGCGAGGCGGCGCGATTGTAGCCGATCTGAAGGCGGCGCTGGATATAGCTGGTGGAGGCCTTGCCGTCGCGGGTGACCACCGCCACGGCGCGGTCGTAGAGGTCGTTGCCCTCCCCATCGGCGCCGAAGCCCAGGTCGCCGGCCTCGCCCTCCTCCTCGCCACCCGCGGTGACCTCCTCGAGGTAGGACGGCTGGCCCTGCTCGCGCAGGAACTTGGCCACCGCCTCCACCTCGCCGTCCGAGACGAACGGGCCGTGCAGGCGGGTGATGCGGCCGCCGCCGGCCATGTAGAGCATGTCGCCCTGGCCGAGGAGCTGCTCGGCCCCCTGTTCGCCCAGGATGGTGCGGGAATCGATCTTCGAGGTGACCTGGAAGGAGATCCGGGTCGGGAAGTTCGCCTTGATGGTGCCGGTGATCACGTCGACCGACGGCCGCTGGGTGGCCATGATCAGGTGGATGCCCGCCGCCCGCGCCATCTGCGCCAGCCGCTGGACCGCGCCTTCGATGTCCTTGCCGGCGACCATCATCAGGTCGGCCACCTCGTCGATGATCACGACGAGGTATGGCATCGGCTCCGGCGATATCTTCTCGGATTCGAAGATCGCCCGACCCGCCTCGTCGAAGCCGGTCTGGACGGTGCGCTCGAAGTGCTCGCCCCTGGCGGCGGCCTCGGCGGCGCGCTCGTTGTAGGAGGCGATGTTGCGCACGCCGATCTTCGACATCCGCCGGTAGCGGTCCTCCATCTCCCGGACCGTCCACTTCAGCGCCACGATCGCCTTCTTCGGGTCGGTGACGACCGGCGCCAGGAGGTGCGGGATGCCGTCGTAGACCGAGAGCTCCAGCATCTTGGGGTCGACCATGATCAGCCGGCACTGATCGGGCGTCAGCCGATAGAGGATCGACAGGATCATGGCGTTGACGCCAACGCTCTTGCCGGAGCCGGTGGTGCCGGCGATCAGCAGGTGGGGCATCTTGGCGAGGTCGGCGATATAGGGCTCGCCGCCGATGGTCTCGCCCAGCGCCACGGGCAGCACCTGGGCGCCGCGCTCGTATTCGTGGGCGGCCAGGAGGTCGCGCAGATAGACGGTCTCGCGCTTCTGGTTGGGGAGCTCGATGCCGATGGCGTTGCGGCCCGGCACCACCGAGACGCGGCAGGCGGCGACGCTCATGGAGCGGGCGATATCGTCGGAGAGCGCCACCACCCGGGCCGACTTCACGCCGGCCGCGGGCACCAACTCGTAGAGGGTGACCACCGGTCCGGGGCGGATCTGGTCGACCGCGCCGCGCACGCCGAACTCGGCCAGCACGCTCTCCAGCAGCTGGGCGTTCTGACGAAGCGCGCCTTCATCGAAGGCCGCAGCCCGGGGCTTGGGCTTGGCCAGCATGGAGAGCTCGGGCAGGCGGAAGCCGCCGGCCTGGACGAAATCGAAGGTGACCTGCGCCTCGCGCTCCTCGCGGGCCGACGGCTTCGGCGGCGCCTTGGGCGGCTTGACCTTGAGCGGCCCGGCCGCGGTCTGCGCCAGCGCCGCATCGAGGGCGGCCTCGGGGATGCCGCCGTCGCCCAGGCTGCGCCGCCCGACGCGCGCCGGCCGCGCGCCCGGGATGGCCAGCTTCGGCTTTGGGCCGAGCGCCGCGCGCAGCCGGGCCAGGGCGGCCGCGAACTCGAGCCGGCGCAGGCCCAGCGCATAGGCGAGGCTCGCCGCGGCGATCACGCCCAGAACCGCGCCGGCGACCGGCCGCGCCGCGGGCGCATGGGCCAGCGCAAGCAGCCGCGCGGCCCCGGCGAGAAGGAGCTCTCCGGCGAGCCCGCCCAGGCCCCTGGCCAGCGGCCAGTCGGCGGGCGGCGGCGGCAGCGACAGGGCGGCGGCGGCGGCCAGCACGCCGGCCGCGCCCGCCATCCCCCGCAGGCGCAGCGAGGGCCGGGTGGCCTGCACCTCCGCCGCGCTTGCGCGCGCGAGGCCCAGGACCACCATCAACAGGGCCGCGGCCCCGCAGGCGAGGCCCAGGGCCTGGACGCCGAGGTCGGCCAGCACGGCGCCCGGCGCGCCCAGCGCATTGCCGATCCGCCCGGCGCCGGCGGCGTCCAGGCTCGGATCGGCAGGGTTGTAGGTCGCGAAGGCCGCCGCAAGCGCCAGGCCGAAAGCGGCGGTGAGGCCGCCGCGCATCCGGGCGACGTGCGGATGCGTCCAGACGAGGCCGGCGATCTGCATCGCCCAGGCCACCCCCGTCTTCCGCGCCGCCCGCGCCATGCCGCCTCCCGAAGCTCGGAACCTTTGGCCTCCTGTTTGGAGCGCAAGGCGTTAACGGCCGTTTACTTTGGCCCTGGCTCGGCCGCGGAAGCCGGCTTCCACTCGCCCGGCCGGCGCACTAGGGTTCGCGCCGATGATCTGGACCATGCCCCGCCCCGTGGTGCAGGCCGCCGGCGGCCTCCTGACGCTCGCGGCGATCGGCTCCTTCACCCTGGGCGTGATCAATGCGCCGGAGCGCGGCCGTCTGCCCGGCGAGCGGCCGGCCGGGGCGCCCAGGGGTCCAGCGGCGCCGCTCACCGCCACCGAAGCCACGCCGCTCGCCCAGGAGCGGATCGAGGCTCCGCCCCCGCCGCCGCCGAAGGCCGACAAGCCCGACGACGCCAGCGCCGAGGACGCCGCGGCCGACCAGGCCGACCAGCCGACCACCGCGCCGCCCCCGCCGATCAACGCCACCCAGCCGCAGCCCACGCTTCAGCTGCCGACCGACGTCAACGCCACCGCGCCCAATCCCGACGAGGAGCCGCCGCACTAGCGCCTATGCCTTCACCCCGTGCTGGGCGAACCAGGCGAGCATCCGCTTCCAGCCGTCCTCGCTGGCCGCCTTGTTGTAGCTCGGCCGGTAGTCGGCGAGGAATCCGTGCTGGGCGTCGGGATAGACGATGATCTCCACCTGCTTGCCGTCGGCCTTGGCCGCGGCGCGCATGGCCTCGACGTCGGCCTGGGAG
>Ga0308174_10000500_pt1 | contig 16513 bp, 13 predicted proteins | sample PhyPR2_FD_203894 | JGI IMG/M metagenome (GOLD analysis project Ga0308174, IMG submission 203894) | Soil microbial communities from UC Gill Tract Community Farm, Albany, California, United States - DLSLS.P.R2 | ecosystem: Environmental > Terrestrial > Soil > Agricultural land | place: USA...
CCAGCGCTGCCGCGGACACCGCCAGCAGCGCCGGCAGCGCCCGGCCGGGCAGACGGCCGGCCCGCTCGGCGAGCGCGGCCCCGGCGGCACCGGCGAGCGAGATGCCGAGGACGGCGAGCGGCACGGTCGCGACCGACACGCCACGGTCGGCCGCCACCACGGGGAAGTACTCCTCGACGGCGTCGAGGCCCCCGATCAGCGCGACCGCGAGCACGGCGGCCCGCAGGCCCGGCCGGCGCAGGGTGTCGGCGAGCGCGGAGCGCAGCGACCCGGTGTCCTCGGCGGTGGACACCCGCGGCGCCTCGGGAAAGCGGAGGGCGAGCGCCGCGGCGGCCAGGCAGAACGCCACGCTCGCCCAGCCGACCAGCGGGTAGCCGCCGACTGCGAACAGCACCGTCGCCGCCAGCGCCGTGGGCAGCTGCACGAGCAGCTCGGCGGCGCTCATCCGGCCGCGGATGCGCAGGTAGCAGCCCGCGGCCCCGAGGTCGGCCAGGCCGTCGTAGACCAGCGCCTCGGCGGCGCCCGACATCAGCGCGCCCGCGACACCCCAGACCACCAGCCCGGCCGCGAAGGACGCCGGCACGGGGAACGCCGTCCACAGCACGAACGCCGCGGCCTGGAGCACGCCGGCCAGGACCAGGGAGCCGCGACGGGACCACCGGTCGGCGAGCGCGCCGGTCGGCACCTCGGCCACGAAGCCGGTGACCGACCACAGCGCGAACAGCCCCGAGATCTCGCCGTCGGAGAGCCCGGAGTCGAGGAAGAGCAGCGCGTAGAGCGGGTAGTACGGCACCAGCTCCGACAGCGCGGACCAGCCCACCGCGAGACGGCCGAGCTTGCGGGCCGCGGGGGGCAGTGCGTTCGATCGCGAGGGTCAGCGGAACGGCATGCCGCGGACGCTAGCCCCGCGCACCCCCGGCCGCACGAGCATTTCCCGCCGCGATCCGAGCCCGGTGCGCCGGGGTGCCACCCGTCGCGGTCGATCGCGGCCCGCATAACCTGGGACACCGAAGGACTGCCCGCTCGGCAGTGCCGAGCGGAGGAGAGATACGTGGTCCTGTCGGTCATCGCGGCCGCCTTCATCCTGGTGCTCCCCATCGAGCTGCCGGACAAGACGCTCTTCGCCACCCTGGTGCTGGCCACCCGCTTCCGGCCGCTGCCGGTGTTCACCGGCGTCGGGCTGGCGTTCGCCGTCCAGTCGCTGATCGCGGTCGTCGCGGGCAGCCTGCTCACCCTGCTGCCCGACGCCCTGGTCAGCGCGATCGTGGCGGTGCTGTTCCTGATCGGGGCGCTGATCCTGTGGCGCAGCATCCGCAGCGGCGCCGAGGAGGAAGAGGAACTGACCGAGGCACCGGCGCACCCGTCGTTCCTCAAGGCGGCGTCCATCTCGTTCGGCGTCCTGTTCGCCGCGGAATGGGGCGACCTCTCCCAGCTGGCCACCGCCGGCCTGGCCGCGCGCTACGACTCCCCCGTGTCGGTGTTCATCGGCTCATGGCTGGCGCTGCTCGTCGTCTCGGTGCTGGCGGTCTTCCTGGGGAAGAAGGCTGCCGACAAGCTGCCGATCCCGCTGATCCGGCTGATCGCGGCGATCCTGTTCACCGCGTTCGCGGTCATCGCCACCGTCGAGACGATCCGCCTGCTCGCCGGCTGACCTCAGCGCCGCCTCACCTCGACATGGCCACCTCGGGGGTCACCGAGATGCCGTACTCGCGGATCTTGCGATAGATGGTCGCGCGGGACATCGCCAGCCTGCGGGCGGCCTCGACCTTGCTCCCGCCGCTGTCGAGCAGCGCCTCCACGATGGCGTCGCACTCCATCGACTCCAGGGGGGTGAGCACCCGCCGGGTGGTGGAGCGGCACTCCGGCGGCAGGTCCGCCACCTCGACGACGCCGGCCCGACGCCGGGCCACGATCTTGCGGAGCACGTCGACCAGCTGGTCGACGTTGCCCGGCCAGCGGTTGTGCGTGAGCACCCTCAGCGACTCGGGCGAGAGCGTCGGCGCGCTGCCGTGGGTGAGGCGGCCGAGGAGGTGTGGGACCAGTTCGGCGACGTCCTCGACGTGGTGCCGCAGCGGGGGGACGACGACGGTCCGCGGAAAGCTCGAGAGGAGGGCGGCCAGCTCGGGTGCCGGTTCCTCCGTCGAAGGCCGCACCGTGAGAACCACCCAGGGACGCTCGGCGTCGGTGGACTCGCGGTAGGGCTCCAGCACGTCGGCCAGCGCGACCATCGCCGGCGCCGGTAACGCGTCGATGTCGGTGAGCACCAGTGAGCCGCCGTCGCACCCGAGCTCGTCGGCCACCTCGTCGACCCAGTCGGGGCCGGCGGTCGCGGCGGACATCACGCGCAACCGGGCGGCGGGGGTCCGAGCCTCGTGGGCGGCCCGGGCCGCCGTCTCCCGGCCCGACCCGGGCTCGCCCTCGAGCACCAGCCATTCCCGCACCTGCAGGTTGCGGTCCACCGCGCGGCAGCACTTCGTCCAGGCCGCACCCGAGCCGACCGACACCCCCGGGGCCCCCCGGCCCGGCGCGGGGAACTGCCGCCCCGCCACCGGCGTCGCCCCGATCAGTTGCACGTCGAGCACCCCGCCGACGACGCCTCGCCGGCCGAACGTCGGCCGGCACTGCACCCGTGCCGTTCGCCCGCCCGGCAGGTCGATCATCAGCGGCGAGCGTCGCCCGGCGGCCAGCGCCTCGCGTCCCTCGGCCAGCAGCGGTAGGTGATCGGCCGGATCGAGCAGCTCCCGGGCCCGGTCGTTCATCATCAGCAGGTCGTCGCCGATGGCGAAGACCGGCCCCGTGCTCCGCCGGCAGGCGAGCAGGTAGTCGCTGAGCACCGCGAGCTCGCTCTCCGCGGACTGCTCCAGCAGCATCCCCTCGATCCGCCGGGTGAGCGTGCCCGCGGTCGCGACCAGCAGCGGACCGGCGTCCTGCTGCCAGCAGGTCAGGTCGACGACGCCGAGCACCTTGCCGGTGACGGGGTGGCGGATCGGTGCGCCCGCGCACGCCAGTCCGTCGAGCAGCTGCGCGTAGTGCTCGTGACCGAACACCTGCGCCGGTGAGCGCGCTTCCAGGGCCGTGCCGATGCCGTTGGTGCCCACGAACTGCTCGGCGTAGCTGAAGCCGGGTGCCAGCCAGACGCGGTCGAGATGGTGCTCGAGACCGGAGTCGCCGGTGCGCCGGCTGAGCACGACGCCGTCGGAGTCGCAGAGGATCACGCTGACCGGCTCGGTTGCGAACAGGTCGACGATCTCGCGCAGGACCGGCTCGGCGGCCCGCGTCAGGATCGTGTCGCCGTCGGCACCCGGCTCGAACGGCAGGTCGATGTGCTCCGGGCGGACGCGCCACAGCCGCGACCGGGTCCAGGAGGCGAGGATCGGGGCCCGGACCGCGCCGGAGGGCACCGGCTCGTCGTCGAGGAAGGCCGCGCGGGCCTCGGCCACCGGCGGGCCGGCCCCGGCCGGCGGCACCCCGGCCTCCGGGTCAGCCCCCGCCATCGACGGCCCCGACTCCATCGGCGTGGACACCCGTCACCTCCCCGAGCTCGGAGCAGCGACTTGCGTGGCGCGCACCGGGACGTGGCACCAGGACGACCAACTGTACGGAGGTCAACCGTATGAGTGGGGGAATCGGGGAACGTCTCATATTGAGACCACGGGAGGCACGCCGAACCAGTGTGATTCTTGACACGAGGTGGACGGCGCCGGAACTCCACGCCGCGCACCCCGCCCAAATACCGGAGTCCGACGCCCCGCGGCCGTCGCGACTTCCGGGGATCGAGCACGTGTCGCCGCACCCTCCGCCGGCACCCCTACCGGCGGTCCGCGGCACCGACCGAGTCCCGTCACCGACCGTGAGGAGTCGACGTGAGTCGACAGAGCCTGGCGAAGGCCCATCAGAAGATCCAGGAGCTGGGCTGGGAACCCCAGTATCACGAGCCGTACATGAAGTACGGCACCGACTACACCTTCCGGAAGGCGCAGAAGAAGGACCCGCTCAAGCAGATCCTTCGCTCGTACTTCCCCATGGAGGAGGAGAAGGACAACCGCGTCTACGGCGCCGAGGACGGCGCGATCCGCGGCAACATGTTCCGTCAGGTGCAGGAGCGCTGGCTGGAGTGGCAGAAGCTGTTCCTGTCGATCATCCCGCTGCCGGATATCTCGGCGGCCCGCTCGATGCCGATGCTGTTCCGCGCGGTGCCCAACCCGGAGCTGCACAACGGCCAGGCGATCCAGATGATCGACGAGGTCCGGCACTCGACGATCCAGCAGAACCTCAAGCGCCTGTACATGACCAACTACATCGACCCGGCCGGCTTCAACAACAGCCTGCGGAACTTCCACAACGACTACGCCGGCACCATCGGCCGGCAGTTCGCCGAGGGGTTCATCACCGGGGACGCCATCACCGCGGCCAGCATCTACCTGACCATCGTCGCCGAGACGGCGTTCACGAACACGCTGTTCGTGGCCATGCCGGCCGAGGCGGCGGCCAACGGCGACTACCTGCTACCGACGGTCTTCCACTCGGTGCAGTCCGACGAGTCCCGGCACATCTCCAACGGGTACGCGACGCTGCTGATGGCCCTGTCGGACGAGGGCAACCGCCAGCTGCTCGAGCGCGACCTGCGCTACGCGTGGTGGAACAACCACGCGGTCGTGGACGCCGCCATCGGCACCTTCATCGAGTACGGCACCAAGGACCGCCGCAAGGACCGCGAGTCCTACGCCGAGATGTGGCGTCGCTGGATCTACGACGACTACTACCGCAGCTACCTGGTCCCGCTGGAGAAGTACGGCCTGACCGTTCCGCACGACCTGGTCGAGGAGGCCTGGAACCGGATCTGGAACAAGGGCTACGTGCACGAGGTCGCCCAGTTCTTCGCCACCGGATGGCTGGCGAACTACTGGCGCATCGACGGCATGACCGACGAGGACTTCGAGTGGTTCGAGTACAAGTACCCGGGCTGGTACGACAAGTACGGCAAGTGGTGGGAGAACTACAGCCGGCTCGCCGTGCCGAACGGACACAAGCCGATCGTCGGTGAGGACGTCGACTACGTGTACCCGAACCGCTGCTGGGTCTGCATGGTGCCCTGCCTGATCCGCGAGGACATCCAGACCGCCGAGGTCGACGGCGTGCACCGCACCTACTGCAGCGAGACCTGCAAGTGGACCGATGTCACGGCGTTCCGGCCGGTCTACCAGGGCCGGGAGACCCCGAACATGGGCCGGCTGGTGGGCCACCGCGAGTGGGAGACGCTCTACCACGGCTGGACGTGGGACAAGGTCGTCGAGGACATGGGCTACGTCCGGGACGACGGGAAGACGATGACGGCGCAACCGCATCTCAACCTCGACCCGCAGAAGATGTGGACCACCGACCACCTCAAGAGGCTCGGCCCACTCCTGAGCCCGAACGTCCTGTTCAACGAGATGAGCGACGCCGAACGGACGGCGTTCATCGACGACTACCGGCGTCAGGGCCCGGCCGGCCGTCCGGCACCCCAGAACGCCTGAGCGCGGGTCAGGCGAGGGGGAGGGCCGGCCGCCCCGGCCCTCCCCCGCGACAGACCTGCGCCCAGTGCCGTCACCGATCGTGGAAAGGCGGGATCCGTGGGGGAGAAGCATCACGTCCGCTTCGAGCCGGTGGGCATCGAGATCGAGGTCGACTCCGACCAGAACATCCTCCGAGCCGCTGCCGAGCAGGGCGTCGCGCTCATGCACGGGTGCAAGGAAGGCCAGTGCGCCTCGTGCAAGTCCTTCGTCCTGGAGGGCGAGGACATCGAGCTGGACAGCTACTCCACCTTCGCGCTACCCGACTTCGAGCGGGACGAGGGGTCGACCCTGCTCTGCCGGGCGCACGCGTTCGAGGACCTGGTGATCGAGCTCCTCAACTACGACGAGGAGATGATCCAGTCCGGGCTCCCCCTCCGGCAGGGCACCGTCGAGGTCCTCGCGAACGAGCCGGTGACCCACGACATGCGGCACCTGGTGGTGAAGCTGATCGAGCCCGAGGAGATCAAGTACTTCCCGGGCCAGTACCTGGACTTCCAGGTACCCGGTCACCACGCGACCCGCTCGTTCTCCATGGCCAACACACCGAACCGGGAGGGCGTCTTCGAGTTCATCATCCGGATCTACCCCGGGGGGCTCTTCTCCGGGCACCTGGCCGACGAGATCGAGGTCGGTCAGCGGCTGAGCGTCGAAGGACCCTTCGGCGCCTTCCGGCTCCGCGAGAGCAGCACCGCCGACCTGCTGTTCCTCGGCGGAGGGGCCGGCCTCGCGCCGCTGCTGGCCCTCCTGCGCTCGATGGCCGAACGCGGCATCGACCGGAAGGTCGCCTTCTACTACGGCGCACGGACCCGGCGCGATCTGTGCTTCGAGGAGGAGATCGCCAAGCTCGCGGAGCTCGTGCCCGGCCTGACCTTCGTCCCGGCGCTGTCCGAGCCGACCGGGGACGACGGCTGGGAGGGGGAGACAGGCCTGATCACCGACGTCGTCGAACGACGGGAGACCAACCTGGCGGCGGTGGACGCCTACGTGTGCGGGCCACCCCCGATGGTCGAGGCCGCCATCGCCATGCTCACCCGACTCGGACGCAGCGAGGACCACATCTTCTACGACAAGTTCACCACCACCGGTGAGCCGGAAGGCGAGGACTGACCATGACCGCGACCACCCAGCGCCCCGAAGCCCCCGAGCGGCCGCCCCGCAGCGTCCCGAGGGTCAACTTCACCGACGCCGAGGCCGGGGCGAAGGAGTTCCCCGACTCCGGCGCCAGCGCCCGGCGCTTCAACTACTACGTCCCGGCCAAGCGCAAGCAGACCCACTACGAGGACGTCACCGTCGAGGTGCAGCCGGACCCCCGGCACTACCTCATGCAGGGCTGGATCTACGGCTTCGCCGACGGCCAGACCGGCTACCCGCTGAACTGGACCAAGTTGAAGGCCTGGGGGGTCGACGACCCGGAACCCGTGCGCGGCATCGGGACCGGGGGTGGCGGCAAGGACCTGCAGTGGCCCGCCCACGGCTGGCACGAGTTCCGCGACCCCAACGAGGAGTGGGAACAGACGATCTACAAGAACAACGCCAACGTCGTCCGGCAGCTCAACCAGAACATCGAGAACGCCCGCGACGCGAAGGCGTTCGAGCGGTGGACGCCCAACTGGATCCGGTTCGTCGAGCGCAGCGTCGGGGCGTGGATGCACGTCGAGCACGTCCTCGGCCTCTACGTGTTCGCCGCCAACGAGCGGTCGTGCCCCACGAACATGCACAACACCGTGCTGGCGGTGAACAGCGCGCACAAGATCCGGTTCGCCCAGGACCTGGCGCTCTACAACCTCACCCTCAGCGAGGAGATCGAATCCTTCGACGGCGCCGCGCACGTCGACGCCTGGAACAACGACACCGAGATCCAGGGCGTCCGGGAGGTCACCGAGGCGCTGACGGCGGTGGAGGACGACTGGGGCGAGGCCATGTTCGCCACCAACGTGGTGTTCGAGCCACTCGTCGGGGAGTTGTTCCGCAGCGGCCTCGTCATGCAGGCCGCACCCGGCAACGGCGACTTCGTCACGCCCACCGTGATGGGGGCCGGCGAGTCCGACTACGCCCAGCGGGACCTGCGCTGGACGCAGGCGTGCTTCGGACCGCTCGCACACGACCGGGAGTTCGCCGACCACAACAAGCAGCTCATGCAGAACTGGCTGTCGGCCTGGGTGCCCCGGGCACTGCGTGCGGCCCGGACGATGCAGCCGCTGTGGTCGCAGCCCGATCACCGGCCACCACGGTTCGAGGACTCCCTCGACCACGCCAAGAACCGTTTCGCCGGGATCCTGTCCGACCTCGGCCTCGAGGCCCCGAAGGAGCTGGCCCAGTGACCACCACCGCAACGAGCGTCTTCGGCGCCGCCAACGCCACGTCGTCCGGCAAGTGCGGCATCACCCTGATGAACGACCAGGTGGGGGAGGTCATCGCCGACGTCATGTCGACCAAGGCGGGCGTCAAGGTCACCTACCTGCCGTCGATGATTCGGCTGGACGCCGTCCAGCGGATGGACTTCGTCTACGACGAGCTCTCGGAGGCCCTCGGCGAGGAGCCGGGCTTCTTCGGGGCGAACGTGCTCGAGGAGAGCATGTCGACCCACTACGGCCGGATGGTCCACGAGGACGACCGGACGATCATGTTCGCCAATCCCGAGGACGCGGCCGAGTACCTCGGCTTCGACCTCCCCGCAGCGGTCACCGCCGACGTCCCGACGTCGCGGCAGCCGGTCGACTGACACCACCCCCGGCCGCCGGGTGGGTGCCTGCGCATCCGCCCGGCGGCCCTCCTCGGCCCGGCGGGTTCCGCCGGCCGGTTCCACCCGCGCTGCAGTGACCGACCGTCCCCCCACCCCGCGCTCCAGGAGGACCCCATGCCCAAGGAACTGCGATTCGGCGCCGACGCCCGGCGCCTGCTGCAGGCCGGCGTCGAGCAGCTGGCCGCCTCGGTCAAACCGACCCTCGGGCCGAAGGGCCGCAACGTGATCCTCGAGCGGATCATCGGCTCCCCCGAGGTCACCAACGACGGCGTGACCATCGCCCGCGAGATCTACCTGCGCGACCAGTTCGAGAACATGGGCGCCCAGCTGGTCAAGGAAGCCGCCATCAAGACCAACGACACCGTCGGCGACGGGACGACGACGGCGATCGTGCTCGCCGAGGCCATCGTGCGGCAGGGCATGACGGCCATCGAGAGCGGCGGCAACCCGGTCCTGGTCAAGCGCGGCATCGACGTCGCCGTCGCCCGGCTGGTCGAGCACCTGGCCGGCGCGGCGCACCCGCTGCGCAGCGAGGACGACTTCCGCCGGGTGGCGTCCATCTCCGCCAACGACGACGAGACGATCGGGAACGCGGTCGCCCGGGCGCTGTACACGGTCGGCGACGGCGGCGTCGTCACCGTCGAGGACTCCGCGATCCTGGGCATCACCGTCGACTTCGTCGAGGACTTCGAGTTCGACAACGGCTACGTCTCCCCGTACATGGTCACCGACCTCGGGCGGCTCGAGGCGGTCGTCGAGGACTGCTACGTGCTGCTGACCGCCCACAAGATCACCGATGTCAAGACGCTCATGCCGGTGCTGGACAGCATCATGCGGGCCCCGAAGCCGCTGGTGATCGTCGCCGAGTCGGTCGAGGGCACCGCGCTGCAGATGCTCGTGCACAACCACGTGAACGGCATCTTCCAGTGCGTGGCGATCCATGCCCCCGGCTTCGGCGAGAAGCGCATCCACCTGCTCGAGGACATGGCCGCGCTCACCGGTGCGCAGGTGCACTCGCGGGCGTCGTCGTTCGCCCTGGAGCAGATGACCACCGCGCACCTCGGCCAGGCCGACCAGGTGCGGGTGACCAGTGACCACACGACGATCATCGGCGGCCACGGGGCGGCGGCGGCCCGTGAGCGCCGGCTGTCGCAGCTGCACGCGGAGTTGGAACGGGCCACGATCGGCACCGATCAGGACTTCCTGAGCGAGCGGATCGCCCGCCTGTCGGGCCGGGCCGCGGTGATCCAGGTCGGTGCCCCGACGAACGCGGAGGCCAAGGAGATCCGCCACCGCGTGGACGACGCGCTGCAGGCGACCCGGGCCGCCATGGCCGAGGGCATCCTGGCCGGCGGCGGGGCCGCGCTGCTGCACGCGGAACCGGCGCTGGCCGGCCTCGACGTCGAGGGGGACTACCGGGCCGGTGTGGAGATCGTGCGCGCCGCGCTGACCGAGCCGGTGCATCTGATCGCGGCCAACGCCGGCTACGACGCCGACGAGGTCGTCAAGCAGGTCTCGTCGATGGCGGTCGACGAGGGTTTCGACGCCCTGCAGGGCCGCTTCGGCGACCTGCTCGAGCTCGGCGTCATCGATCCGCTGCGGGTGGTCCGCTCGGCCCTGCAGAACGGCGCCTCGGTGGCCGGGCTGCTCCTGACGACCGATTCGCTGGTCGCCGAGGAGCAGACGCCCTGGAACAAGTCGCTGATGACCGAGATCGGCCAGCTGGACGAGGGGATCCCGCAGCCGTCACCGGACGCGAGCACACCGCAGTCCCTGGGACTCGGCCCGTCGATGGGCTGACGCGTGCGGCCGGGCGGGGCGGACCGGGTGGGCGGGTAAATCCCCGGTCGTGCCCGGCCCGCGCCGGCGCCTCCTCCGATGTCTCAAGTTGAGACGCACGCCACATCCTCGGCTCCGTAGGTTCCGATCCATACCGTCGCCGTCCGGGCCCCCCGACGGCACGCGGCGACGAACGGCACGCGACGTCGACGAGGGAGAGCCGCGCATGAGAGCCGTCCGCGTCCACCGGTACCACGAAGACCCCATGATCGACGACATCGGCGAACCCAAGCTCAGCGGGCCGCTGGACGTGATCGTCAAGATCGGCGGAGCGGGTGTGTGCCGCACCGACCTGCACATCCTCGAGGGCCAGTGGGCCGCGGTGCAGAACCCCGATCTGCCCTACGTCATCGGGCACGAGAACGCCGGCTGGGTGCACGAGGTCGGCGAGGGCGTCACCAACGTCGCCGTCGGCGACACCGTGATCCTGCACCCGCAGCCCAGCTGCGGGCTCTGCCGCGCCTGCCGCGCCGGCAAGGACATGCAGTGCGAGAACGCGTTCTTCCCCGGCCTGTCGAACAACGACGGCGGCATGGCGGAGTACCTGCGGACGACGGCCCGCGCCTGCGTGAAGCTCGACCCCTCCACCAACCCGGCCGACGTCGCCGCGCTGGCCGACGCCGGGATCACCGCCTACCACGCGGTGCGCAAGGCGCTGCCGCTGCTGCACCCCGGCACGACCGCCGTCGTGCAGGGCGCCGGGGGCCTGGGGCACATCGGCATCCAGTGCCTGGCGGCGCTGACCGCGGCGCGGATCGTCGTCGTGGACAAGAACCCCGACGCCCTCGCCCTGGCCGCGCAGATCGGCGCCGACGAGACGGTGCAGGCCGACGGCGATCACGTGGCCGCCGTCCAGGACCTCACCGGCGGCGGCGCGCACGTGGTGTTCGACTTCGTCGCCGAGCAGGGCGCGGAGATGGACGGCTGGAACATGACCGCCCCCGACGGCTCGTACTACGTCATCGGCTACGGCGGTGAGCTGCGCATTCCGACGCTGGACATCATCGCCACCGAACGCAACATCGTCGGCAACATCGTGGGCACCTACACCGACCTGTCCGAGCTGATGGTGCTCGCCCAGGCGGGCAAGGTCACGCTGCACACCCAGCAGTACCCCCTCGACGACGCCGTCCGGGCGCTGCACGAGCTCGACGCCGGCCACGTCCGCGGCCGGGCGATCCTCGTCCCCTGAGAGTCCCAGAAACCGGAGAAGTTTCGACGCGAGAGGTGCCGGCACATGTACGAGAAGAATGGCGAGAAGTACTTCATCGTCGACTCCCACATGCATTTCTGGGATGCCAGCCGTGAGAACTGGGTTCAGGGTCGCGAGAATCTGGCGAAGGGCTGGATCGACTGCTTCTACGGCTACCACACGCTCGCCCCGCCGGAGACCCACTGGACGTGGGAGCACTATCTCAAGGTCTCCGAGGACGACCTGATGAAGGACGTCTTCGAGGAGGGGTACGTGGACAAGGCGATCTTCCAGTCCACCTACCTGAAGTACTGGTACAAGAACGGCTTCAACACCGTCGAGCAGAACGGCGCCCTGCTCGAGAAGCACCCGGACAAGTTCATCGTCAACGGCCGGTGGGACCCCCGGGACGGCGAGGCGGGCCTCAGACAACTCGAGCAGGACGCTGCCCGCTGGAACCTCAAGGGCGTCAAGCTCTACACGGCCGAATGGCACGAGAACGGCTCGCGCGGCTTCAAGTTGACCGACAAGGAGTCCTACACATTCCTGGAGAAGTGCCGGGAACTGGGCATCACGAACATCCACGCCCACAAGGGCCCGACGATCTGGCCACTCGACAAGGACGCGTTCGGCCTGGAGGACATCGACCAGACCGCGACGGACTTCCCGGACCTCAACTTCATCATCGAGCACGCGGGCATCCCGCGGATCGACGACTTCGCCTACATGGCGGTGCAGGAGCCGAACGTCTACGCGGGCTTGTCGGTGGTCATCGGCGCACACATGCACGCCCGGCCGAAGTCCTTCGCCAAGTTCATGGGCGAGCTGCTGTTCTGGGTCGGCGAGGACCGCCTGACGTTCGGCAGCGACTACAACATCTGGACGCCGAAGTGGCAGATCGAAGGATTCGTCGACTGGCAGATGCCCGACGACGAGGCGTTCACCGACTATTCGAAGCTGACGACCGCCACCAAGAAGAAGATCCTGGGCCTCAACGCGGCCAAGCTCTACGGCATCGAGGTGCCGCAGGAGTGCCGGCTTCCCGAGCCGCCGCCGATCCCGACACAACCGGGCGAGCAACTGGTCACCGAGGAGAGCCCGGCGGGGGCGCAGGCGTGACCGTGCGGGCCGCCGTCTGGCAGGCGCTGGGGACGGTGCTCGACCCGGAGCTCGACGAGCCGATCACGGATCTCGACTTCGTGGCCTCGTGCACCGTCTCCGGTGACGGTGTCGCCGCCGTCCGCCTACGGCTGCCCACGTTCTTCTGCGCGCCGAACTTCTCCTTCCTCATGGTCGCCGACGCCTACGACGCGGTGTCTGCGGTCGAGGGGGTGACGCGCGCGGAGATCGTCCTGGAGGACCACCATGCCTCCGCCGAGATCAACCGGGGGGTCGCGGCGCACGCCGGATTCGTGGCGACGTTCGCGGGCGAGGCCGACGCCGAGCTGGAGGAACTGCGGCGCTACTTCCTGGAGAAGGCCGTCGTCGCCGGCCAGGACCGGGTGGCCCGGCCGCTGGTCGACGCCGGGATCGGCCCCGACGAACTCGCCGAGCTGACCCTGGGGTCGTCCCCTGACTCGCCGGAGCTGGCGCGGCTGCGCGAGCGTCGCACCGCACTGGGGCTCCCCGCCGACGACGGGGCGCCGCTGCTGATCCATCCCGACGGCAGCCGGGTCAGCTCGGCGCAGGTGCCGCTGCACCTGCGCCGGGCCCGGCTGACCCGGCTCGGCATCGAGGCCAACGGAGAGCTCTGCAAGAGCCTCCTCAAGACCCGATATGCGGACACGGCAGGCACCGGCTGAGCCCTCACGCCGGGCGCCCGACGAGCACCCGGAACAGGTTCAGCAGCCGGTAGCCCCCGGTTTCGGTGCGATAGGGCTCCAGCCGCCGGAGCACGGCCCCCCGGACGGCGACGGGCCCGGCCCGTCGTCCGGCCGCCCGGCCCAGGGCGGAGTCGAACAGCGGCCCGAGGACGTCGTCCTCGTCGGCGTACTCGAACGGACAGACCACCTCGTCGAGTCTGTCGACCCGGAGGCCGGCGGACCCGGCGATCTCGCGCAGCCTGTCGGGTTCGGTGACCGGCGGCGACCCGGACGGCGGCCGGCGCGGACCCAGCCACGGGGCGAGGGCCTCGCCGAAGACCCGGACCTCGCACTCCCGCTCGCGGCCCCACACCGTGGCGGCCACGACCGCACCCGTTCGCGCCGCCCCGGTCAGCACCGCGACCGGGTCGGTGACGTGCATGAGCAGCTGCACCGCGGCGACCACGTCGAACGGACCCGGCGGCGGGTCGTGGACGTCGCCGAGGGCGAAGTTCCCCTCGGGCACCTCGGCGGCGGCGAGCTGGACGGCCGCCGGGTCGACGTCGATCCCGGCCACCCGGGCCCCGCGGTCGGCCGCCGCCCTGGCGAACAGCCCGGCGCCGCAGCCGAGGTCGAGCAGACGCGTACCGGGCCCGACCGCGGTCGCATCGAGCACCGCCGCGTACAGCGGTGCTCCCCACCCGCGCGGTCCCTCGCCGCCCACCGTTGCGACCCTATCGGCGCCGTCGGGTCCTGGTGATCCCCCGTGTTCCGCGCCGGTTCCCGCACTCCGCTCGCGCTCCGTCCGCCCGAGCCGGAATCGGCCCGCCGGGTGCACCGGCTCGCGCTGTTCGGCCCCGCGTTCGTCGCCGCCATCGCCTACGTCGACCCCGGCAACTTCGCGACCAACTTCGCCGGCGGGGCGCGCTTCGGCTACCTGCTGCTGTGGGTGATCGTGAGCGCGAACGTCGTCGCGATGTTCGTGCAGAGCCTGTCCGCGAAACTCGGGCTGGCCACCGGCGCGAACCTGCCCGAGGTCTGCCGGGGGAACTTCCGGCCGCCCGTGGTGCGGGCGCTGTGGATCCAGGCGGAGATCGTGGCCATGGCCACCGACCTCGCGGAGGTGATCGGCGGAGCCATCGCCCTCAACCTGCTGTTCGGGCTGCCGCTGCTCACCGGCGGGCTGATCACCGGGCTGGTGGCCTTCGGCCTGCTGGGGCTGCAAGGGCGGGGCCACCGGAGGTTCCAGGGCGCGGTGACGGGGCTGTTCGCGGTCATCCTCATCGGCTTCCTGGTCATGCTGCTGCGGGCGCCGGTGGACCCGGCGGCGAGCGTCGCCGGGCTGGTGCCGCGCTTCTCCGGCGCGGAGAGCCTCGTGCTGGCGACCGGCATCCTCGGCGCCACCGTCATGCCGCACGCCATCTACCTGCACTCGGCCCTCATCCCACAGGGGGTCGAGCTCAGCTCCGCCCGCCAGCGCCGGTTCGCGCTGCGCACGCAACGGGCCGACGTCCTGATCGCCATGGGGCTGGCCGGCCTGGTCAACGCGGCCATGCTGCTGGTCGCCGCGGCACTGTTCCACGGCTCGGGCCTCGACCGGTCGGGCACCCTCGCCGGGGCGCACGCCGGCATCGGGGCGACGCTCGACGGGTCGGCCGCCCTCGTGTTCGCGCTGGCGCTGCTCGCGTCGGGCTTCGCCTCCGCCGGCGTGGGCACGTATGCCGGCCAGGTGGTCATGCAGGGGTTCATCCGGCGGCGGATCCCGCTGCTCCTGCGCCGCGCGATCACCCTCAGCCCCGCCCTGATCGTCCTGGCGCTCGGCGTCGACCCGACCCGGGCCCTGGTCCTCTCCCAGGTGGTGCTGTCCTTCGGCATCCCGTTCGCGCTGGTGCCGTTGCTGCTGCTCACCGGCCGGCGCGAGGTCATGGGCGCGCTGGTCAACCGGCGGGCGACCACGGTCGTCGCGGCTCTGGTGACGAGCGTGATCATCGGCCTGAACGCCGTCCTGCTGGTCACGCTGCTCTGACTCGGCTCACATCCCGGCCGCCGGCGTCGGCCCCGAACCCCGAGATCTGCGATCTCGGGGCCATTCCGCCCGGGAAGCCCCGAGATCGCAGATCTCGCCGCGCGGCGGCGCGGCTCAGCCCAGGGTCGGGATCCAGTCGGCGAGGGCGCGCCCGATCTCGTGCGGGGAGTCCTCGGGGACGAAGTGCGAGCCGGGCACGGTGACCTCGGTGAGGGCCGGCCACGACCGGGCGACCTCGCGCTGCCGGCCGACCAGGATCGACCCCGGATCGGCGTTGACGAACAGCTTCGGGACGTCGCTCCCGGCCAGCCACCGCCCGTACCGCTCCACCACCTCGAGGACGTCTCGCGGCTCCCCCTCGATCGGGATCTGCCGGGGCCAGTCCAGCGTCGGCCGGCGATCGGCGCGCTCGCGGAACGGCTGCCGGTAGCGCTCGTGCGCGGCCGGGGTCAGCCCGCGGGCCACCGAGGCCGGCAGGATCCGCTCGACGAACACGTTGTTGTCGAGCACCGCTGCCTCGCCGTCGTCGCCCCGCATGAGCTGGAAGATCCGGCGGGCGCTCGCCGGCCAGTCCTCCCAGGTGACCGGGGTGACGATTGCCTCGGTGAACGCGATGCCCCGCACCTGGTCGCGGTGCCGTTGCGCCCAGTCGAAGCCGAGACCCGAGCCCCAGTCGTGCAGGACGAGGATGACCGGGCCGTCAAGCCCCACCGCGTCGAGAAAGGCCTCGAGATAGGCGGCGTGGGTGGCGAAGGAGTAGGTGCCCGGCCCGGGGTCGGGCAGCTTGTCCGACTGGCCCATGCCGATCAGGTCGGGCGCGATGCACCGGCCGAGGTGCTGCACGTGCGGGATCACGTTGCGCCACAGGTAGGACGACGTGGGGTTCCCGTGCAGGAAGACGATCGGGTTCCCCTCCCCGACGTCGACGTAGGCCATCTCGGCATCCCGCACCCGGAGGCGCTTGCGCGGGAACGGGTCGTCGGGAGAGACGTCGTCAGCCATGACCCGGATCCTCACACGGGGCCGCCGCGCCCCGCCGTCCGGAATCGGGCTTGACCCTGACGTTGGGTCAGGCTGCACTCTCGTCCTCGTCAGAGAAGGGAGGAACCCGATGAACGTGGGCGAGGTCGCGGCGCTGGCCGGCGTCACGGTGCGCACGCTGCACCACTACGACCGGATCGGCCTGCTGTCGCCGTCAGGGCGGACGGCGGCCGGCTACCGGCAGTACGCGCCGCCCGACCTGGACCGGCTGCACCAGGTGCTGCTCTACCGCGAGCTCGGGTTCCCCCTCGAGGAGGTCGCGACCCTGCTCGACGACCCCGCCGCCGATCCCGGTGCGCACCTGCGCCGGCAGCA
>Ga0308174_10000501_pt1 | contig 16510 bp, 16 predicted proteins | sample PhyPR2_FD_203894 | JGI IMG/M metagenome (GOLD analysis project Ga0308174, IMG submission 203894) | Soil microbial communities from UC Gill Tract Community Farm, Albany, California, United States - DLSLS.P.R2 | ecosystem: Environmental > Terrestrial > Soil > Agricultural land | place: USA...
ACGGCCTGCTCGTGCGCCTCCTGCGCCCGGAGCGCCGTCACCTCCGACTGCACCGACGCGAGCATCCGCTTGCGCTCGCCGAGGAGATCGCCGATCTTCGCCCGCTGCTCGCCGAGCTGGCGGACGTCGGCGGCCCGCTGCCGCTCGAGCGCAGCGGTCTTCTTCGCGATCGACGCGTAGCGATCGCGCGCGCGAGTCGTCTCCACCGCGAGCTGGTGGTCGGCGGCCGCGACCTGCTTCGCCGTCTGGATGCGGTCGATCAGGTCGGAGACGTTCGAGCTCCCGAAGAGGACGCCGATCGTCGTCGGCGCGTCCCCATCCTCGTACAGCGCGACGAGCCGCGCCTCGACGCGCGCGATCGCCTTCCGCCGCTGCGCCTCGGCGACGCGCAGCCCGGCGCGATCGCGAAGGAGCTCCGCGTGCGTCGTCGCGAGCGCGTACTGCGCGCCGTGCCAGGCCTCGACGCTCGCCTCGAAGCGCTTGTCGAGCGCGCCGACCTGCGTGAGCACCGATTGCGCCTGCGCCTGCTTTGCCTGCAGCCGCTCCTTCGTGCCGGGCGAAGCCGCGAGATTCCCGGCCAGCAGGGCGGCCACAACCAGCCCGACGACGAGCGTCGGCAAGATGAACGTCCGGATCCGTACGATCGTTGCTCCTTCGACCCTCGCCGAGGCTACTCCTCCCGGCGAGTTTCCGCACGTGCGCAGTACGACGGGCGGGGTCAGACCCGGGTCAGACCCGGGTCAGACCCCGCCCGTCCCCCCTAACTGCAGCTGGCGTCGGGGTTGTACGGCGCGAACATGCCCGACGGGTTGTGCTTCCACAGCCAGACATGCAGGTCGTAGTGGATCGGCATGCCGGGCGAGTGGCCGAGCATCGGGCCGTCGAAGGCGCGGCCGAAGAGCGTCGGCCGGTCGCCGTCGGTCTTCACGTTCTGGTCGGCATCCGGCTTGAAGTACTCCGCCGCGACGAGCTGGAAGCCTCCGCCGGCGGTCGGCAGGTAGACGAGGATCGGCGGCTTCGTCGGGCTGGACGCGCCCGGCTTCAGCAGCGCGTTGTTCACGAAGTGGACACCCATCGCGCCGGCCCACCAGGACGCGCCGGCCGCGGCGACGGTCATCTCGCAGGGCGATGCAGGAAGGTAGCCGTCGGCCTTCGCGACGCTCACGTCCTCGTACTTGTTCAGCGCGGCCTTCACCTGCCTGAGCTGCGCGGCCACGGTCGGCGGCTTCTTCTTCTTCGCGGTGCTGCTGGTGGTGTGGCTGGTCGCGGCGAGGGCGCTCCCGGCCAGGACGGCGACGGCGAGGACGGCGGCCACCGCAACGACGTGCTTTCTCATCTGGCTCCTCCTTGGGGTTTCGAGCGAACACCGGGAGCCTCGCGCCGCGACGTTGCAGAAACGTTGCAGCCGCTTGCGCTACGCGGCGAGCGCCGGCACCGGCGCGAGGCGCCGGCGGGCGAGCGTCAGGAGGAGGCCGAAGGCGATCGCCTCGCTCTTGCCCCAGAACTGGCCCCAGAAGAACGCCGTCGAGGAGAACGCGAGCGTGAGGAACACGTAGCTGTCGAGCGCGTTCCCGGCGGTCGCGCTGAGGGCGACGCCGAGGGTCAGGTTGCGGCGCCGAAGCGGCGTGAAGACCACGGCTTCGAGCGTCTCGCTGAGCGTGAACGCGACGACGCTCGCAACGGCGACCTTCTCGAGGGAGGTCCAGCGGGCGAGGTCGCCGACGAGCCACGAGAGAAGCCCGGCGGCGTAGACGAGCGGCATCGTGCGGACGAGCCCGCCGAGCTGCTGCATCCAGTCGCGGAGCACCAGCACGCCGCCGATGCAGAACACGCCCGCGGGGGCGACGTACGGCGTCAGCGGCACATGGACGACGTATGCCGACGCGAGCCAGTTGGCAAGGAGGACCAGCGCGAGGAGCACGCCGCCGAGCGCGAGGAAGACCTTCCGAGCCACGACGGAACGGTAGCGCGGCTAGTCGCTGAGGCTGATCGTCGGAACGGGCTCGGGGAGTGTCCGCTCGGTCTCGCTCGGGACGACCGCCGTCCCGACGGCGAAGAACTCGATCACGTGCGAGCCCCACCCGTGCGAGCGCTCCTGGAGCTGGACGCCGACGATGCCCTCGGCCTGCAGCTCCTGCGCCTCGCGCTGCATGCGTTCCATCGCAAGCTCACGCGCGTCGTAGAGCGCCTGCGTGAAGTTCGGCATCTCGACGTTCTGACCGATCTGCCTCATCGAGGCGAACATCCCCTGGTGCGCGACGTGGTAGACGCACGAGCCCATCACCATCCCGACCGGGCGGTGACCGGAGGCGAGGAGCGTCCAGAAGTCCTGGCCCGACAGGTCGCTCGTGAACGGGCGGCCGTTGGGCGCGCGGTGGAGGACGCCTTCGTGGTGGCGGACGGCCGTGCCGATCGCGATGAACTCGGCTAGATGCTCACCCCACTCGTAGCGGCCGATGTCGAGGCGCACGCCGACGACGCCGTCCGCGCCGAGCTGGTCCGCCTCCTCCTCCATGCGCGTCATCGCGAGCTCGCGCGCGTGGTACATCGCCTGCGAGAGGACGTCCATCTCCATCGACTGCTTCCAGCTCGACTGCTGGTAGCCGATGTGGTAGATCGAGCTGCCGATGACGAGGCCGAGCGGGTCGAACCCGGCCTGCTTGACGAGCAGGAACTCGTTGACGGACAGGTCGGACGTGAAGAAGCCGCCGCTCTTCATCTGCTCGAGGCGCTCGCGGCCGTGCTGGGTCAGCCCCTCGGTGGACGTCGGGTCGTAGCTCATCGCATTCCTCCCAGAAGGTGGTTGTTGCCGCCGCCGGCGCTCAGGTCGACCGAGAGCCTCGGCGGTGCTTCGCGAATCGGTTCGTGCTGGACGATCGCCGTGCCGAGCGCGTGCATCGTCACCATCAGATCGGTGCGCCGGCCGCCGCCGCTCTCGATCTCGACCTCCCTGATGTCGTACGAGAGCGAGACACCGACGAGCCCGTCGGCGCGTGCAGCCCGCGCCTGCTGGGTCACCCGGCCGATCGTCACCTCGCGCGCGTCATAGAGCCCCTGCGTGAAGTCGCGAAGCTCCTGGTTCGCCCAGCTCCCCCACCCCGACTGCGCACGCTGCTGCGACCAGCTCGAGACGACGTAGAAGACGCCGGTGGAGCCGTGGAGCCCCGCGGGCCGGTAGCCCGCGCGACGCAGCTGCCAGTACTCCTGCAGCGACAGATCCGTGAGCACCGGCACATCCGGTTCGTCGCCGTCGACCCGGACCGCAGTGCCGAAGGCGAGGAACTCGACGGCATCCGCGACCCAGTCGTGCGAGCCGGTCGTCAGCTGCAACCCGACGACGGCGTGCGCGCCGGCGAGCTCCGCCTCGCGCGCGAGCCGCCCGAAGGCCAGGCGGCGCGCCTCGTTCCAGGCGTCCGACACGACCGTCAGCTCCTGCGAGCCCGCCTGCCACGACCAGCCGCCGGGCGTGCGCTGCCAGCCGACGTGGTAGACCGAGCTTCCCATCACCTGGGTCACCGGCCGCACCCCGGTCGGGACGGCGAGTGCGAACTCGTTCACCGAGAGGTCGGTCGTGAACGGCCCGCCGGCGGTGTCGCGCAGGCGCGCCTCCGCCTTTGCCGGCAGCCCGCCGCGCAGGAGCTGCTCGATCGATGCCTGCTGCTCGGCCGCTGCTGCCTTCGCGGCCTCGCCGTCGCCTCGGCGGAAGAGCGGCATCTCGCCTAGCCGCTCGTCAGCAGCGACTCGACGGCACGGCTCGCCTGCTCGCTCGCGCGCGCCTCGAGTGCGAGGTCGGCTGCGAGCGCGTCGATCCACTCGTCCAGCTGCAGCGTCTCGGACTTCAGGACGATGCCGCGGACGAGCGTCGAGCGGCGAGGCTCGAGCCGGGCGCCGTCGACGCCGAGGGCGTACCGGCGCTCGCCGAGATCGCACTCGATCGCCGCGATCGAGCGCTCACCGGAGAGAAAGCCCTTGCGGCGGCGCTCGACGCGAACCTGCGCGGGGAGCGCACCCTCGAGCTTCTCGGCGAGCACGCGGACGAACGTCCCGAGGTCGCGAGACGACGCACGCAGCGACGCGCTCAGGAGCTCGAAGCCTGCGACTTCCGGATGCTCCTCGCTCACTCCGGCAGCCTAACCGTCCGGCTGGTCGAGCAGCCCCTGCGCGAGCGCGTAGCGCACGAGCTCGGCGCGGCTCTGCAGGCGGAGCTTCTGCATGATGTGCGCGCGGTGCGTCTCGGCGGTGCGCACCGAGATGTAGAGCTGCTGCGCAATCTCCTGGTTCGTGTGCCCGAGCGCGAGCAGTCGCAGCACTTCGCGCTCGCGGTCGGAGAGGGGATCCTCGTCCGCGCGGCGCTCCGCCTCGGCGGCCGCGACGACGAGGCGCGCGCCGAGCTGAGGGTTGACGTAGCGGCCGCCGCGGGCGACCTCGCGCACGGCGGCAACCACCTCCGCGTCTGCCGCCTCCTTGAGCACGTACCCGCTTGCGCCGGCGGCGAACGCCTCCTGCACGTAGCGCGGGTCGTCCTGCATCGAGAGCAGCAGCACCTTCGTCTCCGGATGCTCGCGGACGAGGGTCGGCAGCGCCTCGAGCCCCGTCTGGTCCGGCATGACGACGTCCATCAGGATCACGTCCGGCTTGAGCGCGCGCGCCTCGAAGATCGCCTCGCGGCCGGTGCCCGCTTCTCCGACCGGCTCGATGTCGGGCTCCTGCGAAAGGAGCAGCCTGATGCCAGAACGGACGACCGCATGGTCGTCGACGATCAGGACGCGGATCGGCTCTGCCATGCCGAGACCGTATCCGTGAAAACCCGCAAGCACTCTGCGGTCACGGCCCGAGGGCGTTCCACGAAGCCGGGCCTACCGTCGCGGCAGACACCGAGACCAAGGAGAGCGACGTGGCCTATCCCGCAACCACCCACCTGCCGGCCCGCCCGGCGATCTACGAGCCCGACGAACCCGAGCACCTCGGCCTGAAGCTCTTCGCCATGTTCGCCGGCCTCGCGCTCGGAGCCTTGATCCCGGTCGCGATCTGGCTCGCCGCCTCCGCGCAGGGCGCGAGGCACGACGCGCAGGTCGCGGCCGCGAAGGTCGCGGCCGGCTCTTCAATGGCCTCGATGCCCGGGATGGCTGGGATGGCGGGGATGGCCGGCACCGCTTCGCAGGCAGGCGCGTACCCGACGCCGAGCTTCGCCGGCATCGCACCCGCGAACGCGGACGCGCTCGCGATGCGCCATGCGGCGTTCCCGGCAGAGCTGCCCGCCGCGCCGGCAGGACCCGTCGCGCACGTCACGCTCGGGCTCAGCCACGGCGTGGTCTCGATCGCGCCCGGCATCCAGTACGACGCGTGGACGTTCGGGACGACCGCACCCGGCCCGGTGATCCACGTACGCCAGGGCCAGCGCGTCGACGTGACGCTCGTGAACCACGCGCCGATGCCGCATTCGGTCGACTTCCACGCGGCGCAGATCGCACCCAACGTCGCGTTCTCGGACGTCATGCCCGGCAAATCGAAGACGTTCTCCTTCGTCGCCTCGACTCCGGGTGTCTTCATGTACCACTGCGGCACCGCCCCGGCCTTCGTGCACATCGCGAACGGGATGTACGGCGCGATCGTCGTCGAGCCGAAGGACCTGCCGCCGGTGGCGCACCAGTACGTGCTCGTGTCGAGCGAGTGGTATCTGAACGGCCCCGGCGACAAGACGCCCGCGGCGCTCGACCTGACGAAGGCGAACGACATGACCCCCGACTGGGTCACCTGGAACGGCTATGCGCACCAGTACAAGGAGCACCCGCTGACGGCGGAGCCCGGTGACACGGTGCGCTTCTGGGTCGTCGACGCCGGCCCGAGCCTGAACACCGACTTCCACGTCGTCGGCTCGATCCTGAAGCGCGCGTGGGTGAACGGCGACCTCGTCGACGCACCCGAGCACGACATCCAGACGGCGACCGTTCCCGCGGGCGGCGGCGGCGTGTTCGACGTCCAGTTCGAGCAGGCCGGGATCTACCCGTTCGTCTCGCACAGCTTCGCCAGCGTCAACATGGGCGAGGTCGGCCTGGTCAACGTCGGGCACGTCGCGGGGACGATGAACCACTGATGCGCAGCAAGGCGCTCAACCTCGTGCAGCTCCCTCGGTACGCGGTCCTCTGGACGGACGGCGGCAGGGTCCACACGGGCCGGCTCGACACGTATCCCGACCGGCTGGAGCTGCACGGCCGCGACGGCGACCTCAGGCTCCCGCTCGAGCACATCGCCGACGTCACGATCGCACGCGGCCTGCCCGACCGGCTGCGGGGACTGCCGGTGCTCGTCGTCGACTGCGACGACGGCTCGGTCATCCGCATCGCGAGCCTCGACGGCCCCGGCGTCCTGCAGGAGCTCGTCAGCCGGACAGGGGGACGTGCGCGAGCAGCGTCGTCCCCTCGCCCGGCATCGACTCGACGGTGAGCGTGCCCTCGACGAGGGCGAGCCGCTCGCGCATCCCGAGCAGGCCGAGCGCGCCCTCGCGGGCGTCCTCCGGCGTGAAGCCCACGCCGTCGTCCTCGATCAGCACCCCGACTCCGCCGTCGCGGGGCGTCAGCACGACGCTCACGTGCTCGGCGGCCGCGTGCTTGACGACATTCGTGAGCGCTTCCTGGACGAGCCGGTAGAGCACCGTCTCGACCTCCGGCGGCAGGCGCTCGTCGCGGAGCCCCGATTCGACGGCCGTCTCGATTCCACTTCGTTCCTGGAACGTCGCGGCGAGCCGCTCGAGCGCGGCCGCGAGACCGAAGTCGTCAAGCGCCGTCGGCCGTAGCTCGACCGCGAGGCTGCGCACGTCCTGCAGCGCCTGCACGACGAGCTCGCGCAGCGTCGCCTCCGCCGCCTCGGCTTCCTGCTCGTCCGTGGCCGCACGAATCGACTTCAGCCCGAGCAGGATCGACGTGAGCGCCTGGCCGGTCTCGTCATGGAGCTCGCGGGCGAGGCGGCGCCGCTCGAGCTCCTGTGCCTGGATGACGCGGCGGACCGTGTCGCGCGCGACACGCTCGGAGAGATCGACGGCGACGGCGGCGCGCGCTGCGAAGATCTCGGTGAGTCGGAGGTCCGCGTCGGAGAAGCGCGCGTCGGCGCCCTCCTTGTCGTGCACCGCGACGATGCCGATCGCACGGCCGCGCGCGACGAGCGGCACGTACATCCCGGTGCGCACGCCCATCCGGCGGGCCTCCTCCTGGTCGACCTCCGGGTCGTCGAAGACGGAGTCGACGCGCGCGCTCTGGCGCCGCTCGAGCACGCGTCCGCTCTTCGAGCGCGCGCGCGAGAGCGCGTCGCCCGCGAGGCCGTATCCCGCTTCGCCGGCGCCGTCGACCGCCGCGATTCGCAGCTCGTCCTCGCCCACCGGCAGTGCGATCAGCGCGAGCCGCGCACCGATCAGCTCGCGCACACGCCTGCAGATGAGCTCGAGCAGCGTGTCGAGCTCGGTCTCCTCGACGAGCGAGCGCACCACCTCGTGCAGCGTCTCGAGCTGGCGCGACCAGCGCGTCGCCGCCTCGTAGAGGCGAGCGTTCTCGACCGCGACGGCAGCCTGCGCGGCGAGAAGCGTCACGAGCTCCAGGTCGTCGTCCGTGAAATCGCCGCCGCCGTGCTTCTCGGTCAGATACAGGTTCCCGTACGCGATACCGCGCAGCAGGATCGGCACGCCGAGAAAGGTGTGCATCGGCGGATGGTTCGGCGGGAACCCGACCGAGCGCGGATCGTCGCCCAGGTCATGGAGCTGCAGCGGCCGCGCGTCGCGGATCAGCACACCGAGGATGCCGCGGCCGCGCGGCAGGTCGCCGATAGCCGCGTGGGCGTCCGGGTCGATGCCCGTCGTCACGAACCGCTCGAGCGCCGCACCCGACTCGTCGATCACGCCGAGCGCGGCGTAGCGGGCCCCGGTCAGGGACGCAGCGGTCTCGACAACCTTCTGCAAGAGCGAGTCGAGCGACAGCTCGGCGTTGAGGGCGAGGGTCGCTTCGAAGAGCTGATGGAAGCGGTCCGGCATCGCCTCGAGCGTACTCAGTAGTTGGCCGCAGCAGAACGTCGGCTGAGCCCGATGTGACGAACGCCCGCGCGCGGCTCAATACGGCTATCAGCGAACATCCCACGAGAGGGGACACCATGAGCACCACAACCGCATACAGCGCGCCGATCTCCTCCGGAGCGACCACGCGCCGCATCGGCGTCAAGACGCTGCTCGAATGGGGCGGTGTCGTCGCGGGCGCGATCCTGATCGTCTTCGGGGTCGTCTCGATCGTGATGAGCGTGAACGGTCGCTCGACGGTTCGCGACAGCCTGAAGGCCGAGCAGATCGTCGGCAGCGCCGACATGACCCCGGCCGGGATCAAGGCCGAGGCGACGAAGGCCGGCCTCACCGGCATCACGTTCCCGACGAAGAGCGTCGCGGGCCTCGCGATCACGACCGGCGAGCGCGCACGCACCTTCGCCGAGTACATGAGGATCCATGCACTCGAGGCGACCGGCGGGTACACGTACTCGCAGATGGGCATGTACCTCGCCGTGCCGACCGCGCCGAAGGCGCAGCTCATGCCGGGCGGCGGGACGGACAGCACGCAGTACGCGCTCATCGACCCGAAGACGAAGCAGCCCGTCGCGAACGGCGCCCGCAACGTGTGGGTGACCGAGACCGCGCTCACGACGGCGCTCAACTCGAGCTACATGGCCGAGAGCCTCGCGCTCTTCGGGATGGTCGTCGGGTTCGCGCTCCTGCTGAGCGGCATCGGCTTCGAGATCCTCGCGCTGGCGACCTTCCGCCGGCGCGCGTGAGCACGGAGCCGCAGCTGACGCCGCTCCGGTCGGCGGCGGTGATGCGACAACGCGCCGTCGGCGGCCCCGTCTCTCGGGGGCTGCTGGCGGCGTATTTCGGAGTGGCGCTCGCGGCGTGGATCGCCGCGAGCGTTGCCGCGTTCTGGGCCGCCCCGGACCTCGCGGCAGGCAGCCCGCTCTCGCCCGCGCCGGTGCTCGCGGTACACCTGCTCGCACTCGGCGTGCTGCCGTTCGCGGTCAGCGGCGCCTCGTTCCACCTGCTGCCGGTGATGCTGCGCACCGACCTGCCGTCACAGCGGGCGCTCTGGGTCGCGCTGCCGCTCCTCTGCGGTGGCTTTCTCGTCGCCTGGGGCGTCGCGCACGGTCCCGATCTGCTCGTCTGGGCCGGCGCCGCGATGGTGAGCTGCGGGCTCGCGATCGTGCTCGTCGAGCTGCTGGCGCTCGTCGTGCGTGCGCCGCGCGGCCGGATGCTGATCGCGAGCCGTTTCGGCGTCGCGCTGTCATGCGCACACGTGGTCGTCGCGCTGTGTCTCGGCGCGGTCGTCTTCGGAGAAGATCGTGCATTCGGCGGGCTCGCGTACGAGCGCTGGCTGCTCATTCACCTGCACGTCGCGCTGCTCGGCTGGATCGCGTTGCTGATCCTCACCGTCGGCCGCAACCTCTCGCCGATGCTCGCGCTCGCGCCCGCGGCGCGGGTGCGTCCGTGGCCGGTCGAGGAGGTCGTGCTCGTCGCGGGCCTGTGGCTGCTGCTCGCGGGCATCGGCCTGCGCGAGCGCGCGCTCACCGTCGCGGGCGGCGTCGTCGTCGTGGTCGCGCTCGCCCGGTTCGCGGCCCTGATGACGCGCGTCGCGCGAACGCGCCGCGGGCCAATCGAGGCGCCGCTCGTACACCTGCTCGCGGGCGTCTTCTTCCTCGTCCAGGCGGCCGCGACGGGATTCGCGGCCGCGCTCGGTGCGGGCAGCCGGCAGTTTGTCAGCGGCTACGTCGTGCTGCTCCTCGTCGGCTGGGCAGGAGGCGTCGTCGTCGGTCACATCGGCAAGCTGCTCTCGCTCTCGCTCTGGGTCTGGTGGCCGCCGGGGCCGCGGCCCAAGCAGGGCGAGCTCTATCCGCGCCGGCTCGGCCTCGCCGCAGCCGGCGCGTTCGCGGTCGGCGTCGAGACACTCGCGCTCGGCATCTTCACCGGCAGCCCGGCGGCGGCACGCGCGGGCGCGGTCGTGCTGTGTGTCTCTGCGGTGCTCTCGACGGCCGGCGCGGCGGTGACGTGGCGCCGAGGCCCCGCGTGAGGGTCGCCGCCCGCTCTGACGCGGCACGTTAACCTCCAGCCGGTGAGGAACTGGAACCTGCTGGCGCTCCCGCCGTCGACCGAGAAGGAACGTTCACGAGAGCCGGGCCCGGAGGCTCCGCGCGTGCCGAGACACGACGGCCAGATCCCGCGCGTGCTCTTCAGCGAGCCCGAGTGCCGCGCGGTCGTCGTCGTGCTCGCGCAGGGCGAGACGATGGGCGACCACCAGGTACGCGAGCGAGCTCTCGTGCACGTCGTCTCGGGGCGAGTCTCGATCGACGCCGGCGACGCGCCGCTCGAGTGCGGCGCGGGGTGCCTCGTCGCGTTCGAGCCGAGCGAGCGTCACAGCCTGCACGCGCATGAGGACACAACGCTCCTGCTCGTCCTCGCACCGTGGCCGGCTCCCGACCACTACGCGGCGGGCGACGCCGCCGACGCGCAGCATCTCCCCACGAACGCGTCCCTCGATTAGCGAAGTTCTCGGAGGGGTGTGAGCCGAGCTTCCACCGCGATGGAGGGCGCGATGGGCGGCCAGCCCGCTGATCTTGCACGGCTCCTCGCGGATACCGGCCCCTCGAGCCGCTTGTGGAGCGCGTCCGCGGCCGTCGGATCTTTGTCGTCGGCACCGGCACGAGCTTCCACGCCGCGAATCAAGGCGCCTACCTTCTGCGCCTGGCCGGCGCGGACGCGATCGCAGTCTCGGCTGCCGACAGTGCGCTTTGGGGGCCGGCCCCGGCGCGCGGCGACGCGCTCGTGCTTCTCAGCCACCGCGGCACCAAGCGCTACACCTCACAGGTGCTCGCGCGGGCGCGCGAAAACGACGTCCGTGTCGTCTCGATCGGCGGATTCGGTTCCGGCGCCGAGTTGGAGACCGTCGCGCAGGAGCTTTCGGGCACGTTCACGGCGAGTCATCTCGGCGCGCTCATGCGCCTTGCTCAGCTCGCCCGCGCTCTCGGCGCCGAGCTCGATCTCGAAGCGGTTCCTGCTGCAGTTGCCGCGACACTGGCCGCACCGAGCCCAGGAGTCGAGCTCCCGAGACGCGGGATCGACTTCGTCGGCGCAGGCCCGAATCAGTGGACGGCCGCTGAAGGGGCACTCAAGGTGCGCGAGGCCGCACACCTCTTCACCTCGTCCTTTGCTGTCGAACAGTTGCTGCACGGGCCGGGTTTTGCTCTCGAAGCGCTCGACAGCCTCGTGTGCCTCGACGGCGGCGAGCCAGGCTCGGAGCGGCTCGCCGAGCTATCGGCGGCGATCGAATCCCGCGGCGCCCGCGTCAACCGCTTTGCCGCAACCGAGCTCGGCGAGCCGCTGTCGATCTTCCCATTGACAGTGGTCGTGCAGCGAATCGCGCTCGACTTCGCGACCCGGCTCGGCACCGACCCTGACGTTGCCCCGCCGATCTGGAAGTCGATGCAGCTCTAGCCCGCTCGCGCTCGCCGGACGGGACGGTCGAGCTTTGCCGCGAACTGCTGCCTGGTTTTCGCGCCGCCCAGACGGTTAGACGAAGTCCGTGGCTCGCCGCCGTAAAGACCGGCTGGATGACGCGGACCTCGCCGCCGCGGCCGCGCGCCGCCACCGGCGAACGCGGGCCCGGCGGGGAGGATCCAACCGCCGGCGTGGCCGGCTGGCGCGCGTTCTCACGGTCCTGGCCGTCGCGGTGGCGTGCGTGGTCGCGGCCGGCGCCGTCGCCGCGGCGGTTGCGCCGACGGTGATCGCCTCGCGGTGCAGCCTTCGCTCGTTGCGCCCCATCGATCTGGGGACGAGCTCGTTCATGACGGCGAACGACGGTTCGTTCCTGGCGTCGATCCCGTCGACGCGGAACCGGCAGGAGCTGACGCTCAGGCAGATCTCGCCGTGGCTCTCGAAGGCGACCGTCGCGATCGAAGACCGGCGTTTCTGGCACCACGGCGCGCTCGACTACACCGGCATCGCGCGCGCCGCGATCGCGGACATCTCGTCGGGCCGTCCGGCGCAGGGTGCCTCCACGCTCTCGCAGCAACTTGCCGAGAACCTCTACATCGGGAAGCGGTCGGAGACGCTCTCGCGGAAGATCAAGGAGGCCTGCCTCGCGATCAAGCTGTCACAGCGGCTCTCGAAGCGGCAGATCCTCAACGAGTACATGAACGTCGTCTACTACGGCAACCAGGCGTACGGCGTCGCCGCGGCATCCGAGACGTACTTCTCCCGCCGAGCGTCGCAGCTGAGCGTGGCGCAGGCGGCCACGATCGCCGGGCTCGCGCAGGCTCCGAGCCTGTACGACCCGTTCCGCAATCCTTCGGCGGCGCTCGCCCGGCGAAACGAGGTCCTGAACGCGATGCGCGCGAACGGCGATCTCGGCACGAGCGCGTGGCGATGGGCGCTACGCCGGCCGCTCGGCCTTCATCCCGGCAGCTTGTACAAGACGATCCACGAGCCGTACTTCTTCCACTACGTCGACCACCAGCTCGTCTCGCAGTACGGTCAGCCGGTCGTCGAGCGCGGCGGGCTGCGAGTGGGGACGACGATCGATCCGCGCCTCGAAGCGCTCGCGAACCACGCGATCGCCGGGGTCCTGCGCCACCGGGACGACCCGGCGAGCGCACTCGTCGCCATCGATCCGCGCAACGGCAAGGTGCGCGCGATGTCGGTGTACGTGCCGAGCGGGCAGCGCCTCCTCTTCAACCTCGCCTCGCAGGGGCACCGCCAGGCGGGGAGCGCGTTCAAGCCGTTCACGCTCGCGGCAGCGCTCGAACACGGCATCTCCCTCGACCAGTACTACAACGGGCCGCCCGAGATGACGATCACCGATCCCCGTTGCATGAACGGCTACCACACCTACTGGGACGTGCACAACAACGCGGACGAGTCGGAGGGGACGATGAACCTCATCGACGCGACCGCGAACTCCGTGAACACGATCTTTGCGCAGCTCGTCACCCAGGTCGGGCCGCCCGCAGTCGTGCGGATGGCGCACCGGCTGGGCATCGAGTCGCAGCTCAAGCCCGTCTGCTCGATCACACTCGGAACGCAGGCCGTCAGCCCGCTTGAGATGACGAATGCGTATGCCACGCTCGCCGACCACGGCATCCGGCACGAGCCGCAGTCCGTCGTCTCGGTCCGCACCGCCTCGGGCGAGGTCGTGCCCTATCCGAAGGCGAAGCCTCAGGTTGCTCTCTCGCGCCAGATCGCCGACGAGGTCACCTATGCGCTCGAAGCCGTGACGCAGAAGGGCACGGGAACGGGCGCCGCGATCGGCCGGCCGATCGCCGGCAAGACGGGCACGGCCGAGAACTACGAGGACGCGTGGTTCTGCGGGTACGTCCCGCAGCTCGCGACGTGCGTCTGGGTCGGTTACCCGAACCGAGAGGTGCCGATGAACGACGTCGAGGGCTACGCACCCGTGTACGGCGGGGGAATACCCGCGTCGATCTGGCACACGTTCATGAGCGGCGCGCTCGCGCACACGCCGGTCGAGAACTTCGCGACTCCGACGATCGCGCAGCCGTCGTATGCGGAGACGTCCTACACGCAGACGACCGGGTGACGCCCTTGCGTCAGACGTTCTGCGCGTGCGCGGCGCGTCTCGCCGCGCCCGCGAGCACGGAGGCAAACCGGTCCTGCGCCGTGCGCGCGGACCAGGTCGAGACCGGGCTTCCGTCCTGGACGACCGCGAACACGTACCGGCGGCCCGCGTAACCGGAGAGCGCCGAGGCGATGTCGGTCGTTCCCGTCTTCGCGCGGACGAGGCCCTCAGCTCCCTGTAGGCGATCGGCGAGCGTCCCGCAACGGCCGGAGACGGCGAGCGCGCGCCAGACGTACGGCCGCACGCGGAGGTTCTTCCACGAGGCGAGCAGGATCCCGGCGAGCGCGCGGGCGGTGAAGCGGTCGCGCGACGAGAGCCCGGAACCGTCGGCGATCCGCACTCCGCGCAGCGGAACGTGCGCGCGCTGGAGGGCGCGGACGACGACCGCCGCACCGCCTGCGGTCGTTCCGTGGCCGAGGGTCTTCAGGATCATCTCGGCGGTGAAGTTGTCGCTCTGCCGGTCCATGAACCGGAGGATGTCGGCGAGCGGTTCGCTCTCGGTCTCGGCGAGCACGCGAGCTCCGCGCGGCGCGGTTCCCCAAGCAGACCGGCCGTCCACGCGGATGCCGTCGCGCTTGAGCTGGTTCACGAACAGCGCCGCCGCTGCTCCCGCGGGATCCGTGGAGATCGCACCGTGGAACGTGCCGCGCGCGACGACGAGCGCCGACAGCGGCGGCGACTCGTGCCGGTAGAACGACGGCTTCCAGCCCGGCGCAGTGCGCTTCTTGTCGAACGCCGACTCGTCGGCCAGCACGTTGCCGCGGATCCGAGTGATGCCCCGTGCGCGCAGCTGGAGCGCGAGCTTGCGGAGGCCGGAGACGTGCAGCGTCGGATCGCCGCCGCCACGGAGGTAGAGATTGCCGTTCGCGACGAGGACCCTCGTGTGGAACCGGTAGCGCGGCCCGAGGCGCACGAGAGCCGTATACGTGACGGCGAGCTTCTCGTTCGATGCGGGCGCGAGCGGCAGCGTCGAGTTGTGCTCGAAGACGACGCGCCGGGTGCGCAGGTCGATTGCGAGCGCGCCCGTGCGGCCACGGGCGACACCCGGCACGGCAAGCGCGTTCTCGAGTCGCTGCGCGAACGCGGTGTGCCGGTACGCCTGCGCGTTACCGGCCGTGGTCGCTGCCGCCGCGACGACGGCGACGAGGAGGAGCAGCTTCCGCACTAGGAAGACGCCGAGCCGATGTTCGTGACCGAGGCGAGGGTCCGCGTGGGCACGGTGTGCCGCATCACCTTCACCTTCTTCAGCTCGGACACGAGCTCGTGGCGCGCCTTCGGCGCGGTGTAACCGCAGCCGCTGCAGCTCGTCCAGTGCTGCGTCATCAGGCCGGCGAGCTTGATCGGCTTCCCGTAGCGGGCATAGCTGAGCCGGGCAAGCGTCGCCCACTGCTGCGCCATCTCATGGTTGTAGATCTCGGGGACGGCGCGCGCCTCCTGCATGCCGCCCGCGACGTAGTACGCCTGACGGAGCTTCCAGATCCCGCCGACGCCGCCGTCGAGTGAGCCGTAGTTGTAGAGCAGGTAACCGTGGTCGGCGTGCGCGTACCCGCGGAAGAAGTCGTAGGTGAGCTTGAAGCCGCGGTCCCACGCCGGCTCGACGTCGTCGGCGGCAGCCGCGGTGACGCGGTCGAAATGGTGCCTCTTCAGATAGTTGCCGAACGCGACGGTCGCGCCCGCCCACAGGCGCCCGGCCGTCAGCGTGCTCGGGATCGTGTCCTGGGCGTAGTTCGACGTGCCGCGCGCGAGCGTGATGTGGGCGGTCGAGGCCGGCGGCAGGCAGCGGGAATAGCCGCGCGCGTACGACTTCATCGCCCAGGAGATCGCGCGGTTGGACGCGAACCGGTCGGCGAAGGTGATCGTCCCGTACCCGCCGCGATTCGCCCGGAACTCGAGCTTGCCGAAGTCGAGGACGACGAGGCCCGTCGTCTCCTTCCGGCCCGCAGCGCAGCCCTGCGCACGGAGCGCCTTGATCGACGTCGTCCGCTCGTAGAGCGACGGGCTCGCGCCGATCGGCTTCGCTCCCGCGACGGAGAGCTTCGGATGCTTCTTCGCATGTGAGCGAACACGAACCGCCGCGAGTTTCGCGGCCGTGCGCTCGACGTGAACGCGCGACGGCGAAGGCTTCGCAACAGCCCGCAGCGGCGCCGGGGATGCGGTGCCGGACAGCATGAAGATCGTGGCGACGGCGCCCAGAATCGCAACCGCGACCAGGGCGGCGGCGTGCCGCAGATGTTCCAAAAAGACCCCTCGTTCGACGACCCGAACTGCAGTCCACGGTAGCCCGGAATCCGCAGACCGCCATAGGCCGTCCGGACCTTTTACAGATCTTTCACGGCCTAGAGGTTTAGACCGGGCCCGCCCCCTGCGGGATAGCGCGGAAGCCCGTCCTCGCCCGGAACCATGAAGTCCGGCGGCTCGTGCTCGACGAGGCGTCCTCCGGGCATCAGGTGGCGCACCTCCCAGCCGCGCAGCACGAGCACGTCGGCGATCAGGCGGCGATGGCAGCGCCACCACTGCGCCTCCGCACACATGACGGCGACGCGCCGGCCCGTCGCCAGCTCCTCCAGCCGGGCGAGCCCGGCGGCGAACTCGGCCGAGCGCAAGTGGTCCGCGTAGCCGCGGAAGCCGGCAACCCGCCAGCCGTCGTTGGACGATCCCGGTGCAACAGGCCGCCGCCCGCCCAGAGCCTCGACGTGTTCATAGTCGATTGCGCGCTCCGGGAGCGCGGCGGCCAGCGGCTCGGCGCCGTACTGCGGATGCCGCCGCGACCCCGGGAACCGGCGCACGTCGACGAGCTGCTCGACGCCGGCGTCGCCGAGCAATCCGAGAAACACCTCGATCGGATGGGTGGAGTGCCCGACCGTGAG
>Ga0308174_10000502_pt1 | contig 16508 bp, 14 predicted proteins | sample PhyPR2_FD_203894 | JGI IMG/M metagenome (GOLD analysis project Ga0308174, IMG submission 203894) | Soil microbial communities from UC Gill Tract Community Farm, Albany, California, United States - DLSLS.P.R2 | ecosystem: Environmental > Terrestrial > Soil > Agricultural land | place: USA...
CGCTCCTTTGAAAAAATTTCCTAACTTGCGAATCCCGGCGCCGTCGTATTCCATCCTTCTGTGTACGTTTGCGCTTCCGATAAACTCGCTAACTCGCTGCACGCACGCCCGTTCGATATCCTGCTGCGGCGGTCTCTGCGTCGGTACGGTTCGTGCATGCAAGCGACCTTTACCCGCGTGCGGCCGTCCTTCGTCGCCGCCGCAAGGAAAGAACGACACGCCTCACAAGTAAAGTTTTCCACTTCGCTGCCAAACATGACGCTGCAACGTGAGGAACCCGACACCGAGCTCGCCTCGGGGCACAGGCAGGAAGAGCCGCCTTTTCCGGTCGTTCCCGAGAGAAACTTCGCGGCGCAACGCCTGACGCTCTATGCGCTGCTCATCGCGGCCGTCGTGCTTCCGTGCGTCTACGTGGCGATCACCGCGATTTCCGACTATCGCGCCCGCGAAGCCAGCGCATCGGAACTCGTCGCCCGTAATGCGCGCGTGGCGGAAGAGCACGCGCTCAAAGTCTTCGATCTAAACGTGACGCTGAACGAGCGCATCGTCGATCTGCTCGACGATCTCGAAGCCAACGCGATCCATCAGCAGGACGTCATCATCCACGAGCGGCTGGCGGAGATGATCGGCAGCTATCCCCAGGTCGCGGCGGCATCCGTTTTCGGGCCCGACGGCAAACTGCTCGCGACGAGTCGCGGCTGGCCCACGCCCGATGTGTCCGTCGGCGATCGGGAGGACTTCAAAAGCCTGCGCGACAGCAGGGACGCCGAGCAGATTTCGCGGGTCATGCTCGGAAGCGTCGTCAAGGAGCGCGTGTTCAACACGGCGATTGCGCGCCGCGCGACCGACGGCCGCTTCAGGGGAATGGTGACGATCGCGCTCCGGCCGTCCTACTTCAACGCGTTCTACCGCGAATTGCTCGGCGACAGTGCGACGATCTCGCTCGGCCTCGCCCGCGCGGACGGCGAAGTGCTGGCGTGGTTTCCCGACCGGCCGTCGACCCCCACGGCGCTCACCGCGAACTCGCCGCTGCGGGCCGCCTACAAGGCGGGCGCGCGCAGCGGCGTCGTCAAGATGGTGTCGGGCTTCGATAACGAGCTGAAAATCGTCGCGTTCCGGCGAGTCGGCGCGTATCCGGTCTTTGTGTCGAGCGGCTATCCGATCTCGACGATCTGGGACCAGTGGTATCGGCACCTGAGCGTGCTCGCGTTGTCGATACTCGCGCCGTGCGTCGTGCTGTGGGGCGTGATCGGGCAGTCGCTGCGGCGGCTCGCGATCGAAGAGGAAGCGTGGGAGCGCTGGCAGGCGGAAGCGTCGATGCGCCGCTCGATCGAATCCGCGTACCGGCAGGCGCGCAAGATGGAAGCGCTCGGCAATCTGGTCGGCAGCGTCGCGCACGACTTCAACAACCTGCTGATGATCGTCTCCACCAATGTGCAGATCGCGCGGCGGCGAGGCCCGGTCGGCCTCGACCGCGAACTGTCCGCGATGGAGCGCGCGCTGAAGAGCGGTCAATCCTTGACGCGCCAGTTGCTCGGCGTCGCGCGCAAGCAGCCGTTGAGGAGCGAGGTCATCGCGTTCGGTCAGTGGGTGTCGGCGGTGCGCGAGCTGCTGCGCGCGTCGCTCGGCGCGAAGGTCGCGCTGACCGTCGAAGTGTCGCCGGACGTGGGGATGGTTCGCGTCGATCCCGCCGAGCTCGAGCTCGCGCTCATCAACGTCGCGGTCAATGCGCGCGACGCGATGCCCAACGGCGGCGCCTTCACCGTGCGCGCGGACAACGTGCGCTTCCGTCACGAAGACGGCTTTCCGCTGACCGGCGAGTTCGTGCAGATCACGCTCCAGGACACCGGCGTCGGCATGCGTCCGGAGGTGCTCGGGCGCGCGTTCGAGCCGCTTTTCACGACGAAGCCCAAAGGCATGGGCACCGGCCTCGGCCTGCCGCAGGTCTTTGCGTTCTGCGAGCGGGCGGGCGGCCTGGCGACCATCGACAGCGCGGTCGGCGCGGGCACCGCCGTGCGCCTCTATCTGCCGCGCACAGCCGCGGCCGGCACAGCCGAGAGCAGCGCGGATGCGGCCGCCGCGACCGTCCCGGAAGCGGATGGCCTGCGCGTGCTGCTGGTCGAAGACAACGAGGAAGTCGCGGCAGGAACCGAGGCGCTTTTGACGATGATGGGCCACCAGGTCACCTACGTCTTCAACGCCGATACCGCGATGACGCTGCTCGAATCGTCGCGCGACGCCGCTTCGCCGTCGGGCTTTCCGTTCGACGTGATCCTCTCCGACATCCACATGCCGGGGCAACTGAACGGCATCGACCTTGCCGAGCGCATGCAGCGCTTCGAGCCGCGCGTCCCGGTGATTCTCGTCACCGGTTACGCGGAAGAACTCGACCGCGCACGGCAGGTCGACGCGCGCGTGCTGTCGAAACCCTTCGACATCGCCCTGCTCGATTCGCTTTTGCGCGGCATCCGCGAAGGACAGGCCGCGCGCCCCGTCGATCGCTGATCGCAGTTTTGCAGCCGGCCTTGTAAAAAGCGGCGGCGGCGCGCGTGAAGCGCAGCGCCGTGCGCAGCACGCCTCGCGATCCGGCACGGCAGTTGCGTCATCACACGCACGTGCGGCAACCGACGTTGCCGATCCCCGGAACACCGCGAGAAGCGAGGAGGCGACCATGCGACACACCGTCATCGGAGTATTCGATACCTACGACCAGGCCGAAGATGCGCGCTCGGCGCTGATCAGCGCGGGCTTCGCGCGCACCGACATCGAGTTGCAGGCGAACCCGAAACGCGACGACGCCGCCGTGCCATCCGACATGCCCGACGCGCAGACGCACTCGGAGCCGGGCGTGCTAGCAAACATCGAGCGCTTCTTCAGCATGCTGTTCGGCGGACGCGACCATCCGCCCGAAGTCGCGCATTATTCCGAAGCCGTGCGCCGCGGCGCAGTGCTCGTCGCCGTCGATACGGTCAGCCATGAGCAGGCCGAAATCGCCCACGTGACGCTGTCGGATCGCGGCGCGATCGACATCGACGAACGCGCGGCGAGTTGGTCGACGCTCTCGCACGGTGCAAGCACGACGCCCGCCGCAAGCGACAGCCGCGATCATTCGATACTCGACGAACTCGGTCTCGGACTGGGCAGCGGCGTGCCGGGCAAGGCGCCGGTGAACGAGCCGCGTGTCGACGCCGCGCCGCGCGCGCGGGCGTATCCGCGTGCGGATGTCGGCGATCCGGCCGTCGCGCCGCTTTCCGATCCGCTGGTCGATCCCGTCGGCGCGCCGCGCGTCGATGTCCCCGCCCGCACCGATCCCGCGACGCTCACTTCGCGCGACTACGTGAGCGATCCCGCCGACGATGCGCTGATGCCGAGCGCGCGCCCGCAGCGCGACAGGGCGGAGCCGTCGAGCGTCCAGTACGAGCAGGTCGAAACGAAGACGACTGTCCGCACCGCCAGCGACCCGCTGGCAGGCCGCGATCCGGTGACCGGACGCGATCCGCTGGCGACCACGGGCATCGATCCGCTTGCCGGGACGCCCGCCGATCCGCTGGCGTCGGGTGCCGAAGTGGGCGCCGACGCGGGCGAGTTGCCCGGAGCGAGCAAGCGCGATCCGCTGCCCGGTGTGCGTGTCGATCCGGACACGGACTGGCGTTCGATCGATACCATCGAGCCGCTCAGCCCGCTCGACGAGCCCGCGAAGCCGCAGCAGTTGAACACGCAGAATCAGGTGCAATCGCAGTCGATGCCGGCGATGGGCGCGTCAGGCGATCCCATCGGCACGTCGGCGGCGTCGCAGGCGGCCGTGCCGCTCGGCCCGCGCACGACGCCGAACGAATACATGGAGTATGAGGAAGACTTCCGCGCCGATTACGACGCGAAGTATGCGGCGACCGGCGAGCCGTACGAGGACTATCAGGGCGCGTATCGCTACGGCGCGACGCTCGGCAACGACGACCGCTTCCGCAGCCGCGCATGGGACGATCAGATGGAGTATGAAATGCGCCGCGACTGGGCGACGCGGCATCCGGAAGGCGATACGTGGGATCGATTCAAGGCGGCGGTCCGTCACGGCTGGGATCGCGTGACGGGGCAACATCACATCTGATGCGCGTGATTGCTTCCTGACGACACGGCCCGCTCGTGCGGGCCGTTTTCATTGCGTCAGGCGGCGGCGTGGTCGCGCACCCACGCGGCGTACTTGTCCATGAAGCCCTGCAGATACTTGCGCGTGTCTTCGCTGACGATGTTCCCGTTCGCGTCGATGCGCTTGTCGTCGTGCTTGATGTACATCTCCGGCTGGCCCAGCAACGGGATATCGAGATACGCGCAGACGCCCCGCAGATGCGACTGCGCGATCGCCGTGCCGATCGCCCCCGGCGACGTGCCGATGACGGCGCCCGGCTTGCCGCCCCATGCGCTGTGTCCCCACGGGCGCGAGCCCCAGTCGAGAGCGTTTTTCAGGACGCCCGGAATGGAGCGGTTGTACTCGGGCGTGACGAACAGCAGGCCGTCGGCTTCCGAGATTTTTTGCTTGAGCGTGCGCGCGGACTCCGGAAAGTCGCTGTCGTATTCCTGGCTGTAGAGCGGCAGGCTGCCGATATCGACGTGTTCGAACGTGAAGTCGTCCGGTGCGAGCGTTTCGAGTGCATGCGCGAGCTGTCTGTTGAACGAATCGCGTCGCAGGCTTCCTACGACCACCGCGATCTTGTAGGCCATGACCTGATCCCCCGTCGATGAGAGTGAGTGAGCCGGCGGGCTTCCGCCGGTCGCGAGGACACATCATATTCGGATCGACGGCGAACCGTCACGCGTCGGCGCAGCGTGGCGATTGAACCATTTTTTGTGATGAATCGCGCAGTCCAGTTCGTGCCGCGTCACTACACGGTTTGCGCCCAGCTATCCCCAAGTTTATCCACAGATTCTGTGGATAAGTCGGGGAGATGGACGGCAGGACGGCGGGTTTCGATTCATGGATGAAACAATGCGAGGCGTTGTTGCTTCGGAGGTTGCCTCCTGTCCGCCTTAAGGTCGGCTTTACTGCCCGAAAAACACATTACATTGCGACGCCGGCCCTTGACAGGACGAAGCCTGCTGCGCGTCCGCTGCGTGTGCCGCGCCGGCGGCAGTGAAAAGAGCAATGGACGCAGCGAGGATAGAAAGAATGCGCTTCATGAGACATCTCCTGAGGTTCGTTTGCCGATCGGACATGATCGATGAGCGAACTTTATCCATCAGGCGTCTGCTGAAAAAGCGCATTCCCCTGAAGTAATTCTTGTCGTCAACGTAATAATCGGCGCGCGCTCAGAGCATGACCGCAAGACACAGCGTGACTGTGATGAGCGACAGCAGGGTCGAAAACAGTATCGTGCTGGATGTCACGCTGCCATCTCGCCGATAAAACTCCGCGAGCATGAACGGGCCGGTGCCCGTCGGCAGCGCGCTCAGTATCACCGCCGTCTTCGCCCACAGCCCCGGCAGCTTGAACACGTGAACGGCGAGCCACCAGGTCAGAAGCGGCTGCGCAATCAGCTTCAAGGCGACGAGCGCGCCCGTCGTCCTCACGTTGTGCGCTTCGCTCTTGCCGCCGAGAAACAGCCCGAGCGCGACCAGCGCGCAGGGACTCGCTGCTCCGCCCAGCAGCTTGATGAGCGCCTCGCCGCCCTGGGGCACGGCCAGTCCCGACGCGTTGAACAACGCGCCCGCGACCGGTGCGATCAACAGCGGATTCTTGCAGAGCGATTTCGCCACGCGCCACAGCGTCGCGCCGATGTGCCGCTGCGTTTGCAAGCCGAGTTCGATCAGGACGATCGCCACGCCGAACAGCACGCACACCGTCATGATCGTCGCGATGACGGCCGGCGCGAGGCTTTCCTTGCCGAACGCCAGCAGGCAAAGCGGCAAGCCGACGAAGCCGGTATTCGGGTAGGCCGCGTTGAGCCCGTCGATGCTGGCGTCGGCGAGGGGCCGCGATTGCATCAGCCGCACCCCGAGCGTCAAGGTGAACACGACCGCCGATCCGATCCCGAACACCGCAATGAACGCGGGCTGATCGAGCATGGCGAGCGGCGTTTTCGCCATCGTGTCGAAGAGCAGCGCGGGCAAGGCGAGATAAACGACGAACCGGTTCAGTTCCGATGCCGCAGCCGGTCCGAGCTTGTCGAGCTTGCGGCATGCAAAGCCGGCGAAGACGAGTCCGAAAACCGGCAGGATGATCGAGAAAAGCGGAGCGAGCAGCGCGGGCAGCCCGGAAACCAGCGATGACATGAGAGGCGTTTGCGGAACGCGAAAGGAGCCAAAGCATACCCGCCATCGCAAAGGTGAGAGAGTTCGGGAGCCGCGCGACGGTGAGACGGTCCGCACGGCGTGGCTCACGGATGGACTGTTTTGCCGGCAAGCTGTAGCGCGTGAAGGAATGCAAGTCTTTGATATTTAGCGCTTTGCCGGGCGCACGCGCTATCGCCCGAATGCGACGCCGAACCGCTGCAGCGCAGCCGTTCCGGTTTGTGGTGAGAACATTCGGGAGTCGCAGTATTCGAGCTGAATTGAAGTCAATCCCAGTACAAAAGTGCTTGCAGACCAACGGGTTGCAAACCGCGATCCGGTTCCAGGCAATGCCATCGCCCCCGCAAAGGTGAGGGTTTTCAGGAGTTCCGGAACGGCCCTTGCTCCCTCCGATGGCCCATTCATCCGCAAACAGCAATGAAATTCAGAAAACCTTGGACGTACGGCGCAGCGGCGCTAGTCGTGATCGCGGGCATCGGCGCGTTGGCCGCGTGTGCAATGCAGGGCGCCACTCGAAGCGGTAACGACAACGTGCCGGAACCGTCGAAGGCCGTCGATCTCGATCGCTATCTCGGCCACTGGTTCGAATTCGCGCGTTACGAAAACCGCTTTGAGCGCAACTGCGAGGCTGTCACCGCGAACTACGCGCGGCGTGAGGACGGACTGATCTCCGTCGTCAATGCGTGCCGCGAGGGCGGACTGTCAGGGAAATATCGCGCAGCGGAAGGACGCGCGAAAGTCGTCACCGGCTCGAACGGCACAAAGCTGAAGGTGTCGTTCTTCGGTCCGTTCTATGTCGGCGACTACTGGATTCTCGATCACGCCGACGACTACACGTGGTCGATCGTCGGCGAGCCAACAGGCCGTTACCTTTGGATTCTCACGCGTGAGGCGCGCCCTTCGGCGGAGTTGCGCCGCACACTGCTCGCAAGAGCAAGCGCACTCGGCTACGACGTCACGATGCTGCGGGAAACGCAGCACGACTGAAGCGCGCCGCCGTTCCTCGAGCGTCCCGCGTCAGTTCGCCTTGCACGCCAGCAGCAGCGCGTTCTGATTATTTTCGCTGGACTGCTCGAGCACGTCGTAACCGCCCGGGCACGCCACCTTCGCGTTATCCGTGCAAAGACGCCAGCCGCCATAGGCCGGACACGTGACGAGTTGCGTGGGCCGGCCATCGGCAGAAAAAAGCGGCGGTGAACTGCTGCACCCGCCGAGCGCCAACACACCCGCCGCGAGCAGCGCGATTGAGCCGATTCTTTTGCCGATCTTCATCCCGCACCCCTTGTTTTCCGGTCGTTATTCTTGGTTCCGATGGATGGCGCGAGTATGCCACGCGATGCCTTCGCATCCATTCGATGGTGCGCGCCGCCGATGTCACACCGCAATGCCGAGCGCCGCGATCTTCTTGTACAGCGTCGCGCGCCCGATGCCGATGCGCTGCGCCGCATCCGCGACACGCCCGCCGCTTGCGCGCAGCGCATCGGAGAGGAAGCGCCGCTCGAAGTCGTTCATCGCTTCGGCGTACGGCATCGGCTGCGCGGGCGGCGCGCCGCCATCGGGCGCGGGCAGCGTCGCGGGCTTTGAATCGATGAAAGGCGCGAGCGCCCGCGCATCGATATGCTCGCTTTCCGACAGCATCAGCGCGCGCTCGAGCGTGTTGCGCAATTCGCGGACGTTGCCAGGCCACGCGCAGGCCGTGAGCAGGCGCAGCGCGTCGTCGTGCAGCACGAACTGGCTGATGTGACCGGTGCGCGCTTCGCCCGACAGCTCCTCGAGGATCGCGTAAGCGAGCGCCTCGATGTCGCCGAGACGTTCACGCAAAGGCGGCGCGTGGATCGTCAGCACGTTCAGGCGATAGAACAAATCCGCGCGGAACCGCCCCGCGGCGACCAGCGCCGGCAAATCCGCCGAGGTCGCCGCGATGATCCGCACATCCGCGCGCACGATGCGATTCGATCCGAGCGGCTCGAACTCCTTGTCCTGAAGCACGCGCAGCAGCTTGCCCTGCAAGGGCAGCGGCATGTCGCCGATTTCGTCGAGAAAGAGCGTGCCGCCGTCCGCCAGTTCGAACTTGCCGACGCGCCCCTTGCGCTCCGCGCCGGTGTACGCACCCGGCGCCGCGCCGAAGAATTCGACTTCCAGCAGCGTGTCCGGAATCGCCGCGACGTTCACGGTGACGAGCGGCTTGGCCGCGCGCGTCGATGCGCCGTGGATCGCGTGCGCGAGCAGTTCCTTGCCCGTGCCGGTTTCGCCGAGCAGCAGCACGGGCGAATCGACGAGTGCCGCGCGCCGCGCCTGCCGCTTCACTTCGAGACTCGCCGGACTCGTGCCGACGAAGCTCGCGAACGTGTACTTCGCGCGCCGCGCCTGCGCAAGCGACTGGCGCGTCGCGATCAATTCCTGCTGTACACGCGAGTAGTGCGCGAAAAGCGGCGTCAGCGCCTTCATCTCATCGAAGAGCGCGAAGCCGATGGCACCGACCGTCGCGCCCTGATCGTCCTTCAGCGGCAGCCGGGTGACGACGAGCGGCTCGCGATCCGTTTCGAGCACGTCGAGCAGAATCGGCTTGCCAGTCGCGACGACTTCGCGCATGAGGCTGTTCGGAATAACGGCTTCGCAATCGAGGCCGATGGCGTCGGTCGGATCGGAGAAACCGAAGCGCGCCGCATACCGCTTGTTGATCCAGACGACGCGGGAGTCCGCATCGACGATGAAAGTGCCTTCGCTCAGATTTTCGAAGGTCTTGAATAGCGATTCCATCGCGCGCCGCATGACGTCGCTATAGTCCGCCGGCACGTTGATCCAGTCGTTGCGCATGAGCGCATGTCTCCGTTTTTCTCGTATCGGCGACAGCGTATCTCATTTCGGAGACGATATGCAGTGCGGGTTGGCGGTTTCGGCGCTGCGCGTCGTCTCGATCCGTAGACGTTTTCGCTCAACGGAGACGCTTCAGGCGCCCGGCGATATCCGCATCGCCAGTCCCTGCGGACGCTGGCACGGAATCTGCAAGTTTCCGCCCGCCGAAAGCGCCGTCACAAGGCGCACCGGAAACATTGCAAAGAACAAACATTATGGAGACTCAATGTCGTTCCTCATCGTACTCGCCGCCCTGGCGTTTCTGATGCTGGCCGCCTATCGCGGATACAGCGTCATCCTTTTCGCGCCGATCGCCGCCCTCGCGGCCGTCCTCCTCACCGATCCCGCCGCCGTCGCGCCGGTGTTCTCGGGCATCTTTATGGAGAAGATGGTCGGCTTCGTGAAGCTCTACTTCCCCGTGTTCCTTCTCGGGGCGGTGTTCGGCAAGGTGATCGAACTGTCGGGATTCTCCGAGTCGATCGTCGCGGCCGCGATTCGCTACATCGGCAAGTCGCGGGTGAATGCGGTGATCGTCGCAGTGTGCGCGCTGCTCACCTATGGCGGCGTCTCGCTGTTCGTCGTCGTGTTCGCGGTCTATCCGTTCGCGGCGGAGATGTATCGGCAAAGCAATATCCCGAAGCGGCTGATGCCCGGCGCGATCGCGCTCGGCGCGTTCTCCTTCACGATGGATTCGCTTCCCGGCACGCCGCAAATTCAGAACATCATCCCGACGACCTTCTTCAAGACGACCGGCTGGGCCGCGCCGTGGCTGGGCGTGATCGGTTCGGCGTTCATCATCGTCGTGGGTTTGAGCTTTCTCGAATGGCGCCGCCGCTCGACGATGGCCAAGGGCGAAGGCTATGGCACATCGCTCGTGAACGAGCCGGAACGCGTCGAGTCGACGAATCTGCCGAATCCACTGCTCGCGATTGCGCCGCTGGTGCTCGTCGGCGTCGCGAACTTTGCGCTCACGCGCTGGATTCCGCTGTGGTACGGCGCGAGCTATACCGTGGCGCCTGAAGCACTGCCGGGCGTGCATACGCCGGTGACGACGGCCATCAAGCCGGTTATCGCGATCTGGGCTGTCGAAGGCGCGCTGTTGCTGGGCATTCTGCTCGTGCTGGTGACGGCGTTTCCGCGCGTGAAGGAACGCTTCGCGCCGGGCACGCGTGCGGCGGTCGCGGGCGCGCTGCTCGCCGCGATGAACACTGCGTCGGAGTATGGCTTTGGCGGTGTGATCGCTGCGTTGCCGGGCTTCCTCGTGGTATCGGATGCGCTCAAGAGCATTCCGAATCCGCTCGTCAATGCGGCGATTTCGGTGAGTTCGCTGGCGGGCATCACGGGATCGGCGTCGGGCGGGATGAGTATCGCGCTGGCGGCGATGTCGGATGTGTTCATCAAGGGCGCGGAAGCGGCGCATATTCCGCTGGAAGTGCTGCATCGCGTGGTCGCGATGGCGAGCGGCGGCATGGACACGCTGCCGCACAACGGCGCGGTGATCACGCTGCTTGCGGTGACGGGGCTGACGCATCGCGAGTCTTATCGCGATATCTTCGCCGTGACGATCATCAAGACGCTGGCCGTGTTCTTCGTGATCGGCGTGTATTACGCGACCGGCATCGTCTGATAACCCAAATAAAAGGATAAGCGCTCATGACTCAATCCGCATCGAAAACACTTGCCGGCAAGACGGCGCTCGTGACCGGCTCGACGAGCGGCATCGGCTTAGGCATTGCCACGGCGCTCGCGCACGCGGGCGCGAATCTCGTGCTGAACGGCTTCGGCGACGTGAGCGGCGCGCTCGCGCAAATCGAAGCCACTGGCGCGCAGGCGGTTCACCATCCCGCCGACATGACGAAGCCTGACGAGATCGAAGCGATGATCGCCTTCGCCAACGAGCGCTTCGGCGCGGTCGACGTGCTCGTGAACAACGCGGGCATTCAGCATGTCGCGACGATCGACGAGTTTCCGGTGGATCGCTGGGACGCGATCATCGCGATCAACCTGAGTTCGGCGTTCCATACGATGCGTGTCGCGCTTCCCGCGATGCGTGCGCGCAACTGGGGACGCGTGATCAACATTGCGTCGGTGCATGGACTGGTGGGATCGGCGGGCAAGTCGGCGTATGTCGCGGCGAAGCACGGCATTCTTGGGCTCACGAAGGTGGCGGCGCTGGAGAATGCGCGCACCGGCGTGACGGTCAATGCGATCTGTCCGGGATTCGTGCTGACGCCGCTCGTGCAGAAGCAGATCGACGATCTGGCGGCGCGTGAATCGCTTTCGGCGGATGCGGCGCGGGCGAAGTTGCTCGGGGAGAAGCAGCCGTCGGCGCAGTTCGTGACGCCGGAGCAGATCGGCGATATGACCGTGTTTCTATGTTCCGATGCGGCGAGCGAGATGCGCGGTTCGGCGTTGCAGATCGATGGAGGGTGGAGCGCACAGTGATTTTGCGCTCGGGCCGCGTGGCGTTTGTTTTTGCATGTTGCTGCGCAAGCTTTTCTGCAGGTTGCTCTTGGTTGTCTTATGGGTCGCTGAGCCTGTATTCGTGTCGGTCTGTTTGCTCGCCCCGGGGAGGGGCGAACTAATAGACCGACACGATAAGAATCAACCACAGCGCAAAGATGCCGAACGCAATAACAGTTCGAATGAAGAACGCCAGCCCGTCTCTCCAACGGGCCAGCCAGCAAAGAGAAAACAAAGGCGCTACACGAACGGCGCCGAAGACCCTGAGTCATTCCGCCGCATTCCCCTAAACTTTGTAGGGAAATTTGCCGTTATGTCCATGAAATGCGAAAGCGCGTCACCGCGCGAAATCAAAAAAAGCAAAGGACATCATGCGCAACAACCAGCCGGTCACCCAGCACGAGTTCGATTACCCTGCCTCCGAGATGCTCGTCTCCGCGACCGATCTCTCCGGCAACATCCAGTACTGCAACCCGGCCTTCGTATCGGTCTCGGGCTACTCGCGCGATGAACTCGTCGGCCAGCCGCACAACACCATCCGCCATCCGGACATGCCGCGCGAAGCGTTCGCCGATCTCTGGTCGACCATCCGCGCCGGCCGCTCCTGGACCGCGCTCGTCAAGAACCGCCGCAAGAACGGCGATCACTACTGGGTGCGCGCCAACGTCACGCCCGTGATGGAGCACGGCAAGGCCGTCGGTTATCTCAGCGTGCGCGTCAAGCCGAGCCGCGCTGAAATCAACGAAGCCGAAGCCCTCTACGCAACCATGCGCAACGGCAATTCGCAGCATCGGCTCCTGGGCGGCGCGCTCGTGCGACGCGGCATCGCGGGCAAGCTCGCTGCCATCGCCCGCATGCCGGTCAGCGCGCGGGTCGCGATGGGCTTCGCCGCCATGCCGGCCGTGACGCTGATCGCGGCGCTGGCCGCCTGGCGCGGCGCGCCGCCGATGCCGTTCTGGATCGCGCTCGGCGCGGGCGCGGCGGTCAGCATCGCAGGATGGCTCTCACTCTCGCGTCAACTCGATACCCCCGTCCGCACGATGTCCGGCTTCGCCGCACGCATGGCCGCCGGCGACCTCACCGCCGACATCCCCGACGCGCGCCACGACGATCTCGGCGAAGTGCAGCGCGCGCTCGGCCAGCTCAAGGCGAATCTCGCCGCCATCGTGTTCGACGTGCGCGGCCAGATCGGCGGCGTGCTCGACGCCGCTCGCGAAATCTCCAGCGGCAACACGGATCTCTCGCGCCGCACCGAGTTGCAGGCGGCTTCGCTCGAACAGACAGCCGCGACGATGGACCAGCTCACCACGACCGTCCAAGGCAACGCGGACGCCACCGTGCGCGCCCTCGAAGTCGTCAAGGAAGCGCAGGCCGCGGCGGACGACGGCGGGCGCATCGCAAGCCAAGTCGAGCAGACGATGGAGCGGATCACGGCAGCCTCGCGTCGCATCGCGGACATCACCGATGTGATCGACGGCATCGCGTTCCAGACGAACATCCTCGCGCTCAACGCGGCCGTCGAAGCGGCGCGCGCAGGCGAGGCGGGCCGCTCGTTCGCGGTCGTCGCGACCGAAGTGCGCGGGCTCGCCCAGCGATGCGCGGCATCGGCGAAGGAAATCGAGAACGTGGTGGCGACGAGCGTCGCGCAGATCGCGGAAGGCACGAACCTCGTGTCGCGCACGACGAGCCAGATGCGCGCAATCGACGAAGCGGTCAACCGCGTCTCGGCGATCATCATGGAAGTGGCGAAGGCGAGCGGCGAACAGGCCGACGGCATCGCGCAGGTGAATCAGGCAGTCGCCCATCTGGACGATTCGACGCAGCAGAACGCCGCGCTTGTCGAGCAGGCTGCGGCCACGGCGAAGCGTCTCGCTGAACGCGCGGTCGTGCTCGACGAAGCGGTGCGTCTCTTCACCGTCGAGCCGGCACGCGAGCGGACCACGGCGTAGCCACGCGGGCGCGGCAACGGGCACTCTTGGTACTATCAGGACATTGCCAACGAGGAGTGCCCGATGACCGCTGAAAACAATCGCGTGGAAGAAGCGCGAGCGATGGAACGTATCGTCAATGCGACGAAGCAGGTGCAGACCGCGTTCCTCGGATTGCAGAAGCAGTTCCCGCCCGAAGGCGACGGCCGGCCATCGCAGATGGCGCTGCAAACATTCGACGCCGCGCTGCAGGAACTCGAAGACGCGCAAGCGGCGTTCGACACCATGCTCAACGATCTGTTCGACGGGAATCGCTGAGCGGGTCACGCGTCGAGCAGCGCGCATTGAAGGCGGCATGGCCCGCTTTCCCGCGCAAATGCGGCGCGTCGCCAACTACGGCGGTTACGGCCGTTTCGGCTGACAGCGTTCCCGCTCACGCATTGCGCAACGCCGCGACATCCGCCCGCACGTTGCTCTGCGCGGGCTCCGCGGGCTCGGCGGGCAACGCGCCCGGCGCCGTCCACGACACCGCGTCCGTGGATTGCCGACGCGCGGCGGCCACGCACGCATCGACCAGTTCCTTGAACGACACCGCCGCCGAACTGGTTCGCACGAGCACTTCGCCTTGCAGCGGACTCTCCGGAAACACCAGCCCGACGATCAGTTCCGCCGACGGCGCGCGCTGATGCAGCCGGCGCAAAAGGTTGCGCAGATACGGCGGCGATTCGGCGGCATCGAAGGACACGACGCAGATGATCGTCACGCCGGACAAGTCGACTTCGCCGAAGCGGCCACGCGAAAATCCCTCGTAGCCCGCCAGATCGGCGCCCAGCCCATGCTTGCGAAAGAGCTGCACGGCGATGGTCGCGGCGAGATCGTCCAGTTCGCTTCTACCCGCGATGCACAGGACCGACGCAGTGTGTCCTTCCGCAGCCGCGTCGAAGCGCTCGGGCGGCGTTTCGGACGCGATCTTCGCGGCCTCGTCCGACGACATCGGGCTCGCGGGCGGCTCCTCCTTGCGCGGCCCGGACGGCACGGTATCCTCCGTGTCCTCCAGCCCCTCGATGATATCGAGCGCCGATTCGTTGATGCGCTTCAACTGGTCCGCCGTCACCACGCCGCGCTGCACGTCGTTGTGCGCAAGGCGCAGCCCTTCGAGCGCGACTTCGTCGTAATAGGCGATCAGCGAACGCTCCTTCAGCAGCGATTCCGCCTGCACGAGCGCCTCGTCGGGATCGTTCGCCAATAGCCGCTGATAAAAGTTCTCGGCGGGCGTGAGCGCGGGTCGATCGCCGAACAGGACGTCGAGAAATTCGAGCCGATCGACGTGACGGCCGAGAATCACGAGACAAAGCGTGAGCGGCGTCGACAGCACGAGGCCGATCGGCCCCCAGATCCAGCTCCAGAAAATCGCCGCGACGATCACCGCGAACGGCGAAAGCCCCGTGCTATGACCGTACAACAGCGGCTCGACGATTTGCCCCGCCGTGATGTCGGTGATGGCGAAGAGCACGACGGTCCAGATCAGCATCGTCCAGCCCGGGCCGACGGCCGCCGCGAAGACCACCGCGACGATCGCGGCGATCCACGTGCCGACGTAAGGCACGAAGCGCAGCAGCGTCGTCATCACGCCGAACAGCAGCGCGCCCGGCACGCCGATGATCGCGAGCCCGATCGAAATGACGATCCCGACGCCCACGTTGATACCCAGTTGCGCGAGGAAATAACGCGAGAGGCGGCGCGCGGCTTCGTCCATCGCGGTGGTCGCGCGGTGCAGGTCGCGCGAGCCGAAAAGACGAATCAGGCGGTCGCGCAAATCCTCTCGCTGCAACAGGATGAACACCGCGACCACGAGCACGATGCCGGTCGTCTCCAGCGGGCTGATCACAGGCGACAGAAAGCGCTGCGCGAGTTCAAGCGGCGTCGGCGTCGGCTCGTGGACTTCGACAGGCATCGGCTGGTCGATCGGGGACGCGGCCGGATTGTTCTCGTCGGTGCGCGGCTCCTGCTCGCGTGCGGGCGACACGCGCTTCAGCGCACGCGACGCGCGCCCGAGAAACTCGTCGGCGCGGCCCACGGTGAGGCGCTGGATGTTGTCGACCTTGCGTTCGACGGCCACCTGATACTTCGGCAGATCGCCCGCGAGTTGCGCTACCTGCGCACCGATCAGCGCGCCCACCGCCGTCAGCACCGACAACGCGACGACGACCGCGACGATCACCGACGGCACCTGCCCGAAGCGCAGGCGTCGCAGGAAATCGACGAACGGCGCAAGCAGAAAGCTCAACAGAATGGCGAGGATGATCGGGATCATCACCGCGCGCCCAAAGTAAAGCGCGCATATGACGACGACGCCCGTCAGCAGCGACGCCAGTGCGCGCAGGCCCGGCGCGTCGGGCGGCAGGACTTTGGCGGGGGGCCGGCGCGGACCGGGAAGCTGGGGCATGGAGATTGCGCTCTTCGAAGTAGTCAAGCGTGGAAGCAAGGCTCGTGCCGGTGAGTTTATACGGGAGCGTGCGGCATCTATCGCGGTCATCGACACAATCAGTTGGATGCGCTTGCATCCGCATGGGAAAGTGGTTGTCCTTCGTTAAAGCCGAGGCAAGACAAGTATGGGCGTCGATTCACCCTGCATCAGCATCTGCAAGTTCGATGAGAAGACCGGCTTCTGCATCGGCTGCCTGCGCACGAAGGAAGAGTGCAGGAAATGGAAGAAAATGAAGGACAAGCATCGCGTGCGGATCATCGACGACCGCGCCGCGCGCAAGGCAAAGCTGAAGAAGCACAAGAAATAGGCATCGGGGAAAGACTTCCAAGGAGTCGATGATGCGAGCAATGGCTTTTCTATGCGGCGTGTCGATCATGGCCGCCTCTCCCGCTCATGCGCAGTTGCATCCGAGCCCCGAAACGGACATGAACGCGCCGCACAACAGCACGCGTCTCATGCCCGGCGCTCCGCTTGGCAGCGAGTACCCGACG